>ERZ773060.22-NODE-22-length-109461-cov-13.962_pt1 | contig 109461 bp, 94 predicted proteins | sample MGYA00580628_ERZ773060 | MGnify/ENA primary metagenome ERZ773060 (study PRJEB29015, sample SAMEA2738019) | human oral metagenome | biome: human oral; feature: human-associated habitat; material: dental | place: China | collected 2045 ... | reverse complement strand
CGCTTTTGCGACCGGAGCCCCGCACGCCCTGTCTTATTGAGTAAGATTTTCTACGTCCTTGTCGCACGCTCCGCTGACAGACGCGCCGAATGGATCAAGCGAGACTGCACTCCCGCGGAAAGCCGACACCGCACCGTTTGCTACAAGACTGACGGCGTCGGACGCCTTCGGCAGAGGCAGCAGCCGCGTCACTTCCCGCAGAGCGCCTTGTCCAGCGCCTGGAGGCCCAGCCCTTTCCCTCCATTCTCCTTGGTAGCCCCTTCTTTGGCGTTCGTATGCGGCATTGCAGTCGTGACGATAACGGCTGCGGCTCCGTCGGGTCCTACCGCGTTGTCCGTCTGGTAGCCGGGAATGGTTCCGCCGTGGCCCCAGGCCACGCCGCAGCTGAGCTTGTGCCCGATAAGGCCCAAACCATACACGTCGCCTTCGTCGCCCATGGGAACCGACTTCTTCATTTCAGCAATGCTCGCCTGATTGAGCAGCGAACCGTCGAAGATCGACTGCATGAACTTGTTGAGTTCGCTAGGCGTGGAGATCATCGAACCGGCGGCCCACGCCCATGACGGATCGGCCTCGGTGATGTCTTCAAGCTTGCCGGGCTTGTTGTCACGCGTGTGATACCCGCGGGGATGCTTGCCGCGAAGCGTCTTCTCGCCCGGGCCCGGCATGTACGTGTGTTTGAGCCCCAAGGGTTTGACGATCTTCACCTCGATCTGCTCGGCAATCGGCCGCTTGCCTACGCGCTCGGCCAACAGCCCCAACACAATGTAATTCGTATTCGTGTAAGTGAACTTCGCCCCCGGAGCAAACTGCGCCGGCCTGGCCAGAGCCATATCGAGAATGTCCCTCGGAGAGACGTAGTCGTTGCGCATGGCGAAGAAGTCCGGCAATCCACTCCAGAATTCAGGAAGGCCGGAGGTGTGCTGGAGCAGCTGGCGCACCGTGATCTTCTTGCCGTCCACGCCCTGACCCTTGATCAGACCAGGCAGGTACGTCTCGATCGGCTCATCAAGCTTAACCTTGCCTTCTTCGACCATTTTCATGATCACAACAGCCACAAAGGTCTTCGTATTCGACCCAATCCGCACCTCCCCGTCAAGCGGAGGCGCTTCGCCGGTAGAGAGGTTGCCCTTGCCCGCCGTCGCGCCAACCGCATTGCCGTCCTTGTCGGTCTTGGCAGCCAACGCACCCGGGTAACCGGCATCGACCAGTTCCTGAATGCTCGCCTTCAAATCCCGCTTCTGGGCCGCCTTCGACGTCCCCCGCTTGGCCGATTGGCCCGACGGCGTCGGGCGATCCAGCGTCAGTACCGACGCCCCGTGCACGGACGCCAAGCTTTGGGATGAAACCGAGGCCGACGACGGCGCAACCTCGTCCGCCTGCGCAGAGACCGCGCCGAAGGACGCCGCGCCGATGCCGATGAGCCCCGCAAGCGAGGCAGCCGCCAGCCGCAGCGTCCTCGCCCGCGGCGCAGATGCGGAACGGCCGGCAGAGGCAGACCGCGGCGCAGCCGAAGGATAGAAAGAACTTCCGTCCGCGCCGCTCGTTGCAATGGAGCGATCCGCAAACCGATCGGAATCGTCGCGACGGAACCATTTCACTGTTGTTTTCTTTGAGTTGCTCATGCCATCAGTCTCGCGGCTTCTGAGCAGCGCAGACATCCGGCTGCCAGGCCAATCCGCAGGTGGGGCCACCCCGACACCGACGCTGAAGCCATCCCGACCGAATGGAATATTCTTGCGGTATGCAGCCGACAAAGACTGCCCCGCCATCGGCTCCCTGTACAGACGCCCGCCTCCGCCGTCAAGGCGCAGGGACCCAATCGCCTTTTGCGACCGGAGCCTCGCGCATCCTATGCCTCGTCCAATGAAACTCTCTACGGCCTTTTCGCACGCGCCACGTGCGGCTGCGCCGAACGAACCAAAGCGGACCGGCCTCCCGCAGAAGGCGGACGCCCCGGCCGGAGTCCCTCACAGCCCGGTGTGAACAGCGGCCTGCGACGCGCCCGGCGTCACGTCGCGGGCGCGTCGCACCAGTTCGGCGGCGGGCTCGTCATAGCCGACGCCCACGAGCTGACGCCCGACAAATGTCAAAGAGGTCACCGAGCACAGGGCGCACTCTCGTTTGCGCGGGTCATGGGCAAGCGGGCGCCCTTCGACGAAGCGTCGCATCGTCCATATCGGGAGCTGGTGCGAAACGAGCATCGCCTCGCCGCCTTCGGCCTCACGGAGGGCGCGGCGCACGGCCTCAGACAGGCGTGCCACGATCTCCGTGTAAGGCTCGCCCCATGAAGGCTCGGCCGGATTGACGTACCACGGCCAGTACCGCGGATGGGCAAGAATGAGCCGGTTCTTGTTGACGTTGACGCCTTCGAACTTGTTCCCCGCTTCAATCAGGCCCTCGTCGAGGACGACCGACAGCCCATGCCTTTGCGCCGTCGGCTCGGCCGTCTCCCGAGCCCTTTCAAGCGGCGAAGAGACGATGAGCCGCAGGTCGCGCCCGTCGAAGAAATCGGCTGCCCTCTCGGCCATGGCGCGCCCCAGAGGCGTGAGATGGAAACCCGGCTGCCGCCCGTAAAGCTGCCCGCTGGGATTGTCCACCTCCCCGTGGCGCACGAAATGGACGGTCGTGAGTTTGTCGTTCATGTGTCCAGCCTGCCGTCGATTTGATGGATTCAGCTCGGTTCGAGGGACTAGCGTTGCCGAAGCTCGAGGGATTCAGCCCGCCCGCGAGTCTGGCGCGTCTGCCGATTCGCCGGACGGCGCCGGGCCTTCGGAGTCCGCCGAACAGTCAGATGGCTGCGAACCTCCGGCCTCTGGGGAAACAACCGAATCTTCCGAATCAACCGACCCGTGAGACGGCACGGAACCTCCCGGGTCCGTCGGAGAGTCTGCGGGCTTGACAGGCTTCACTTCGCTGGCGACGTCGGCCAAGATGTTCGACAGGCGCCCAAGCTCGAGCATGTCCTCCCTGCCCAGCTTGTCGACGAGCACGCGGCGAACCGAGTTCACGTGGGAAGGGGCGGCCGAAACCAAGTATTCGAACCCTTTCTCGGTCAATATGCAGTTGACGCCGCGGCGGTCATCGGCACAGGGCTCGCGCTTGACCAGGCCGGCGTCTTCGAGCCTGCGCACCGTATGGGTCAGCCGGGAACGTGAGTGAACGAGCCTGTCTGCCAGATTGGACATGCGGATCGTGCGCCCAGGCGACTCCGAAAGATGCGCAAGCACTTCGTATTCGTTGAGGGATATACCCTTTTCGTTCTCTATGTCCTGATTGAGCACTTCCATCACGAGGGAAACAGCACGCAAGAAAGCCCGCCAAGCTTTCTGTTCCTCCGGTGAAAGCCACTGAACGTCAGTCATCGCACCTCCCACACAAAAGGCCCGGAAACCGCCCGGGCCTTTTAGGTCACTTCTTGTTGCGACGCTGGTGCCGAGTTTTCCGAAGCAACTTGCGATGCTTCTTCTTCGACATGCGCTTGCGACGCTTTTTGATGACGGAACCCACAGGTTACCTCCGAAACTAATGGGCTTGTGCCCTCGAAATATTCAGGAACATACTAGCGCCTTGAGCGCCGTACCGGTAACACGGACCCGTCACTCGCCCGCTGCGCGGGCGGTCGGTTCGTCCTGCACGCCCAAAAGGGCGTCGATGGCCGACTTAGGAACCCGGTATGAACTGCCGAAGCGAACCGCGGGCAACTCCCCCGAGTGGACCATGCGGTAGACGGTCATGCGCGAGACTCGGGTGAGTTCGGCAACTTCGGCAACCGTGTAGAACTGCGGCGCTTTGTTCGGCAACTGCGTCATGAATCCCATCCTGCGAATACGTGTGGTGAACCTTTTCCGCACAGGCTAGCGGCGGTCACACCGCAAGGGTACATGAACTTTCACATCAGTCACAGCAGCCGGGCACCATCACCCGGGCGCGTCGCACCGTTTCGGCGTTTCGGACGGAGGGATTCTACGCCCGGGTCAGGCCTGCCGACGCTGCCAACAGGGACCAAATGGCGATAGTCTTGGCCAATCGACTCCTTTTCCCAGAGCCCTCGAGCTCTGAAAAAGGCAAGACGTGAAACAGGCAACAGTGAGGAGCGACCATCGTGCGCAAGCGAGTGCGGGCTCAGGGCCGTCCGTCCGCGGCGCCCGGCCCTTTCCTTCGGGCGCGGGAGCTAATGGACCGCGTCGCCCGCGATTCGCCCGCGCGCCTGGCCCTTTTCGTGTTCGCGGGGATCGTCCTCGTCGAGACGTCGCTGCTCTCGCTGCCGGCGTCGACCTCTTCGGGCCAACGTGCCCCCTTCGTGGACGCTTTCTTCACGGCGACCTCGTCGGTGTGCGTGACCGGGCTCGTCACTGTGGACACCGCCACCTACTGGTCGCCGCTGGGGCAGTTCTTCATCGCCATAGGGATGATGATCGGCGGGCTGGGCATCATGATGATGGCCTCGATTCTGGGAATCGTGGTGTCGCGTCGCATCGGCCTGACGCAGCGCTTCCTGGCGGCCTCGGAGACGAAGTCGCGCCTGGGCGAAGTCGGCCTGCTCGTGCGGGCCGTCGTCGTCGTCGCCCTCAGCGCGCAGGCGATCCTCTTCCTCACCCTCACGCCGTTTTTCATCCGCGAGGGCGACGCCATGCTGTCCGCGCTGTGGCACGCGGCCTTCATGGCCATCTCGATCTTCAACAACGGCGGCTTCGTCGTCATGCGCGACGGACTGGGGCCGTATGCGGGCGATTGGACGCTGACCCTGCCCATCGTCTTCGGCACCGTCGTCGGCGCGATCGGTTTTCCCGTGGTGCTCGACATGTGGCGGCGTCGACGCCATGCAAAGAAGTGGTCGCTTACGACGAAGCTCACACTCGTCACCTACGCGGTTCTCTTGCTCCTGGGCGCCCTGCTCTTCTTCCTCTTCGAATGGGACAACCCCAAGACGCTGGCGAATCTTTCCCTGGGCGAGCAGATCCAGGCGACGTTCCTGCATTCGACCGTCGCGCGTTCGTCGGGCCTGGCGACGCTCGACGTCAGCTCGATGACGCAATCGACGTGGTTCCTCCTCGACGGGCTCATGTTCATCGGCGGAGGGTCGACGTCGGCGGCCGGGGGAATCAAAGTGACCACCTTGGCCGTGCTGTTCCTGGCGATCGTCGCCGAGGCGCGGGGAGACCGAGACACTCAGGCGTTCGGGCGCCGTCTGCCGGCGGAAGTGCTGCGCCTGGCCATCGCGGCCACCTTCCTGGCCTCGATCATCGTCACCGTGGGCACAATCGCGCTCATGGAGGTCTCCGGCCTCCCGCTCGCCGACGCCCTTTTCGAGGCGGTCTCCGCCTTCGCCACCTGCGGCCTGTCGACGGGCGTGACGCCCGGGCTGCCGACGGCGGGCAAGTACATCATCGCCGTCCTCATGTTTGCCGGGCGCACGGGCACGATGACGCTTGCGGCCGCGCTTGCCCTGCGCACCCGCCGCCGCGTCATCCACTACCCTGAAGAGTGGCCTACGATCGGATGACGGAGGAGCACGGATGAAGAAGAAACAGATTGACGACGACGCCGTCCTGGTAGTGGGCCTGGGCCGCTTCGGCACGGCGATCGCCTCGACCCTCGACGGTTTGGGCCGCGAGGTCCTCGCCATTGAGCGCGACCCCGTCCTGGTCCAGCAGTGGTCCCACAGGTTCAGAATCATCGAGGGCGACGCAACCAGCGCCGACGCCCTGGAACAGGCGGGCGCGCGCGAGTTCGGGGTGGCCGTCGTCGGCATCGGCAGCTCGCTCGAAGCCTCCGTTTTGGCGACCGCCAACTTGGCCGACCTCGGAATGAAGCAGATTTGGGCGAAGGCGACGTCGCGTTCGCACGGCCGCATCCTTCGCCGCATCGGCGCTCACCACGTTGTCTATCCCGAGTACGACGCCGGCGCGCGGGTCGCGCACATGGTCAGCGGCAAGATGCTCGACTACATCGAGATGGAAGACGGCTTCTCCATCATCAAGATGCGCCCGCCGCGAGACATCCAAGGGTTCACGATGGCCGAATCGAAGGTGCGCGAGAGGTTCGGCGTGACCATCATCGGCGTGAAGGCGCCCGGCCAGCCCTTCGAGTACGCGACCGAGGAGACGAAGATCGGCCCCGAGGACGTCATCATCGTCTCCGGCGACTCCGCCCTCCTCGAAGAGTTCGCCAACCGCTGAAAGGGCGGAGCGGTCCATGGCAGCCAAAGCGGCGTCGCGCACGTTCACGTGCTCCGAATGCGGATGGGACACCTCGAAATGGGTTGGGCGCTGCCCTCAGTGTCAGGCGTGGGGAAGCTTGGAGGAAGTCGGGGCGCCGCGCACGCGCACAGCCTCCCTCGCTCCAACGAGCCCGGCGACGCCCATCACCGAGGTCCCCACGACGGCCTCGGTCAAACAGCCAACGGGGGTGGACGAATTCGACCGCGTCCTGGGAGGCGGCCTCGTCCCCGGGGCGGTCGTCCTGCTCGCGGGAGAGCCGGGTGTGGGCAAATCCACTTTGCTTCTCGACGTCGCCGCGCGCGCCGCCGAGGCCGCGGCCCAGTCCGGCCGCGCCCCGGTGCTCTACGTCTCCGGCGAAGAGTCGGCCTCCCAGGTCAGGCTCCGCGCCGAGCGCATCGGCGCGCTCCACGACCGTCTCCACCTGGCTGCGGAATCGGACCTCGCAACGATTCTGGGCCACGTGGACTCCGTGCGGCCCAGCCTGCTCGTGGTCGATTCCGTGCAGACTGCGGCCGATTCCCAGATCGAGGGGGCGGCCGGCGGCGTCGCCCAGGTTCGCGGCGTCACGAGCGCGCTCGTCGCCGACGCCAAAACCCGATCGATGCCGGTGCTGCTCGTCGGGCATGTGACGAAGGAAGGTTCGATCGCCGGCCCCAGGGTGCTCGAGCATCTCGTCGACGTCGTCTGCCAGTTCGAGGGCGACCGCCACTCGCCCCTGCGCATGGTCCGCGCCGTCAAGAACCGCTACGGCCCCACCGAAGAGGTCGGCTGTTTCGAGCTGAACGAGGCGGGCATTCGGGGCCTGGCCGACCCTTCGGGGCTCTTCCTGTCCTCGCGGCGCGAGAGCGTGCCCGGCACATGCGTGACGATGGCCTTGGAGGGGCGGCGGCCGATGCCGGTCGAGGTGCAGGCCCTTATCGTTCCAAGCTCCGGGCCTCCAAGGCGGACGACGTCGGGTTTGGAGTCTTCTCGCGCGGCTATGGCAATCGCCGTTTTGCAATCGCGCCTCGGCCTCGACCTCGACCGCTGCGACGTTTTCCTCTCGACCGTCGGCGGCGCCCGCTCGGCCGAGCCCGCGACGGACGCGGCAATGGCTTTGGCGCTGGCAAGCGCGCGGCTGGGCAGGCCGCTGACCGCCGGAACCGCGGCGATCGGCGAGGTCTCGCTCACCGGCGAGCTGCGGCCGGTGACGGGGCTTCAGCAGCGCCTGGCCGAGGCTCGCAGGCTGGGCTTCGGGGCGGCGATCGTCCCTCACGGAACGCGCGAAGCGAACGTCAAGGTCCCCGACGGCTTGGCGCTGCTCGAATGCGACGACATCCTTGAAGCCGCCGCCCGCGAAGGGCTCGCTTGAGGCCGGAATTGCCCTGTCGCGAACGTCTCTGAGCCTCGGGCCTTTGGGACCTGTCTTCGCTCGGTCGCCGGACGGCGCCGGAGCTCTAGCGCCCAGGCGCAGATGTATTTTGCCCGCCGCCCGGCGCTTGCCTTGGGCCCCCGGAGTTCTGCTGGCCCGGCTGGCTCGGATTCTGCCCCGAATTCCCCGGGGTTTGGCCGCCGCCCGCGTTCCCGTCCCCGTTCGGCGATTGGCCTTCGTTTGAGTTTTGCCCCGGCTGGCCGGGATTCTGCTGCCCGGGCTGGTTCGGATTCTGCTGGCCCGGCTGGCTCGGATTTTGCTGCCCGGGCTCGCTGGCGCTCGGCGCGGGCGACGTCTGCTCCAGCGCGAAGCTCGCCTGCGCCTTGGCGGCCGCGTTGTCATTCAACTTCAGCTCGGCCTTGTACGTTCCCGGCTTGGCGCCTTTGGCGGTGTTTCCACAGCCCGACGCAGCCGTTCCTCCATTCCACGTGAGCGAAACGGTCGCAGTGTATTCGCGGTCGAGCAGCAGCCGCTTGTTCTCCGCGCCGCGGCGGCACGCGGCGATCGAGGCGACCTGGGCCGACCCGCTCGTGACGTTGACGTCGAGGTTGGACCAACCGACGTCGATGTAACACGGATGGGACTTCGAGGTGTTGCGAAGCGTCGCCTGAAAGGCCACCGGCCGCCCGGCGGAGCCGCCTTTCGTCGTCAACGTCGTCTGCACCAGCTCAGACGTGCACTTCACGGGCTTGTAATCGTTGGTCGGAACCTTCGTGGCGGTCTCGTCCTGCTCGCTGATTCTGGCGAGGACGAATCGCATGCCGACCACCACCACCACGACGAGGACGGCGACGAGCGCCCCGAAGCCAAGTCGACGGTTGATCCTGGCTCTGCGCTCCCTTTCGGCGGCCGCCCGTGAGCGGGCTCGGGCGGCGGCACTGGGTCTGCTCCGCGGCTGCTGCCGCCTGGCGGGCCCGCCCTGCGCCCCGGGTCTCCCCTGCGCCCCGGCTTTTCCATGCACTGCCTTTCCGTGCGTCCCGGCCCTCCCGGGCCGGGTTCCCTGGCGCTTCACGGAGCCGCCGCGCGGCTCGCCGGCAGGACCCACACGGCGCGCACCGTGCCGCTGCCCGGCGCCGTGCGGAGACGCCGCCGGGCGTTTGCCTCGCACTGCGCCCCTTGAAGCGGCTTCTCGGCTTTCTGACTGCGGGCCTTTTCCCTTGCCGGCCTGTCGCTCAGCGGCAGCCCGAGCGCCTCGCGCGCCTTCGGGCCGCGCCTTCCGGGCGACGTCGTTTCCACGCCGACGATCGGCGTGGTCGGTTCCTCGTGCGCCGTTGAGGTTGCGGGGCGACGTGCGCGAGTGCGATCCCGAGCCGCCCGAGTGCGCCGCGCCGGAGTGCGCGCGTCCCGCGTGGCCGGCGCGCGCGGCGTCGGAGCGTCTGGGGGAACCGCCCTTGGATGCCGGACGGCGCCCGCTGCCGGAGGAGGCGGCCCTGCCTTCCTTGGAGTCCGCGGCATCGGCGTCGGAGGCGTTCGAACGTTTGGATCCGCTCGCGCGACCCGGGCTCGCGCCCCTGCCGGAGCCTCCGGGCCGAGCGGAGCCTCCGTCGCCGCGGCCCGGGCGCGCCGCGCCCAAACGCGGCCCCTTCCAGCGGTTGCGTCCGTCGCCACGGCGTTTCCTGGGATCGCTTTTCACGCGACCACGCTATCACCGGGAGCGCAAAACCTCGCGTCGACGCTTCGAATGGGGCACACTTGGCCCGTGCTCTTTCGTCTTTTGCGCTGGTACGCGGCGAACTCGCGTCCGCTTCCGTGGCGCGAGCCGACGACGTCGGCGTGGGCCGTGCTCGTCTGCGAGGTCATGAGCCAGCAAACTCCCGTGGCCAGGGTCATGCCCTCGTGGCACGAGTGGATGGAACGCTGGCCGGAGCCCGCCGACCTCGCGGCGGCTTCGCCCGCCGAGGTCATCCTGGCCTGGGGCAATCTCGGCTACCCGCGTCGCGCCCTGCGGCTGCGGGAGTGCGCGGCCGCCGTGGCCGCCGACTGGGACGGCGTCCTCCCCTCTTCCCGCGACGACCTTCTCACCTTGCCGGGAGTCGGGCCCTACACGGCGGACGCCGTCATCGCCTTCTCTTACCGCAAGCGATCCGTGGTTCTGGACACGAACACTCGGCGGGTCCTGTGCAGGCTGCACGGAGCCGCGGCGCCGCCCTCTCATCTGCGCAAGGACGAAATCGCGCGGGCAGACGCGATGGTCCCCCTCGAAGACGGCCTGGCCTGGCAGTGGAACGCAGCGCTCATGGAGCTCGGCGCACTCGTGTGCACCGCGAAGAATCCGGAATGCCAGGAGTGTCCGCTCCGCCCCGACTGCGCCTGGTTCGCCGCCGGCAAACCGGAAAGCGGCACGCCTCGTCGCGTGCAGAGATTCACGGGGACCCACCGCGAGGCCCGGGGGAAGATCATGGCGGTTCTCAGGGGCGCCGCGTCGCCGGTCTCCCGCGACGAGCTGGCCGCCGCGGCCTCGCTCGCGCCTTCGCGCTTTGACCCGGCGCTGGACTCCCTGCTCGACGACGGCCTCGCCTGTCTAAGCCCCGGCGGCTACGCGCTCCCCGGAGAGCGCTAGCCCGCGCGCGTCCGCCTCGCGTGACGGAGCCCGTCCCGCACAAGTCCTCGCACAAAGCGCCTTGTCCCCTTGTACCGGACAGCCCGGGCGCCGCGCCGGAATCGACGTTCGACCTTGACCGCACGATCGGCTATGTCAGGACAGCCCGGGCGCCGCGCCGGAATCGGAGTCCAGCCAAGCTTCAGGGTCGAACCGGGTCAGGCGTCGAAGAGGACTCAGAGCCGAGTCGCAGTTCCAGAATCGAACAGGACTCAGAATCGAGCCGTCAGCCCCAGGCTCCGTAGTCGGACTCCGCTTTGCCGCCCTTTTCGACTTCGAGCAGGGCGGCGGCGCATTCGTCGTCGACCACCAAGTCCGTCACCGCGCCCGAGCGCAGCACGGCGGCCAAGGCGGGCGCCTTCGCAGCCCCGGCGACGGCGCAGACCCTCCGCGGGATCCTGGCCAGCTCCGCGGGCGTCGGCCCGGTCGCGCGGGTGTTGATCTCGATGTCTTCGTACGTGCCGTCCGCGCGCAGAAGGACCGTGCACACGTCGCCGACCACTCCGTCGCGCCGCAGCTCCGTCACTTCCTCCGGCGAAAGGTAGCCGCCGGCGTAGACGTGCGAGGGAAGGGGCGATGTGAAGGATCCGACGCCGAACACGGCGACGTCGGCGTTGCGCCCAATGTCCCTGACCACCTGGATGGAGCGTTCGCGCCACATGAGGTCCCTGGTCTCCGCGTAGTCGAAGAAGGCTGGAACGGGGAAAGGAAAGGCCTTTGCTCCGAATGCCCGCGTGAAGTTGCCGAGTATCTCGCCCACGTAGGGAAGGCCCGTCGTCGTGGGATTGGCCGCGCCGTTGAGCTGGACTATCGTCACGCCGGACATGCGCTTGGGCATGAGCCGCTCGGAGATCGTCGAGACGGTGGTTCCCCAGGCGATGCCCACCATCATCTTGTCCTCTATGACGTCGCCGACGAGGTTCCCCGCCACGCCGGCCACTCGTTCGAGCCGCCGGATTTCCGTAGTGGCCCCCGGCACCTGCACCACTGTGACGTCGACGTCGTAGAGGTCCTCGATGCGGCGCGAAAGGGAGTCGCGGGGCTCTTCGGGCGCGTGAAGGGAGATGCGGACCAGCCCCTCGTCGCGCGCCGAAGCGATCAGGCGCGAAACCGTCGACCGCGATATGCCGAGCTTGTTGGCTATCGCCTCCATGGTCTGTTGCTCGACGAAGTACAGGACTGCCGCTTCGTAAGCGAGATTGCGTCGTTCAGATCTTGTTGCCACACCCCCATTGTGCACGATATCTCAAAGTCAATCCAGCCAAAATAGTCGATCCTCCCGAATATGACGAGATGCATTCCACTTAAGTTACCGCTTGACTTATGCCCCAAACAGTGCAGATGCTCAACATACAGCCTCCGATTTGCACACATGGCCATTTCTTCGTTCTTTGCAGATTTCTTGAGAAGATAGGTAAAGGGTGGGTTGCATCGACAACCTACGAATCTGCATACACGTCAACGAGGAGTGAACACATGCCAAATTCCCACCTTTCAGCAGCAAGCCGCCAGCGCGCACTGGAGTCGATGTCGTCGGACGGCGTCGACGTCCTCGTCGTCGGAGGAGGCGTGACCGGAGCCGGCATCGCCTTGGACGCCGTCACCCGCGGCCTGCGCGTGGGCATCGTCGAGGCGCAGGACTGGGCTTCGGGAACGTCGTCGCGCTCCTCGAAACTCGTCCACGGCGGACTGCGCTACCTGTACCAGCTCAACTTCGCGCTCGTCGCCGAGTCTCTCCGCGAGCGAGGCCTCCTCCTGACGGAGACGGCTCCGCACCTGGTCAAGGCCCAGCCTTTCCTGTGGCCCCTGAAGATGCCGGTCATCGAGCGCATGTATTCGGCCGTCGGCGTCGGAATGTACGACACGATCGCCCAGTTCGCCCATCGCGGCTCGGTGCCGATCCAGCGCCATCACACCCGCAAGGGCTCGCTCAAGCTGGCTCCCGCGCTCAAGAAGGATTCGCTCACCGGTTCGATCGTCTACTACGACGCCAGGGTCGACGACGCGCGCCTGGTCGTCACGCTCGTCCGTTCGGCGGTGCGCCACGGCGCCCTCGCGGCCAACCGCGTGCAGGTGACCGAGATGCTCAAGGACGCGGCCGGCCGAGTCACCGCCGCCAAGCTCCTCGACCTTGAGACCAACCGCGAGTACGAGGTGCGGACGGGAGCGATTATCAACGCCACCGGCGTGTGGACGGAGAAGACCCAGTCCCTCGCCGGGACGACGGGCGGACTGAAGGTCCTCGCCTCGAAGGGCATCCACATCGTCGTGCCCAAGGAGAAGATCAATTCGAAGGTGGGAATCTTCCTGCGCACCGAAAAGTCAGTCCTCTTCATCATCCCGTGGAAGCGCTACTGGGTGATCGGCACCACGGACACCGCCTACCACGAGAATCGCCGCGAGCCCGTGGCCGACCTCGAGGACATCGACTATGTTTTGGAGCAGGCGAACTCCGTGCTCGCCAAGCCGCTGACGCACGACGACATCATCGGCACCTTCGCCGGCCTGCGCCCGCTTTTGCAGCCGGGAACGCTCGACGGCGACGAGTCGAAGTCGACTCAGGTTTCGCGCGAGCACACCGTGACGGAGGCCGCCCCGGGCCTGACCGTCATCGCCGGAGGCAAGCTGACCTCTTACCGCCAGATGGCCGAGGACGCCGTCGACTTCACGATCGGCAAGGACAAGGCCAAGCAGACCCCCTCGGTCACGAAGAAGACCCCGCTGGAGGGCGCCGCCGGATACCACTCGATGTGGAGCCGCCGCGCCGCGATCGCGCGAGAGAGCGGGCTGAGCATCGACCATGTCGAGGATCTGCTGGACCGCTACGGTTCGGACATCGACTTGCTTCTCGACATGATCGAGGAGCGTCCCGACCTCGGGAACGAGCTCAAGGGAGCCCCCGAGTACCTGCGCGCCGAGATCGCCTTCGGCGTGAGCCACGAAGGGGCCCTCCACCTCGAGGACCTTCTTGCACGGCGCACCAGGCTCACTTACGAGCACGCCGATCGCGGGCTTTCCGCAGCCGAGGAGATCGCGACCCTCGCGGGCGAGCTTCTCGGATGGGACGAGGCCAAGAAGGAAGCCGAGCTCGCCTCGTACCGCTCGCGGTGCGAAGCCGAGGCCGCCGCTCAGAAGATCGCGAGCGAGGCGGAGGCTCAGAAAGTCCGCGAACAGGCGGAGGAAGTCACGGCTTTCCTCGACGTCGCGCCCGAGATCCAAGGCTGATCCGGGCTTCCCCACTGCCGCGGGGGCCGTTCGGCCCCCGCGGACTCACCTAGAAAGGAACAGTTAAAGATGACTGATACCGAACGGAAGTACGTCCTGGCGATCGACCAGGGTACGACGTCGTCCAGGTCGATCCTCTTCAATCATGCGGGGGAGGTCGTTTCCGTCGGTCAGCTAGAGCACGAGCAGATCTTCCCCCACGCGGGGTGGGTCGAGCACGACCCAAACGAGATCTGGGACAACGTCCGCCAGACCGTGGGCATGGCTTTGGGCGGCGCAGAGGCCAACCACCACGAAGTCGCCGCGGTGGGCATCACGAACCAGCGCGAGACGACGATCATTTGGGACCGCGCAACAGGCGAGCCGGTCTACAACGCCATCGTTTGGCAGGACACCCGTTCCCAGGACCTCGTCGATCGGCTCGCGGCCGACGGCGGCCCCGACCGCTTCCGTTCGATCGTGGGCGAGACGCTTTCGACCTACGCCTCGATCACGAAGATCATGTGGATCCTCGAAAACGTCCCCGGTGTGCGCGAGCGGGCCGAGCGCGGCGAACTGGCCTTCGGAAACCCCGACACGTGGCTCATCTGGAACATGACGGGCGGCCCGGAGGGCGGCGTCCACGTCACCGACGTGACGAACGCTTCCCGAACGATGCTCATGGACCTGCGGACCTTGCAATGGCGCGAGGACATCTGCGAGATCGCGGGCATTCCGATGTCGCTCCTCCCCGAGATCCGCTCCTCTTCCGAGGTGTACGGATACGGGCGCCAAACCGGTCTGCTTCCGGGCAAGCCGATCGCCGGCGACCTGGGCGACCAGCAGGCGGCGACCTTCGGCCAGGCCTGTTTCCAGCCCGGCATGGCGAAAAACACCTACGGAACCGGTTGCTTCATGCTTATGAACACCGGCACCGAGCCTCAGCTTTCGGACAACGGGCTCATCACCACCGTCTGCTACAAAATCGGCGACAAGCCCACCGTGTACGCCCTCGAAGGCTCTATCGCGGTGTCCGGCTCGCTCATCCAGTGGCTGCGCGACAATCTGGAGATCATCGCCACGGCCCCGGAGGTTGAGGCTCTGGCCGCCAGCGTGGACGACAACGGCGGGGTGTACTTCGTGCCGGCCTTCTCCGGTCTGTTCGCCCCGCACTGGCGCGGCGACGCGCGCGGAGCGATCGTCGGCATGACGCGTTACAACACGAAGGCGCACATTGCCCGCGCGGCTTTGGAGTCGACGGCCTTCCAGACGCGCGAGGTCCTCGACGCCATGGAGGCCGATTCGAAGGTCAAGCTGGAGCAGCTGAGGGTCGACGGCGGCATGACCGCCAACAGTCTGCTCATGCAGTTCCAGGCCGACATCCTCGACACCGAGGTTGTCCTGCCCGTGGTCGCGGAGACGACGGCCCTCGGCGCAGCCTATGCGGCGGGCATCGCCGTCGGCTTCTGGTCCGGAGAGGAGGACGTTGTCGCCAATTGGGCCGAGGCCAAGCGCTGGAAGCCCGAAATGGAGCCGGCCGAGCGCGAGCGTCAGCTCCGCCAATGGAAGAAGGCGATATCGAAGACCCTCGACTGGGTCGACGACGACGTCAAGTGACCGGCGGGCGACGCCGGCGGCCTTCGGCGCCATGCGGAAAACAGTTGGTCTGCGAGGGGCGGCCCCTTTGGGTGCGCATCGCAAACGACCGGCCGGTGGGTTGCGGCTCTCTTCGCATGCATCGCAAACGACCGGCCGACAACCGCGCTACGCGGACGGCTGACAAACTCGGGTCGGTCTCGAGTTGTCACGCCCAGGGCCAGCCGTGGTAGCTTGGGCTAGCCGAATCAAAGTTCGACGTCGCCGAGAACCGGTTCGGACACATTGAAGCTCCCGGAGCCTCCTGCCATAGGGCGTCAGACGGACAACGCCAAAGGAGGCTCCGGGTACCTTTTGCCAAGAGCAAGCCCAGTGCACAGCGCCTGACCAGACGCGACTGGATTTAGCCGGGGTCACTTGACATCGCAGACGCTGAAGGCGAACGAGCGAATCGGCCCCACGGAACCGTCGGCGATGTCTTCGATGTTTGGCCACCCACCGTTGCCGGTGACGGAATTGAGTGCGTACTCGGTTCCATTGGGAGCGGTGAAATAGAGGATCGGATCGCCAGCGGAGTTGAGCTTGCAATAGACAGTCCCGTGGTCGACCATCAAGTTCCAGCTATGCCTGAATGTCGCCTTCGAAATCTTTGCCGGGTTGCTCGTCGCCTTGGGGAGCTTCGCCGTGTCAGTCGGATAATCCTCAGGGTGAAGCATCCCGCACCCGGACAGTCCCATCGCTCCAAGAAGGCCCGCGGCTATGACGCCTCGAATTCGCCTAGGCACTCTCGATGAGGCGCCTCGTTTGGCGATGTTTTCTCGCTCCAAAGTGTTCTCTTGTTTCATGATGACTCCTTGTTTCATGGTGTTTCTTTGTTGATGGTGAGGGCCATGTAGCCGTCTTCGAGGTTCGGTTCGACCGGTTCCGCGCCGTCGGGCGGCGTGTCGGTGACGATCCTGTATTGGGTTCCCCCGGGCACGGTGAGAGCGTTGACCACTGCCGCGTGCTCCGGAAGCTGAGCGCTGCGCGGATCAGTCAGCCACGTGCGGCCTCGGGCTGCTTCGATGAGGCCGCCCGTCGGGCCGTCGTACCGGGTGCGTCCATGCCCCAGAACAAATATGTAGGGGCACGTCTGGGCGACGTCGTCGAGAATATGGGTGGACAAGATCACAGTGCGTTCAGCGCCGAGCCCCGCCAACAAGGTCCTGAAACGTATGCGCTCTTCAGGGTCCAAGCCGGCGGTGGGTTCGTCGACGATGATGAGCTGAGGTTCCCCCATAAGGGCCTGCGCTATGCCCACCCGGCGCCGCATCCCGCCAGAGAACCCTCCTATGCGTCTGTTCTTGGCATCGGTGAGCCCAACACGGGCCACGAGCTGCTCGGCTTGACTGCGGCGTGCGGAGCGCTTGTCGATCCCCTTGAGGATGCCGACGTAGTCCAGAAACTCCAGCGGCGTGAGATTCGGGTAAGGTTCGACGTGCTGGGGGAGGTAGCCCAGGATGCTCTTGACCGCACGACGGCTCGCCGAAGCGCTGAGATCCTGACCGTCGACGAACACTTTTCCCTCCGTGGGCTGAATGATGCCGCACAGCATGCGCATGAGCGTGGTCTTGCCAGCGCCGTTCGAGCCGAGCAAGCCAATCATCCCGGTGGGAAGATCGATGGTGACGTCGTCGAGAGCCTTCGGCTTGCCCCGAAAGTTCTTTGTGACGTGGTTGATAGAGATGTACATGGGATGATTCCTCTCAACGATCCCGGAAGCGTTCGGACAAACGGGAGCCGATGGCTAGAAGCACGATGATCAGGGTGAGCTGCCACAGCAGAGAAACGGTGGCCGTAACCGGCCCAGGAGAAGAACTGAGCGGACCTGCGAGCGCATACAACGGTCGCGAACTGAAGCAACCCTCGGCGACGGCGTCCTCGGTGACCCCGAAGATCGTGCCCTCGGGAGCAGGCACAGGAATCGCAGGGGTCGAGAATACGAGGTAGAACCAAGCGAGAACAGCCACGATGCGCGCGAAGGCCTGCGGCAGAAAGGACCCCATGAAAGCTGAGATCGCAATCGAGCACAGCATCGCGGGTGCAATCGTCGATGCCGTCACGGCGAGAGCCATGGGCAGCCCGTCCCATTTTCCCTGGACCGTCTGAATCGTTCCCATGACGAGAAGGAAGGCCAAGGGCGGCACGATGACTACAGCGAATGGCCCCAGCACCCGCGCCATCCGGAGCTTCATGAAGCCGACCGGGGCGGACGATTCCAACTCGCCGATGCCAAGACGGGCGGGAGCGGAGAGCAGATTGGTGAACGCCGCGGCATAGGCGATGCCAACGAAGATGACCATAACCTGCGCCTTGTAGACGAGGTCTCTGACGTCTCCGGTATTCGGCGCTTTTCCTCCGAAGCTCAGCAAGACGGCAAACAGCGTCAACGGTATCGATGTGTACCACAGCGTTTTCTGTCTCCACGCTATTCGTGCGTGGACGCGTAAGAGATCGACGAAAGTCATGCCGCTGTCACCGCCTGCGATATGTTGCGCTCGGCGTCGCCGAGCGTGCGCCACGCCCGAACGGCCAAAATCGTTGCGATCAAAACGGGTATTCCACGCCGCAAGAGCAGAGGCTCCACATACGGATCCCACAGCGCGGCCAAAAACAGCCAGGTTGCCGTGACAACGATCGTGGTGGAAGACGCCGATCCCGTGTAAGCCGCAGCGCCGAATGCGGCAGCGGCGATCGTCACTACCGATCCGATCGGTATGACGACGGTGATCCACCCTTTGTCTTGCATCCACACACCGGCCACATGCAGCGGCGCGAACATGACAACGGCTCCGATCACCGCGGACGCGGTCACAGCCACCGCGCGAACCACTTGCACGCGTCGGAATGACGCGGGAGTAGCCTCATGAAGCTCGACCAACGGATCGCCCGTCAGCACGATGGCCACGGCCACGCCGCTACAGATGACGAAAATCTGCCCCAATCCGAACGCCAATGCCATGCCTTGCATCGAGGACCACGCGGCCGCAGCCAACCTGCCCACGAGCGCGGTGACGACCGCAGCTACGAGCGGTATGGCCAAGATGACGCGAACTCGTCGCAGCTGTGCCGCAAGGAACGAGACCGACATGTTGACTCCTTTCCCGTCCAACTCACTGTCGTTGTGTGAGTAGCGAGCCAGGGCCGACCGGTTCACGGGAAGTCACCCGTCCCTCGACGAAGCCATTGCTCGCGGGGCAGAAAACGCTGCGCAGGCGATCAAGGACAGGCCAAGGGCAACGACCCCCAGAGGGGTGATAGCCTCCTGCAGCGAACCCGAAGGGCCGAGGCCTAGCGGCGAAGAGGACGGTCCAACAACGGCGGAGACGGCCAGCCCCACCACGACGCCTGCCCACGGGGCCACCCAGATGGAGAGAAACGCCGCTGTGCCCGCCACCGCCGCCATCGGGACCAGCCACCCCGCAAGAATCGGACCGAAGACGTCTGCCGTGCCCCACGTGGCAGCGGCTGCGGCGCCCAGGAGTCCCGTCGCGGCGTCGAGTGCCAGCACCGCGGCCACCCGGGCGAGGACCACCGCCGACGGTCCCAATGGCGTGGCCAAAGCGACGGCGTCCTGGCGGATTCGGGAAAGCGCTGTGGTAACCGTCAGGTTGACGCCGAACAGGGCCAAGGATGCGAATCCCCCCACGGCGGCGTTCGCTCCCATGGTCACGCTGAAGAATCGGGCCACAAGCGCCGCGAACGTCGCGGTCAGCAAAGCCAGCGGAACTACCAGCCATGGCACGACTCTCAATTGCGCACGCCCTAGAGCCACCGCCAGCCGGAGGCTTTGCCGCGCCGTTCGCCGTCGGCGCTCGAGCGGCGACCGCGAAGCATCCACCCGGCGGCGCACGCGCTCGTAGCCGGGCGGGTTGCTCCGTTCGAACTCCCACTGGCGCAAAGCGGCTTTCAACGTCTCGCTTTCGCGTTGTCCGCGCTCAAACATCGCCCCTCCTCAGTGCCTCGTCAGCGTCTCTTTCAACAGCCGCCGCGCCCGTGAAACACGGCTTTTCACCGTGCCGACGGGTATTTCGAGCACTGAAGCGATCTCCCCGTATGGCAATTCGTGCAGCCAGGCGAGGCCGACCACCTCGGCGAGGTCCTGGGGCAGAGACCTGAGAGCCCCAAGCAATTCGTCGACGCCGGTCGCCATCGCGACCAGGCCGGCAGGATCGGCGGCATCGTCGACCAGACATTCAACCTCCTCGTCCAAAGGCGCCGTCGGGATCTTCCGCCGGCGAGTGTGCGTCCAGATCTGACGCTTGGCAATCCCCAGAAGCCAGGTGAGAATTCTGCTGTCGCCCCTGAAAGCGGGGGCCGATCTCCAGCACCCCAGCCACACGTCCGCGCTGATTTCCTCAGCGTCGCCCCGGTCGTCGCTTCGGGCGAGAACGAAAGCGAACACTACAGCCGAGTATCGTTGGTACAGCTCGGCGAATGCGTGCTCGTCCCCTTCCCCCACGGCTTCGAGAAGCTCGGCGTCGCGATCGGTCTCGGTGTCAGCGGCCAAGGTGCGACGACTCCCCGCGCGCCAGGTTTGTACATCCGTTTCGCTTCGTCACCGGGTCTCTCCTCTTCTCGGGACGGCAATGACCATCTGAACTCGTTCGTTCGTTGAGTTCGTAGCGACGCACCGCGCAGCGGTTCACGCGCGGCGCAATGCGGCGGTTCACGCGCGGCGCAATGCGGCGGTTCACGCCCGGCTCGGCGCGGCGGTTCACGCGCAGCTCAGCCCTGGAATCGAGCCGTCTCCGGCCAGACTACTAGTCACCGCCGCCGGCCGCTGCTCGCACATTCGCCGCCGCGCGGAACGCTGCTCGTCCGAGTTCTCGTTGATTGGCGGCGACGGGCGCATCCCTCGCCGCCATGCGGAAAACCACTGGTATGCGACGGCGAACGCTGACACGCCGGCACGCGAGGGCGGCCTCCTCGGGCGCACGTCGCAAACGACCGGTCGACGAAGTCACACCACTCTTCGGCATGCATCGCCAACGACCAGTTCGACGACGGCGCTACGCGGACGGTTGACAAACGCGGGCCCTCTCGAGTTGTCACATCCGCGGCCAGCCGTGGTAGCTTAGGGTGTCCGAATTGAAGTTCGACGTCGTCATCGAAGTTCGACGTCGTCGAAAACCGGTTCGAACACATTAAAGCTCCCGGAGCCTCCTGCCATAGGGCGTAAGACGGACAACGCCGAAGGAGGCTCCGGGTACATATTTGACTCTGCCGACCGCAGCTCGGGCCCCTCGTCGTCTCTGCCGGTCGGAGCTCCAAGTCGGGCGCTCTCATTCTCCTGAGCTCACTTCCTTGCTTGTCCACGCGAGGTGTTCGTCTGCCTAGGCCGGCTGTCGCCGTCTTCATAGACCGGGTGCGGCAGCGCGCACGAACCGCCTGACTTCCCTCGCCGGGAAAGTCATACGAGTACTTGAACCCCCGTCAGAGACTCGCGCGGTTCGACAACCCAAGATCGCTGGACCGACTCCGCAGCGGACCCGTCAAAGACACCGCTTCCTGGAACAAGCACGCTAATAAGCGCAAGCAATGAGAAGACCGACGACGAGAGCTTGAGTCTCATGTCGCCTCCCTTGGCCGTATCACTTCGTTTTCCACTCAACCGTGTCGAGAGCTTTGACCAGATCGTCGGGAACAGGGGCCCCGGGGTCAGACGTGACGTAAAACTTCCACAGGCCGTCGCGCCGCAAGACTATCCACTCATAGGTTGTCTGGTCTCCGCCCGGTTCTGAAGAGACGAGGACCCATCCGTATCCCCGCTCTCCCGCGATCATCCGGTCGTCCATCCGATCTGAGACAGACACCCCCTTAATCTTCCTCGCCTCCATCATGAAGTAATCCCTGTACCGCTTCGCGGTAAGCTTGCCGGTTCCCAGAATATCGCGAGCCATCTTCAAAGAAGACCAATGAACCTGGATACCGGCGACATCCAGGTCGAACTGCCCCGTCCGAGTCACCGCGAAAAGCCAGTCGTCCCTCAGTTCGGCCACCTCAACCCACCCTTGCGGCACACGCATCGAAAACGTATCTGGAGTGCCCTCAGGCGATTGGGACGGCTTGACCGGCGAGCAACCCGCAAAAGCCAGCAACGCAACCCCCGCCACGAACAGACGCCACACACGCCTCCCCGCACCCCGAAACCACCTACGCGCCCCGGCAAACCCGCGCCGAAGCCACACGCCAGGTTCCAAAGGCTGCACACCGACCAAGAGTTCGAATCTCATGTCGCCTCCCTTGGCCGTATCACTTCGTTTTCCACTTGACCGTGTCGAGAGCTTTGACCAGATCGTCGGGAACAGGGGCCCCGGGGTCAGACGTGACGTAAAACTTCCACAGGCCGTCGCGCCGCAAGACTATCCACTCATAGGTTGTCTGGTCTCCGCCCGGTTCTGAAGAGACGAGGACCCATCCGTATCCCCGCTCTCCCGCGATCATCCGGTCGTCCATCCGATCTGAGACAGACACCCCCTTAATCTTCCTCGCCTCCATCATGAAGTAATCCCTGTACCGCTTCGCGGTAAGCTTGCCGGTTCCCAGAATATCGCGAGCCATCTTCAAAGAAGACCAATGAACCTGGATACCGGCGACATCCAGGTCGAACTGCCCCGTCCGAGTCACCGCGAAAAGCCAGTCGTCCCTCAGTTCGGCCACCTCAACCCACCCTTGCGGCACACGCATCGAAAACGTATCTGGAGTGCCCTCAGGCGATTGGGACGGCTTGACCGGCGAGCAACCCGCAAAAGCCAGCAACGCAACCCCCGCCACGAGCAGACGCCACACACGCCTCCCCGCGCCCCGAAACAACCCGCGCACCCCGGCAAACCCTCGCCACAGCAACGAGCCAGGGTCCAAAGGCTGCACACTGACCCTACTTGCTCGCAACCCGTGCATCATGATGCCTCTTTGCCGCGTTCGTGATCGCCGTCTGAATATCGTTGATCTGGTTGCCGTAGTTTTTGCCCGCATGCGATGAGACATATTCTTCGAAGTCTCCCCGCTGCTTAGGCGTCATCTGGTCATAAGGAATTATCTTCCCGTTAGCATCTACAAAGGGCTTTTCTCCGGAAATCTTCGCACTATATTCAGCCGGCGTCGGAGAGGCTCCTTGGAACACATCATGCGTGCTTGCAACGCTATAGAACGTTTTGGTCATGAACTTTTCCGCCAGCATCTCTTTCGTCACCATCTCGCCTTCGACAGCCGCGGCGTTGTTAGTGGGCCACATCGCTTCCATGACGGGAGCCGACGAAAACCGAGACTTGACTTGATTCATAATGAAACCGCCAACTGGATTCTTTGTCGCCAATCCGACCGGGGAGAAGTCGATACCGAGAGAGACGCCCCTTTGCCAGCGGGCGTTTCGCTTGTCCAAAGCCTCGAGTGCGGCGACGTCGGAATCCTTCGGCGCTGTAAAAAGACCCTCTGTTATGGGAGCCCAGCGGGCCGAAACGTTCCTGACCTCATCGGGGTCTCCACCCTCGGCAAAAGCTTGGTTGAGATCCTCCGTATAGCCCCTTTTGGCGGCAATCAAAAGATTGTCTATAGCAGGCGCCCTGCCTCCCACGTACGTGTCGTCGCTCTTGTCGTTCGGCGTTCCGTGGTCGTCCACGGCGGGCTCGTCGAATCCCAGATCCGCGAACATGCCGTTCTTCCCAAAGATGCGCATTCTGAAGTCCGAAGGGAAATGAAGACGGCTATTCTCAACAGCCCCTCCAGATACACCGTATCCGTCCCTGCCGTTGTACATCGAATTTGTTATATCTTCGACGTATGGCTGAAGGATCAGGCCCGTCCACGAACGCAGCTTTGAGTTGTAATACCCGAAAGCGTTCTGCCCACCGATTTCATACCCTCGGGATTTTGGGTTTTCAAGCCCTTCTTGATACCCGCGCATGTGATTCAAAGCGATGGAGGCAGCGTTTTCATTCCTTGCCTGCCATGCTCTCCACTCGTCGTAGGCTCGCTGATACTCGGCGTGAGAGGCGTACTGGCTCTCTTCCGGCATCGCCATAAACGGCTCGCGGGCAGACGCCTGCTGGAGAACGCGACCGTACTGCTCCCCGTGATCCTGGAATCCCTTGTACTCATCGTCTGGCCCATCCTGACGATGGCCAGTCAGATAGCGGGTGACTGCCGTTTCGTGACCTTCACCCTTTTCTATTTTGCCGTCGTTGTTGAGATCGACATCGAAACCGGTGCCCGACGCAAGGAAAGAACGCACGCTGTTCAAACGACGGCGATTGCTTTCGCGAAGAGCCTCGCGATCCTCCTGCTGCATCCCGTCGGCGTCGTCGGACTCGAGTGATTCCGGATGGTCCATGAGCAGGAGCATGGAGTGAATCGCGTCGCCCGTTTCGTCGTGGCCGCTCGGCGCGTCGAATCTTCCCCACTGACGTCCTGCCGTCACACAAAAAGAGCCAAGACCGCCCATGTGCTTGCGGTTAAGGTGATCCCACTTGAGAATATCCTTCGCAATCGACTTTTCGCCGTCGAAGCACTCTGGCCCCAAGGCCAGGTTCGGATTGGCCTTCGCGGCGGAACCCATCATGTCGGCAAGGTACTCGTAGCCGTAATGGCGGGAGCGATTGCCGCCTGACCACGTCTCGGTGTCCTTCTCGACCGATCCGTCCGCTTTGTAGAGGGTCTTCCCCACCGCTTTCCACTCTTCGAGGCGCCGCCCAATCATCTGGGGGATCGGAGTTCCGTCAGCAGCGACCAGTCCGGCGCGCGCGGCAAAGAAGCTTCTTTGATCGTGGGCCACAGAAGGATCGGCGTTCATTCCGCCCGTTGAGAGAACGAAAACATTCCCCAGGTGGCGCGTCAGCGATTCCACCCGTTGCTTATAGTCGCTTGGAATCGGATGCGAATCCGAAGGCAGAGTCATGTGTCTATAGGCCAGGCGTTGAAACCTCAGTATGTTCTTCGGCGGCACTCGCGAGGCCAGAGCCTGGGCGAAGAACGGGTTCTTGCACATCTCGCCGTACTTGGCCTCGAACTCCTGGACCTTCTCCGGGGTGACATCGGGATCGTTGACGATCTTGGCAGCCTCAGCGGCGGAGTGTTGGGCGTACGCCCACTCCGCTTGACCGTCCACCAGCGGCATGTCGTCGAAAAGCACAGCCCCCACGGCGTCGCGGCCTTTGGCGAGAGTCTCCGAGTCAACGATCGCTTCGCGTGCGGCTTTCATCTTTTTGGCGGCGGCGTCGGCAACACCGTCAAGCTCGCGCAGGATCTGCCCGTATCGGGCTACGACGCCGGCTTGGATCTGACGGCAGTCGGAACGCAGCACCGCCTCGTTAGCCGAGATTTCGGCCGGCGTCGGCCGCTGCCCGCCCTCTCCGTGGATGAACTTGGCCTGCCTCGCGTGCATCTCAGCCTCTGCCCCGTCGTATTCGTCCCATAGCGGCGGGATTTTGCGTTCGATTACATCCCCCACAGTCGCGGACCATTCGTGCAGCGCCACGATTGCCGTGGCGATGGCGGGAGGAAGCTTCCGGGCATGGCCGCCGAGCTTGAGGATCTGATCCGTGTAGGCGTCGGCCGCAGCTCCCACCCATCCGGGAACCTCCTTGCCTCCATGCAAAGCAACCTGCGTGAAGGACACGGTCTTCGAAATGCGGGCGAAATCGCCCACGAGAGCATCGACGACGGGCCGCACATCCTTGGGAAGCGGCATCACATCTTTGCCGCTCATACGGCGCCGCCCATCGTGTCAGCGATCTTTCAGAAGTCTTTCGTTGACTTCTTTTCGGTCGCGTCATAGTTCTCGCTCGCTTCTTTCTGGCCGGAGCCAAGATCGGCACACGCATCGGAAAACTCGGCGGCAACAACGTCCAAGAACCCGATCCACGTTTCGATTTCCTTGCGCAGAGCGGCTGTGCCGGGGCTGGAGATCCGCGGAAGATCAACAGCCGTTCCCTTGGACGAAAGGGAACGCGCAAAGCTCGCGACAGACGCGAAGGTCTGCGAATCGTGCCAATCGGCTTTGGCGCTTACACCAACCGCCTCGCGGTCGAATTCAAGGTTCGCCATAACGTGACGCCTCCGTTACTCATATTTACGTGAACTCCGATTACCTTGCAGCAACGTAGACAGTTGGAATCTAGCACAGCCGATCGGCGATTGCACGGCTTCAGGGCACAGGAATGTAAAACTGCACAAAGTCATCAGTTTATGACTGTCGAGAATGTCGCAATCGCGCGGATTTCCGTTCAAATGGCGACGTTTAACAACTCTTCATGAAAGGTGGAGCTGGAAGCAAGACAATGGCGAACAGAGCTTGAACCGAGGCTTGCGTGACAACATACAAAAAATCTACGCGCAATTCCCGCAACGACGTTCGGTTTTGACGGAGCCGACATTGGACGGTTATCGGTTCAGTTCGCATTGATGCGGCTTGTAGGATTCCCGCGCTGCGAGGATGCGGGCGGCCTCGAGCTCTTTGGCCCGCAGAGGGGCAAGGTCAGCACGTAGGGATGCGGAACCTGAGGCGCAGACGTCGACGGTGCCGCGATGTGGGACCTGAGGTGCAGGGCTCGGGGTGCGAGAGTCCCCGGCCGACGTCGTCGCAGCCCCAATTGGCACCGCACAACATGTTGTGAGACACGTCACGCAGCGACGAATGTTGGCGGCTTTGCCGCGCGGCGGCGGGGGTTTCGCCGACCTTTGCACAAACATACCGTGTATGCACGTTGATCTTGCCGCTTGCGTGAGGGTAGGGCCTGGAGACGTCGGCGTCGCCGGTCTGTCGGCGTGAAGCATTGTAGGTCCGCGCGAGGTCGACCCTGCGCGTGGGAGCTTGTGTATACAGGCGGCGGCCTGTGCCATACAAGCACGCCACGCGATTATGTCATTTAATAACGTTTTGCATGTTTTTAGGAGGTGACGTGTATGTCGGTCTTTAAGTTGGATCGGGATGCATTTGACCGTCAATTGGCCGCGATGGAGGCCAACGGGCAGGCGTTCGAGAAGGCCCAGAGCGCCTTCGCCGTGGCCGCCCACTCGGCCGCCGCGGAGCTGGCGAAGTCTGGTTCGTCCGGGGCGTCGGGAGCCTCGTTCGGTCTGTCGGGCTCGTCGGGCGGGGTGCAGTGGTCGGGCGTCGGGGAGCTGGTTCAGTTCGGCTCGCCCCTGCAAAGCACAGCGGTCATGGTCGATGAGGAGATGTCGATCGCCTCGCGCCTGGAAAAGGCCGGGGTGGCCAAGTTGCGGGCCTCGCTCGCGTCGTTCACGCAGCTCAACGAGGCCGAGCGGCAGGCCTATCTGGCCCGACTGGCCGCTGTGGACGAGAAGTTCACCTACCGGCGGCCCGAGGAGATGGCCGGGATCGTGTCGGCCTACAGCCAGGCACGCGCCGCTTTCGACGCGGCGTCGAAGTTGGGAGGCAAGTAGCCATGGCGACTCCTCATGCGGACCGTTTGCACGGGATTGAGTCGTGGTCGCCGTCTTCGATCCAGGACTCCTTCGGGTACTTCGCAGACGTCTCGGCTCAGTTGCGCTTCATTGCCGACAACAACCGAAGGATCGTCGCCGATCTGGGAATGGAAGGCCAGACCGCCGACGCGGCCCGCCGGTACTTCGACCGGGTCGCAACGAAGCTGTATGACCAGGCGAACAAGATCGACCAAATGGCACGAGTTGTCAAAGACGTCATGAACGGCGGAATCGAAGCCAAAAACCACAGCATCGAACTACAGGCACGACTAGCACAAGTCAACCAGTTCTTCGGGAAAGCGGAGAAGACGATCGGCCTTTCTCCTGGCAGCACCGAGGCGCTCGCACAGCTTAGTGCGAAGCGTGACGCTATGCATGCGGAAATTGATCGGCGGGCGAAGGAGGTGCTGCACGCGTTGAATGTGCGCACCTTGAACGGGATCGCTTCGCTGCCCTACCAGGAGCATCTGCGCCAAGAGCTGAAGTCCTCGAACCCGGCCCTGATCGAACGGCTCGAGCGGCATGAGGCCGCGCAAAGACACGGCCCGGCCACGGGAAACCGCGGTGCGAGCCCTGGTTCGGCTGTCGCCTCTGGCCCTGCCCGGTCGGCGACCGCCTGGCACACCCCCGGAAGAGACGTCTCCCTAGGAAGCCCGGGCAGCCACACCGCCCCCGGAGGAGGAGGCTCTCACAGCCCTGGGAATGTCGGGTTGCAGAGCGGCCACTACACGCCGGTCCAGTCCGGGACCGTCGGCTCTAGTTCCGTCCCCGGTTCCGACCTGGGCGTGTTGAACCCGGGCAAGCGCGTCTCGGCCGTCCACGACCATCTGGCCGCAGCAGCCGCCGCAGCCGGCGGGCCGGCCACCGTGCTCGGGTATCGGGCCTACCGGGCAGCACGCGCAGCCGCCGCGGCCAAGAGCGCCCTGGTGTCGTCTTCTCCTGCCCGGTCGGGCGCGGCCATACGTTCGGCCCCGCCGGCGAAAACAAGCGGACTCTTGCGAGGGGCGACCACCGCCGCACGAGCCACAACCCCCACATCCCCGGCATCGTCTGCGGGTCGCGGTGTTCGGGGCGGGGCCACCGGGGCAGCCCGCCCCGTCCCGTCCAGTTCTCAGGGGCGCCCGCCCGTCGGGCTTTTTGCGCGGGGCAACGACGGCTCAGCGCGCCAGAGTGCCGGTCTCGTCGTCTCGCGGTTCGGGGATTCTCAAAGGCACATTGACCGTGGCGCGCAAAACCACCGACTCGCCCGCCTCGGCCGGCCGCCCGGGAAGCGTCAACGACACCGGCTCGCGGACAAGAGCCGGAAACACGCGGACAAGCGCCGGAAACACGCGTGTCGCCGCCGCGACTTGCAGACAACACGCGTCAAACCCCCTCTCATCGCACCGCTCTCTCCCACATCCGTCCAACGTGAAAGCGCCTACCTGCCTCCCTGGAGAGGATACGGCCCAACAGCCGACCTGCGGCCCCGCCGCCGCTTCGTCACAGCAACAACCGCTCCCACGACAACCACGCAAACGCCGGCCCCGACAAGCGCCCACCCCCACATCGGAAAACCGCCGTTTTCCGAAGAGGGCGCACTGGCGTCTTTACCGCACGTCGAACAGCTGGGTTTCGGTGTGACAGAAGAGCTACTTGTATTTTTTCGCGGTGACGGAGATCCCGTGAGCAAAGAAATCGAAGCTGTTGATAATGACTTTATTGTCTTCAATTCTCCCTCTGTTGGATTTGATTACTTTTCCCGGCATTTTAACGACTACCGACGTTCTAAAGTTGCTGTAGTCGCTGTTGTCTTTCATGTCAGGAATAAAGAAGAAGAAGGTGTCTTTGCTTTCGGTAAAACGAACACGCCCACCTAAAGGCTTGTTCGAAGTCAGCCTACAGGTAAGGCGCCCACCGGAGGGGGTAATATCCTCAACCTTCGGTTCCTTGACAAACGTCATTTTTGCCTCGATCGAAAGTCGTAATCCTTCTCACGAGTTATCGATCTCAGCCATTTTTCCGTCAGAGTCTTCGAACGTGAGATCGATCTTCGTCCCGCCGTCGGCCTTAACTTCAATCGTCCCATCGATTTTGCAGCTGCTGAGAACGAAAACCAGAGCAATCGCCAAAGCCGATGCAAGGCGCAAACTTTTGCGCGCAATCACAGTCATGCCGAGCCTCCTCAACTCTCCGGCAAACGGTCGGGCGTTCAACCCCCGCACACCAACCAGACTAGGCGCACGAACACCAGAATAGTAGGCATTCCGGTAGGTTGCTTCCCCCTTCAAGAATGCGAGACGGAGAAAGTCAGAAGCTACCTGCGAAACGCCCTGTGCATAGAGCTCGGTTTGCCGATCCCGTTGATCCGGGACACACGCCGGGTGTAACGTAGGCCGCACATCATGAGATCTCGGTGCGTGAAGGGGACGGCCGAGGCTCTCACCATTTCGGTCACTTTCAGACCGTAACCAACGGAGGTACGGCCAGGGGCAGATTCCCTCGCAGAAAGGAGACCCCATGATTCACGCCGCCTACACGCCGTCGACGACGGCGGTCGGATCGTCGCTCGCCCTGACGGCGCTGCTCGGCCTTCTGCCGCTCGTCGTCTTTTTCATTCTCCTGGGCGTGTTCAAAGTGAAAACGCACGTGTGCGCGATCATTTCGCTCGCGGCGGCCCTCGCGGCCGCGATCTTCGCCTTCGGCATGCCCGTCGACCTCGCGCTGCTTTCCGCGACCCAGGGCGCGGCCTTCGGCCTCTTCCCGATCGTCTACATCGTCATCATGGCCGTGTGGCTCTACAACCTGACGGAGAAAACGGGCCGCTCGGAAGACGTCAGGCGGGTATTCGCCGCCGTCGGCAAAGGGGACATGCGGGTCCAGGCGCTTCTCATCGGCTTCTGCTTCTGCGGCCTGATGGAAGGCCTTGCGGGTTTCGGCGCGCCCGTCGCGATCTCCTGCGCCATGCTTCTCGCCCTCGGCGTCCCCGCGATCAAAGCGGCGCTCGTGACGATGGTGGGCAACGCCCTCAACGTCTGCTTCGGCGCGATGGCCATCCCGGTGACCACCGCCGCAAAGCTCGGCAACTCCTCCGCCGACGCCGTCGGCGCAACCCAAGGCCGCATCACCCCGCTCTTCCTGTGCTGGATCCCCGTGCTCCTCCTCGGCATCCTCGACGGCAAACGCGGAATGAAACAGGCGTGGCCCGCCGCGCTCGTGGCCGGCGTGACCATGGGGCTGGGCCACATCTTGGCCGCAAACTTCCTTTCCTACGAGTTGACGGCGGTGTTCGCCTCGCTGCTCTCCTTCGCCTCGGTCACCCTCCTTCTGCGAGTGTGGCGCCCCCGAACGCCTGAGGAGCAGATGTCCGAGGCCTCCTCGGAAAAACTCAGCGGCTCGCACGTGGCCCTGGGACTCCTGCCCTACTGGCTCGTGGTCGTCATTTTCGCCGTCGCCAAGCTGTGGACGGCGGGAATCGACGTGCCCAAGGCACTCGAATCGACGGACGTGACATTCGGCTGGCCGGGGCTCGACGGTCAGCTCATAGACGCCAAGGGGCAGGCCGTCAAGGCAACCCAATTCACGTTCAGCTGGCTTTCCTCGCCGGGGACGATGCTGCTGCTGACCGGGCTGATCGTCGCCTTCGTCTACGGAAAGAGCAGCTCCGGCGGAAAATACCCCTTCTCCTTCGGCAAGGGGATGACGACGCTGTGGAAGACGGTCGTCGACCTCAAGCTCGCCATCCTCACCATCGCCGTCGTCATGGCGCTCGCGTACGTCATGAACTTCTCGGGCCAGACGGTGGCGATCGGCACCTGGCTCGCCGCGGCGGGCGGGGCGTTCGCCTTCCTCTCGCCCATCCTCGGGTGGGTCGGAACCGCAGTGACCGGTTCGGCGACGTCGGCCGGCGCCCTGTTCGCAAATCTCCAATCGACGGCCGGAGCGAAGGCCGGAATCAGCACTCAGCTGCTCTTGGCAGCGAACGAAATCGGAGGTGGCATCGGAAAAATAGTCAGCCCTCAGAACCTCGCAATCGCGGCCACGGCGATCAAGGAGCCCGGATCCGAATCGACGCTCCTGCGCAAAGCCGTCCCCTACTCGATCGCTTTCATCGCGCTGCTCGGCATGATCGTGGTGCTTGCTTCGAGCGGGACGCTGGGGTTCCTCGTCACAAACTGACGCCAGGGTTTCATCCGCACGGTAGGCAAGGGGCTTCCTTGGCCGCGCTTCGGGATCGCCGCACGCGATTCCCGCGGATTCGCCTACGCGACGCCGTCTACGACGGCAGGCGAAACAATGGCCCAAGCCCCTCAATAGAAAAGGCAAACGTATGAAAATCGCACTGTTTTCGACGTGCATCGCGGACGTCATGTTTCCGCAAGCGGCACAGGCGACCGTCCATTTGCTCGAACGTCTAGGACACGAGGTCTGCTTCCCCGAAGACCAAGGCTGCTGCGGCCAAATGCACATCAACACGGGTTACTATCCCGAGGCCATGCCGCTTATTCGCAACCATGTCAAAACCTTCACCCCCGTGCTCGACGGGCAATGGGACGCCATCGTCGCCCCATCGGGCTCGTGCACGGGATCGCTCCGGCATCAGGCGCCGCTCGTGGCGAGAGACCAGGGCGAGCCAGAGCTCGCGGTCTACGCGGAAGCGCTCGCCAAGAAAACCTACGACCTTCCCGAATTGCTCGTCAACGTGCTCGGAATGGTCGACGTCGACGCTTATTTTCCTCACAGGGTCACGTATCACACCACGTGTCATTCCCTGCGAATGGCGCGCATCGGAGACACCGCCACGCGGCTCATCGCGGCCGTCCGGGGCATCGACTACGTGCCGCTGCCCGATTCCGACGTCTGCTGCGGCTTCGGAGGGACCTTCTCGCTGAAGAATCCCGAGGTCTCGGCTGCGATGCTCTCTGACAAGATGGCGAACATCATCTCGACGGGCGCCGAGATCGTCGTGGCAGGCGACTATTCGTGCCTGATGAACATCGGCGGAGGCCTGGCGCGATCCGGCTCCGGCATCAGATCGATGCATCTGGCCGAAGTCCTTGCAGGAACCGAGGAATCCCCCTGGTTCGCCCCCGCGACCAACACGAAGGTAGGTGCATGATGGGGACCCTCTCTGATTTCGCCAAGAAGTTCCGCCCCTCGACGTGGACGCAGAAAGACGCCGAAGAGGCCAAGCTCGGCTGGCATCCCGGCCATCCGATTCCCGACGATCCGCTGCAGTGGGGCGAGCATTTTCCCCAGGCTGCTCACGAGACCCTCAAGAACACGCAGATGCGGCGCAATCTCGGGTATGCGACGGGCAAGATCCGGGCCAAGCGCAATCTGCGGGTCGAGGAGATGCCCGATTGGGAAGGCCTTCGCGAAGCGGCGTCGAACATCAAGAGGACCGTGGCAGCCGACTGGGTGAGGCTCCTCGAGCAATTCGAAGAAAACGTCACTAAGCGCGGCGGCGTGGTCCATTGGGCGCGCGACGCCGAAGAGGCCAACGCAATCGCGCTCAACCTCATCTCCGCCAAGGGAGTGGACGAGGTTGTCAAGGTCAAGTCCATGGCAACCCAAGAAATCAACCTCAACGAGCATCTGGAAAAGCACGGGATCAAAGCGTGGGAGACGGACCTGGCCGAGATGATCGTCCAGCTTTCGGAGGATATGCCCTCGCACATCGTCGTCCCCGCGATCCATCGCAACCGCGCCGAGGTGAAAGCCATCTTTGAGGCGCGAATGGAAGACGCCCAGGGCCTGAGCGACGAACCGCGCATCCTCGCCATGGCCGCTCGCGCGCACCTGCGCAAAAAGTTCCTGACGGCAAAGGTCGCACTCTCGGGCGCAAACATCGGGGTGGCCGAAACCGGCACGGTGGGAATCTTCGAGTCGGAAGGCAACGGCAGAATGTGCCTGACCCTTCCTGAAACCCTCATCACGATCATGGGAATCGAGAAGCTCGTGCCGCAGTATCGCGACATCGAGGTCATCGGCCAGCTTTTGCCGCGGTCGGCGACCGGCGAGCGCATGAACCCGTACACGTCGTTCTGGACGGGCGTCACCGAGGGCGACGGACCGCAGGAGTTCCACATCATCCTTCTCGACAACGGGCGCACCAATGTGCTGGCCGACGAGGTCGGGCGCGAGGCCCTCAAATGCATCCGCTGCGCCGCCTGCATGAACATCTGCCCCGTATACCGCCACACGGGCGGGCACGCCTACGGCTCGGTGTATCCGGGGCCGATCGGCTCCGTCCTCACCCCGCAGCTGCTAGAGGCCTACGATCACAGCGATCCAGCATCCAGTCTGCCTTTCGCCTGCTCCCTGTGCGGTGCGTGCGGAGACGTCTGCCCGGTCAAGATCGACCTTCCGAACATCCTCGTCCATCTGCGCCACAAGTCGGTCGAAGCCAACCGCGGCGGCATTCCGAACATCTGGGACGTGGGCATGGCCGTCTCGTCGAAGGTCATGCGTTCAGGCAAGGCGATGGAGGCCGCGGGCAAAAGCGTCCAGGCTGGGCGTCTGATCGCCGGGCCCAACTTGAAGATCAGCCGCGTTCCGCTTCCGGTCGCGAAATCGTGGACGAGGGTGCGCGACGTTCCGGCGCCGCCCGCCCAAAGCTTCAGGCAATGGTGGAAGGCGCGCGAAGAAAAGGAGGGCGGGCGATGAAGGCAGCCACGAACGCACGCGAGGAGATCTTCCGCCGAATCCGAGCGGCGGGGCCCATCCCCGTGCCTGAGATTCCGCGGGACTATCGCACAAGAGGCGACGGATCGGACGTCGTGGCGGAGATGGAGGAGAAGCTTGTCGATTACACGGCGAAGGTCACCCATGCGGCCACCGCCGCCGACGTGTCGGCCGCCATCGCCGAGGCGCTGTCAGACGCGGCGAGCGTCGTCGTGCCGCCCGGGCTCGACCCCGCCTGGGCGGAGGCGGCCGCGAAGGGCCGCGAGATTCACGTCGACGAGCCGCCTTTGAGCAACGCCGAGCTGGACCGGATCGACGCCGTCGTCACCGCCTCGCGCGTGGCCGTCGCCCTTTCGGGCACGATCATGCTCGACGGCGCGCCGGACATGGGCAGGCGTGCGATCTCCCTTGTCCCCGACACCCACGTGGTGGTGCTCAAAGCCTCGGACGTCAAGGCGACGGTTCCCGAGGCCGTCGCCGTGCTCGGCGAAAATCCGACGCGTCCGACCACGTGGATCGCCGGCCCCTCGGCAACCTCGGACATTGAGCTGGTGCGCGTCGACGGCGTCCACGGCCCGCGCAATCTTCGCGTTATCATCGTCGACGATGGAGAAGACAACTCAAATAACTGACGTCGTCGCCTTTCACGGCGAAGGACCGGCGTGGCATGCCTCGTGGGGCGGGCTGCGGATCGTCGACATGCTTGCGGGCGACATCCTCACGATCGGCTCGGACGGAAGCGTCGAGCGGCTGCCGACGGGGTCGTCAGTTGCGGCCTTCGTGCGCCCTCGCGCGGGCGGCGGATACGTCGTGGGCGTCGAGCGCGGCATCGCCCTGGCCGATTCGGCCTTCGGCGCGCCCGTTCCGCAAGCCGAGATGTGGGCGGATCCTGGCGTTCGGATGAACGAGGGCGGCGTCGACCTTTCGGGCAGACTGTACGCCGGGTCCATGCCGTACGACAAGACCCCGGGCGGCGCCAAGCTCTACCGCATCGGGGCCGACGGCGCCGTCGACGTCGTGCTGGATTCCGTCACCACGTCCAACGGCATCGACTTCACGGCCGACGGAAGGCTCGCCTATTACAACGACACCGCCACGGGAGGAACGAGCGTATTCGACGTCGACGAATCGGGAAACCTCGTCAACCGCAGACTTTTCCACGACGGCGACGGCGGACGGCCCGACGGCCTCTGCGTCGATTCCGAGGGCAATGTGTGGTGCGCGATGAACCGGGTCGGCAAAGTGCGCCTCTACTCCCCCGAAGCCGAGGTGCTCGGCGAGTGGGAGCTTCCCGTGCGCGGGGTGACGGCAGTGACCCTCGGCGGGGAGGACCTTCGCGACGTTTTCATCACGACGTCGCGCCAGACGGCCGACGAGCCGGGCGCGGGCGCCGTCTTCCACATGCGGGCGGAGGTCGCGGGCCAGCCGCTGCGCGCATTCGCCGGCTGAACGAGCGGAGGCGGCAAACAAGCCGACGTCGCATACTCTCGCAGGCCGGCCTCGCATGCCTCCGCGGGCCGACCTCGCATGCGCTTTCCTTCAGGCCGGCCTCGAATGCGTCGGCAGACCGACCGCGCACGGAGATTGGGATTGAAAGCGAGGACAGAGTCGCCGTCAGCGGCCTCGCAAGAGGACGCATGACGTTTTTCCACATGCGGATCCAAGGGGTCCTCGCAGGCTCAACGTACAGACCCATGGCATCCTCCCAGATTTGGCACGCGGAGCTATGGCGCCCTTGCAGTCTTGGCACGCGGACCTTTGGTGCCCTTGCAGTCTTGGCACGCGGACCTATGGCACCCTTGCAGTCTTGATGTGCGGCGTCGTGGCATAAAAGGAATCAAAGAAACGGGGCGCGGGCCTGCCGGAAGGCAGCCCGCGCCCCGCCTTTTGCGGACGCTGCGTTTCAGTGCGGAGGCGCCTCAGCGGCCGCCGCTGTCTATTGCTTCGCCCTTACTGTCCGTTGCTGTCGCCCTCGGCGGTGATCCAGTAGCCGCGCTGCTTCCACACGGAGGCAAGGCCGTTGCCGTGGACCCAACCCTCGTAGTTGCGAGTGTGCTGGGCAATGGCGAAGGTCCGATACGTTCCGTACTCGTCGCTGACGACGTCAGCCTGCTCGGTCACGAATGCGGTGTGGTAGACCTTGCCGTTCGAGTAAGCCAAAGCCACGAAGGATCCGCGGTGGACGCGAGAGGCGAACTCGGTCCAGCTGGTCGTTCCCTGGTTGAGGCCCCAGTGGCGGGCAAAGGCGTTGGCCACCGCCCACGAGTAGGTGTGCCTGGTGGAGTCGCCCCACGGGTGCGGGTGCCAATAAGCGTCAGTGGGCTGGCCGCCGGCCGCAAGAATCTGGGACGCGAAGTTTGTGCAGTCCGCATGCTCGAAGTACTTGTACTGCTGAGTATTCGGCGTGAAGGCGTACTTCTTGGCGTAGGCGACGGCCGCATCGACATTGGGAACCGTGAGCTTTTTCGTCTGAGGCTGCGCCGGGGCGGCGGGGGTTGTGCCCGGGCTGGGCTGGCTTCCGTCGGGGCTGGTCGGCGTCGCACTCGGGTTGGGCTGGTTCCCGTCGGGATTGGTCGGGGTCGCACTCGGACTAGGCTGCTCGCCGTTCGGAGCGGACGGTGAAGCGGTCGAGGTCGGCTGGTTCCCGTCGGGGCTGGTCGGCGTCGCACTCGGGCTCGGCTGCTCCTCGCCGGGTTTGATCGGCGTTACGCTCGGGCTGGGCTGGCTCCCGTCGGGATTGGTGGGCGAAGCGGTCGAGGTCGGCTGGCTCCCGTTGGGGCTGGTCGGCGTCGCACTCGGGCTCGGCTGCGACCCTCCAGGGTTCATCTTCAGGCCGCCGGTCATCGAATCGAGCTTCTGGGTGAGGGTGACGTTCTTCTTGGAAGCCGCGGGAATCGTGCTGTCCAGAATGCCTCCGGTCCGGATGATCGCCGAGACGTTCTTGGTCTTCGTCGCATAAACGAGCTTGGGAAGCACCTGCTCCGTCTTGGCGTTGTCGGCGGGAGCCGCCAGGGTGGAGGAGAAATCGGCGACGGCGAAAATCTCATCCGAAGACACCGGCGTGTTCGCGGCCATGACCTGATCCGAAAGGGCATTGACGTACTGCGTGGCGGTCTGCTCCGAAAGGTCCGGGAGTTTGAAGTGCGCACGGATCTTTGCAATAGAGGCCGCATGTGTCGTTTTGAAGCGTGCAAGAGCCACCGAGGGGTTCCTGTATTGCGGAGTCGCTTCGAGGGTGTATTCCTTCCCGTCAATGGCAAAATGATAAGAATCCCGCGTAGTCTTGAAACCCGCAATCGAGCGCGCGGGGGCCTTCCTCGTGACCAAATACCCCCTCACGCCGTAGGACTTCCTGGGAGCGTTCGTATTGCCTTGGGATCCATCGGCCCCTCCCTGGGAGCCCCCGGGCGAGCCTGCCGAGTTCCCCGGAGCGGGCGTGGGATCCTCGCCTACGCGGAGACCGATGGATTTCCCCGCGGACGAGGGGGCCGGACCCGAAGCGCCGACGTCGGCGACGGCGGGGGCCACAGAGATGAGGGAAAGGAAAGAGGCGATCGCGGACACATGTCGAATCCTGCGTTTCATGTAGATTGCCTTCCGTTAAAAGGATGGTGGTGAGCTTTTCAGCCTTACCTGCGTGAGATCGTGATTTACTTGGCCTACCGCAAGGAGGCTCATGGACTTCAACCATTTCATGGATCGGAAAATGGATGAAGGGACTAAAGTCCTAGGTATAGGATAAGCTAGAACACAAGGAAAAGTCGGAGCACGACGTCGTTTCGCTGAGGGCGGGACACCACTTTTCATCGGAAGCAAGAGCTGAATATCGATCGAAATATTCGTTATTTATATACACACCTTCCGATTCGGTTTTTACGACTCCCTCCCTTAACGCATCCAAAAGGTTTAGAACGGCGCAATTACCTCATTCACACAACTTACCAGATCGAACAATCATTACGGGGCAAGTGCACGTCGAGTACTTGCAAATACCCGCAAACGACCGCTTTGGCGCACTCAGGCATCGTTGTTGCCCGGAGACCCCGATCAGGCGACAGGCTTTTACCGCGAGTCCTTTGGCTGTGAGCTCTTTAGACCCGGTCGCCGTCCGAGCCGCAGCTAGACGATTTCGTTGCGCCAACGCGGAGGCCGCTTGAAGCCGTCAGCAGAGTCGGCGTCTGCGCCTTCGACCTTGCTCTTCACCTTGAGAAGGGCTTCTTTGTAAGCGCCGAGCCGCAGAAGATAGTCCGATCGACCTTCGGCGACGCTCCGTGCCGCTTGTTCCGCTTTGCCTTCCAGACCGCCGCCCACGAAGGCGCCTGCACTCGCAGCGATCTCGCTTTCGCCTTTTGATTCGCGGACCTGTTCGACGGCGGAGTCAAACTTCCACAGCATCGAATCCACGACTTGAGGGTCGTACCGGAACCTATCGACCATCGTCATTCCTTTCCCTTGGTTTGAGTGCTGACAAAAGAACTTGTCGGGGCGGCGCTGGGCGAACCAGGCGGGGAGTAGGGAGCCCACGTTTCGGGCGGATTGCCATCCTCATGCCGCCCAGTGGTTCGCAGCCGCTCCGGGACAGCCTCCGTCCCAGCTGGCCACCCTTCATACACTTCACCTTTCGCGCACCCCGTATCTATGCGAACAAAACTCTTCACCCTGTACCTAATAAGGATGCGAGCTCCATCTGGGCGTGCAAACACAGCCGATTGCCCTCCGTTCTTTCCCGGAGCTTCCGTTTTTGGAGATCCGAATCCTAGAGGTTTCGCCAACTTGTACATACGGCTTAAGGCCGCCTTCCATTTCTCTGGCGTCAACGGCCCGGCAATGGCGAGGTCATATCTCTCCGAGGCGTACCCACTTGGGCAATGCACTCCGAAATTCTCACCGATCTGGGCATGAACTCGAAGCGGCTCCCATTCGCCGACGCCGAACTCTTTCGACAGCATGTCGTAAAACGACAACAGGAGGCCGATAGTCTGACGCCGTTCCTCGACAATCGACAGACTGCTCACCCGTGTGGGCGTAACATCGCCGTTCACGTTCTCATCCTTTCCAGAGACACAGGAAGACAAAAATAGGAGAAGAGCCCCGACAAGGCCGCCAACTGTCGACGGAACACGGCGCATCGTCAACGCTCCGGGAAGTAGATGCCGTTGCCCGCGACAACGCTGGCGATATTCTTCACCGAGGTCCGCATCTGCCCGTTTTCGGCATTGTTCATGTATTCAGAGTGCCCTTCCGATCCGGAATAGTGCGCACCGTCAGCATCGGTGGCTTTGTCTGTGCTGAAATGCTCGTAGTTGAGGTTATTATGAGGTTCCGGCGTGGACGGGCCGAAGCTCTGATGCCATCCAGACCACGCCACCGTGTCGTCTTCCGCGCCGCCAATGCTTGTGTGACCGGGAACCATGTTGAGCTCCGAGTTCGTCACCGCCTCAAACCCCGGCGATCCGTAGGCGATAAAGTCATCTGGAGCGGTAGTCTGTCTAAGGGCCTTCCCCGCTACCGTCGATCCGTACGAATGACCCGTTACGACCATATGGGGATCGCCTGCATGAGTCGCCTGAAGCCCATCGCACAAACCTGCTAGCTTGCGCGCGCCGATATCCGCTTGTTTCGACCCCAGAACACTTCGATCGGGATTCAAGGACTCTCCCATCGACGGCGCATCGTAATTGAGGTTGTAGACCCCAGCGACTTTCTCGCCTGGACGCCCCGAAGCTCTCAGCTCTTCTCTGCTCGCATCAAGAACCGTATTCATATCCCTGATTCCTCCGCCCCAGCTGCCGTCCTGGGCGATGCTTCCATAAACACTGGAGTTCATGCCCGGAGTGTGCACCTGCAGGTGCTTTGCATGATCGACGTCACCAATCCCCACAGCAGCCCGCAAATGACCGTCCTTGGGAGAATCAAAAGCCATGAGGCTGTAATCGGCCGAGCTCTTGTCAAGAAGCGCCTCCAGTTCGGCGGGGCTCTTAGGGCAGGGAAACTTCAGGGACAGAGCATTGAGCTCAGCTCTGCGCTGAAGCAACGCCCGCAGCTCTTTGCTGCGCCGATCAGGGCTTAGAGGATCGCTCTCGCTCAGCTCATGCCGAGGACCCTGCCGGTTCCACGGGCTGTTGTCTCTGACCTCTTTGGCGGCTTTCCTTTCCTCTCTCTGTTTTTCCTTCAGCTCGCGCTCGAGCTCCTCGACCCTGCGGTTGACCGCATCCCGCTCGGCCTCCAGACGAAGAACATTCGCCTTGTGCCTAGCCATGGTTGGAATGCCATCGAGATTGCCAATCCAGTCGGGGTGCTCCTTGATAATTTTCTTCTGATCCTCCGCGGACATCGCCGTCCACCAGTCGTTGACCTCCTCAACGCCCCATTTCGAATTGGGTTTCTTCAAGCCCCACCCGAAGATCTCAGGCTTTGGCCCCACCGCCATTTTCTTAATGCGCGCCAGACTGTCGTATAGATCGCCCGCAGCGTCAAGAATGTCCCTCCCTTTCTGGAGGCAGACGTTGACGAATCTTTGAAGCCTGCGCCCCGGATCGGTTTCTTCATTCAACAAACTCGCTCCACTGGTCACGAGCTCATCGAGGCTGATCTGACAATTGGGGTCAATATTGCGAACTTTGCCGTCAGACGTGAGAACTCCCCCTGCCGTGTGGATGATGGAGGAAACCTGCTTCGCTTGGGTGACGAGCTTGGACACCGCCTGGGCAAGCTGCTCGAAATCGGTCTGCGCTTTCTGGTACGCCGCACTCACATCCGAAGCATCGTCGGCCAGCGCCCTCCGCCTGCGCATTTCGGCCTCGACGAACTCCCCCGAGAGATCAGCATTGTTGATGTCAAGGATCTGATCGCCCACGTCTTTGTATCTCTTTGCCAGCCCGGACGCTTCCGAGGCGGCGCTATACAGCGGCGCATCACTCCACCGCTCGAGTTCGTGAAACGAGACCATGGACCCGTTTTCCTTCCAATGCGTGATGTTTCGGCTATGGCAAAGTCGCTTGGCATAAGTATGCCACAGCCCGCGAAAAGGCGGGGGCGTTTTCAGAGTTTCAAAATATGAAACCGCGAAAACAATCTGTGGAACTTAATTCCGCCTCGCCGGCGCCGCTCAAATTCCACCTTGCCGAGGCGGCAGGGCGCCAAGCGGAAAACCGTATCCGCTCGGCGCCCTGCGCCGTTCGTCAGAGGCGGAGGCGACGCGTCTTCGTCGTGAGCCGCTCCATTGCGTTCGGTGAGTTCGACGTCGGCCCATCCGACCGGCAACGCCCCGGAGCATGCACTCGTCGACGACCGTCCCTACTCCGTCAGCAGCTCCCTCGATGTGACCGTGCGCGTCTTGCGGGCCAGGAGCATGACGAGCAGGGCGGTTATAAGAAGCAGCGCCATGCCCAGGCCGGCGACCATGGGGACCGGCATATCTGCATCCAGCCGCTCGACTCCCAGGGACCGGAGCAAACCCTCGAATAGGGGAATGGCGGTCACACTTCCGATCGCGATCCCGATCGCGCCGCCTATTGCAACGGGCAGAAGATAGCAGGCGAGCATTTGGCGCATAAGCTGGGCATTGGTGAATCCCGCAGCCTTGAGCACTCCGAAAGTGCGCCGCGAGCGCACCATCGCCGAACTGACCACCAGACCAATCACCAGCATCGTCACAAACCCTGCCACGCCGAAGATCGCGAAAGACATCGTCTTGCTCATCGCTAGGTACGGAGCGACGTAGGACTCGGAGATCGCATACGAGTTGACGACGTAGTTGTACCGCCCCTTCATCTCGGTTCTCACTTTGCCGACGAAGGCGTCGATATTTTGGCCTTCCTTGAGGACGGCGGTCGCGTACTTCGGCTGGTAGGCGGCGTTCATGCGCTTGGCGCCGTCGATGGTGACCGAGGCGACCATGCCCATGCGCACAACGGTCTGCGTCAAACCCGTCACGAGGTAAGTCGCCTTTCCTCCTTGAAAATCGACGGTCACTTCGTCGCCGACGTCCACGCCAAGGCTTTTCGCGAACTTGCCGCCAAGGGATATTTCATTGGCGGACTTCGGATATCTGCCCTTGTAGACGGACCGGCTGCCCTTCGAGGAGGGATAGGAATCGGCGACCGAAAGTGACACCGTGTGCCCGGACACGTCGGCGTTCCTGGTGTTGTCGAAGATCTGAACACGCTCGACTCCGGGCATCGCCCCCAGGTCTTTGCGCACGGCCTCGACCGAGCTGCCTTTCAGCACCGAGACGGTGACGTCCTGCCGGTCCCCGATGAAAATGCCGACCACCTTGCGGGAATCTTTGAACAGGGCCGAGTACAGTGCCACGGAAAAGACGGAGGCAAAAGCAACCATCGCGATCACAATGACCACCATGATCGTCTGAGCCCGGGCCTGAAGTGCGGACTTCACACCGAGCACCAGCGTCAGCGGCCCGCGTGCCTTTCGCAGGGGCAAATGATTGGAGTGGAATGAGTGTGTGGCCTCCCCGCCGCGCAAGGCCTCGACGGGAGGTATTTTTCGCACCTTTCTGGCGACCGCGAGGGCGGTGACGCCGACGACCGCCAGCATCGCTCCCGCTGCCGCGCCCACTCCGACGACGCCGACCTTCGGAGACCACTGCAATCCGGACTGGGACTCAACCAGCTGGCGTATCGCCGGGAAGAGGGCGACGCCGACCGCGGCTCCCGCAAGGGAAGCCGCCAAGGCGACGATCGCGAAGGGCAGAGCGAGCAGCCGGGCAATGTGGCCAGAACGGAAGCCGAGGGCCTTCTGCGTCCCCAACGCGGGCATCTCGCGGACGATGACCGAGCGGATGGCGAATCTGACGATGACCGCCACCACGGAGGCGACGATCGCCGCAAAAAGAATGAAGGAGAAAATGAGGACGTTGGCGGGGATCATCAGCACCGAGGAAAGCAGCTTCCACCCGACGCTCACGAGAACCGGGCTTGCACTCCCGCTTTGCACCGCAGCCTTGGTCACCTTCGAAGAGATCTCTGCTGCGACGTCGTCCGCCTGCGACACGTCTTTAACGAGCGCCCTCAGCTGCCAGACGCGGTTCATTCCCGGAGCCGACGCCAAAGCGGCGGCCTCGGAGGCTTTCACCCGAAACTCGACCTGGATCGAGCCCATCACGCCGCTCACGGGATTCTCGTGGAATCCCTGAATGTGATACCGATGTTTGACTTCGCCTACTGTCATTTCAAAGGGATCTCCGAGCTTGTATCCTCCGGCCGTCTTGAAGGAATACGGCAGCCATATGGGGTCGGCGTGACGCTTGGAATCTTCGGCCACGACTCCGCTTCGTCCAATGCGCGTGTCTTTGTCTTGTTCAACGATCGTAACGGCGCTGATCTGCTCCTTGCCGTCGTACTCGAAGGTCGCGCCTGCCCGCAGCGTCTGAAGAAGTATGTGATCCTTGACCCGGCCGTCGTCTCTGGCGATTCTCTCAGCGTCGCGGGAGCCTTTTTCGTTCTCGAGCAGGATGAAAATATGCTCGGTGTTGAGCTTGGCTGTGGCGTCGTCCAAAGTCGCCGGATACTGGAGGATCAGAACGGCCGCGAGGTGCAGCATCGCCGAAGCGATGGCCACGAGCAGGCCGACGATGACGAACTGTCCGGCCGATCTGCGCAGGCTTCGTTTGAGGAACATGCGGCGCATTGTCACCACCCCATTTCCTCGAGGAACGCGGCGAGACGGTCGCGGCGGTCCTTGTCCGCGGTCTCGAAGGCGCCCAGGTTCAATTCGCCCTGGATCGTCCCGTCGCGCAGGTAGAGGATGCGGTCTCCGCGCAAAGCCGAATTGAGGTCGTGGGTCACCATGGCCACCGTCTGGCCGGCGCGGTTGACTCGGCTGAAAAGATCGAGAATGCGCAGCGAGTTTTCGGAGTTGAGCTGCCCGGTGGGTTCGTCGGCGAAGACGACGTCGGGTTCGTTGACAAGGGCCCGGACGATGGCGGCCCTCTGGCCCTCCCCGCCCGAAACCATCCCCGGAAACTTTTTTCTGGTCGCCTCGTCGAGGTCCACGAGGTCAAACAGCGTATCGACGCGGGCGGCCACGGCCTTCCGCTTGCCGACGAGCAGCCCCGGCGCCATCGCATTGTCCGTGAGGGACATCGAGTCGAGAAGGTTGATCTGTTGGAAGACGAAGCCGCAGTGGGTCCGCCGGAAGACCGCCAGCTTGTCCTGGCTGAGCTCTGTGATGTCCTCGCCGTCGAACACCACGCTTCCCAGGGACGGCTTGTCCATACCCGAAAGCGCGTAAAGGAGGGTGGATTTTCCTGCGCCGGAGGGCCCCATGATTACGGTGAAGCCGCCGCGGCGGATCGTCAGGTCAAGGTTCTTCAGCACATGCTGCTGGGTCCCCTTGTGCGAGAAAGTCTTCGAAAGCTTCTTCGTCACAATCACGTCCTTGGAGTGCGACGTTTCCCCCTCAGATTGCGCCGTGTCATTGTTCTTTTCGCGTACCGCGTTGCGGTTCTCTGTTGCGTTCATGCTTCCAAGGTACGCAACAACCGATTACGAAGCCTTTTCGCAATTCTTAACTGTTTCTTAACTCTGCCGGCAAGATTCTGAACGGCGCGCACCTTATATTTCGGCGCGCCTTGCCGGTGCGCCCGGAGCGAAGAGCCGCTCGATCGGCAGAGCCGAACCTTGCGCCCCGCCCGCATGCCTCACCTGGCGAGCGGAATTTCAAGGACGACTGCGAAGCCGGGGTCGGCCAGGCGGCACGAAAGCGCCCCGCCCATGCGCTCCATGAGACAGCTTGACGTGTAGAGGCCGAGTCCCTCGCCGGGCACCCCCTTCACGTTCGAACCCCGCACGCCCTTGCCCAAGATCGCCTCGATCTCTCCGCGGTCCACGCCCGGGCCGCGGTCGCGGACGACGATGAGAAGGAAGTCCTCGTCGACGCTTGCTTTTACTTCGATGGGCGTGCCGGCGTACTTGCGCGAGTTGGCGACGACGTTGTCGAAGACTTGCCGCATGCGCAGCCGGTCGACGGAAACCAGGCAATGCGGCAAGGAAAAGTCCCCCATCGCCTCGTCCGCGTCTGCCGCCCTCAACCACCTTTCTACGTCCTCGCTGCCGACAGGAACGGGGGCGACCCGAAGGGAGGCGATTTCCTCGCGGTTGGCCCGGGCGACGTCCGCCATGAGCTCTTCGATCTGACCGGCCTTCTGACGAATGACCTCGATCTTCTCGCGTTTGGATTCGCTGGCCTCCGTCGCCTCGAGGAGCTCCGCGGTGGCGGCGATCGAGGCGACAGGCGTGCGAATGTCGTGCCCCAGCTCGGCCACAAGCTGCTTCTTCGACTCCTTTGCCGCGGCTTCGGCCCTGCGCGCCCGGCCGAGCTCGTCGCGCATGATGTCGAATGCCTCGGTGAACGGCCCGAACACATTGTTCCGATCCATCCGCAAGGGGACGTCGAGATTGCCTTGTGCCACCTCGCGCGCAAAGAAACTCAACTGTTTGAAGGGCCGCAGAAGGCGCCGCCTGGACACCGCGACGACGAGAAGGCAAAACGAGGCCACTGCGAGGATCGTTCCGCCCGCCAGCCGGAGCGCCGCCTGCCGGGCCTTTTCCTCCTTCTCCACCCATCCGTTGTAAATCCACATGCGCCCAACGTGCCGCCCTCCGGCGACAAGCTCGAAACCGACCGCTCCCCTCCGCATGGCGTCGCGATCGCCGTCGATCCTTCTGCCGCGCGAGTACACGAGTGATCCGTCGTCTCCAACGACGGTGACCTGGGGAAAACGCCGACCGGTCCGGGCGTCGGCCGCGCGGGCGTCGGGCCACGACTTTTCGACCGCTTCGACGAGCTCGTTGGCGGGCACGACGTCGGACTTGAAACCCTTGGCGGGCTCGGAACCGAACAGAATCGCAAGGGCTGCGGCTGCCGCGAGGACAACAGCGGCGACGGCGCCCTTCATCGGCCGCCCTTCCCCCGGTTGTCCGCTCCCTGGCCTTTCCCGCCGTTCGCTTTCAGGCCTTTCCCGCCGTTCGCTTTCAGGCATTTCCTACTTCGGCCGCCTGCCCGCCTAGCCGGAATCGCCGAGGCGTCTCGCGTCGTCACAGCGTTTCTCCGGCTCTCGCGGGCGTTTCTCCGGCTCTCGCGGGCGCTTCTCCGGCCTTCAAGGACGCCCCGCCCTCCCGAAAACGGTATCCTCTCCCCCACACCGTGCAGATGTACGCCGGATTGTCGGGGTCGGGCTCGATTCGCCTGCGGAGGCGGCGCACGTGGACCGCCAAAGTGCCGTCGCCCGTGACGGCGCCGCCCCACACCTTGTTCAACAGCTCCCGTTTTTCGACGACCCTCCCCCGGTTGGCCACGAGGTAGGCAAGCAGGTCGAATTCCATCGCCGCGAGCGGGATCTCCGCGCCATCGACGCTCACCCGGGAGGATTCGAGGTCGACGGCGAGCCATCCGTCGTCGTAGACGCCGGCCTCACGCCCGCCCGCAGAACCCGAGGCCGACCTCGCCAAAGTCCGCCGCACCTTCGCCACGAGGAGGGCCAGCGAATAGGGTTTGACGATGTAATCGTCCCCTCCCAGCGTCAGGGCGAGAATCTGATCGTCTTCGCCTGTGCGCGCCGAAATGAAGACGACCGGGGTGTCTCTGTCTTTGCGGAGCCTGCGGCAAAACTCGAATCCGCTGGCCCCCGGAAGGTTGACGTCCAACAGTATGAGCCGCGGATCCAGTTTCGGCACGGCCGCGAGGGCTTCCTCGGCGCTGCCCACCGCGCGGGCCTTGATCTGCGACAAATTGAGGTACTCGACCGTCGAGGCCGCAAGCGCCGCTTCGTCTTCGACCATCAGCACATCGATTTGCTCCGCCATTCATCAACCCTAAGGCTGCGCGGCGAGCCCGGGCAAGGCGCGCGGCTGGCCGACCGCCGTCGCCCTTCCCGCGAGGACAGCACGTCAAGGGTATGACGCGCAGTGGACGGTTGGCTGGCTCCCTTCCCGCGAGACAGCACAGCGCCGCATTGCCAGCGCGCATCAAGTCTTTGCCTTCACCCTTCGCGCGGGGACAGCACTTGTAGACGTTGCGTCGCCGGATGTCTTAGACGGCCTTCACCCTTCGCGCGGGGACAGCACCCTTTCGAGCGCCGCCGTCGAACGCTCGTATCTCGATTCGCCGGTGATGACGAAATCGACGATCGCTCCGAAATAGCTGTCCATGAGCAGGCGGACGACGTCGGCCGTCGGCAGCGCCGGATCGACGACGCCGCAGACCTTCCACCGATCGACCAGGACGGTGAGAGCTTTCCGGAACTCCGAGTGCCTGCGCCGCATGTCCCGGTTGAGGCCGGGGTTGCGAATGGTCTCCGCCCACGCGTTCACGGCCAGACGCACCGAGCGCAGCATCCATTCCGGTGGCTCTGCGCCGTCGGTCTGGCCCAGCTCCTCGAATATACGCAAAGCCTCGTCCGTGACGACGCGGTCGGCGACGTCCTCGCCTCCGGAGGCTCGCCCGCCTTCGCCAAGAACCTGCCCGCCCTCCTCGGGCGCCTGTTCGCCCTCGTCGGGAGCGTCTTCCTCGTCGCTTCGAAGCCTTTCGCGCTCCACCTTCTCCATATGCCGCCAAAAGGCCAAGGCGACTTCCGCGTACACCTCCCTCAAGGACGGCGGATTCTCACGTTTCGCGAGAATCGCAATTCTCGCGAACACGGCGTCGGTCCGCTCTTTGCACACCGTCACGATCAGCTCATTTTTTCCGCCCGGAAAATAGTTGTAGACAGTGCTCGTGGACATGCCGACGGCGTTGACGACGTCGTCCATCGAGGTCGCATGGAAGCCGTTCTCGGCGAAACACGCCTCCGCTGCCACGACTATCCGCTCGCGTTGGCGTTTCTGGTGGCCGGCGCTGACTCTGGGCATGTTTCAAGGGTACCTTGACCCGTAAATCGAAACGAGCGTTGTTGCTAACGGCGTGCATGCGGCGTAAGCTCACAAGAGTAAAACGATCGTTTCGATTTGAAAGCGTTCACATGTCTGCCATCACTCAGGAATCCGCCGCCACAAGCGGCGGGAAGACCAAGAACAAAGCCGCGATCCTCACGAGCATCATCACAACCCAGCTGATGATCGTGCTCGACATGACGATCATCGCCGTGGCGCTGCCGAGCATGCAGAGCAGCCTCGAGATGACCGACGCCCAACGCCCGTGGATCGTCACAGCGTACACGCTGGCCTTCGGCGGCCTCGTGCTCTTCGGCGGGCGCCTCGTCGGGATCATCGGGATCCGACGGGCCTACCCGATCGGCCTCATGGGATTCTCGATAGCCAGCCTCGTCGGCGGCCTGGCGCCGTCCTTCGCCGTGCTGGCAGGCGCACGCGCCGCCCAGGGCGTCTTCGGCGCCCTGCTCGCCCCCACCATTCTGGCCTTCATCAACAACTCCTTCGTCAATCCCAAGGAGCGCGCCGGCGCCTTCGCACTCATAGGCGCCACCGGAGGGATCGGCGCCGCGGTGGGCCTCCTCCTGGGAGGGGCGCTGACCGACCTCCTCAACTGGCGATGGGCGATGTTCGTCAATATTTTCATCGCCGCCTTCGCTCTCGTCACCAGCCGCAAGACGCTCCCGCCTGCTCACAAGAACAATTCCGGGGCTTCGATCACGGACGACTTTTTCGGCCTCGTACTGGGGTGCACGGGGCTTTTCAGCGTCGTCTTCGGCCTCGACCGCGCCCAGCGCACATCGTGGGGTTCGGCCTCGACCGTCACGTTCATCAGCGTCGGCTGCGCCCTGCTTGTCCTTTTCGTCATCCGGGAAAGGATGGCCCGCAAGCCGGTGCTGCCCCTGTGGATCGTCACGAATCCGGCGCGCAGCGCCTCGTACGGCACACAGTTCACCTTCGGCGCGGCCCAAATGGGCACGGCCGTCTTCATGACGTACTACCTGCAGGAACACCTCGGATACTCGCCGATGAAGACGGGCGTGGCCATGCTCCCGATGGTCGCCGGCATCGTCGTCGCCGCAGCGATCTCCGGCAAACTGATTCTGCCGCGTCTGGGAGCGCAAGCCGCGTTCCCCCTCGGGCTCGGCCTTTCCGCCGCGGGCGCGGGAATCCTGTCGCTCATGGACGTCGATTCTTCGTTCGCACAAGCGGCCCTTCCCGGCCTCATAGTCTTCGGCCTCGGCATGGGCGTCGCCGTGCCCATCGCGTTCAACGCGGGCACGCGAGGCATCGGCCCGTCGCACATCGGCCTGGCCTCGGCGACGATCAACGCGAGCCAGCAGGTGGGGTCCTCCTTCGGCGTCGCGATCCTCTCAACTTACGCGACGCACCTGGGCAAGTCGTACGCCGCTGATCACACGGACGATTTCCGATCGAGGGTCGCGGCCGCCCTCTTCGGGGCCCAGGCCAGCCCGCAGTCCGCGGACGGCAAGAGGATCATCGCCTCCATGAGGGACGATTTCGCCGACGAGGCCCGGGTCAACGCCTACTCGGGAGGCTTCGTGCTGCTTGCCGTCATCATGGCCAGCGTCGCAGCCGTCATCGCGATAGGCGCCATCGCGTTGAGAATCGCGCGGCGCCGCACTGGAGCCGCAAGGGAAGCCGCGAGCGCCGCAGCCTCGACGCCCGGCACGGTGCCTGTGACGGCACGCATCGAGATCAGCGAGCCAGGCGCCGCCTCGCGGGATTCCGCGTCAGTCCTTGCGGCCGGGGCCTCGTCTGCCTCCCAGGCTTCAGCCGACGTCGAAGATTTGTCCGCCTCCGCGGCCGTCGCACCCGTCGTTGAACCCACGCTCGTCGCCGAGCCCACGCCCGTCGCAGAATCCTCGCCTGTCGCCGATTCCTCGCCCGTCGCCGAAGCCTTGCCCACAGCGCCCGCGACGCCCCTCGCGGCAGCCTCGGCCGCACCCACGACGACGCCAAACAACGCGCCCTCGACGCCAGAAACGGCGGGAGCCGAGCCAATCGCGGGTGCGCCGACCCGGGGAATCCCCGCTGGCCAAAGCCAAAGCCGAGGCCAAGGCGACGTTCCGACCCTGGACATCGAGATCGAAAGCCCCGCGCTCAACGCGCCGGCAGTTTCACGCTCGGCTTCGTCGGCTGCGGACGCACCCGACGATCTGACCGTGCGTTACTCGGAAGAAGTCGGACAGGCGTCGGACGGATCGACGGCGCGGACAATTGCCATAACGGTCACGGGAACGGCTTTGGCGACGGCCGCGTTCGCGCTGAGGGTCGTGCGTCGGCGGCGTTCGAAGTGACGCACGTCGGGCCCGGCATCACGCACCGGGCCCGACGCCTCATTTTTTGCCCATGGGGATATCCGCGACCATGTCCGACGACGGAGCGGACGAACCGGAAGCCGGCTCCATCGTCAGCATGACCGATTCCCCCTCGTCCGGCATAGCAGACAAAAACGCGTACCGCGCCTTGCTTCCCGAAGGGTACATGCCCATCGAGGTCATTCGCTTGCCCTTGACCGACCAGGCTTGAACGGCTTTTCCGCGTGGAATCTGCATCCCCGCGGGCATGACCAGCGCCGCGGAATGCTCCTTGTACGACCACACGAGCCGGATGGTGTGTCCGTCGGCCATTTTGTGGGACATCTGGCTGTAATCGGACGCCTGGTTCAGGGCATTGAACTTTGTTTCATCAGACATTCCGCGCATCGTCCACGCCCTGCCCGCGGCGAAGCCCCCGGCGGCGAGGAAGACGGCGGCGGCCGCCCCCGCAAGCCTTCGCACCCATGTTCTTCGCCTGGGAAGCTCGACGACGTCGGCGCGAGCATTCCCTGAGCCGCCCGAAGAAATGCGCGCCATGAGCTCCGCTTTGACGTTAGCGGGCGGCTGCAGCGGCTCGCCGTCGAAGGCGGCCGCGCCCAGCAGTTCGGCTTCGGGAGTGCCGAAGGCGATGTCGTCGCGTTCGGTCATCGGTCCTCCACAACCTCGCGCAGCTGCGCGATTCCATTCCTGATATGGGTCTTGAGGGTGCCCAACGGCATGTTCAAAGCCTGCGCCGCCTGCACGTGGGTCATCGACCGGAAGAAGACCGCGTCGATGCAGGAGCGGACCGGCTGGTCAAGGCCGGCGACGGCGCGCGCAACCTCGCCGCTCCGCTCGTGAGAAAAGACGGCCTCGGCCACAGAATCGTATTCGACCTCGAATTTGGCCGAAGAAGCCTCGCGAAGACGTCGCGACTCGCGCGACCGAACGCAGTCGATGGCCCGCCTCCGAGCGAGGACGGCCAGCCACGCCTTGGCGCTGCCTTTCGCAGGGTCGAAGGACGACGCACGCTGCCACACCTGCCAGAAGACCTCCTGCAGAACATCCTCGGCCAGGTCGGCGTCGACGACAATGCGGCGAATGAGGGCCAAAAGATGGCCGGCAGCACGGTCGTAGAGGAGGCCGAAGGCCTCGCCGTCACCCTTCGCAACCGCGGCGAGCAAGCGGTCAAGATCGTTGTGAGCATCGTGCACGGCAACTATGCTAACGGCTCGCTCGGCGCCTCGCCGCGCAACGCTCTTCGCAGTCGGCATCGCCCCCACCGTTGGACGCGTTGCCACCCTACGTATCGCCGCTGTCCCCGCCATCCTCATCTGTCACCCGAATGTGAAGGAGTGGAGGCGAACACCGCCGCTCGCCGTGACCGCGAGGGTGCCCCTCTTGGCGGCGTCGCCGGGGAGAAGGTCGATCGCGTTGGGAATTCCTTCGACCTTTTTTGTGTAGCTGCGCCCCTGGAAGGTGTAGGTTATTTGGCCTTTGCCCGATGCAACGAGGTAGACGCGACGGGAATGAAGCCCCAGTTTCACGCTTGCGCCCTCGGAAGCGGGCGCGGCCGATTCGCCGTCTGCCGTCCATTTGCCTGAAAGGTTGAACTTGCCGGGTTTCGGGTCGCTTGACTGGCCGTAGTCGACGGTGCCCTCGGCAAAGGGAACCTTGCCGTCGTAGTAACGCGCCCTATCCGGGAAGAGATAAGTCTCCGGATTCGCCTCCTCGGCCCGAGCGGCGTCGGCCTTCGAATCGTCCTTGTCGGAGAAAACCGGATCGGGAAGCTTTTTTCCCGGGTTTTGCTTGGCGAGCAGTTCTCGGATGAGCCTCTCCGTCCTCGCTTCGCCATGTTCGCCGTAGTGGATATGCCGAACCTTGCCCTGCGCGTCCACGAGGTAGTGCGCGGGCCAATAGTGGTTGTCGAAGGCGCTCCACGTCTTCAGATCCGAATCGACGGCGACGGGATAGGTGATTCCAAGCTTTTGCGCGCCGCCCTTGACGTTTTCCGGTACCTTTTCAAAGGCGTACTCTGGCGAGTGGATTCCTATCACCTGAAGCCCGTAGTCGCGGTAGGCCTTGTAGAGTTTCTCGATCCCCGGCACCGAGCGCTGGCAGTTGATGCACGAGTACGCCCAGAAGTCGACGAGCCGCACTCCGCCGGCGGGCGCCTTGTGCTCTAGGGCGCGACCGCCGGGGGTGTTGAACCAGGCGGCAATCCCGGTTATCTCGGGCTGCGGCCCGCAGTCGGCGAGTTCGGCCGAATCCGGCGAGCACGTGAACTTTCCCGACTGCTCGTCGTGAAGGTACTCGTCCGCGGCCTTTTGGAGATTCGCAGTGTAATCGGGAATGACCCGCTGGATTTTCGCCGGAAGATCGAAGACGATGCCCGCCGCCAAGGCGATCATCGCGCCTCCCGCCGCGATCCGGATCCCGCGCTGCCGCTTCCGATACCCCTTGACGCGCTCGGTCACGCCCCGTCCGGCGAGGGCGAAGAAGAAGAGGGGAATGGCGACCCCGACGGCGAAGGAAATCGCCAACGCCACGGTTTCAGCGCCGACTCTCCCCGTCGAGCCCGCCACGCTGATCGCCGTGAGCACCGGTCCCGCGCATGGAACGTAGGCGGTTCCCAGCACGAGGCCGAAGACGAATCCGTTGGAACGCTTGTCCACCTGTTTCATGCGTATGCGCGCGAACGGCTTTTCCAGCCATTCCTCGACCTTCGGGATCATAAGCGAGACACCGATGAGCGCGAGGAAGGCGACGCCTGCCCACCGAATGAAATCTTGGGGAAGCCCCAGAAGGCTGAGGACAGTCGATCCGAGCAGAGTCACGGCCGTAAAGGAGACGACCAGCCCGAGCGTGATGAGGAGGGGGTATTTTCTCGACGGCGGCTTGCCGTCGGAGGAGGCGCCGGTCGCGCCCGCGAGGAAGATGATGGGGAGCATCGGCAGTATGCAGGGCGATACGCCCGTGATCAGGCCGCCGAACAAGCCGATGAGAATCTGCGAGAACATGGTTTCCTTTTCACCGCCGTTTGTCTGTCACCGTTGGTTCGACGCCGACGTCGCCCACAGATGTGTGCAACAGTTCACACATCCGGCATGCCCTGCGGCGCCGAACAGTAATTGAAGGCGGGACGATCCGCCCTGCAAACAACCACTCGAACAAAGGAATGCCCATGGCTCGCAAATTCTTCGCATCGACCGCTCTGGCCTCCGTCGCCCTTGCCGCAGGCTTGGGCTTGGCGGCGTGCAGCGCCGACGATCAGCCCTCCGACAAGATGTCGACGACGCAAAACGAGAAGATGTCGGACAAAGACAAGATGTCGGATAAGGACAAGATGACAGACAAAGACAAAATGACCGACAAGGACAAGATGACCGATGGGTCCATGAAGGACAAGGGAACAGACGGTTCGATGAAGGACGGCTCCATGACCGACAAGTGACGGCGTCTGGAAAAGGAGGCGTCGCGTGCCGCCAATCGAATCCGAGACGACGTCCGCGACGTCGGAATCTTCTTGGCGAGGCGGCGTGCATACCGCCAATCGAATCGGAGATGCCGCGTGGCGCGGGGCCGCGATCTCGCCGTCCCACGCCACGCTCGACCGCATCGCCGAACCGGCGCTGCGTCCGACGCTTTGCGTCGCTCTCCCCGCGGGGCGCTGCCTTATAAGCTTTTACAAGCCTTTCGTCGTCACTTGCCCTGCGGGCGCACGAACGGGAATGTGATCGTTTCCCGGATGCCGAGGCCCGTCATGGCGGTCAAAAGTCGATCGACGCCCATCCCCATGCCACCGCACGGCGGGAAGCCCTGCTCGAGGGCCTCGATGAATTCTTCGTCGAGCTGCATGGCTTCGGGGTCGCCGTTGGCGGCCTCCAAGGACTGGGCTGCCAAACGCTCGCGTTGGATCACCGGATCGGCAAGCTCGGAGTATGCCGTCGCCAGCTCTATCCCGCGCACATACAGGTCCCATTTCTCGGTCAGTCCAGGCTTCGAACGGTGAGGCCGGGTAAGGGGCGACGTGTCCTCCGGGAAGTCGAGAACGAAGGTCGGCTCCCACAGTTTCGAGCCGACGAGCTCTTCGAAGATCTCCTCGGCGATTTTCCCCGCGACCCAGTAGGGCGCCACGGAGATCCCGTGGCGGTCGGCGATCGCCTCAAGCTTTTCGCGCGGGGTTTCGACCGTGACCTCCTCGCCCACCGCTTCGGAGATTGAGGTGTAAAGATCGATGCGCGCCCACTGGCCGCCCAGGTCGTATTCCGTCCCGTCGGAAAGGGTCACCGTGGTCGTCCCGAGGGTGTCGAGGCAGGCGCGCTGAACCAGCGACTGGGTCAGCTCCGCCATCGTGTCGTACGTCGCGTACGCCTCGTACGCCTCGATCGCCGTGAATTCAGGGGAATGGCTCGAGTCGGCGCCTTCGTTGCGGAAGTTTCGGTTGATTTCGAAGACTTTGTCGACGCCCCCCACCACTGCCCTCTTGAGGTAGAGCTCGGTGGCGATGCGCAGGTAAAGATCCTGGTTGTAGGCGTTGATGTGGGTGACGAACGGGCGGGCGGCCGCGCCTCCGTGGATGGCCTGGAGCATGGGCGTCTCAAGCTCGAGGTAGCCGCGATCGTCGAAGTTGGCGCGCAAAGACTTCATGACGCCCGCGCGAAGGCGCACCATGTCGCGGGCCGCCGGGCGCATGATGAGGTCGAGGTGGCGCATGCGCACGCGCGACTCCTCGGAAAGGGTGACGTCTTCGCCGTCGGCGTTCGTGTACACCTTCGGCAGGGGGCGGATGGCCTTGGAGGCAATCTGCCAGGAGCGGGCGAATACGGAGAGCTCGCCGCGTTTGGACGTTCCGACGTATCCTTCCACGAAAAGGTGGTCGCCGAGGTCGACGTCGGTCTTGAATCTGGCGAATGCCTCCTCGCCGACGTTGGCCAGCGACAAAAGCACCTGGATGCGGTTTCCGGGGCCGTCCTGAAGGGTCGCGAAGGCGATTTTTCCGGACGAGCGCGAAAGCATGACGCGTCCGGCGATCCCCACGGCGACGTCGGCCAGTTCGACGCCGGCTTCGAGGCTGCCGTATTTCTCTCGCAGCTCGGGAATCGTCGTTGTGACGGGAAGCTCGACCGGATACGGTTCGATGCCCTCGTCGATCATCTTCTGGCGTTTGGCGAGCCGAATGCTGATCTGGCCGGGAAGGTCGTCGTTCTGCGGCGCCGCGGCGGGCGTCTCGTTGGTAGTCACGGACAATAGACTACAGCGTGGAGCTCGCCCACGCTGATTTGGCTTCGTCCCGGTTTGGCTTCATGGCGCGCCCCGGGCGTGGGGTGCGCGCGGATTCGGCCCTTCGGGCCGCCCAGCGCCCCCGGTCGCGCCAGGCGTCAGACTTCGCCGAAACGCCCCTACGACAAAGAGCGCGGCGAAGCGGCTACGCGGCCTGCTTCGAGCTGCGTTGCAGACGCGGCCCGCGATTCGGACGTTCACAGGGAAACGCCCGAATCGCGGATGCGGCGCTAGGCAGCCTCCGCGATCATATCGATCAGCGCACACCAGACTCTGAATGTCGAAACCGGACGGACGGCGGCGGACTCCCCCTCGAAGACCACGCTGAAATAGCCCGCGGGAGTGTCAAGCACGCAGATCGGCCCACGCGTTTCGTTCTCGTCGGCCGCAGCCGCGTCTGTCACAAGTGCACCGCCCCCGCCCGCTACAAGCGTTTCGCCGGCCACAAACGTTTCGCCCCTATCTGTCACAAGCGTTTCTCCTTCACCGGCCGAGAGCGCCTCATCGGACCTATGCTCATCGCCCTCAGCCACACGCGCATCGCCCTCAGCCACACGCGCATCGCCCTCATCGGACGCGAGCGCTTCATCGATCGCAAGCATCGAGGATACGATCCAGATCTTCCAGTTACCTTCCTGCATGGCGTCCTGAGCCTCGGGCCAAAACGTGCTCAGCTCGTCCGCCAGGCTGTCGCGCACGGTCCTGCTGGAGAACTCGAAAAGTTCGAGCACCCAACTCTTCGGCACGTAGACGGAGGCGACGGGGTCGGCGACGGGCCGCGGACCGACGTCGAGCAGATCCGCCATGACGACCGGCAGCAGCCCGGGCTCATAGAGAGAAAGGGCCACGGAATCGTCAATGTCGAGGGCGACGCACGAGGCCCTGTCCACGCCGAACCATCCGGCGGCGTGCCGCACGACTCCTCCGTCGTTGACAAGAAGATCGACGTATCCCAGAGAATCCCAGTACGGGGCGAGCAGATCACGTGCGACGCCGGACAGAGACTCATAAGCCGCCTCCGCCGCAGTGCTTGACGGAAGGTCCAAGACATCCGTCGAAGCCCCTTCCTCGAAGAACCCGAGGCGGCCAAGCCGGGCCCGTCCCTCCTCGGAAACGCCGTCGCCCTCGAGACAGGCCACCAGATCGGCCCATGCCTGGCGGGGAACAATGACGTCCGCGCTCGCCTCCATCAGACCTCCTCCGGTTCAAAGCCGGCGACGATGTCCGCAACGGCTCGAATCTGCCCGGCAAAATCCGAAGAGACCGCCATGAATACCAAAATGTAGGCCTCTCTCCCTTCCTCCGTACCGACGCAGTACATCAGTTCCGTGACGTTGCGCCCCTCGGCGCACATGGTCAGCGCCGCGACGAGCGCAGGCTTTCCGCCCACTGTCGCGTCGCCGACGTCGAGCACTCGGCATGTGGGATCGACGTGGGCATTCCCTAGAATCCGTTCCATCCCTTTCTCGATGGACGCCGGTTCTGTGTCGCGAACGCGTGTGATTAAAAGGGTGGGCGCATACCCCTGCGAAGTCACCGGCCCGCACGCGATGTAATCGACTCCGTCCGCGTCGGAGGCGTCCATCTTCCTCCATTCCGGCGGCAACGCAATCACGGTCACATGCCTATCTTGTTTATGAAGCTAGTTGCATCGTCATCCAAAACGCCCTTGCCGGCGTCAGCGGCCGCTCCGCCCGCGAAGCCGCCGATAACTCCGCCAATGACGGTGCCGACGCCCGGGCATATGGCCGTTCCGATGGCCGCCCCAGCCGCCGTTCCGGCGCTGCCTCCGGCTAGCCCGGGCACAACGTCCCATCCGGCTTTGGCGACGGTGCGGGTCACTTTTGCAGTCGCGCCCAGTGAAGGATTGTGGGAGTCGGCCTCCCATTGCCCCTTGCCAGAGTTCCACGCATCGGTAACCGCGATGCCGTACTTGGTCATCGTGAGGCCTTTACCCACCTTTCCACCGAAGTCGAGGGCCTTCTTGCCTTTATGCACCACATCCCAAGACGCTCCCTCCAAAGGCTTCCAGTATTTTGAATTCGTTGCGCCTCTAAGCTGTTCAAGAGGATTGGTGGTCGATGAAAAGAAAGACTGTTTAATCGCTTGGGGCGTTACCGGAAATCTGGCGTGCTTGCCCCTTCGACCCAGTAGGTTCTCCAGCAGCCCCTCATTGGGTCCCCATGCCAAGCCTTTGGGCAGCATAAACTCCGCATTCTTGCTGATCTTTAGTATGTCCCTGACGTCGCGAACGTCCTTTATTCTGTCAAAGACCCATTTGAAGTCCTTGAAACGATCCCAAGCAGGTCCCAGCGGAGAACCGCCGCCGAAGAACGGGACGCCAAGAGACTTCAGCAGATGGCGAAGAGAACCCAAGAGAGATTTCGGGTCGACTCCGCATGCCAAACCAAACTCGACGTGAGCCTGCAGCTCTCTGGCGCGCAGCTCGTCATGCTTGTCAGCCAAAATCTTGAACTGCATCATTTTAGCGGCATTCATTGTATAAGTTGAATAGCCGGGAACCATGGGCAGCACGTAACTACCGATCGTTGGGAAACCTTCGGCCTTGGCCTCGGCAAGCAAATCTTTGAACCCTTTTTCAACGCTTTCGATCTTCTCACAGAACTGAGAGACCGCAGATAAATACTCTCTAATCTCACCTACGGTAGCGGCGAGCTTTTCCTCCAAACCCTCCGCGCGTAGACTGTACGCCTGAAAGGCGTTGCCCTCCCAACTGTCTCCAACTTTAGCATGAATGCTCAACGCATCCCGATAACGCTCTTCAGCTTGTTCGAGAAGTTTTTCGAGCTCCTGCTTTTGTTTCGCAATTTCAGCCGACTTCGCTTTCACCGAGGTCTCGAAACCAAGTATTCCCTGTAGCATCGCGCCTTGTCACCGCCTTTCTTAATCCGCCCCTCGAGAGAGCCGAATCGACTTCCGTTGTCCAAGTCGATCGCTTCAGATTCTAAGACGGAGGCTACAATGTCGACGTTCATTTCATCGATCAACGTGGCGCACTCCTTGATCCCGTTTCTGATTTTGTCCGTCCTCTGAATGGCGACACTTTGCGACTGTCCGTAGCCAAAGGGCGCGGAGGGTTCCATGCCATTGAGGTCTTCCGCTAATTCGCGGTACCTAGCATTGACGTCCCACATCGCTGGAATGTCCATTCGCACAAGGGCTGGACCTGCCATTTCGTATGTCATATTTCACTCCATATCAATGTATCTCTAATGTGGATTCAAGGTTCGTACGTGAATGTGACGCATGTTCTGCAATGCGCGATCGTCGCCGAACACGAATCTCTAATAGTTTACCCCAGTTCCTATATGTGTACACAGGAGATATGTCCCCATGTTTCTCGCATCTGAAATGGAATAATAAGTATATCCGCGCGTGATTTTATCCAACTTTCAAACATTCGGCGGCCCATGAGCCCTACTCGCACTCGAACCGCATTTTCAGTTCGAATCATGTTGTTGCTTAACTCGCATTCAAACTATCACAAGAATGGTATACTGAAAATGGCTTGAGCATACTGGGCTGAACCCCTAAGGCCGTTTCTTTCTGCCGAGCGCGGTTTCATCGCCCGACACAGCTTGGGCGACCAAGCGGTGTGCCTAGACGACCGCGTCTGGACACTCGGCGAGGAGCTCCCTAAAGGCACTGTCGGGCAGCGGTCCGAGCGATCACGTACGCCAGCGCGCACCAACACTTGCAAGGACTCCGTGGGGCGAATGACCGCAGAGTCGCCGTCGAAGACGACTCTGAAATAACCCCTGGACGTGTCGAGCACGCAGATCGCCCCTCAGGTTTCAACGGTCTTCGTCGCCGGCTTCGAATAGACGGCCCACAGCTTCCAATCGCCGTCGCGCAGGGATTCGCACGCCTCCTGCCAGAACGCGCTCATTTCGTCGGCGAGTTTGTCGCGGACGCTGTCGTCAATCATCTGAGCAACGCACGATTCCCTGTTCTCATTGACCCACGCCACAGCGTGGCGACGGTTGCCGCCGTTGTTCATGAGAAGCTCGACGTGCCCGATGGGCTCGCGGAAAGGGGCTACGAGTTTGCGGCCGACGTCGGTCAGTCCGCCGTGCCCGACAAAACCGAGGCGCGTGAACTCGGCCATGACGCCTTCGGGAAAGTCGCCGCCGACGAGGAAGATTCGCAGATCGTCCCACGCTTTTTTTGGGGGGGGACGATGACGTTGGCACTGGCCTGCATTAGACTCCCTCCGGTCGAAAACTCGCGACGATGTCCGCGAACACACCCGCCATCGGGACGAAATCCGGAGTCGCCGCGATAGGCGCCAGAACATACGCCGAAGGCAGTTCCTCGGGGCGGTGACGTAGAGAATTAGCGTAAGACTTTTCTGCTCGATGCAGTAAGTGAGCACAGAGGCGGCCGCCGGACATCCCGCCCGCACAGTCTCCCCGACGTCGATGAGACGGCCGACCCGCCTCCCCGCGGTCTCCTGTATAGTTATTTGACCTACTTTCACGCAAAGAGACGAGGACAGCCATGGCAGGCAGAAGAACGCCGGAAGAGATTCAGAGGATTCTCAACCAGCCGAACCCCTTGGTGCCGACAGAGACGATCGGGGTGCGACTCGGCGCATTGGAAGCGGTGGGGGCGGTTGCAGCCGTTGCCGTCGCGGCGAACTTCGGCCAGCCGCGAGCAGACCCCCAAGGCCACCCGCGGACCGTCCTCTTCGAGCCGCTTCCGCTGCCCGTCCAGCGGGCGATCGTCGTTTGCCTCTTCGGTTTCTTTCCGCCCCTGCTCCCAGCCGCCATCCGCGATGCAGTCCGACGCCCGGCGCGTTCCTTCGACGACCAAGAAACGGCGAACGGCCATGCTTTGGCTTTGAAACGGGCGTCGATCAAATGGAGCGACGCCGTCCACATCGACGAAGCCCAAAAGGAAGTCTCCAGTTAGCCGCTTTCACGCACGTTTCGCGCCGATTTCATACAGGCTCCACGTTTGTTTCACGTCGCCTTCACGCCGGTTCGCCGCGAAACTCACCCTTAAAAACACGTGGGTCTCTTTACCCCCAAGGGGATCGGCCCGCCCCGCTTAGGATGGATATATGCATCTCACGCTACCTGATTCCTGGCAGGTCCGCGATGTGCCGGACGAATATCAGGCTGCCAAGTACATCGCCATGGGCCCCCGGGGCTACCTGGGCTACTCGCCCTCCGCCGTCGTCACGTACGAGGAGGGAGTCAGCGGCACGCTCGACGATTGGGCCGCCGCCATGATCGAAGAATCGTCCCAGACGATTCCAGGTTTGCACGTCATCGACGTCGGCGGATTGGAGATAGCGGGCCACCCGGCGATCGTCCACGCCCTGTCGATGACCGTTGAAACCGTCAACGTCACCCAGATGCAGTTCGCGCTGCTGACGGGAGGCAGGCGCTCGGCCAGGAGGCCCGGCTACGTCGTGACGGTCACGTGCGCCTCCGCCGACCTTCCCACGATCGGCGACTCTCTGATCGACATGGCCACCAGCTTCGAGCCCTCAGGAGGCGAACAATGAGCAGCGACACGATCAGCGTCGTCTTCCCCACCGACGAATGGGAGGCCTTGAAAGACCTTCTCGACGGCGAGGGCGCGCCCCTCAACCTCATGGGCGACCTTGAGCAGCGCGGCTTCCTTGAAAACGGCGCGCTCTCGCAGTCGGCTGCAAAGCTTCTGCAAGCCTATCAGCAGGCCGCGGGAGCGGTGCGTCTATATGTGTGCGACGCCGGAGTGGTGCGCGAAGCCCGCACGTGGGTGGCCAAGGACCGCAGCGTGCTGCTCGACATCACCGACGGCGAAGTGACGGTTTTGCGGCGGCAGGAGCCGGGCCAGTTTCCGCTCACGCTGTTGGAGATGCTCGGCATCGGCCCTCGGCCCCGCCTCCCCGAGGGCGCCCTTCCGGGATTTTCCGCGAGAATCATCCGCGACCTCCTGCGCCCGAGCGACAGCGACCGCAACGCCAAAGCCCGCGACGACCTCGCCGAGACGCTCAGAGGGGTGTGGCCGGCCGCCAGCGAGGCGATCAAAAAGGACGACTGGCGGCTGTGGCTCATTCAGTCCTTCGACGTCGCCGTCGGCGAGCCTCAGGCGCGCACCACGGTGTGCGTCCTCGACACGTCGGCCGGCATGGTCGGGATCACGGTCGATGGGGACACCGCGGTTCCCGTGGCCGTGACGTCGCTCGAAGTGTGGCGTGCCGTGGCCGCGGCGATCGCGCCGTGGTCGTGACCGCGATCTAACAGCCGCAACCGCAATGTAACCGTGGCCTCACGAGGCGGGCACGACGCGAGCGCAGCATAACCGTAACGGAACCCCGGTTCGGCAGGTCCGACGGCTGCTCTCGATGCGCCAGGCGGTTACTTCCGGAACGAGGCAATAGGTTCGCCCGAGCTGCGCAGCCCGTGGCCCGGCGGCGCTTGGCCGGGCTCGCCCCCCGTCTCGACGATAGCGTTGTCCACGTCGACGAAGACGACGCGCGGCTCGTAGCTGCGCGCGGACGCGTCATCAAGCAGAGAGTACGAGATGACGATGACGACGTGGCCTGTCTTCACCAGGTGCGCGGCGGCGCCGTTGATCTGGCACACTCGGCTCCCCCGCGCACCGGGAATCACATAGGTCGTGAGGCGGCTGCCGTTCGTCACGTCAACCACGTCAACCTCTTGGCCGGGAAGAATATCGGCGGCGTCAAGCAGATCGGCGTCGATCGTTATCGATCCGACGTAATGCAAATCCGCACCCGTGACGGTGACGCGATGGATCTTGCCGGTCATCATTCGGCGCATACGCAATTCAGCCACGAAGTTCAACCTCCATATTGTCGATGAGGCGCGTGGGCCCAACCCAGGCCGCGACGGCCAACAAACCTCGCCCGTGCACGGGCGCTGCACCCGTTGCAGGCACGGTCTCTGCGTCGCCCGCGGACATGGTCTCTGCGTCGCCCGCAGGCATGGTCGCACCGCTCGCCGGGAAACTCTTACCGCCGCTGGCCGGTATAGCCGCGGCGCCTTCGGAAGGCGAGGTCCCAGCGGCTCCGCCCGCAAAGAAGGCCTCGCCGTCGATGGCCGCAAAAGTCTCTGGGTCGACGAGAGCAAGGTAGTCGATTTTGACTCCCGGCGCTTCGCGCAGGTGCCGTTCGGCGACGTCGCGCACCTCCTTCGGGGACAGTCCGCGTTGGGCGGCGTCGGCCCCCACCGCGAGAGCCTGGTTGAGAGCCAAAGCCTCAATGCGTTCGGTGGGCGAAAGATAGGAGTTGCGCGAGGACAGGGCGAGGCCGTCGACGTCGCGCTCGATCGGGACCGCCCGTATTTCGACCGGCATGTCCAGATCGGCGGCCATCGTGCGGATCAGAGCGAGCTGCTGCGCGTCCTTCTGCCCGAAGAAGGCGATGTCCGGGCGAACGAGGTTGAGCACCTTGTGGACGACCTGGAGCACGCCCGCGAAATGCGTGGGGCGAGTCTTTCCCTCGAGGACTGTGGCCATCGGCCCGGGATCGATACGGACAAGGGGTTCACGCGGATAGACGTCCTCGGCCTCGGGAGCGTAAACGGCCTGGACGCCGACCGCCTCGAGAAAGGCCAGATCGGCCTCAAGGTCGCGCGGGTAGGCTTCGTAGTCTTCGCCCGGCCCGAATTGCAGGGGGTTGACGAAGATCGAGACGACCACATTGTCCGCCGCCTTCTTCGCGGCCCGAACGAGCGCAAGGTGCCCTTCGTGAAGCGCGCCCATCGTCATGACAAGCGCACTCGTGCCGTTGAGGGCGCCGAGGGCCTCCGCGAGATCCGCTTTAGTGCGTGCAACTTTAGTCACGCCTACTAGTTTACCGGCCGACGACGGAACCTTCGCAGCCGCGGCCTGAGCGGGAGGCTCACTGGCCGTCGAAGCCCGCACGCCCCCTTAAGATTGTAATAACCCGTATCCGAAAAATCAGGGGACGAACAGCCCTTTTAATGTGACGGTCTTAGAGAGACGATTGAACCATCGGCGCACAAATGGAAAATCCTGGAAAAATTCAGAGTTGATTTGTCGACGCCGCACGCACCCAATTAAACGAAATAAACAAGGAGATAGAAGAATGAGAAAACGACGCCTCACATTGGCCGCGTCAATATGCACAGCAGCGATGCTGTTCCCCGGCAGCCCGGCAAACGCGGGCCCGTCTCCGATCGGAACAAGCCCGTCCGCCGTCAAGGCAGGCTCCGCGAATATGGACGATCTTCCGCATAAAGCAGCCAATTCAGTGGCGGCGATGGAAAAGCAGGTCAACATCGACGCTTTCATCGCCAAAAAGGACAAACCCGATTCGCGGCTAAAGGGACTTCCCGTGAAGCCCGCGGCCCAGAAAAGCGCGGACGGTGTTGCAGCATCCGCCCAGGAAATGGCTCAATCCATGGCAAACGGCCCCAAAGGGGCACGCTTTGTCGACAAGGTCCGCGTCAAGGTCAATGATGTTGCTGTAAAAAAGCAAAGCAACGGAAGTCTCGTCGTCACCGCACAGATCGAAATTTCTCGACATATCGCGAAGGACGACGTCAACTGGGAAGGAATTATTCCCCACGAAATCAAAATAGACGCCCGCGGATGCATCTATGGCCTCGTAGTCAAAGATCGCGACTATTACGACAAGCACCTCGTCAGCTACCTTCCCAAACCCCAAAAAGACGCGTCAAATTCTCCAGAGGGCAGGCGAGATGACAAATCGCAGTACACGGGAGAAAAGTTGGCGCAAGGTCAGCAGCGGAAGGCACCGGCCGTCGTACCACTCACTTTGACGCAAAAACAAAAGAAGAAAGCGGTGGAGTACGCTCGCAAGTACGCCAAATCCCCGAACCGTAAGTATCACTACTATAAGGAAAACGAAGGCGGGGATTGCACCAACTTTGTGTCGCAAGCCATGGAAGCAGGCGGATGGGAGCAGGTCTACCATTCACGCTTCGACTATAAAGACGACAACGCCTGGTGGTACGGCGGAGGACTGCCTTTCAGCTATCCCCGCAACAGCTGGACTTGGTCCGGTGCCGAAAACTTCTTCCGCATGGCGAACGGCAGTGGTGGGCTGAAAAGAACGACCTTGCTAAACAATTTCTATGAATTGCAGCCGGGAGACATCTTGCAATACAAAGCCAAAGGCGCTACCGAGATGACCCACACGATGATCGTCACCAAGGTTGAAAATGGCGAACCTTATCTGAGCTATCACACCGACGATCAGATCGACCAGCCATTGTCTTCCATGCCTAAAGGCGAAAAGAAGTGGTATCCGCAGCGCACTTAGCGGCGATCACGCGGTATATTTCGTTGAGCTCATCGAAATCAACGGCGCGCAGAGGATGAAATGCCTCTGAGGCGCTCCGCGAAAATACAAACATTCCAGTCGGCGGCCGCGGGGATTGTCCCCTGCGGCCGCCGCGTCATACTCAACTGCTCAGCCAGCGATTCTACTCAGCGCGGTTAACATCCTTTCCTCCGTCCTCGGCTGTTCCATCGCCGCCGGGCGCTGCCCTTGTTGTCGCTCGCCGATTCGTGAGTCCGCCGAGTTCCAACCGACGCTCCCGTCCGAACCGGCCACAAGCTCGAACAGGCGGCCTGGTCCGATGTGGCCGGGCCCAAGCCCCCTCAGTCCGGCTCGGCGGAATACGAACTGTCGCCTCCGTCCGAAGCCCGCAAGCGCGAGTCGACGCTTCCGTCAGGCTCCGCCGAGCCCGGCGTCGCCAAACCTGAAGCGCCGCCGTCCAGCTCGGCCAGCAGGCGATCAATCGCCGGAGGCTCCCGCAGACTTCGGGCCGCGACCCGCGCCGCCGTCGCCCTCGCGAGCGCGCGGTAGGCGGGCGGTATGTCCGCGTAGTCCCCCGTCGCCGCGAGCGCATCGAGCGAGGCGAGGTGCTCGCGCACGGTGCCGACGTCGCCGCGCGCAACCGGCCCGGTCAGCGCCGATTCGCCGGAGCTGAGCGTGCCGTCGAGGGCGGCCTGAAGGAGGGGCGCGAGGTAGGCGCCCGGAGCCTCGACCCCGAGGGCCTCCAGCACCCGCATCGACTGGGCGACGAGGGTGACGAGGTGGTTTGCGCCGTGGGCGAGGGCCGCGTGATAGAGGCCCCTGTCTTCCTCTGCGACGACGACCGGCGTGCCGCCCGTCTCGGTCACGAGCGCCTGGCCGATGGGCAGCAGCGTGGCGGGGGCGGTGACGGCGAAGGGGCAGCCGACGAGGCGGGCGACGTCGAGCGAGGTTCCGGTGAAGGTCATGGCCGGATGGACGGCGAGGGCAAGGGCCCCCGCGCGTGCCGCAGGTTCGAGCACGGACACGCCGTAGCGGCCCGCGACGTGGATCGCCAACTGCCCGGCGGTGAAGCAGCCGAGCTTGGCCAAGCCTTCGACGAGCGGGCCGAGTTCGTCGTCGGGAACGGCGAAAAGCAGCACCTCGGCCCGGCGGGCGACCTCCTCGACGCTCAGGGCGGGGACTCCGGGCAGCATGGCGCCGAGGCGGTCCAGGCTGGCCTCGGAGGGCGCGTGGGCGCCGACGATCGTATGCCCGGCGGCGCGCAAGGCGCTGCCGAGAGCGCTTCCGACGCGCCCGGCTGAAACGATGCCGATCGACAGGCGTGTGGCCATTCGCCGCCTTCCTCTCAAGCGTTCGACTGCAGGCGCCTACTCGCAGGCGTTTGTCCGCAAGCGCTTCCTCTCGGGCGCACACAAGGGGCCTTCGCGAGCATTCGCGCCTTGCGTCAGCAGTCTACTATTCGCGCCCGGTCAAGGCGGCGCGTAGGCGCGGCCTTTCATATCGCGGCCGTCGGCCTCCGACTGTCTTAGCCCTCGACCGGCCCCCACCCGGGAGTGAGAGCCGCCGCAAGCGTGCGTCCGCCGCGATCGGGGGCCTGATCGAACTGCCGGAAGATCCCGAGCCGCTCCCGCCAGCCCTCGATCGATTCGCGGTCGCCCTCGGCCCTCCGGTCGCGCCCAAGCTGGGACTGCCGCTCGCACAGCGACCTGGCGTCCGCCAAACGGAGGTGCTTTTGCACGGTCTCGATTGCCATGGCGGCCGTGCTCAGCCGCAGCGAGGCCAGACCGAGCGCGCGCTGGACCAACCCCTGGGAAAGCCTGAGCCCCTGGAAGCGCGCATGCCACACGATTCGCAGCGAACGGCCGAAAAACCGGCCCCAGCGCAGCACGGCCACCGTCCGGGTGAGGGCCTCGGCGTTGCGAACCCACCCGAAGGGGTCGAGCACCTGAGAGGCGCGCGGGGCCGCGACGAAAAGCTCGGAGGGCCCTTTGCCCTCGAAGGCGTCTTTGAGAAAGGCCTCGGGATCGTCGACTCCGAGATCCGGGATGAGCGCCCACAGAACCCGTTCGACGTCGCGCATGCTCCCCGCGGTGACGAGCTCCGTGGGTTTGGCGCCGTCCTCGTTCAATGTGAACCTGGTCTTGGCGGCTTCGACCTCGACGCTCCACCAGCCAAAGCGGCGCCAAAGCAGGCGCTGGCGGACTCGCACGGTCTGGACCCGCATGGGAAGGACCGTGGTGGCCTTCTGCGACGCGAGGCCGGAACGAAGCCGCAAACCGTCAGGGGTCAGGGACAGCGCGGCGCCCCACTTTCGCGAAAGGGCGCCGATGCCGCCCCACACCGCGCCGAGAAGCACGAGCGCCACGGGAAGAAGGGCGACTTTCTGGTCGAAGGCGAGAAGGGCGATGGAGGCGGCCGCCGAGAGAATCCCGATGAAGAAGACCGGCGAAAGCATCAGCGAGGCGACGAGCCTGCCCGGTTGGAGCTCGTAGACCCGGGGCTCGTCGAGGAGTTCCGAAGCCCCTTCACGCCACGGCAGAATCCTGACGGGACGGTCGGCGCGTGCGTCGTCGGCCGCCTTGAGAATCGCCTCCCGCAGGCCTTCGCACTGCTCCTTGGTCAGCCACCCGAGGCGCATCCCGCCTCCCATCGCCGCCGATTCGACGGTGACGGAACCGAGTCCGAACATGCGGGCGAACAGGCTCCTTTGGACCTCGACGCTTTGAATCCTGCCCCACTTCACGTGGACGCGTTTCTTCAGCACGACGCCTGATCGCAGGCGGATGCCGTCGGCGCCGAGGGAGAACGCTTTGACATGCCAGACGACGACGGCGACGACGGACGAAACCACGCTCACCGCAAGGAAAGCCAGGAGGGCCCATCCGACGGCCCGCATCCCGAGGTCGCGAACCGCGCCCCACAGCGTGCCGATGTCCTGCCTCTCGATCCAGTCGCGCGAGAACCAGGCTGCCGCGACAAGAATGCTCAACCACATCCGCAGCACGCTCGCCAACGGGGTGAGAGGGTGGAACCGCTGCCATTCGCCCGAGGAGCCTGCGTCCGTCCGGCATTCTCCCGCCGCAGGCGGCAGCTCTTCGCCTGCAGCGCCCTTCGCGCTCACAGCCCCTCCATCCTCGCCTGGCTGACCTCCATGAGCCTCGCCCTCAAACGCTCGGCCTCCCCGACGGGCAAGCCGGGAATGGAGGGGTTGACGTTGACGGAGGCGGTGACGAACACGAGCTTGGCCAAACCATACCTCCGCAGAAAAGGGCCCGATGTCACGACCAGCTGTTGCATGCGGCCGTACGGGACGACGACGAGAGAAGGCCACAAGACTCCCCTGCATACCACGAGGTCGTCGTCGCCCTCGTAGTAGCCGATGGCCCGCGCCCGCCGGGAGGCAATGAAGACACCCGCCATTTCGACGACGAGGCATAGCGGGACGAGAGCCCACAGCCACGGCCATTCGCTTCCGGAATACAGCGCGAGGGCGATCACCGCGGCAAGGGAACACGCGAGAACGAGCAGGCCTTGCAGCCGGAGAACTTTTGCGTAGGCGCGCCCCACCCCGCTGAACGTGATAGTGGGCGACAAGGGAGTCGACGTGGTCGCCTCCCCGCCGTCTTTGTCCACGTTGCGATTCACTCTAGCATGCAAGAACACACATATAGTCTAAATTACTTTGCACGTCGACGCGAGGAGTAATGCTGCCCATGGCCCGTTCCGCGCACGGCGCGCCGCGCCCCCTCAAACTGGGCATATCGCTTGAAAATACCGGCATTCTTCGGGGTTAAGCCGTCGGAGCTTCCGGGGATGCGGCGTCGAACCCTTGGGGACAGAAGCCCAAACCTCGGACGAAGCGACGTCAAAACTGCGAAAAGGGGCCCCGATCTCTCCAGGATGCGCCCTGGACAAGGCGAGGCAAAACAAGGACTGCGTGCGGCGAGGCTTGGCACGCAACGGCCCTGACGGCCGGCGGCGAGCCGATCGAAGCACCGAGTCGCGGGGGCGGCTCAGGCGCACGCGCCGGCGCGGCAGAATCACGCCAGCCGGCGCGGCCAGGCGACGGATCGAGACGCGGGCGCGACGCCGCGCAGCATGGCTGCGCAGCATGGCGGGCTCACGCGACGGTCGGCCTGGCTTGAGGGCCGGGGCCGTCGTCGTCGGAATCGACGACGCACCACCTTTCCACGACCCAGCCCGTCCAGGTCAAGACGGCGCTGGAGACGGCGGCAAGCCCCGCGGCGAGGACTTGCTCGCGAACGTACGAAGTTTCTCCGGTCCTCCAGAAAAGCGCCGCGCACAAGCCGAAGAAGCCCGCCAGCCAGGCCCCGCATCTGGAGCACGCCTGAGCCAGGACGGCCACGCGGGCCGCCTGCAAGGGCGAGATTCTCCGCCGCGTTCTCCGCTGATCTTTCTTCTCCGGCTGGTCCTTTTCCCGCATGGCTTTGACCCTGCGGCCCCAGGCGAAGAGGAAAGCCGAAAAACCGAGGATGAGCACGCCGAGGGGAAGCGGAATGGGCCAGGGGGCGTGGCCGCCGCTGAGGGTGAGGGCGCAAAAAACGAGCCCGCAGCCGAGGCCGAACGCCAGGCTGAAAGCCAAGTTGCGGATGGATGTCAGGCTCATGGTTCGCCTCCTTTCCGAGTTTCCTCGCAGCAGCGGGCCGCCGCGGCCCGGCGGTCGGGCCGTCAGCGCCGCAGCTTCTCAATGAGGCGGGCTATCGGCACGCCGCCCAACGTCGCCTCGGGCTCTATCTGCGCCCACGGCTCGAGGACGAACAGGCGCTCGCCCGCGCGAGGATGAGGAAGAGTCAACCTGGGATTGACGCTTGCGACACCCTCGACGTCGATGATGTCGAGGTCGATCGTCCGCGGCCCCCATCGCCGCTCGCGCACCCTGCCGCCGCGAACCTCGATCCGTTGAAGCTCGGCCAGCAGGGCCAGCGGCGACATCGCCGTGGTCACCGTGGCCACAGCGTTAGTGTATCGCGGCTGCGGCTCCTGTCCCGGCGCGAGCACGGGGTCTGTGGACAAGTAATCGGAAACCGCGATCAGGTGCAGGTCGAGGGCGCCGAGCGCCTCGACGGCGGCGTCGAGATGGGCGCGTCCGTCCCCCAGATTCGACCCCAGTGCGAGGACGGCGCGGCGTATCGTCCCGCCGTCCACGAGGGGTCCGTTCCGGCGAACTGTCACAGAGACGTCGGAGAACGGCACGCCGACGGGGGCTTCCGGCTTGTGGACGGTGACAGCGGCTCTGAGGGCTCCGCGCGCAAGCACGCGCTCGGCGATGCGGGCCGCGAGGGTTTCGACGAGGTCCGCGCTTTCGCCCTCGACGACGGCCAGGGCGTCGGCTGCGACGTCGGCGTAGGAAACCGTGCATTCGATCGAGTCGGCGACGGCGGGCTCCACCTCCATCTCGACGTCGACGACGAACGGCTGCGCGCGCCGCTTTTCCTCGGGGAGCACTCCGTGCGCGCCGTGCCCCCTCACTCCCTCGATGCGGACAGTGTCGCTCACGGGTAGGCGCCCGCCGTGCGCAAACGCGCGACCGTTTCGACGGCCGCCCTGGATGCCGCGACTTCATGGACCCGCACGCCCCACACGCCAAGCTCGGCGAAGTAGGCGGTGAGGGCCGCCGTCGCGTCGTCGCGCTGGGCGGGGCCGGAGCGGCCGTTGTGGATCTCGGCCAGGAAACGCTTGCGGGAGACCCCGACGAGGACCGGCATGCCGAGCTCCATGATCGGCGCCATGTTGGCGGCGAGGTCCCAATCGTCGTTCCCGACCTTGGCGAAGCCGAAGCCCGGATCGACGACGATCTGCGAGGCGTCGACCCCGGACGAGACGGCCCTGTCGACCGAGGCGGTCAGCTCGTCGGCGACCTCGGCCCCGATGTCGCCGTAGTTCGCCAAAGAGTTCATGGTGCGGGCGTTTCCCCTGCCGTGCTGGAGGATGTACAGGCAGCTGCTCGACGCTACGGCGCTGAACATGTTCGGGTCGCCGGCCCCTCCGGTCACGTCGTTGACGATCTCGGCCCCGGCGTCGATTGCCCGGCGCGCCGTGTCCGCATGATACGTGTCGACGGACACCACGATGTCGGTCTTCCCCAGAGCCGTCACAACCGCGCCGATGCGGTTCCATTCTTCGCGGGCGGTGAGGGCCGTGGCGCCCGGGCGCGTGGACTCGCCTCCGACGTCGACGATGTCCGCGCCCTGGCGCACCATGCGGTATGCCTTCTCGACGGCGACGTCGGTGTCGACGTAAAGGCCGCCGTCGGAGAAAGAATCGGGCGTGACGTTGAGGATGCCCATGACGAGGGAGCGGCCCGTGGGCAGCGTTGCTGGCAACATGTTGGCTCTCCTTACCCTTGGATGAGGCTCAGGGCCTCGCTGCGGGTTGCCTGGTTGCGGAGAACTCCGCGCACTGCCGATGTTACGGTACGCGAGCCGGGTTTGTTCACCCCGCGCATCGACATGCACATGTGCTCAGCTTCGATGACGACGAGCACTCCCCTGGCTCCGAGGCGGCTTTCCATAGCCTCAGCCACCTGGGTGGCAATCCGCTCTTGCACCTGGGGCCTGCGGGCGTATCCGTCTACGAGCCTCGCGATCTTCGACAGGCCGGTCACTTTGCCGTCGGCGTTCGGGATGTACGCGACGTGAGCTTGTCCGTGGAACGGCAGCAGGTGGTGTTCGCACGTCGAATAGAAGGGGATGTCCTTGACGATGATCATCTCCTGATGCCCGATGTCGAACTTCGCCTCGAGTGCGTCGGCGGGGTCTTGGCGCAATCCCGAGAAAATCTCCTTGAAGGATCGCGCCATGCGCGCCGGGGTGTCGACGAGCCCGTCGCGTTCGGGGTCCTCCCCGACGGCGCGAAGCAGCGAGCGAATCGCCTCTTCGACCGCGGCCTCGTCGTAGCCGCCGTTCGGGCGAGCGGAGCCTTCGCTGTCCTTCTGCCCTCGCTCCGCGCGGTCCGCGGGGCTCCGGCCTTTGCCTCTCTCGCCTCCCTCAGGCCCCGGGGCCTTGCCCTCAGCCATCGCTCGGCTCAGGCTTTCCGCTCGGGTCGGCACCGCCGTCGGAATCGGCGTCGCCTGCGGGATCGTCAGGAGACGACGCCGAGAGCGGGCTGAAAGCAGACGCCCGCGAAGGCCTTGAAAGAGGATCGAGCGGGCTGGAGGCAGAGAGCGGACCGCCGGGCGTCGAGAGCGGATCGAGCGACGCGGATGACGAGAGCGGGCTCGGCCCGGACGGGTCGAGCTTCGGCAGCCGTTCCGTCGCCGACAGCGGATCGACCTTCGGCAGCCGGTCGGTCGCCGGCAACGGATCGACCTTCGGCAGCCGGTCGGTCGCGGGCAACGGATCGACCTTCGGCAGCTGGTCGGTCGCGGGCAAACCGTCCCGGGAGTCAGAGGAGTCGGCTTCGTTCGCCGGATCGCTCGACGCCGGATCGCCAAGAAGACCGCTCGGGGCCGAATCGGCCAGGGGGTCGGGCAGTTTCGGGTCGCCCGGGAGGTTCGGCGTCGAGCCGCCCATGGGGGCGCGGGGCTCCGCATCGGCAGAAAGCTCGGGAATCGTCACGTCGCCCAAGGGGTCGGGGCTCTGCGCCGAGGGGGCCGCCGGAACCGAGGGGGACAGAACCGTTCCCGGCTCGCCTGCCGTCGAAGGCTTGGCCGCGGATTCCTCAAGCTCGTCGCCCCCGTCGGGGATTGCGGGAGGCTCCTCGGGGGCGCCTGCAGCCGAGCTGTCCGCATTCCCGGGATCGGCAAAAGCCGAACCGCCGGCGCTTGCAGCCGCGGGCGGAATGACGGAACTGACCGGCGCGGCCGGGCCGGTCGCCGCCGAGCTAGGAGCAGCCGAGTTGGACACGGCCGGATTCGGTGGGGCCGAACTGGGAGCAGCCGGGCTGGGAACGGCCGGAGCGTCGGAATCGACGGGCGCGGCCGCATGCCTTCCCTTGACGGGCTGCGGGGAGCGGATCTCGATCGGCGGTATCTCCGTGGCCGCCAAAAGCTCGGCCGGAACCTCGAAGACATGCCACCTTTCGCGCACGGGCGCCTTGACGACGTCGGCGAAGATCTCCTTGAGCTCGGACTCGAGCACGGTCTCCTTCTCCATGAGCCGCGAGGCCAGAATGTCGAGGATTCCCCGGTTTTGCGCCAGAATCGCCCATGCCTCGCGGTGGGCGTTCTCAACGAGTCCGCGCGCCTCGACGTCGATCGCGCTGACCATTCCGTCCGAATGGACTTCTCCGCCGCCGCCCATGGTCCGCTCGAGGGGGTCGGCGTCTTCGGCGGCGAGGCGGATGATCCCGACCTCGGCGCTCATGCCGTACTCGGTGACCATGCTTCGGGCTATGCTCGTGGCTTTCTGGATGTCGTTCGACGCGCCGGTGGTCGGATCATGGAAGACGATCTCCTCGGCGACGCGCCCGCCCATGGCGTAGGTCAGCTGATCGAGCAGGTCGTTGCGGGAGACGGAGTAGCGGTCCTCGGTGGGCAGGACCATCGTGTAGCCGAGGGCGCGCCCGCGCGGCAGGATCGTCACCTTGGTCACCGGATCGGCGTTGTGCAGAGCCGCCGCCGTCAGCGCGTGGCCCGCCTCGTGGTAGGCGGTCAACAGCTTGTCCTGATCGTTCATCGGCCGCGAGCGCCGCTGCGGACCGGCCATGACGCGGTCGATGGCCTCATCGACGTCGGGCACGCCGATCGCCCGGCGCCCGAACCGGGCGGCCAGCAAAGCCGCCTCGTTGAGGATGTTCTCCAGGTCAGCTCCCGTGTATCCGGGCGTGCGCCGGGCCACCATGGCCAGGTCGACGTCGGGCGCGAAAGGCTTGCCCTTGGCGTGGACCTTGAGGATGGCCTCGCGCCCCCTGAGGTCGGGGGCGTCCACGGAGATCTGGCGGTCGAATCGGCCGGGGCGCAGCAGAGCCGGGTCGAGCACGTCGGGCCGGTTCGTCGCCGCGATGAGGATGACGTTGGAGTGCGAGTCGAAGCCGTCGAGCTCGACGAGGAGCTGGTTGAGGGTCTGCTCGCGTTCGTCGTTGCCGCCGCCGATTCCCACGCCGCGGCCGCGGCCCACGGCGTCGATCTCGTCGACGAAGACTATGGCCGGCGCATTTTCCTTGGCCTTGTTGAACAGGTCGCGAACGCGCGAGGCGCCCACGCCCACGAACATTTCGACGAACTCGGAGGCCGAGATCGAATAGAAGGGCACCCCGGCCTCGCCCGCCACCGCCCTGGCCAGGAGGGTCTTGCCCGTTCCGGGAGGCCCGTAAAGGAGGACTCCTCGGGGGATCTCCGCCCCGAGCGCGTGAAAGCGTTCGGGCGCGGTGAGAAACTCGGTGATCTCCCGCAGCTCGGCGACGGCCTCGTCCTCCCCGGCGACGTCGTTGAAGGTGACGTCGGGCTTGTCCGGGTCGAGCTGCTTGCGGTCCTTGATCCTGCCGAAGGCTCCCATCCCCGACTGCATGCGAGGCAAAAGGATCATGAAGGCCACGATGATGATGAGCATCGGAACGGCCATCGTCAAGATCGAGGACCAGATCGAGGCCTGGGGCACGATCGAGTCGTATCCGAGCTTCGGCTTCGCCTGTTCGGTCAGCCTCGCGATCTGCTCGGCCTGCGGCTCGACGTAGGAGAATTGGACGCGCTTGCCGACGTCGTGGCTCTTCCCCTTCTCGTCGGTCGCCTTCGTCGGCTGCGAGAGCCACAGGCGGACCTGCTGCGTCCCCTCGGTGATCTGCACCCGCTCGACCTGCTTGCCCTTGAGAAGCGAGATTCCCTCGGAAGTTTTGACGGCTGAGAAGTGCTCGCCGCCGAAGAAGAGCCACAGGCCCGAAGCGACGACGCCGACGAAGAAGAAAGCGGTGAACATTCGACGCATGGACCGCTTCTTGCGATCCTTCGCGTCTTTGGGCGTTTCCTTTTGGCCGGTTTTGGCGCCGTCGGCGCTTCGGCCTGCGGGGCGCGAGGCCCCGGCGCTGCGCCGCCGGGGCGCGTCCGCGTCGGTTCGCCCGCTTCCGCCGGTCGATTGCCCGGCGCCGCCAGGCTCGTCGCCATTCGATCCGTCCGCCCGCTCTTCTGCGGATTCGGCTTCGATCTGCATCTTCTGCGCGGCTGCCCTCCGGCTTCGGGGCGAAGGCACGGGTGCGGGCGCGCCTTCGTTGCGTTCTTCTTCGGTCACATTAGCCTCCATAAACGTGCGGCGCGAGCGTTCCCACGAAGGGGAGGTGGCGGTATCGCTCGGCGTAGTCGAGTCCATATCCCACAACGAACTCGTTCGGAATGTCAAAACCGACGTAGTCGACGTCGATAGCGACCTTGGCAGCCTCGGGCTTGCGCAGAGTGGTCGCTATGCGCACCGATTCGGGCCCCCTGGAGAGCAAGTTGGATCTCAGCCAGGAAAGGGTGAGCCCCGAGTCGATGATGTCTTCGACGATGAGCACGTTGCGTCCCTGAATATCGGTGTCGAGGTCCTTGAGAATGCGGACGACGCCGGACGACTTCGTCCCCGAACCGTAGGAGGAGACGGCCATCCAGTCCATTTCCAGCGGAATGCGGATCTTCCGCGAAAGGTCGGCCATCGTCATGACGGCCCCGCGCAGCACTCCGACGAGCAGGAGGTCTCTGCCTCGATACTCCTCGTCGATTTGCGCAGCGAGCTGCGCAAGGCGCGCGTCTATCTGCTCTGCGGTCAGCAGGATCTTCTCAAGGTCCCCGCCCATGTCAGCTGCTTCCACGGTTCTCCTCCCGATTCGTTGGAACTGCCCCATCGAATGTTATCCGACCTTCGTCGATTGTCACCCTCATTCCTGGAAGGTCGAGGCTCGACCCTCCGCGCCGCCGCGAAACCAGGGAATCGAGGGTGGCGATGTGCCACGAGGTGAGCTCTCCGGGCCTGGCCCCTCCGTCGATGGCGCGACGGCGAAGGATTCTGGTGCGAAGAGCCGAGGGCAATCCGCCCAATTCCCGCACGGACGGCTCGGCGCCGAGCTTCGCGTCGATCTCTTCGGCGAACCCGTCGAGCGCGCTGAGGTCCTCTCGGATCATCGCGGCCGTTCGCGCGAGCGCCTCCACCACGCCGGGGCCGAGCGAATCCTCGAGCGCCGGCATGCAGCGGTGCCTGACGGCTGCCCGGCGCAAAAGCGACCCGTCGGCGGCGCGCACCGGCGAATCGACGTCGTTGGTGGGGTCCTCGACCCATTCGACGCCCTCCGACGCCAGCGCCCGGCGAAGTTCGGCGCGGCGAAGCCCCAGAAAGGGCCTGATGAGCGGCACGTCGGGGGCTCCGGGGCACGCGCCGACGGCGGGCATGCCCGCGATTGAGCGGGGCCCGGAACCGCGGCCCAAGCCCATCAGGACGGTTTCGGCCTGGTCGTCGGCGGTGTGCCCGCATACGACCGCGGCCCGGCCGGGCATCGACCTGGCCGCTTCGGCCAAGGCGGCGTACCTGGCCGCGCGGGCGGCCGACTCGACACCGCCGTCGCCTTTCGATTCGACCCGCGCCACACCGGCGGACTCAACGCCCATGGCTTCGAGCGCGCTGCGGACGCTTGCGGCCTCGTCGGCTGAGCCCTCGCGCCACCCGTGGTCCACGGTGAGACTCGAGGCGACGATCCCCTCGCGCCGGCACACGAAAACCGCCGCCTGGGCGAGGGCCATCGAGTCGGAGCCCCCGGAGACGGCCAGCAGCACGCTCGATCCGGCGCCCACGCCGGCGGCGTCGAACGCTTCCTCCACGGCGCGCCGCGTGCGGGCGAGAGCGGGATGCGGTCCTCCCATCAGACCCCGACGCGCTGAATCCACGCGCTGGGCGCGTCGATTTCCTCAGGCGTGGGAGCGTGGAGCGGATTCTCCCACACCTTGTTGAATCCGGCGTGCCCGACGGCGTCGACGACCGCGCCGACGAAGGCGGAGCCCCTGCGATATTGGGCCGCCTTGAGATCGAGGCCGAACGCCTTCGAAAGAACGGACTTCAGCGGATTCTTAGCCGCCCGACGCCGCTCCATCGAGGAGACGAGCCGCCGCTTGGACGGCATGAGCGAGAGGGGAACGGCGTTCATGACGTGCTCCGCGTGGCCTTCGAGCAGGCTCATCATGGACATTGCCTCGGCGGCCGACCCGCTTTCGAGGTCGACGTCGTCCTGCTCGAGCAGCGAGCGGAGGCGGGAGACGAGATAGTCGACGATCCACGGCGCCGCCGCGAACTGCGCGGCGTGGGTCAGCTCGTGAACCGAAATCCAGAGGGAGAGGTCGCGCCGGTCGAGCGAGTATTTCGCGGCGAAGGCCGCCGCGTTCGGGGCGACGAGCAGAAGGCGCTTCGCCAAAGGGTCATACTGGCCGAGCACCCTTGCTGCGAGCACGCTGGCCCCGAGCGCCAACTCGACGGAGCCGCAGAAATCCGCAAGCTTTCCGGTCCCTGCGGCGAGCGCGGGCCCGAGGAGGCCGCCGGCGGAGTCGGCGGCGGCCTTCGCCCACCCGGCTCTGTCGACGACGAATACCGGGATCTCCTGCGCTACGGCCGCCGCCTCGGAGAGGCCGGTGACGTCGGCGACGATCTCAGGAGCGCGGCGAGCCTGCGAGTGCAGCTGGTCCACGACCGCGCGCGCCTGGGTCGCCGACACGGACGGACCCGCGCCGGAAAGCCAGCGGGCTACGGAGCGTGACATTTCAGGGTTGATCGTCGCCATGGAGACAACCGTATCCCCGCGATCGGGCAGGCGCCATCGCCGACCCCGCCTTTTTCGCCGCCAGCGCAGCGTTCCGCGCTCCTCAGGCGCCCGCCAGGGACACGACGAAGCCGTCGATCGCATGCCTGGCGGAGGTGAACGAGCCGTCGGGGATCCCGTCGATCAGAATCGAGAACGTCAGCAGCCTGCCGCTCTTCGTTTCGAGGAAACCGGAAAGCGAGGCGGCGTTGGACAGCGTTCCGGTCTTCGCGCGCACTTTGCCGGCCGCCGCGCTGCCGTGCATCCTGTCGTCCAGTGTGCCGTCGAGCGCGGAAACCGGGAAGCCCGACGTGATCGATTCGAGGGCGCAGCCGTCGCACGAGGCGACCTTCTTCACGATTTCGTTCAGCAGGGAGGCGCTCAGCCGGTTTTTCGGCGAAAGCCCCGAGTTGTCGTCGATGACGACGCCGGAGGCCTTCACCCCTATCTTCTTCAGATCGGCGAGCGTGGCTCGGCCGGCGCCCTCGAAGCTCGCCGGCTCGCCTGATTTGACCGCGACGAGGTGGCCCAGGATCTCCGCCGTCGTGTTGTCCGAATGCTTGAGCATGAAGTCAACGAGGTCGCGGACGGGGGCGGACTCCACGGAAGCCGCTTCCCGCGCCTGCTTCGGGGCCTGGCTGCGGCGGACGGAGCCTGAAACGGGAACCCCGCGGGCGGCCAGCTCCTTGGCGAAGGCCTGCCCCGCCTGGATGTCGGGGTTCGCGGTGTAGGCCTTGCCGGAGTTGCGCGATTGGTTGACGGCCAGGGGGCGCAGCTCCATGACGAAGGATGCGTTGCCGCCCGTGACGCTGGGATTGCGCTGGGGCCCCGAAAAGAGCGAGGAATCGACGGCCACCTCGGTGACTCCGGCTTTGCGGGCGGCGTCGGCGGCCTTGTCCGCAAGCTCGCCGATTCCCGCCCTTCCGTTGACTGACGCGGGATTCGGGCCTCCGGCCCCGAGGAGCGCGTCGCCTCCGCCGACCAGATAGAGCGTCTTGCCCTCGATCTTCGCCGTCGTCTTCAGCGTCGTCTCTGGCCCCAGAACCCGCAGGGCGACGGCCGCCGTCACGATTTTCATGTTCGACGCCGGCGCACGGGCGGCGTCGGGCTCCAGCTGGGCGATCGTCTTGCCGGTGGCGACGTCGGCCACCACGGCGGAGACGTGTCCGTGCGCCTCGGGAGAGGCGGCGAGCGAGCCCAGCGCAGAGGTGACCGCAGCGTTGTCGACCTTGGCGTCCGCGTTCCACGACGGGAGCGCCTCAGGGGCGGAAGCGGAGGAAACGCTGGGATAGGGAAGCGCTTCGCTCTCTGTGGGCCGCGTGGTGAGAAAGCCCGGGGTAATATCATATGCATCGGCAACGACGTAGCCGCCGAGGGCCACAGCCAAAGCCGTCGCGAGGACCGTCATCCGTTTCACTATGCAAGTTTCGCATGGTCCGGCGGCCATCGCACGCCGGGCGACCGACGAAGGAGTGCGCACATGATGGAATTCGATGTCACCATCGAGATCCCCAAGGGCAACCGCAACAAGTACGAACTCGACCACCACACCGGCCGCATTCGCCTCGATCGCATGCTTTTCACCTCGACGCGCTACCCGGACGACTATGGATTCATCGACGACACCCTCGGCGAGGACGGGGACCCCCTCGACGCCCTCGTGCTCCTCGACGAGCCGACTTTCCCCGGGTGCGTCATACGCTGCCGCGCGCTGGGCATGTTCCGAATGCGCGACGAGAAGGGCGGAGACGACAAGGTCCTGTGCGTTCCCGCGGGCGACCAGCGCGCCTCCTGGCGCACGGAGATCGACGACGTCTCCGAGTTCCACCGCCTGGAAATTCAGCATTTCTTCGAGGTGTACAAGGACCTCGAACCCGGAAAGTCGGTCGAGGGCGCGCATTGGGTCGGTCGCGAAGAGGCCGAGGCGGAGATCAAGGCGTCCTTCCAGCGGGCCCTCGACGAGCACTACTACGACCACTGCTGAGACTTGCCGAGGCGGGCGGCATGCCGCCGAGGGGAAGCGCAAGGCGCGCGGCTAGGCCAAATCCGCCTGCTCCCGAAGCGAACGCGGGAGCCGCGCGACGGCGACGACCCCGAGGCACACGAGCACCGTGGCAGCGACGGTCATCGCCGCGGCGAACCCTGCACGTTGGACGGCGAATCCGGTCAGGAGCGGACCGCCCGCCAGCCCGCCGGCGTAGGCGAGATTGTAGAGGGCGAAGGACCCGCCCAGCGTGGGCGGGACGGAACGGCTTCCCTGCTGGCTCATGAGCGTGGTCGAGGGCGTCAGGAGCAGCGCGGAGGAAGCGCCGAGGAGAACCATGCCGGCGCTTGTCTGCCACATTTCGTCGGCCACGCCGATCACCACGAGCGCCGTCGCGGCGGCGACAACGCCGCCTCCGACGAAGAGCCGAGGCGAAACGGCCGCGACGAAGCGCCCGACGATCGGATTGACTGTGATCGAGGCGAGCACCGCAAGCCCGAAGAGCAGCCCGACGGTCAGCGAACTGGCTTTCAGGTGCACCGGCAGCACCGGCTCGACCCCGGAGAGCACCGCCGCGCCGACGACGACGGCGAGCACGATCGAGAAGGACCCCGGCACCCTCAGCACGGCGAGGGGGCCTGCGGCGTCGTCCGTGACCCGGGGCGATTCTTTCACCAGTATGATCCGCATAACGCCGTCGACGACGGCCACGGCGGCGGCGAACAGGAAGGGGGACGCGGTGCCGAAATGCTCGACGAGGAGCCCTGCCAGCGGCGGGCCGACGAGCACGCCGAGGGTGATCGTCGACAGCGCGACGCCCATTGACTGGCCGCGCTTTTCCATCGGCGTGGTCGCAGCGATGAGGCAGAGTGCGGCCACCCAGGACATGCCGCCCGCGATGCCCTGGGCGAGGCGGGCGACCATCAGCAGCCAGTAGGGGCCGCCGGTCGCGAAAAGCAGCGTCGCGGCGGCCAGGCCGCCCAGTCCGATCAGCAGCGGAGTTCGAGGGCCGTGCCGGTCGACGACGCGGCCGGCGAACAAGGTGGCGATGATCATCGCCGCGGCGTAGGAGGCGAATAACACTCCCGTGGCAGCCGACCCCGCCCCGACTACCGCGGGAAGACGCGGCAAAACCGGAACGGCCAAACCATGCACGAGCATGTCCGTGAACAGGGCGGCCGACGACACGACGAGCGCTCGCGCCGGCGTGGTTCCCCCGGTCGGGGGATTGTATGGAACAGTCATGAGAATCAAAGTCTTTCTAGGAGAGCAACCCCCTCACCAGAGCAGCGACCGCTGCGTCGAGGCCTTGGGGCTGCGGAAGGTCTTGTGGCCGGGTTACCGCCGTAACGGTGAACCCTTGCAGCAACACGAGCGTCAGGCTCGCGATCTGATCGGGCGGCAACGCGCCCGCGGGGAGCGAGGCGGAGGCGAGCAATTCGGCGATTCGCGCGTGCCAACGGTCCAACCCCGAGCTTTTCTCAGCCCATCCAGAGGCTTTCTCGCCCCATTCGGGGGTCTTCTCGCCTAACGCAAAGTTTTCCTCGTCCGAGTCGGCGTCTTCCCCGCCTGCCCCGGGGGCCTTCTCGCCCGGATTCTTGGCCTTCGCGGGGACGCGTCCGAATCCTTGCGGCGCGACGAATACTGTCGTGTAGGCCAGAGCTCTGAACATAAGGTTTTCAGAGAGCAGCCGTACGTACGCGGTGAACAGGCCGGACAACCACGACGCCGCCTCGACGTCGCCATCCGACTCCGCGAAAAGCCGTTCGCCGTATTCGGACCACCCCCACGAGAGCGCTTCGTGCAGCAACGCGCGCTTGTCGCCGAAATGGTGGTGCAACGCGCCGCGCGTCACCCCCGCCCGCTCGGAAATCGCCTCGAACGTCGCCCCCCGCCACCCCTTTTCTTCGAAAACCATCAGCGCCGCCTTGCACAGCGACAGACGCGTTCGTTTCGCGTCTTCAGCAGAACGTCTCATACATACAGGTTAACACGTATGTATGAGAGGCGCACATATGCGGCAACCTGTTTTGAACCTGTTTTGAGAGCCAAAGGGCCACGGGCGTCAAAAGTCGTTGCGCTCCGGAAGCCCTGTGCCCGATGAAAGTCTCAGACCTCTGCCGCCACACGCCTGCGGGAAAGGCTCCGGGTGCCGAAACCCTTGAAATCAAGCCGTTTCTGCCGCTACAGGCCTGCGGGAAAGGCGGCGGGAACGTCGGCCGCGAGGGCCAGAAGCAGTCCGCCGCCAGGCGTCTGCGGGCGAGACCCGTCTGCAGCAAGAGCCGTTTCCAACAAGAATGATTTGCAAAAGGGGCGGGCCGTCGGCCCGCCCCTTCGCGCGTGCTTCGCCTCCGTTGGCCGCCTCTCGCGAGGCCCGGGCCATGAGCCCTCGGCTCGCGCTCGGCGTCGAATGCCGCGTCCGGTGTCGTGAGCCATCGACGGCGCCTCCACACGCCCGCCGGCCGCGCGCCAATTATGCCCATGCGCGCGGCCGGCGGCCGATCTTTTCCCATGCGGCAGCGGGATCGGCCGTCCCGGTCGGCCGTTGATTTGCGCCGACTGTCCGCCCGTCAGCCGATGATCCGCAGGTAGACCGGACTCCCCCACACCTTGCGCTCCTGGGTTCCCATCGAGGGATTCCACGCGGCGATGTGCATGTTGTTGCCCGTGTAGATTCCGGTGTGCCCCGGCCACCACATGAGGTCGCCAGGCTGGCGCTGCGAGGCGGGAACCACCTTATAGCCCTTCCAGAATTGGCCGAGGTAGCTGCCCGTCCGCCGCGGAGTCTCGCGCCCGAAGTGGGCGTACACGTAATGCGTAAAGCCGACGCAGTCCCATCCGCTTGAGGGATTCGTTCCGCCCCACACGTATCTGACACCGGCGAATTGGCGCGCGTAGGCGACGATCTGCGCGCCGACGGCGGAGGAAGACCCGCCGCCTGCCTGGGCCTGCTTTTGGCGAGCGGCCTCAGCGGCAGCCCGCTCTTGGGCCTGCTTCTGGGCCGCAGCTTGGGCTGCCGCCCTTTGCTCCGCAGCCTTCTGAGCCGCGGCCTGCTGCGCTTGGCGCTGCGCGGCCGCCGCCTGAGCGCGGCGCTGGGCGGCTGCAGCTCGCTGCTGTTCCGCCGCCCGCTGTTGAGCGGCCTGCTTTTCCGCGGCGGCCTGCTGCGCCTGGCGTTGCGCCGCGGCGGCTTGGGCCCGCCTTTGCGCTGCGGCTTGGGCCTGCCGCCGCCTTTCCGCCTCGGCGCGCTTCGAGGCTTGGCTCTGCTCTTGCGCCTCAGCCTGGGACGCCTTTTCCTGCGCGGGCGCCGGCTGAGAAGCCGCCGCTTGCTCCTGCCCCGAAGGCTTTTCTGAGGCGGGCGCCTTTTCCTGCGCGGGCGCCGGCTGAGAAGCCGCCGCTTGCGAGCCCGCAGCCTGGAAAGCAGAAGGATCGGCCGCCGCCGGCTTCTCGCCGCCCTCCGCCGCGGGGGCGGCTTGCGCCGCGCTTGAGGATTCGGCCTGTTGTACGCCGGCCTGCTGCCCGCCGCCCTGTTGGGACGACGTCTGCTGGGCCGCCTCCTGGGATGCCGCCCGCAATGCCCGCTCGTTCGCGGTCTGGACGACCCGCTGCGACTCCTGCTCGGCCTCGGCCTTGGCCGCGGCCTCCTTTTCGTCCTGCTGCCTGCGCACCAGTTCCGCCGTCGTCCCCTTTTGAGCGGCCAGCTTCGAAATCAAGCGATCGCGCTCCGCCGAAATGGTCCGAATCTCGGTTTCCGCGTCGGAGGCCACGCGCGAAGCCTCTGCCGACGCCTCGTCGGCCTTCTGCGCCACATCTTTCTCGGCCGCCGCCTTGTCGTCGGCCTTCTTTTGCAGCGTCGCAGCCTCAAACCGCGCGCTCTTGAAACGTTGGAGGTCTCGGTTCGTCTTGTTTGCGAGGATTCTGTAGGCACGTGCCTTTTCCCGCGCTTGGCGGTAGTCTGCCGCGCCCAGGCTGAAGCGCCCTCCGGCCACCGCCCGGGCGCCGTGCTTGTAGATCGACGTCGAGACTCCCGAAAGCTGCCTGCGCGCGGCGTCGACCTGCTTGTCCGCAGAGTCCACGGCGTCCTGGGCGCCCATCGCCTCCCCGATCGACGTCGAAAGCCGCTGCCGAGCGGCAATCGACGCGGCTTCAGCCTTGGCGGCACCCACCTTGAGCCTGTTCGCTTTCACGCCTAATTGGGTCAAACGGGCCTCCGTGTTGGAGATGTCCGCCTTTGTGCGCTGCTCGGCCTCCTTCGAAGCAGCGATGTCGGCGTCGCCCCCGTCGTCGGCGCGAGCCGGAAGGACGACGGCGGCCGAAAGCGCCAACGCAATCGCCCCCGACGCGCCCTTGTACCACTTGCGAATACTCACGTATTCCTCCGGTTTCTTTGTGTCCGAGCGGAAGCCCGCCTCCCGAGCTCCTCATCACGAACATTGTTCACAATGATCACAAATATATAACACCAACCCTCCCAATAGCACATCGGTAACACTTTTCACACGAATAACACGCGGGTAATTCGACCCGACGACGGCGAAGCTGCGCTTGCCGCCGCAATCCAGAATTGCTCACCGCACAGTGGGCCCAAAGCCAAAAGCCTCTCGCAACGGAAGACGCTCGCACCGTCAAGATCGGCGCCTTCGCCATCTCGACTGGCCTGCCTCACCCAAGCCCGCCACTTTCAGCCTGACCCACCGCCTTCAGCTTGACCCGCCACTTTCAGCCTGACCCACCGCCTTCAGCCTGACCGGCCGCCCACCGCCTTCAGCTTGACCGGCCGCCCGCCGCTTTCAGCCTGACCAACCACTTTCAGCCTGACCAACCACTTTCAGCCTGACCAACCACTTTCAGCTTGACCTGCCCTCCCCCGGGGCGTCTATGCTTGGTGTCATGTTCATGCGAATGCCCAACTAGCGCACGCCCCGCTCACCGGCCCGGCGCTGCGCTGCAAGCCATCCGCACATTGTCCCACGCGGGCTTGCTCGGCAGCTGAACATAAGCGAGAACTATGCGACCGTCGTCGCGCTGCCGTGTCTACTTGCCCCGGAACTCAAAAGGAGCAGAAATGACCGACAAGAAATGGGGCTTCGACACCCTCCAAATCCACGCGGGCCAGACCCCCGATTCCGACTACGGCTCTCGCGCCCTTCCCATTCACCAGACGACGTCTTTCGTTTTCCCCGACGCGGAGACGGCGGCCGGGCGCTTCGCCTTGACGGCGCCGGGAAACATCTACACGCGCATCACCAATCCCACGCAGGGGGTCCTCGAGGAAAGGCTTGCGGCCCTCGAAGGCGGCGCAGCGGCGCTCCTCGTCGCCTCGGGGCAGGCCTCAGAATTTTACACATTCCTCAACCTCGCCCAGGCAGGCGACGAGATCGTCGCGTCGCCGTCTCTGTACGGCGGCACGTACAACCTCCTGAAAGTCACCCTCGCCCAGGTCGGCATCGTCGTCAGATTCGTCGAGAATCCGGACGACCCCGAATCGTGGCGCGCGCTCGTCAACGACCGCACCCGCGCCCTGTACGGCGAGAGCATCCCCAACCCCAAGGGCGACATCCTCGACATCGAGGCCCTTTCGGAAATCGCGCACCAGAACGGCATTCCGTTGGTCGTCGATAACACGATCGGCACGCCTTACAACGTCAGGCCCTTCGAACACGGCGCGGACATCGTGGTCGAGTCGACGACGAAATTCCTCAGCGGCCACGGCACGTCGCTCGGCGGAGCCATCGTCGAGAAGGGCGACTTCGACTGGGCGAACGGCAAGTTCCCGCTGCTGTCCGAGCCGGACGAGAGTTACAACGGCCTGACATTCGCCTCCATCGGGCCCGGCGCGTTCGTCACGAGGATTCGCGCGGTGCTGCTGCGTGACACCGGCGCCGTCATCTCGCCCTTCAACGCCTTCCTTCTGGCTCAGGGGCTGGAGACCCTTTCGCTCAGGGTAGAGCGGCATCTGTCCAACGCGAAGGCCGTCGTCGAATTCCTGGACAGGCACGAGGGCGTCGAATCGGTCCGCCACTCCAGCCTCGTCTCCTCGCCTTACTACGAGCTCGCGCAAAAATACGCGCCGAAGGGCGCGGGATCGGTTTTCACCTTCGAAATCAAAGGCGGCGCCGACGCCGGAAAGCGCTTCATCGAGGCGCTCAAGCTGTTTTCCAACGTGGCGAACGTCGGGGACGTGCGCTCGCTGGCGATCCATCCGGCTTCGACCACCCACTCGCAGATGACCGAGGAGGAGCTGCTGGCGGCCGGAATCACCTCGGGGACGGTTCGCCTCTCGATCGGCATCGAGTCGATCGAGGACATCCTGGCCGACCTCGATCAGGCGATCGCCGCGGCGACGGCCTGAACACAGCGATGTCGCAGTCGATCGCCGACCGCCAAGCCGACCGCCCGCTTCAGGCCGACCGTCTGTTTCAGGCCGAGCACCCGCTTCAGCCCGAGCACCCGCTTCAGGCCGAGCGGCGCAAGTCAGCCCATCGCCGACCGTCGGCCCGGCCGTCGACCTTCGGCCAGTCGGCGTCCCTCGGCCCATCACGGGCCGAGGGCAGGGGCACACCCACGAACGGAAGCCAGCAGATGCCAATCAACTTGCCGAATTTTTTGGTCGGGCACCCGCCGCTCGACCACGTCACCGACGCCGAGCCCATCGGAGACTTCGACACCGGCTATTATCCGCGCCCGCGTCTGACGATTCCGGTCACCGGAGCGTGGCGCGAGGGGGACGACCCGGGCGAGCGGCAGTTTGCCGACGTCGGCCCCCTCGAGCTGGAGCTCGGCGGGCGGCTTCCGAACGTGCGCATGGCCTACGAAACGTGGGGGAAGCTGAACGAGGACGCCTCCAACGCCATCCTTCTGTGCCACGCTCTGACGGGGGATTCGCACGCGACGAGCCGCGACGGGAAGTCGGGGTGGTGGAAGGACATCGTCGGACCCGGCCTCGCCATCGACACCGACCGGTACTTCGTGGTGTGCCCCAACGTTCTGGGCGGATGCCAGGGAACCACCGGCCCGGCCGACCTGGCACCCGACGGCAGGCCCTGGGGGCCCCGATTCCCCGAGGCGACAATCCGCGACATGTGCGCGGCGGAGGCGAAGCTGGCCGACCTGCTCGGGGTCGAACGCTGGGCGCTGGTCGCAGGCGCGAGCTTCGGAGGAAATCGGACGATGGAATGGGCGGCGTCGTTCCCGGAAAGGGTGAGGGCCATCGCCGTGCTCGTCTCGGGGCCGGCTTCCACGGCCGAGCAGGTGGCCTTCGCGCATTTCCAACTCAAGGCAGTTCAGGGCGATCCAAAATGGCGGGGAGGAAACTACTACGACGCGCCGGAGGGCGACGGCCCCGCCTTCGGCCTCGGCTTCGCGCGGGAAATCGCCCATCTGACCTATCGCTGCGCGCCTGAGCTCGATACGCGTTTCAGCCGCAACGCCCAAGAGGGCGAGGATCCCCTTCACGGCGGGCGCTACGCCGTCGAGAGCTATCTCGATTACCACGCCTATAAGCTGGCCATGCGCTTTGACGCCAATTCCTACCTCGTCATCACGCGTTCGTTCATGACGCATGACATCGGGCGGGGCCGCAGCGGCGTGGACAAGGTGCTCGAAAATATGACGATTCCGGCTCTCGTCGTAGAGGTCGACTCCGATCGGCTTTTCTATCCCAAAGACATGCGGATGCTGGCGGCCGCCCTGCCCGGCTGCAAGGGCGTGGCAACCGTCCGTTCGCGCCACGGCCATGACGGATTCCTCATCGAAAACGACCAGGTCACGGCGATTTTGAGGGAGTTTCTGGGCGAGCTCGACGAGGGTCGGGCTTAGCCCGGCCGTCCAAGCGCCAATGCGCGGGCCGACGGGCCTTCCAAGGCGTCGGCGGCGCGCTAGAAGTTCGACGGCGGCGACAGAACATGGCCGCGATTCTAGAGCTGCTGTCCGAGCAGGCCAAGTCAGGTTGGGCGTGGCAGGATATATCCATGGCAGAAAGATGGGAGCCGGATTTCCTGGGACCGGGTTTCTTCGCTCGAACATTTTCCCTTCCTGACGACGACGAAGGCGCCGTCGTCACGACCGTCGTGCGCTACCGACCCGAAACGTCCAATGTCGAAGCAGGCAAAGCGGATCGTGCACGCGCCGACGTCGCCCAGAATTCACCGAAGAAGACCGCGGATTCGCGGGTTGCACAGCATTCAGCAGGAGAGAACACAGATCTCAGCGTTGCAGCGCATTCATCGGAGAAGACCGCCGCCCCCGACGCTGCACCGCATTTACCAGGAGAGAACGCCGGCCCCGGCGTCGAGCGGGAGCGTAGCGCAGAGCGGAAACGCGCCGTCGAAAGAGAACCCAATACAGAACAGAAACGCGGCGCCGAAAGGAAACGCGGCGCCGAAATAGAGCGCAGCCCCGAACCGGAGGTACGGAAGACCAATCCTCGAAACCCGGTGTTCGCGTTTCTCGCCGTCCATGGGTGGAACGACTATTTTTATCAGACTGAGCTGGCGCGTTATGTCGATTCGATCGGCGGCGCGTTTTACGCGGTGGATCTGCGAAAGTATGGCCGTTCGCTTCGAGAGGGGCAGACGTTTGGCTACATTCGCGATTTCGACGAGTACGACGACGAGCTTCACATCTGCCGCGACCTCATATACGGGGAGCTCGGGCCGAAGATTCCGCTGGTCCTCTACGGCCATTCAACGGGCGGATTGGCTTGCGCGCTCTGGGCTGACCGGCATCCCGGTGCGGCGGACGGGCTCGTCTTGAATTCGCCGTGGCTGGAGTACCACGGCTCCACGGGGATGCGGCAGGCGGGAGCCCCCGTCGTCGAAATTCTCGCCCGCACGTCCCCGACGTTTGTTTTGCCGACGGCCGAAGACGACTTTTACCAGCGGGCCCTCACGGCTTGGCGGCCCGATCCCGATGCCGAGGCAGTTCCCGGGCATGAGGGGTCGGACGACCCATTTTGGACAACGGGATGGAATCCGAAGCCCGAGTTTCGCACCGGATCGGGCGCGCCCGTGCGTCCGGGCTGGCTGTCGGCCGTTCTCAACGGCCATGCGCGCGTGGCCGCCGGCCTCGACGTCGAATGTCCGATCCTCGTTTTGACGTCTGCGCGATCGCTGACCGGAAACACCTGGAGCGAGGATTTCCGGGCGGTCGACTCGGTGCTTGACGTCAAACAAATCTGGAAACGCGTGCCTGAGCTGGGGAGCCACACGACGCTCGTCAAGCTCGACGACGCCGTCCACGACGTCACTTTCTCCCGACGCGAGGTGCGGGAGCGGGCCTTCGAGGAAATTGGGCGATTTTTGAGGGCTTATGTGACGGACCCGGCGCGTATGTGACCCGCCTCCAGCTCAATCCATCCCCGGCGTACAGTTCGGGACAGACCCGGCGCGTATGCGACCCGCTGCCGTTTCGACAATTGCCATCCTGATACTCACTGCCCGCGGGGACAAGGTGGCCAATCGCAATTCGGACGTGAATAAGGATGTCATGCTCCCTGCCCACACGGAATAAGGAATGATTGCGAAATTCGAGTCCAAGAGGCGCACGCGATCCCTCCCAGCGCGCGTGATCCCCGCCAACGCGCGTGAGAAACGGAATCGCGTAACCGCCCTCCCCGTCAACACCCATGATCCCTGCCAGCGCGCGTGGGAAAAGGGTCAGGACCCGCTACCGGACAAAGGGACGCGGTGATCCCTCCCAGCGCGCGTGGGAACGTGGGAAAAGGACACAGCAACGGCAGCCCGCATCCGGCAAGCCTGATGTGTATGCGACAAGGCTTTCCAAGGCCTTCCTTCGAGTTCTTGTCGCACGGCGCGAGGAGACGCCGCCTGGCCCGATACGACGTTGCTCGGTGCGAGAAGACCTCATTTCGCGTAAGACGACATTACTCGATGCGAGAAAAGTGGAGGTTCAGTGTTGTGCTATTTGGACGGTTTGTTTGTCGGTGTTGAGGCAGTAGGCGGCTCCGGTGGCGGTGACCCAGCAGTCGATGCCGTGGGGGTGGCCGGAGATGCTGACGACGCGGCCGCGGGCGTCCAGGGGCGTGAGCGCAGCCGGGACGGTGCCGGTGGCTGGGTTGTAGGGGCCGGGTTCGACGTAGACGAGCCGGCCGGCGGCGGTCAGGGCGATCTTTCCAGACATGTCCGTGATTGCCGTGCCTGTGGCCAGGCGGACCGGGCCGGGGGCGTAGGCGCCGTCGGGGGCGCGGATGCCTCCCCAGCAGTAGACCGAGGCGTCGTCCAGGGCCGCGCAGGATGTGGCGGTGCGCCGGTCGAAGAGTTTGGCCGCCGGGCGCGGCAGGGGCACTGTCACGACCGAGTGGGGCGCGTGGCGGCCGATGTCGGCCGCCACGCCGAGTTCGCCGCGGCGGTTGGTTCCCCAGCAGTAGACCGATCCGGACAGGCCCCGGGCGCAGCTTGACCCTTCGGAGACGGTGACCTGGTCGACTGTCTCGGGCAAGGCCACCGGGCGCGAGTCTTCCGGGTAGACGTCGCCGGCAGGCGAACTGGTGTTGCCGGTGCTCTGCGCATAGGAATTGCCCGCCCAACACCGCGCCTGCCCCACGACAACCGCACACAAATGATCCCCCGCACCGGCAACGTCTGTCACTGCCTCCGGCAAGAAAATACCAGACAAGTATTCGTAACGGACGTTCCTGCCAAGCTGTCGTCTGTCGTTGAGGCCGCCGCACTTGAGAGCATCAACTATGTTGGTTGTGCAGATGTTGTAGCCTGTGTGAATGACACTTTCTACTCGTCTGCCTAAAGGAATCGAGGGAAGGTAGTTGCCCCACCTTTTTCGTTGGCCTTTTGTAAGGACAGGGCGAAAGCAGTATACGTCTTGATTCTTGGTTTTCAGACATAGTTGATACTTGCCCACAGACACGGAGGCGAAGTCGCTCCGATACGTGTTCAAACGGTCGGCGTCGGGCGAGACGCTTCTAGTCAAGGACACCGCGAGACAGACCACAAGCCCAAACACTCCAAGGAAACGCTTCACGAGAAACACGCTACCACCGGATTGCCCGCCGGACGCGTGAGGTTCGAAGATCTTCACTGCCAATCACCTCACTTCTATCAACCAATCGTCTCGGAATGGTCGACTCTGCCCCGAAGAAGTCGACCGTCGGAGCTTTTTCAGACAAGGCTCGGCTCCTTCAGACCCTTGCCGTCGCCATAAACACAACATGGCCAGCGTTATCCCGACACGCGTTGATGAAAATAATCAACCCTTTAGAAAGTTGCGCACTTCCTTTTACATGATACTTTTCGTCACGTCATATTCATACATTCCAATGCAGCGAAACGACAAGCATGTCAAGCGCGATAAAGCATATCAAGATATCCACTTCTCCTTTATATAATCATCGTACCCTTGAAGGCGGGGGCCCTCCCCTGTTACATCTCCAGTTTCAGGGTCAACTTTCACCAACCAATTACCATTTTCGTCAATAAATCGTTGATTGGGGTCATTCAACTTTCTATTGAATTCAATGGCTTGGTCTTTATAGCGCCGATTGCCACTCCTGACTGCCGCGCGACTAATGGCCTTTGCCTCCATATCCTCAACGCTAGTATTTGATATCACTTTGTCTGCTTGATGTTGCTTAAACGCTTCTGTGCGTTTATCTTTATCATTCGACGTAGCAAAGTCAAAACCACGCTCTATCATTCCTGTAATCAGGCTTACGACCCGACGTTGAGATGCGGAACCCGCAGTAGATGCAATTGTCTTTAAACCATTAACAGTATTCGCTTCGTCCTGCGATACGTCTTCCGCTGTGGATACGTCGGCCGCAAGCGAACCGGCATTTACCGTATTAAAAATACCTATATAGGTATTCTTGATTTTATCTACCTTGTTCTGTAATTCTGCCGTAGATAAGCTGTCTTCATCGTTTTTGTAAGTTGTTTCCAGTTCTGTCTGAAAACCCATTTCCAAAGACCTCGCAAGCGCCGACTTCGCTTTTTTGCTAAAGGCAATATCTTTGAAAAAGTCCGAATCGGCTCTATGCATGGATATCACTTGATTCCTAGTCAAAGCTAAGTGGTACTCGTTTCCTTCCTCCCGTCCCACTGTTGCACCGTCAACTCCCGACGGAGAACGAATTTCGTTGGCGAAGTCAGATGCGTACTCTTTGAGGATGTCCCCGGCTTTATCGCGGAGGCCATGGTTGTAGTAGCCGAAGCTATCCTGCCCGTTATGCTCGTCGTCCGATCGGGCTAGCCCATCGGTATAGCCATGCAAGAACTCTCGAACTACATAGGCCGATTGCGGTTGGCTTTTATCCGAGCTTGCATCATCAATGACATTAGCGAGGGCATCGCCATTGTCCATATACGAAAGCTCATCTTCTTGTCGATAACTATCAATATGCCGATGACCAACAAGATAACGAACCATACTCATCGGCCGGCCACCATTGTCTTCTACGTCAAAAGACGTTTTACTTGCCAAGAATGTCCGGGCGGCTGATGGATTGCCATCCATTCCAACTAACATGTTCTGAACTGGATCCCACGTATTCGTCAAAGGTAGGCGATAGTCCATATATGGAGCAGTTAGCTCGGGGTTCTTGTAGCTCCATCGAACGATGTCATCAGCAATGGCATGCTTGCCATTAAGGAAGTCATCTCCCAAAGCTAACTGCTTATCGCTCATTGCACCATCGGCGATCAAGCCACTGATAAGCCAGTAACCACTTTTCCCGCCCGATTGAGTTTCTATACCGTCCTCCCACTCCTTAAGGCCTAGCTTGTTTAAGCTATCGAGATACTTTCCTCTTGCTTCTTTCAGTGACGTGTGGTCACCGTAATTGAGTCCATCGATTCCGGCGTACCAAGCGTTCCACACTTTGCGACCGTTTGCGTCCAAGCCATTGCGAATGCCTCCAGTGGTGAGAATTAGGGAACTTCCGAGGACAGCCCGCAGTTCTCTGGCAGAATCCCGAGAGAAGGACCCGGCTGAGCTAACCAGCGACGTGAGCTTCATGATGTTGTTGGTGCCGAATGTCAGCCCAAAAGCATTGGCGAAAAATGGGTCCTTTGCCATTCGTTCGCCGTATGCGGCATTGAAAGAGTCGAGATCCTTCTGGCTGATGTTGCTTTTCAGCTTGCCGTCTTTCGTCAAGAAAACTTTGGCCGCCTTGTCGGCGTCCGCTCTGGCGTCCTCCCAACGCGCTTGAGCCGCCAAAACGCCTCCGCTTCCTCCAAAGAGCTCAACACCAAGGTTGTTGCGGTCAATTGACCCGTTGCCCTCGCCGGCAACCCGCGACTTGGGTGCGAAAGACTCAGCAAGGCCGAAGATCGAATCGCCTGTGCTCTTGGCAAGCTCATTGAGGGAACGAACGGCGGCCTCGTACTTGGCTTTCACCTCTTTCTGCGTCTTTTCACAAGCCTCGTCCACCTTGGCTCTGTCTTTTTCGTATTCGTCGTCGTCCCCCGGATACACCCCCGCCTTCAATTGAACCGCCAATTCGGCGATCCCGCGAAAATGAACCGTTCTGGCCTCATCCCAGTCGTGCTGGAGTCCGGTGATGGCGCTGCGGGTTTTGGCATGTTCTTGCACATACTTGTCCAGAAGAGCAGGAATCTTCGGATGCAGATCAATGGCCTTCTGGATCGTCTTTTGCAAGAAGGCAGCCTGACCTTGATGGGCGGTAGCCGCAAGCCCCGTCCATCCTTCGACCTCGCCGCCGACGGCGATGACCTGGGTGTCTTGCATCGCTGCGCCGGCATTGGCGATGCCTTTGCCCAGCTGCAGAATGCCTTCGCCGGAGTCCTTCAGGTTAGGCAATGCTTTCTCGCCGGGAACGTCGCTCCACGTCATTTGCCCGTATCCTTCCCGATTGAGCCGCGCATGAAATCGAAGTCTCGAACGGCCTTGTGCTCAGCCTGATCGTAGTTTGCCGTCGATTCCTTCACCCCGGATCCGAGCACCGCACACGCGTCGGAAAACTCGAGGCAGCTCGTCCTCATCAACTTGACGAAATGCAGACATGCCTTGAACAGATGCTCCGCGTCCTCAAGGACGGGGTCTTTGACGACGTCGCACTCGCCCTCCAATTCGGCGTAACCAAAGCCGATGCTGATGAACGTCTCAGAATCCGTCCAATGCCCCTTTGCCGTGATTCCCGCCCTGTCGCGGTCAAAACTGAGGTCGCTCATGCGCGCGCCTTCCTTTCAGGAGTTTAACGTGATGCCCAAACCCTAGCACGGCGGTAACGCTTCCGCAGGCTGTTTCAATATATGGGCTGCAATATGGCTCACTGACCGGCTTCGACGCCGATGCTCCGCGGCTGTTCGTTGCATGATTCCTCCAGCTTCATCGAGCACTCTCATCCGGCAAGTCAGATACATCGCCCAATCTATGGCGCTGAAGTTCCGGAAGAAGCGGAAGTCAATGTATAAGGGATTCCGGAAGTTACGAGCTTGGCGACGCCGCACTCGACGACGGCGTTTCCTGTGCAGGCGTAAAAGGCACCGTCGGCACGCCCTTCAGAGGCGGCGGATCGTCTATTTTCGTCGCAGACGGGCGACACCCCGAGACGAAGTGGAAAGAGATGCCTTTCGCCGGATGCGCGCTCAGCATCAAGAATCCGCCATTCTTCGAATCTGACCAGCTGAAACCGGTGACGTTGTCCCTTTCGTCGTCCTGCCGTTCTATCTTCAGCCCGGCCTTTTCGATCGTCTCTTTGGCGATGGCCCTGATCTTCGCGGGAGGAACCGAGGTTTGAGTTTCGTAGACTGCACTAATGTACTCGCGCCCATCGGTTTTCGTTTCGCACAAAGTGAGCTCATTGGCACCTTCAGCTGCGTAGTGCTGCCCACCGCCATCTGCGAGGAGCCGACGCATGAACTCTTCGATTGCCGGAATGGTCTTGCGCTGGTAGTCCTCGATCGTCTGGCGGTCCCAATAGTCCTTCGAACCTTGACCAAATAATTCGCCTGCGCCCGGCTTGGACATGTCTTCCGTGCATCCAGCTGCCAGCCCCAGGCACAGCGCAAGTACGAGCCACCTCCGAGTGCGAGCCGCTCTCATTTCTCCCCCTCGGGTTCCATGCCGCCCATGATGCGCGAAATGTCCCTCAGGCTTCCCGTCCCCTTTTTGAGGTACTCGGAGTGGCGGCCAAAGGGATTGTCGTCCCCTTTGCTGCAGAACTTCGTCACGCCACTTCCAGCCCCCGTTGGAATGTACTTGCATTGGGAGTCGTTTTCGGGATTGTTAGCCAGGTGCTTGAATCCTCGCATTTCCATCGGGTCCTTGCCGAAGGGACCGTCGGGCCCAATGCCCTGAACGTAGTCATTTGTGTTCACGCCGGAAACGTAGGCTTGGCCGTCGATGTTGTATTCGCGAACGTCTTGAACGCCGGATCCCGGCGATCCATACAGGGCGATGTTGTGGACCGTGCCCTCACGCACCTTGCCGACGGCGATCCCGGCCATGGTCGATCCGTAGGAGTGCGCCCCAACGTCTATCTCCGCTTTGGGCACTCCCATCGCCTGCCGAGAGGTCTGCACCCCTTCCATGAATCCGTCCATCTTCGGCGCGGCCTTTTCGGCCAGATCCGTGGTGGCAACTTCCGCATTCTGCGGCGTCCGGTACATCCAGGCGACGGTCGCTATATCCCCTTTGTCATGGATCCCCGCGCTGCTTGAATGGTTCCTCGACTCTTCAAAAGTCGTATTTCGGACCTTTTGCGCATCGTTAATCAGACCGTCCATATTGTCGCCCACGGTGTTGTTCATCCCGGGCACCACCATCTGAACGGACTTTGCACGGTCGACGTCGCCCAACGCGACGCCCGCCTGAACTCGCGAACTCGACTTCGTGTCAAGATAAATCAGACTTTGACGCGTCTTACTCGGGTTGGAGGCAACATCTGAGTCATTCTTTTCGAGGATCTTCTGGAGCCCCTCGAGGTCGCCAAGTTTCTTTTTGTAGCGATTGTAATCATTGACCGCATTCAGGTACCCCAGGTCGTTCTTGCTGCCGGTCGATTCCGCTTCATCCATCCTGGACTTCGCTTTGGCAACATTGCTTTTCATCTCCGCGATCTCCTGAGGCAGACGAGCGCGGTTGGCTTTGTCTCGCCATTCCATGGGGACACCGTCGCGGTTGCCGATCAGCTCCGGATGCTCGCGAATCATGTTTTCCTTTTCGCTGTCCGTAAGGCCGGACCACCAGGCTGCGCTCTCCCCCATCGTCCATCCTTTCTGCGGCAAGTCCGGCAGACCGGGGCTTGTCGAGAACCCTCCCTCCGAGGACTTGTAAGAGCCGTCGGCCACGGCGGTCAGCCTCGTGTAATAAGCCTCGTCTATGCTGTCGGCCTTCTCCAGAACGCCCTTGATCATCGTCTTCAGCTCCGCTCTGCCGCAGATGCGAATTCATCCTCGCGCTGACCGGAATCCGATATGAGCCGACCGTCCCTGATTTCCAGCCCATGGGTCTTCGCCTTCTGCTTGCATTCGAGGATCAACGTCTGAACCGTCCACACGCCGTCGGCCATTTGAGCCATTGCCATCATTGTCTCCGAAACATCGTTGATCAAATAGCTGATTCGAGCCTCGAACTGATGCAGCGCGTACAAGATCGCGTCAGCCGTCAGGCCTCTGGAGGTCACCGTCATTTCCATGGACTGCAGCTTCTCGTACGCCTCAATGAGCTGCTTGCGCCGGGCGCGCAGTGGCTCAAGCTGAACCTTCAATCGATCCTGGCGCCATTCTATGACGTCTCTCCAGCTAGTCATCAGACGATCCTTGCTTTTCCCTTGGATCCAGGCTTGGCCTTCGGATGCCCCTTGACGTGCTCCAGAATCCGGTCCATCGCCGCGGCTGAATCTTGGTCAGTGCCCGCCATGGACTTGATCGCCCCCTCGACATCGCGTTTAAACTGGCCGATATCGGCCATCAGCGACCTGCATCGAGAGTCTATCGCTTCGCCGGCGCGCTCCGAGGCAGAAACGCTCGATGCGCCGGGAATGCCCCGAGCCGCCTCTCGAACCGGGGTTTCAACGTCGCCCGCCCCAGGATTCTGAACAAGCTCGCCAGCGCCGGACACCAGCATATAGTACTCGGCGTCGACAATATAGATGTCGCTCACAATAACTCCTTGCGTGATTGGCTTGTAGAAACACACGCTATACCTGACACAAACGGTTGTCAAGAGCGTCACCTCGCCGATTTCGGCTAACCAGTCGACATTCCTAGAAAACGCCGATTCCACAAGGTTTAATCGCCACTCCCCCTCGAGTGAGCTCCAACCGATGAAGTGTCCCGTGGATCGTTTTACTCATCCACATAACTATAACAATCAGAATGGGCATGCGCCGAGCTTCGGCAGCAGAACGAAAGCGCACAGACGAAGGGACAGAAAAGCCACGAAATAGCGCTTTCGTGCTATGAAAATCGTTTTCCCCCTCGTCGCGAACTGATTCGGATCGCGCAGGATTAGACACGCATCGGTTTGATGCGCCGATTTTCCGAGCCACAGCACCCGCAGCCACAAGAACCGCACGATTCGGGAGGGACCGTGCTTCGTCGCACTGGCGCGGCCGCTCCGCCTTTCGGCGTCCCTCGGAATCGCCCAATGCCTTTTCGGGTTCCCGGCACCCACGCAGGTCGCCGGGCACCGACCGAGGTTGCATCCGACAGCGGCAAAGTGCCGACGCAACGGGGTCGCCGACAGCACGAGGTCCCGCCGTTAAGGCAAAGAGGCATCGGCAAGCATCGGCAAGACGGCCGCCGGACAACATCAGCAAGACAAGCCGCCGACGGCACGAGAATCACCGGCAGCGCAGAGGATGCGCCGGCGAGACGAGGGCATTGGCAGCGCGGGGCGACCGGTCCCTCGCATTGAGGCGATCCGCTGCACACGAGCCTCCTGCGGCACGCGAGCCTCCCCAGCAAGCGAGTCTCCTAGAGCACGAAGGACATCAGCGAACGCCATCTATAGGGCAAACGGCGCGAGGCAAGCCAGGAGGACTCCTCAAACTCACCGCGCGCGCCAAAAGCATTCTGAATTCTTGGGGCTCTCTCAGCGCCTTCAGAAGGGCTGGCCCAGTTCAAGGCTGGCCCAGTTCAAGGCTGGCCCAGTTCAAAGCTGGCCCAATTCAGGGCTGGCCCAGGCTCTCAAGACTCGCCGTGCGCGCCTGCGAAAGCCCTCAAGATTCTTGGAAGAACTCGCCGAGTTCAGAACCGATTGACCTCATGGCCGGCAAGGGTCTTAGAGCTGACTGAGTTTCAGAGCTAGCCGAGTTTCAGAGCTAGCCGAGTTTCAGAGCTAGCCGAGTTTCTGAGCTCGCCGAGTTTCAGAACTGGCCGAGTTTCAAAGCTCGCCAAGCCTAAAAGCGCTCTCGGAGCCGGAGCCCTCCGAGCGCTCCCTGAGAGTCCTCAGAGCTCGCCGAGCAGCCGGCCCTCCCGCGTCTTCCACAGCTGCCAGCCGTTGACGTCGTTCCTGCCGAGGACCTCCGCGGCCGCCTTCGAAGGGTCCTGATAGGACGTGTGCCCCAGGAGGAGGGTGCCGGTCGAGGTCAGCGTGGCCATCGTCGGGCTCCCGTTCTTCCAGATCTCGAGGGTCAGGGGCGTGACGCTTCGGCCGGCAATGGCCACGAGCCGGCCGGCGGGAGTGAGAAGCTCACGCTCGGCCGCGCGGGCCACGGCGTCCGAGGACGCGTTGGCCGCGGTCGTCTCCGAAAAGGTCTGCGGCTGCCGACGCTTGCCGTCGCGTTTGGGGGCGGACTTCTCCCACAGCAGCTGCTCGGTGCGGGGCCGCTTGACCTCCTGGTCATAGCGGGCGCTGATGTACGTCGGCGTCTCGTCCGCGCCGTCCTCGGTCACACGCCAAGCCGGGATCACAGGGATCTTCATCTGGCTGAAGGGGTCCTCTTGGGCGCTCTGATCTGCATGCTGATCCGGCGCGTCCTCCCGAGCGGCGCCAGGCCCCTGCTCACGGTGAGCCGAACGCCGCGAACGCCGGCCCGTCGGCTTGTCGCCGGCCTCGGCGTCCAAAGCTTGGGGCAGCTCGGCAAGCGGAGCCTCAATGGCTTCGACGATGAGGGTCTGCGCGGGATCGGTGACGTCGGCGTCGTCCTGGGAACCGTGCGCGCCGATGTGGCCCGGAAAAGCGGTAAACCTGGGGGTGGCAGGGATCGTGAGGGTCGGCTGAAACTCCTGCGCCTCACGCGCGCGCCCGCGCCTGCGAGGCTTGGTTTCTTCGCCGCTCTCGACGTCCGGGGCGGGGAGGAACTCGACTGTCTCGTCGGCCGAAGGCCCCGAGCCCCTCTTGCGGCACGCCTCAATGGACACTTGGCGCACGCCGTTGGTGTCGAAGATCGAAGCGGAAAGAAGCTGCACCCTCTCGGAAAGCGTGGAAAAGACGGGAAGGACGTCGTCGTCGATGTCGAGCGCGACCACGATGAGCCGAGGGCTGACGCCGCCGAGCGGGGGGCGGCCGGAGCGGAACTCCTCCCAGTCCGGGCCGAACTCTTTCGGTCCCTTCGAGTAGACCTGCGCCATGTCCACGGGCCCGGTATGGGCATACCTTCCCGATCTGCTGACAACTTCGTAGAGGTCCACCGACGTAAGCCGCTGGCGAAGATTCACCATCACGACGGTTCCGTCTTGATCAATGGCCACAAGGGACTGCCCGTGCTTTCCTGCGGCGTCGCTCTCCTCCCACATCACTGGCAAAAGCGGAACGTCGACGATCTCGAGGATGCTCTCGCGGAGGGCTCCAAGGACCTCCGAGGCGAGGCTGCCCCGGGGCCGAACGGCCTGTGCAGGAGCGATGCGCCCGTTCGCCAAGGCGTACAGCACCATCGGCGAAACCTCCTTATGTAAACTTGCGTGATGAAACAAGGTTAGCTTATCGCGAGCGGGCCGGTATCCTCCCCTCGTCCGACATATGGCGCTGAACAGCCATCCCGTCGCGGATGAGTTCGGCCAGGTGTATGGCCCGAGAGACGGACAGCTGCTCCGCCTGGGTGCGGCAGGAAAAACCGTCGGCCAGGAAGACGGCGTCGGGATTCGCCCTTTCGAGCGCCGGCAGCAAGCGGGCGCCCGCGATCCTAGCGGATACGTCGTAGTGCCCCTTCTCCATGCCGAAGTTGCCTGCCAAACCGCAGCAGCCCGTCACCTTCGTCAGCTCGGCTCCCGCCGAAAGCAAAAGCGCTTCGTCCGCGGCCCATCCCATAACAGAATAGTGGTGGCAGTGCGGCTGGGCCACCACCTCGAGGCCGGTGAGATCGGGCATACTCCAGCTTTCCCCGGGGCCAAACGGCTTTGGCGCGCTGAGCAGCTCCGCCAAGGTGAAGGTCATTTCTTTGACCAGGGCGACGCGGGGGTCGTCGTCCAACAGGTCTTCCATGTCGGAACGCAGCACCGCGGTGCACGAGGGCTCGACGCCGACGATGGGAATCCCGTTCGCGGCGAACGGCGCCAACGCGCCAAGCAGGGAGTTCAGCTTTCGCTTGGCCGCATCGAGCTGCCCCGTGGTGATCCATGTGAGGCCGCAGCAGGCCTCGTCGGGGGGAAGCAGCACGGTGTATCCGGCTTCTTGGAGCACGGAGACGGCCGCCCGCGCTCCGCGGGCGTCGAGGGTTTCGGAGAAGGAATCCGCCCACAGTGCGACGTAACGAGGCTTCGCGTCCGATTCGCCCGCCGCCGATTCGCCTGCCGTCGCCTCCCCCGCCAAAACGCTCGTTCGAGCGAGCGCCATTCCCCGTTCGGGGGCGCTGCCCCGCCCTTCATCGGGGATGCCGTGCAGCCCCTTCTTCCGGGATTTTCGGGAGGCGGCGCGCAGGCTCCGGGCCTCTTTACGCACGCTCCGGGCCTCTTCGCTCCGAGAGAAACGCCGGGTTTCGAACCCCGGCATCGCGCGCCGCGGGTCGACGCCGACCAGCCGGAAGGCCAGCCTCCGCAGCGGGCCGACCCGCATCACGGCGTTCGCGATCCTCGCGACGAGGGGAACCTTCGTGACCGCCCTCGCCCACAGCGGCAGCCTTCCCAGGGCGTAGTGGGTCACAGGCCTGCGTTTTCCGCGGTAGGCGCGGTAGAGGGCCTCGGATCTGTATCGTGCGACGTCGATCCCCGTCGGGCAGTCCCGCGAACACGCCTTGCATGCCAGGCACAGATCGAGGGAGTCGAGCACCTCGGGAGAGTCCCACGCCAGCGTCCCGCCGCGCGCCACGTCCTGGAGCACCCTCGCCCTGCCGCGGGTCACGTCCTTCTCGTCGCGCGTGGCCTCGTAGGAGGGGCACATGAAGGCGCCGAGGTCGAATCTGCTCGCCCGGCAATTGCCCACGCCGGTGCAGCGGTGGACGGCCCGGGCCATGTCTCCGCCGTCGTCGGCGAACCGGAAGCCTCCGGCGTAGGGGATCGGCTTCGCGCCCGGCCTTCTCAGACGTTCGTCGATGCGGTCGGGCCGCACGAGCACCCCCGGGTTGAGCAGGCATTCGGGGTCGAAGACCCCCTTGACTCGCTCGAACAGGGCGACGACGTCGGGCCCGTACATCCTCTCCAGCAGCTCCGAGCGGGCGCGCCCGTCTCCGTGCTCGCCCGAGAGGGACCCGCCGAAGCCCGCGGCGAGGTCTGCCGCCTCCCCCATGAACTGGCGGAAGGTTTCGGCTCCCTTTTGGGATTCGAGCGGGAAGTCGATGCGGACGTGGACGCATCCGTCCCCGAAATGCCCGTACATGAGGCCGTCAAGCCCGAATCCCTTCATGAGGGCCTCGAGCGCGCGGAGGTATCCGCCGAGCTTCTCGGGCGGAACGGCCGAATCCTCCCAGCCGGGCCACGCCTGGTTTCCCGCCGGGGTCCTCCCGCCAAGGCCCGCGCCGTCGGCCCGGATTTGCCACAGCCGGGCCGCCTCCGGACCTGCGGGCCGAATGTCGACGGCCGTGGAGGAGGCGGAGTCGGCCAGCGCCCTGGCCCTTGACATCGCGTCTGCGCCGCCTTCCTCGCCGACCTCGACCATCAGCCATCCCCCGCCTTCCGGCAGCGGCGGAACCCCGCCTTTCGCACGCCGGACGACGTCGACCAGCCGGGCGTCCATGCCTTCGACTGCGAGCGGTCGGTGGGCGAGGAGGGCAGGGACGTCGTCGGCCGCGCTGGCCATGTCCGGATAGCCGAGCACGACGAGGGCCGGCGAGGCCTCGACCGGGACGAGCCTGACCTCGGCCGCCGTCAGGAGGCCGAGCGTCCCCTCGCTGCCCACCAGGAACTTGGCGAGATTCCGCCCATTTTCGGGCAGAAGGTGCTCAAGGGAGTATCCCGAGACCTGACGTTTGAATCTGCCGAATTGCAGGCGTATCGTCGCCAGGTTCTCGTCCACCAGCCTCGCGAGCTCGGGCACGGCCTCATACCCCAGCCCGCCTTCGCCCGCCTTCATCCGCCTGCCGTCGGCCAGGGTCACGTCCATGCCCGCGACGTTGTCCGCCGTGCGCCCAAACGCCACCGCGTGGGGGCCGCACGCGTTGTTCCCGATCATCCCGCCGAAGGTGGCGCGGTTCTGGGTGGAAGGGTCCGGGCCGAAACGCAGGCCGAACGGGGCCGCCGCCTTCTGCAGTTCCGACATGACGACGCCGGGCTGCACGCGAGCCACGCGAGCCTCGGGATCGATGCCCAAGATGGCGTTCATGTGCCGCGAAAAGTCCAGGACGATCCCCTCGCCGATGGAATTGCCCGCGCACGACGTGCCGCCGCCCCGCCCGGTGATCGGAACCCCGAATTCTCGGGCGGCGGCGAGTGCCGCGGCGACGTCGTCGGCGTCTTTGGGAAAGGCGACGACGAGGGGCGGGATCCTGTAGTTCGAGGCGTCCGTCGAATACTCGGCCCTGCGGCGGGCGTCGGCGTCGGCCCCGCCCGCGACGGTCCGCTGGAGCCTGTCAAGGAGGCCTGCCGTGTCGATCACCGAATCCATGAGCTCATTGTGCCAGTGCGGAGGGTGCCGCGGGAGCGGCAACGCGTCGGCTTTCCGTCGGGGAAAGGCGCTCCCGGGGCGCCGGGCCATTGCCCGGATCCGCCGCTTCGAAGCCGGCCTCAGATGACGAGGGGGCATCCGGCGCAGGCCACTCGGACCTCGTCGGAGACCTCCTTGGTGTGGCAGGCGCCCAGGCCCGAGGAGCACAGGGACCCGGCGTCGTCGAGCATTCCCAGCCGGTCATAGTGCTCCAAGAGGGTCGAAACGAACACCTCCGAGACGCCGGTCGCGGCGGATATCGCCCGAACGGTGCGCCCCAACCGTATCTGCTCGAGTATCCTCTGCGTCACCGCGCCGCGGGGCCCTTCGAGCACGCCGTCGGCCGCGCCCCCGTTTTCTATGGAAACGCTGGCGCGGCCCTCTTTCGAAACGGAGGCGCCGCTCCCTTTTGGAGCGGAGGCGCGGCGGGCCCGGACTCCGGGGGCGGAAGCCTGTCCGACGTCGGAGCGGGCGCCTTTCCACAATGCCCTCAGCCTCATAAGAACAGCTTCCCTATCTGGAAGATGCCGACGGCAAGGAGCCAGGCAACGGCCAATTGCACGCCCACGGCGGCGGTCGCCTTCTTCGCCCCAATGAGCTTCGCCTGCTCGGCCACAGTGGCCAGACACGGCGTATACGCCAAGACGAAGACGAGGAAGGCGAAGGCGGCGAGCCCCTGATAGCCCGAGCCTGCCGACTCGGTCAGGGACTGGTTGACGAGCTTGGGCAGCTTGCCGAGGTCCGAGCCGTCGTCCTCGGCGTCGCCTGCGTCGGCCTCCGGATCGAGGTTGTAGGAGGTGACCACCGAAGAGATGACGGTCTCTTTCGCGACGAAACCGGTCATGAGCGCGCCGGTCATGTGCCATTCGCCGAAGCCCGTCGGTTTGAAGGCGGGAACAAGCACCTGGGCCGTCTTGCCGTAGAGCGAGTCCTCCATCGCCAGCTCGGGGTCGGCGAAGCCCTTGTCGCCTGCGCCTGCGCCCACGGGAATGGCGCTCATGAGCCATACGACCGCCGTCATTGCGACGATGATCTTTCCCGCCCCGGTCACGAAGGCCCAGGACCTCCGGAATGTCATCTTCAGCATGATGAGCAGCCGCGGGATCTGATAGGCCGGAAGCACGAGCATGAGCGGCGCGGCCTTCTCGTCCTTTGTGATGAAGAACTTGAGAACCCACGCTGCGAACACGATGAGCACGGCCGAAAGCAGATACATCGAGAAGACGATCGTCGCGACGTGCCCGCGGAAGAAGATGCGGGCGATCATGAGATAGATCGTCACGCGCGCCGCACACGAAGTGTAAGGCGTTATGAGCACGGTGACCAGGCGTTGTCGCGCCGAAGGCAGCGTTCTCACCGCGGCCAAAGACGGCAAGTTGCATCCGAATCCCATGATGAGCGGGAGGATGACGCGCCCGTCCAGTCCGATCTTGCGCATCAGGCGGTCGCCGAGGAACGCCGCCCGCGCCATGTACCCCGAATCCTCGAGCACGGAGAAGGCCGCGTAGATGACGAACATGAGCGGGAAGAAGCTGGCGACGACGCCGAGGCCGTTGACGATGCCGCCGACTGTCAGCTGCTGGAACCACGTGTCGTCCAGCCCTACTTTCTTCAGCAGCCAGATTGTCCCATTCGCCACCGAGATCGCGCCCGGGTCCGTCTTTGAGAAAAAGTCCTCGAAACGGTCTTGCAGCGGGCTGACCCACTCGCCTGCCGTCTTGAACAGCAGCCACATGAGGCTGAAGAAGATCGCGAGGCCGACCAGCGGGTTGAGAAGCACCCTGTCGAGCTTGTCGGAGCGCGAAAGCCGCTCGGGTTCGGCCTTGCTCTCGTGGAAGCTCTTCTCGACGGAGTCGACCCATGAAAAGAGCGTGTCCGCGCGGCCGAGCTCCTCCGCGTGCATTCGGGAGACGGCGGCTTTCTTCTTTTTCTTCGACGTCGATTTCGGCTTCGGCTCGCAGCAGTCGCACCCGACGTCGCCAATGTAGCCGGGCGCGCCCGGATCGGGGTCGATACCGCGAATGTGCGGCCGCGTGCGGATGGCCTCGGTGACCATCTCCTCGAGCCGCTCGTAGTCCTTCGACGAACGCGGGTCCATCGGCATGATCGGGATTCCGAGAGTGCGCGAGAGGGCGTCGTAGTCGATGACGTCCCCGTTTTCGGCGGCGACGTCGGCCATCGTGACGACGGCGGCGACCGGCTGGCCGGTCTGCCCCACCTGGCCGAGAAGATAGAGGGAGCGCGTGAGCGAGCTGCCGTCGAGGAGGACGAGCACGAGGTCGATGCCGCGGGTCTTCTCGCGGTCTGTGATCGTGCCCGGCGCGCAAGAGATCGTGTCGGACACGACCTGCTCGTCTGGGCTTGTGGCGATGAGCGAGTACGTTCCGGGAAGGTCAAGCACCTTGAGCTTGGCTTTGTGCCAGTTTCCCGAGGCGACTTGGACCGTTGTCCCCGGCGCGTTGACCACGCGCTGGCGGGCGCCCGTCAGCTGGTTGAACAGCGTCGATTTGCCGACGTTGGGGTTGCCCACGAGGGCGATAGTGGGCTCCGTCGACGGACCGATGGAAAGGGTGGCCGTCGCATTGGAGTGGCCCTCGGATCCGCAGCGCGGGCAGCTCATGAGACCACCTCCGCGCGAATCCGCAGGGCTGAGCGGTGATCGACGGCTACCCGTGCGCCGCCGATGTTGAGAACGACTCCGCCGAATCCCGCATGCTGAGTCACGACGACCTCAGTGCCAGGCCTCACTCCGAGCTCCTGCATGCGCAGGAGGTTGCGGCGGGGAAGATTGACATGGGTCAACCGCAACGCTTTGTGCTGGGGGCACTCGCGAAGATTCATTGCAACCTCACCTCACTGTGACAGTTCTGGGTGTACATGGTCAGGTTATGCTTACAATCGCAATTTTTCGACCGAAGCGTGGATCGTTTCCTACCTGGGAGACATTTCTTCCACTCTCTAAACCCGACCCCTCCGACGAGTCTGGGACTATCGGCCCTTTCACTCGACGGTTTTATGGAACGTTTCGTAATTCGTTTGTTGCGGAATCGCTTTTTCTGACGTTCTGTCAGTTTGCCGACGGTTTCGTCGATGTTTGTCCGACCGGGCGGCGAGCGGAAGGAACCCGCGCGCCGAGTCGGTCCGGGCACGGCCCGCTCCAGACCTAAAACGTCTGGAGCGAGCCTATCGGCGTCGCCGAACCGGCGGCCGCCCGTGCCCGCAGCCTGCTAGCGGCCCGTGCCGGCGGACTCGTTGGAGATCGCCGCGCGCCCGGACTCCAGTCGGGCGACCGGAACGCGGAACGGCGAGCAGGACACGTAGTTCAGCCCGAGCTTGTCGAACAGGTGGATCGAAGCGGGGTCGCCGCCGTGCTCGCCGCAGACGCCGCACTTGAGGCCCGGCTTGGCGGCGCGCCCGCGCGCCACCCCGGTCTCGACGAGCTGGCCGACGCCGCTCGCGTCGATCGTCTCGAACGGCGAGATGCCGAAGATGCCGTAGTCGAAGTACTCGTTGAAGAACGAAGCTTCGACGTCGTCGCGCGAGAAGCCCCACGTGGTCTGGGTCAGGTCGTTCGTTCCGAAGGAGAAGAAGTCCGACTCGGCCGCGATGTGGTCGGCCTCGAGGGCGGCGCGCGGCAGCTCGATCATGTTGCCGATCGGGATGTCCAGCTCGACGCCGTTTTCCTTCTCGACCTTGCCGATGATGCGCTCGGCGTCGTCGCGGACGATCTGAAGCTCGCGCTCGGAGCCGATGAGCGGAACCATGATCTCTGGGCGGGGGTCGAGGCCCTTCTTCTTGCACTCGACGGCGGCCTCGGCGATGGCGCGGATCTGCAGCTTGAACAGGCCGCGGATCTTCAGGCCCAGGCGCACGCCGCGAAGGCCGAGCATCGGGTTCTGCTCGTGGTTGGCCTTGACGGCTTCGAGGACGCGCTTCTCATGCTCGGTGACCTCCTCGCCGCGGGCGGCCTTCACCGCGAGCTCAACCGAAAGCTCGGTGAGGTCGGGCAGGAACTCGTGCAGCGGCGGATCGATGAGGCGCACGGTCACGGGCAGGCCGTCCATCGCCGTGAAGATGCCGACGAAGTCGCCTTTTTGCAGCGGACGGAGCGCGTCGAAGGCCTCCTCCTGCTCCTCGGCCGTGTCCGCCAGGATGACGGACTCGATGAGCTTGCGGCGGTCGCCGAGGAACATGTGCTCGGTGCGGCACAGCCCGACGCCCTGGGCCCCGAAGGAACGCGCGCGCTCGGCGTCCTCAGGCGTGTCGGCGTTGGCGCGCACGGCCAGGTTCCTCTTCTCATCGGCCTGCGTGAGGATGCGGTCGACGGCGCGCACCAGCTCCTCGGTGTCGGCGTCGAGGCCGGTGGACAGCGCGGCGTCAAGGCCGTGGGTGATATAGGTCATGACCGGGGAGTCGACAACCGGCACCTCGCCCTGGAAAACCTCGCCCGTGGTGCCGTCGATCGCGACGACGTCGCCTGCCTTGAGGGTGACGCCCTGAGACTTGACGTGCACGGTTCCGGCCTCTTCGTCGACGGCGAGGTCCTCGGCGCCGACGACGCAGCAGCGGCCCATGCCGCGCGCCACAACCGCGGCGTGCGAGGTCTTGCCGCCGCGAGCGGTGAGCACACCGGAGGCGGCGACCATGCCGGCGAGGTCGTCGGGGTTGGTCTCGCGGCGCACAAGGATCACGGAGGCACCGGCGGCGACGCGGGATTCGGCCTGCTCGTTGTTGAGGACGATCTCGCCGACGGCGGCGCCCGGCGAGGCGGGCATGCCCTTGGTGAGCACCTTCTTCTCGGCGTTCTTGTCGAACTGCGGGAAGAGCAGCGCCGTCAGCTGGTCGCCCGTCACGCGGGTGACGGCTTCGTCGGAGGTGATGAGCCGCTCGTCCACGAGCTGGGTGGCCACGCGGAAGGCAGCCGCCGGAGTGCGCTTGCCCACGCGGGTCTGGAGCATCCACAGCTTGCCCTGCTGGATGGTGAACTCGATGTCGCACAGGTCGCGGTAGTGCGTCTCGAGCTTGTTCATGATGCCGCGCAGCTCGTCATAGGACTTCTTGTCGAGGCGCTCGAGGTCGGCGAGCGAAAGCGTGTTGCGGATGCCGGCGACGACGTCCTCGCCTTGGGCGTTGACCAGGTAGTCGCCGTAGACGCCCGAATGGCCCGTGGAGGGGTCCCGGGTGAAGCACACGCCCGTGCCCGAGGTCTCGCCCATGTTGCCGAACACCATCGTGCAGACGTTGACCGCGGTTCCGAGGTCGTTGGGGATGCGCTCGCGACGGCGGTAGAGGCGTGCGCGCTCGGTGTTCCACGAGCGGAACACGGCTTCGACGGCCAGGTCGAGCTGCTTGCGCGGGTCCTGGGGGAAGTCTTCGCCGGTTTCGTCCTTGACGACCTTCTTGAACTCCTTGACAAGGTGCTTGAGATCGTCGGACGTCATGTCGAGGTCGCCCGAGTAGCCCTTGTCCGCTTGAAGCTTGTGGAGGATGTCGGCGAACTTGTCGCCGTCGATGTCCTGGACCGTCTTGCCGAACATCTGAATGAGACGGCGGTAGGAATCCCAAGCGAAACGCTCATTGCCGGACTGCGCCGCAAGGCCCTGGACGGATTCGTCGTTGAGGCCGATGTTGAGGACCGTCTCCATCATTCCGGGCATGGAGAACTTCGCGCCGGAACGGACCGAGACGAGCAGGGGATCGTTCTTGTCGCCGAGGCGCTTGCCCATCTCCTGCTCGACGTTGCGCAGGTGGGACGTCACTTCGACGTCTAGCGTCTCGGGGGACTCGCCCGCCGCAAGGTATGCGCGACACGCATCGGTGGCGATCGTGAAGCCCGGAGGCACCGGAAGGCCGAGCTTGACCATTTCGGCCAAGTTGGCGCCTTTCCCGCCGAGCAAATCTTTCATGTCGCGGTCACCCTCGGTGAACGCGTAGACGTACTTCGTCATTAAATATCCTCCATTGGAAGTTCAGTGTTCCGCAGTCGCGGGCCGTCTACCAGACTAACATCGGCGGTGACGATTTTCACCCCGCACCTGTGACGAAAGCCCCGCGTCGTCAGCACCGAGATTCCGCGGTTCTCGGTAAAAAAGGCCTAGCTGAGCCGCGGGCCGAGAGCCGTCGAAAACACGGGTGCCCGTCGACGCGGAACGCGCAGGCTGACCCATCGAAGCGAGACACGCAGGCTGAACCATCGACGCGAGACGCGCAGGCTAGCCCATCGACGTGGAAGGCGCAGGCTGCACAGGCTAGCCCATCAGTGCCAGGCCCGCGTACCCGCACGCGCCAGCCGCGACGTACGACGCGAGCGTGCCGATGATGAAACGCTCCGTCAAGGCGGGGTTCGTCTGGAGGTCCGCCCAGCGGCCAAGCCCCTTCACGGCGACGACGGCGGCGACCATCTCGGGCTGGCGAGCCAGGATCGCGCCGGTTATCGCCAGCCTTTCCAACGCGCCGATCCACGCTCCGCCGCGCAACACGCGCGGCTGGGCAGGCCGCTCGCGGAGGACGGTGGCGCGATGCCCGCCCGAGCTGGGCCGAGGGCCGGCGCCGCCGCGGACTTTGGCCAGACGCATGACGCCCTCGACCGCCGCCCAGCCGAAGACCACGGACGCCGCAAGAGAAAGAAGCACGATCGCGACGGTCATGAGCGCGAGCCTCCTTGCCTTCTCCCGGATGCGGAAGCCTTTTCGGGATTCGCCGAGGCCGTCTTGGCCGCAGGTTTTTCTTCGCGGGCCGCCGGAGCCGCGCCATCCGCAGGGTTTTCTTCGCGGGTCGCCTGGCTTTTGCCTGCTGCGGATCTTTCGAGGGCCCCGGCGTCGGGGGTCTCGCTCCCCTTGGCGACAGCGCGCCCGTCCTTCGCATGGCCACTCTCGGCGTCGAGCCGGGCATGCGGCTTGCCTTTCGTTTTCGCCTTCCGCTCGGCGTCGAACCGGGCGTCCACCTCGTCGCCGATGCGGCCCAGCAGTTCGCTGAGCACCGCCCAACCCCGCGTTTCCAGGTCGTACCGGGAGGCCGTGCGCCGCTGGGAGACCGCGGAGGGGCTCACGCCGAGAGCCGCTGCGGCCTCGCGCCCGGTGAGGCCGGCGTCGAACAGGTCGGAGACCTCGCGCTGGGCGTCGGTGCGGTCGGCGAGCAGGGCGCCAAGCAGTTGGAAGACGACCTGGGACGCCTCGAGGGCGAGAGGCGAGATGTTTACGTCCGCCCCTTGGCGCACCTCGACTTCCCCGCTTACTTTCGCCCGTTCGACGGCCTCGCGGGCGGCGACGAAGGCCGAGCCCCGCGCCTCGCGCACATTCCGGCCCACCGATTCGACCGAGCCGATTCCCAGGCCGACGTGCCAGTCGCCCGCTGCGAGAGCGGCTCGAACGGCGGCGACGACGCCGTCGGCGTCGTCGAACAGGCCCTCGACCTCGTCCCCCACGGTCCTGTCGAATCCGGCGATCGGCGGATTGTCGGCGCAGGCCTCCGCAAGCGATTCGAGCAATTCGGGCACGCGGTCGCCCGCCGACCGCGAGGACCGTTGGTCGATCGTCACCGCAAACATGCGCCCTCCTTTTCACCCCGGCCGGTTCCGCTTTCCCAACGGGCCGAACCCGCTGTTCTCCGCCCAGACTACTAGATTAAGAGCAGAAGCTGAACCGAACATGCAATCGGGATGGCCGCCCATGCAGCCTTTGCAGGAGGCCGCGATCGCCGCCCCCCATGCGCCCCGCGTGTATAGTCGTGGGGTCAGTTCCTGATGAACGAAACGCGCTGCCCGGTAGGAAGCCCGGGCGACGCTCTGCGCGCATCGCGGTGCGGGGCGTCCGTCGCCAGCCTCGCTGGAATCCAGCTCGTCGGGTCCGCTTTTGCGTACC
>ERZ773060.21-NODE-21-length-115040-cov-682.991_pt1 | contig 115040 bp, 82 predicted proteins | sample MGYA00580628_ERZ773060 | MGnify/ENA primary metagenome ERZ773060 (study PRJEB29015, sample SAMEA2738019) | human oral metagenome | biome: human oral; feature: human-associated habitat; material: dental | place: China | collected 2045 ... | reverse complement strand
ATTCAAAACCCTTGTCGGACCCACGCCTGACTAGGGTTTTTCCTTGACAACGAGTAGTTCTGAATAACCCTCGAGGTCCGCTTGGAGCATGAGGCCGAGACCCGCCGCATGCAGCCCCCCGGAGGACAGCACACCGAACTGTCCGTGGACCGGCAGAGGACGTCCCAGTCCTTCTTCGGCGCCTTCTCGTTGATCGGCAAGAGGGTCACGCTGTACCCGATCGAGGGGAACCGGAACACCTGGCAGACGATCCTCGCGCTGGAACGACTCCAACGAGAAACCGAGGCCGGCAAGATCGCGGTCGTCCTGGACAACGCCCGATTCCACCAGGCGAAAGCGTTGACCGGCCTCCACGAGCCCGGCCGGCTGCTGGAGCGCATCACACCGATCCATCCGCCGCCGTACGCGCCCGACCACAATCCGGTGGAGCATGTCCGGAACACGGCCAAGAGCAACATCGCGAACATCCAGCGCGAGACCCCCGAAGAAACCTTCGGCGCATTCGCCTCACACGTCACCGGACGCACCGTCGACCACGGCTTCGAACACCTCCCACTCCGCGAAACCAGAAACGATTTTGTTTCATGACGGCCATGCTTTGTCTGAGCCGGATCCCGAGGCTGGTGATGATCAGGGGTGCCTGACGATCCAGGCCGGCACCTGTTTGAAGGAGGTCTTCGCGTCCCGGGCTGATGAAGGTGCCGAGGGAAGTGGTGACGATTGGGCGGCCTTGACCCGTGTCCTGATCGATGAACGTGCTCCCGAGCTGGCCGACCGGGTCGAGCTCGACCCTGATGCGCAGGAGCTTTTTGTCTTCAGCGCCGACACGAAGGCGCTCCGACGAATCCGGGCCCTGCTCGAGCGGCTCGTCGACGACCCCGAGGATGCGCGAACCCTTTTCAGCAGGGCGGAATTGGCATAGACGGACGTTCCCGGAGGATTGTCCAAAATCTGTTCGTGGAGCTGTGATGCGATGGCTGTGGTGATGGTCTGGGTGAATGTGTGGAAGGAGGATTGTTCAAAACTGGCGCGTCGACAAGGGAAATACCTGGTCGGAGAAGCTTGTTCACTGCCTCGATGAACCAGGTCATGGCTAGAGGCTGCGCCTCTCGCCTGACCTCCTGTGAATAAGCCTCAGAGCCTGCTTCGCCGAGAATTTTGAATGGGCTTCCAGGATCGTGAGCCTTCCCCCGGGCCTGTCAAGAGTGGGGCACCGACCGGCGATCCGCTCGTAGCGGGCGTCTACGACCACGACCGGGAGTCCCGTTGCAGTTTACATGTGAGGGCCTGTTCGCGACGACTGTTTCGACAATTCATTCGTCACGCGAACAGGCCCTCCGCGCTGTCCCCACGAGAAAATCGGACGAAAGTCCCCTGAAGAGTCAAAAATGACTTTTGAACAATCCTCCCGGAGGAAAGAATTCGTGAACCGCAAGGTCCACCCGAGCAGGGTCCACGCGACCCGGGACGTGCCATCCTGGACCGAACCGGGGCACAATCCCGGACGACCCCCACTCGGCGATCGACCACCGCACACCCGACGAAATCGACACCGAACCCGGACGTCGCAAAGGCAACCTGAACCAGACGCTCACCGCCGCCCGAGAACCCGCTTCACCCCAGTTCAGGAGTGCAGGGTGGCGGTGACGATGCTGGCGTCCTCGTCCGTCCCGCCGGTCCAGTCGGTCCGCACGGTGCGGCTGGCCGTCCAGCTCGCCTGCCCGGCCTGCAGTCCCGTGAGGCCGGCGGCCGAGCCGCGGCACAGGAGCAGCTGGGCCAGCGACCAGCCCTGACGCGAGTCGGGGACCGTGAAGGTGATCGTTGTCCCGTCGATTACCGAGCCGACAGCTTCGCCCCAGACGGTGCCGACGAAACCGGTGAGCGCCTCCGCGTCGGCAGCCGCCTCCGCCCGGTCGACGAGGGTGACGGCCGCCGGGTCGTAGCCGTACAGGGCGCTCGCCCAGGTGCGGCTGACGTCCTCGTGCTCGGCGTAGCCGTCGGGCACCCCGGAGCGCTGCACGGCCTGGGCCACGTCGTTGATGCTCCCGGTGTCCCAGCCGTCGATCTTCACCAGGGCGTCGTAGAAGGCGCCCGAGGAGTACCAGGGGTCCATGATCTGCTCCTCGGTGCCCCAGCCCTGGCTGGTGCGCTGCTGGAACAGGCCGAGCGAGTCGCGGTCCCCGTACTCGATGTTGTACAGCTTCGACTCCTGGAGCGCCGTGGCGAGGGCGATCGTCGCCGCCCGGGCCCGCAGGCCGCGACGGATCGCCTCGCCGACGATGATCGCCGCGTTCGCCGCCTGGTCGAGGTCGAGCAGATGGGTGAGCCCGTCGACGCTCACCAGCGCGCCCTGCTCCGGCAGGCTCTCCACGGCCCCGCCGGAGCAGGCGGCGAGCGGCAGGGCGAGCGCCCCGGCGCCGAGACCGGCGAGCAGTCCCCGTCGGGTCAGGGCCGCCATGTCAGTTCTCGTGAAGGGCCGTGTTGAGCTCGATGCGCCGCCCGGCGCGGGCGATGACGCGCACGGCGCCGGTGACGGAGTCGCGGAGGAACAGCATGTTGGAGCCGCCGGACAGCTCGCGAGCCGGCACCACGGAGCCGTCGGGCATCGTCACCTTGGTGCCGGCGGTGACGTAGAGGCCGGCTTCGATGACGCAGTTGTCGCCCAGCGCGATGCCGCAGCCGGACTCCGCGCCCAGCAGGCAGCCCCTGCCGATGCGCACCCGCTGCGTCCCGCCGCCCGACAGGGTGCCCATGGTGGAGGCGCCGCCGCCGATGTCGGAGCCCGCCTCGACGATGACCCCCTGCGAGATGCGGCCCTCGATCATCGAGTCGCCGAGGGTGCCGGCGTTGAAGTTCACGAAGCCCTCGTGCATGACCGTCGTGCCCTCGGCCAGGTGGGCGCCCAGGCGGATGCGGTCGGCGTCGCCGATGCGCACCCCCGAGGGGATGACGTAGTCCACCATGCGGGGGAACTTGTCGACGCTCGTGATGACGAGCGAGCCGCGGTCGGCCGCCAGGGCGCGGCGGAGTTGGTCGAAGTCGCCCGGCGAGCAGGGCCCGGCGCTCGTCCACACGACGGTGGGCAGGATCCCGAAGATGCCGTCGAGGTTGATGCTGTTGGGGATGACCAGGCGCGCGCTCAGCAGGTGCAGGCGCAGATAGGCGTCGCCCACCTCCTCGGGCGGGGCGTCGAGGTCGATGACGACGCGGCGCACCTCGGTGCTCACGCGGCGCAGCTCGTCGCGGCCGGCGGCGAGCCGGGCGGGCGCGGGCCCGTCGTCGGGCTCGCCGAGGGCGGGGGAGGGGAACCAGGTGTCGAGCGTCCGGCCCGAGTCGTGCACGGTGGCCAGGCCCCAGCCCCAGGCGGTGCGGGTTGCGTCAGTCATGGCGCCCAGCCTACTGACGGGCGCCGCCGTTTCCCGTGACGCGCGAGTCCGACCGGTCCGTCCGGGCGTCCGCGGTGGTTCTCCGTGACGCGGGGGGACGAGCGCCCGCGCAGGTCCGGTCCCCGGACGGTCCCATCCCACGGCGACAGCCCCGGGCGGCTCGCCGGTCGCCCGCGCCGGGCCGGCGCGGCTAGGCTTCGGTCCATGGCAATGCGCAACGAGGAGGCCGAGGGCCTGGAGCCGGGCGATCTGCACGGCCTGTTCGCCCGGATCGTCGACATCGAGTCGGTCAGCCGGGGCGAGGCCCGCCTCGCCGATCTGGTCGAGCGGGCGCTGTCCGGCTGCCCGCACCTGGAGGTGCTGCGCCACGGCAACAGCATCGTGGCCCGCACCCGGCTCGGCCGCGACCAGCGCGTCATCATCGCGGGCCACCTCGACACCGTGCCGGTCGCCGACAACCTGCCCAGCCGCGTCGAGGTGCGCGACGGGCGCGAGGTCCTCGTCGGGCGCGGCGCCGCCGACATGAAGGGAGGCGTGGCCGTGGCCCTCCACCTGGCGCAGGCGCTCGACGAGCCCGTCCACGACGTCACCTGGGTCTTCTACGAGTGCGAGGAGATCGAGGCCTCGGCGAACGGCCTGGGACGCATCGCCGAAGACCACCCCGACTGGCTCGCCGGGGACTTCGCCGTCCTCATGGAGCCCACCAGCGACCGCATCGAGGGCGGCTGCCAGGGCACGACCCGCTTCAAGCTGACCACCCACGGTACCGCCGCCCACTCGGCGCGCAGCTGGCTCGGCCGCAACGCCATCCACGAGCTCACCGGCCTGCTCGAGGCCATCCGCGACTACCCGGTGCGCGAGGCCGTCGGGGTCGAGGGCCTCGTCTTCCGAGAGGGGCTCAACGCCACCATCGTGAGCGGCGGCACCGCCGGCAATGTCATTCCCGACACCGCCGAGCTGTACGTCAACTTCCGTTTCGCGCCCGACGTGTCCGCCGAGGGCGCCCTTGCCGCGATGCGCCGCACCTTCGAGCGCCCGGGCGTCGACTTCGAGGTGCTCGACCTGTCGCCGGCCGCGCGCCCCGGCCTGGACCGTCCGGCCGCCCGTCAGTTCTGCGCCGCCGTCGGCGGCGAGCCCGGCCCCAAGTACGGCTGGACCGACGTGGCCCGCTTCTCGGCCCTCGGTGTGCCGGCCGTCAACTACGGCCCCGGTGACGCCGGCAAGGCCCATGCCGTCGACGAGTGCTGCCCGCTGGACGACCTCGACGCCGCCCGCGACGCCCTCCTCGCCTGGCTCCGGCCCGGAGGCGGCCATGAGTGAGGCGGGCCGTCCCCCGGACCGGCAGGCGACGGCGGGCCCGGTCATCCGCCGGGGCGACCAGATCGACGGCCGCACCACAGACCAGCGCCTGCTCGAGGGCGGCCACAGCTGGATGCACGACGACCCGTGGCGCGTGCTGCGGATCCAGGCCGAGTTCGTCGAGGGCTTCGGCGCCCTCGACGAACTGGGCCCGGCCATCTCGATGTTCGGCTCCGCCCGCGCCGGGCGCGGCACCCCCGAGTACGCGCAGGCCGAGTACATGGCGCGGGAGCTGGTGAGCCGGGGGCTCGCCGTCATCACCGGCGGGGGCCCCGGCATCATGGAGGCCGCCAACCGGGGCGCCCACGAGGCCGGCGGCTGCTCGGTCGGCCTGGGCATCGAGCTGCCCTTCGAGCAGACGATGAACCGGTACGTGAACCTCGGCGTCAACTTCCGCTACTTCTTCGCCCGCAAGGTGATGTTCCTCAAGTACGCCCAAGGCTTCATCGCCATGCCCGGCGGTTTCGGCACCCTCGACGAGCTCTTCGAGGCCCTGACCCTCATCCAGACGCGCAAGGTGATGGACTTCCCGGTCGTCCTGTTCGGCTCCGGCTACTGGCGGGGGCTGGTCGACTGGCTGCGCACGAGCGTCACCGGCAGCGGCTGCATCAACCCCGAGGACGTCGACATCTTCCACGTCACCGACGACCCGGACGAGGCCGTGCGGATCGTCACGCGGGCCGGGGCCGGGCCGGACTGAACCCGCCGCCCCGCACCGGCCTCTCGGTGCCATAATGGCCGCCGTGTCGAAGCTCGAGCCGGTGCGGGGGAGCCCGCGGTCCCGTCGCCGCGGCGCCCGGCTCAGGGGCCTCCTGCGGCTCCTCGTCCCGCGCCGCCCCAAGGCGCTGCGCGACTCCCTGACCCGGTGGCTGCTGTTCGGCGTCGCCATCGGCCTCGTCGCCGGCGCGGGCGCCGTCGTCTTCTACTGGTGCCTCGGCCGCGCCACCGGGTGGCTGCTCGTCGGTCTCGGCGGCTACCAGCCCCCGACGACCGTCGGGGAGGGTGGCGGCCTGACGGGCGGCGGCTTCACCCGCCCCTGGGCCGTGCCGCTCGTCACCTGCGGCGGCGCGCTCGTCGCCGGCCTGCTCGTCGCGGCGTTCGCCCCCGAGGCGAAGGGCCACGGCACCGACGCGGCGATCCACGCCGTCCACCACGAGCCCACCGCGCTGCGCGGACGGGTGGCGCTGGTCAAGATCGTCGCCTCCTCCCTCGTCATCGGCTCGGGAGGCTCCGGCGGGCGGGAAGGGCCCGCCGCCCAGATCAGCGCGACGGTCGTGTCGATGCTCTGCGGCCGGTTCCGGGTGCCGCGCCGGGACGCGCGGATCGCCGTCTCGGCCGGCATGGCGGCAGGCATCGGCGCGATCTTCCGCGCCCCGCTCGGCGGCGCGCTGCTCGGCGCCGAGCTGCTCTACCGCAACGACCTCGAGGCCGACGCGATCATGCCGAGCCTCGTCTCCTCGATCACCGCCTACGCCGTCTTCGGGGCGGTCAACGGCTTCCAGCCGATCTTCGGGACGATGAGCGCCCTCACCTTCACGCACCCGGTGACCCTCGTCTGGTTCGCGCTCCTCGGCGTCGCCGCCGGGCTCGCCGGACGCGTCTACGCGGGCCTGTTCCAGCGCGGCGGCGCGGCCCTGCGGCGCCTGCCGGTGCCGGCCGCCCTCCTGCCAGCCCTCGGTGGCCTGGCCGTCGGCCTGCTCGGCCTGGCCGTGCCGGCGGCCCTCGGCACCGGCTACGGCTGGGTGCAGCTCGAGATGCGCGCCGACCGGCTCCTGGCCGCGCCGCTGTGGCTCGTCCTGGTGATTCCGCTGGTCAAGGTCCTCGCCACGACCCTGTCGATCGGCTCGGGCGGTTCCGGCGGGGTCTTCGGGCCCGGCATGGTCGTCGGGGGCTGCACCGGCGGGGCGCTCTGGCGCGTCCTGGCGGCCCTGCCCTGGACCGGCGCCAGCCCCGCCCCGTACGTCATCGTCGGGATGATCGCCTGCTTCGGCGCGATCGCCCACGCCCCGCTCGGCGTCATGCTCATGGTCGCCGAGATGACCGGCAATCTGTCGCTGCTGGCCCCAGCCATGATCGCGGTGGCCATCGCCACGCTCGTCGTCGGCGAACGCACCATCTACGTCAACCAGCTCGAGGACCGGCTCGAGTCCCGCGCCCTGTACGCCGAGCAGGCCCGCTCGGGCGCCCGGTCCGAGTGAGCAGTCCGGCGGCGGGCCCGCCCCGGGCGGGCGACCTAGGATGGTGGGCATGGTCTGGGCCCTCGGAATCCTCGTCGTCGGCGTCATTGCGCTCGGTCTGTGGGCCGCGCGCGGGCACCTCGGGCAGCTCGGGCCCCAACTCCCCGAGCGTCCCGGGCCCGATCTGCCTGACGGCCCGGTGAGCGCCGAGGACCTCCGCGCGGTGCGCTTCGCCGTCGTCACCCGCGGCTATGACATGGAGCAGGTCGACGCCGTCCTGGCCCGTCTCGGCGAGCAGCTGGCGGCGGCCGGGCCCGACGCCGCGGCCAGCGCCGACCGGCCTGCCCCGGGTGCTCCCGCGCCGGCGGGTTCGGTTCCGGACGGAGCCATAGGGAATAATGGTGGCATCCGCACGGCCGATGGCGTGCAGCACGACTCAGAAACGAGGAACCAATGGCAGCAATGAAGCCACGTACTGGCGATGGCCCCATGGAGGTAACGAAAGAGGGCCGCGGCATCGTGATGCGCGTTCCGGTCGACGGCGGCGGCCGTCTGGTCGTCGAGCTCAACGCCGAAGAGGCCGCCGAACTTCTCGGATGTCTCAAGGGCGTTGTCGGCTGACCATCATCGGTCCGCACGACGGGACGGGTCGGGTCCGGCACCGCCGCGGTGCCGGACCCGACCCGTCCCGTCGTGGGGCCGCACGTGCCGCGCGTGCGGTCCCGTCCGGTCAGCGGGCGGCGCGGTAGTCGACGGCCGCCCGGTAGACCTCGACGGTCTGGGCCGCGATGGCCTCCCAGCTGAAGTGGTCGATGCAGCGCTGACGGCCGGCCTTGCCGAAGACCCGGACCTTGTCGGGGTTGCCGACGAGGTCGTTCATCGCGACCGCGAAACGGTGCTCGAAGTCGGCCACGTACTCGGCGTCCTCGGCGCGCTCGGGGTCGTAGGCGACGAGCGTCCCGGTCGTGCCGTCGTCGACGACCTCGGGGATGCCGCCGACGGCCGAGGCCACGACGGCCGCCTCGCAGGCCATCGCCTCGAGGTTGACGATGCCCAGCGGCTCGTAGACCGAGGGGCAGGCGAAGAGCGTGGCGTGCGAGTAGACCTGACGGACCCCCTCGCGGGGGGCCATCTCCTGCACCCAGATGACGTCGTCGCCGTGCACCCCCTTGAGGGCCTCGAGGCTCTCGCCGAACTCGGCGGCGATCTCGGGGGTGTCGGGCGAGCTGGCCAGCAGGACGACCTGGGTGCCGGGCTGGAGCTCGCGGGCCGCGCGCACGAGATGGACGAGGCCCTTCTGACGGGTGATGCGCCCGACGAAGACGACCGACGGGCGGCTCGTGTCCATGCCGATGCGGTCGCAGAAGTCGTGGTCCTCGGTGGGGTAGAATTCTGTGACGTCCACGCCGTTGCGCACGACGTGGATCTTGTCGGGGTCGAGGTCGGGGTAGCAGCGCAGGATGTCCCCGGCCATCGCGGTGCTCACGCCGATGATCGCCGAGGCGCCCTCGTAGGCGGTGCGCTCGGCCCAGCTGGACAGCTCGTAGCCGCCGCCGAGCTGCTCGCGCTTCCAGGGCCGCAGGGGCTCCAGCGAGTGGGCCGTGACGACGTGGGGGATCGAGCGGAACAGGCCGCCGAGATGGCCGGCCATGTTCGCGTACCAGGTGTGGGAGTGGACCAGATCGGTGTCGTCGGGCAGTGCCGAGACCATGGACAGATCGGCTCCGAGCACGCGCAGGGCCGCATTCGCCCCGGGCGGGAAGTCCTCGGCATGGGCGACCACACCGTCGCGGGGCTCACCCATGCACTGCACATCGACGTCGATGAGATCACGAAGACGCGGCACCAGCTGGGCCACGTGCACGCCCGCGCCGCCGTAGACGGACGGGGGGTACTCGCGAGTGAGAATGGATGCATGCATGCCCCGATCGTCTCACACGCCGCCTGGGGGGGATCGCCCGCCCCATGCGACCGGGGCCGCTCCGGTGATGCTGAACGGCCCCTGATCGTCCGGACCGTCTTGCCGCCCGCCCGCCCCGGGCCGTAGGTTGAGTCCATGGCTACACCCAGCGTTCTCTCCCTCGTGCTGGCGGGAGGCGAAGGAAAACGGCTCATGCCCCTCACCGCTGATCGGGCGAAGCCCGCCGTGCCCTTCGCCGGCACCTGCCGTCTCATCGACTTCGTCCTGTCGAATCTCGCGAACTCCAACCTGCTGAAGATCGCCGTTCTGACGCAGTACAAGTCGCACTCGCTCGACCGGCACATCTCGGTCAAGTGGCGCATGTCGACGATGCTCGGCAACTACGTCACCCCCGTCCCGGCCCAGCAGCGCCGCGGCCCCCACTGGTACCAGGGCAGCGCCGACGCCATCTACCAGTCGATGAACCTCATCAAGGACGCCGACCCCGACTACATCGTCGTCTTCGGCGCCGACAACATCTACCGCATGGACGTCATGCAGATGCTCGAGGCGCACATCGACTCGGGCTTGGACGCCACCGTCGCCGGCATCCGCGTGCCGCGCTCGGAGGCCTCGGCCTTCGGCGTCATCGACTCGGACCCCGAAGGCCGCATCAAAGGCTTCCTCGAGAAGCCCAAGGACCCCCCCGGCCTGCCCGACTCGCCCGACGAGGTGCTGGCCTCGATGGGCAACTACATCTTCAGTCGCAGGGCCTTCGTCGAGATGCTCGAGGCCGACGGCGAGAACTCCGAGTCCAAGCACGACATGGGCGGCGACATCGTCCCCGCCTTCGTCGAGGCCGGCCAGTGCGGGGTCTACGACTTCAAGGACAACGTCGTGCCCGGCGCCACCGAGCACGACAAGGACTACTGGCGCGACGTCGGCACCATCGACGCCTTCCACGCCGCGCACATGGATCTCGTCTCGGTCGTGCCGCAGTTCAACCTGTACAACGAGCAGTGGCCCATCTGGGCCGACGCGATCCAGGCGCCAGCGGCGAAGTTCACCCTGCACGGCACCGCCGAGTCCTCGCTCGTCTCGGCCGGCTGCGTCATCTCCGGCGGCGACGTCGACCACTCGGTGCTCAGCCCGAAGGTCCGCGTCGAGAAGGGCGCCTCGCTCGACCGCTGCGTCCTCATGGACGGGTCCCACGTCGGCGAGCAATGCATCCTGCGCAACGCCATCCTCGACAAGGGCGTCGTCCTGCCCCCCGGCACGCACGTGGGCCTGGACCGCGAGGACGACGAGGCCCGCGGCCTGACGGTCTCCTCCGGCGGTATCACGGTCGTGCCGAAGGGCTTCACGGTGACCAGGGAGGCGGCCTTCCGCGCCGACGACTGAGCGGGCCGGGCGTCGACGCCACGACGCACGTGCCGCGCGTGGCGGCCCCGCGCCCGCACGTCCGGGCCCCTCGCAGGCGGCCTCAGCGCGCCGTGACCGCGACGAACAGGCCCTCGCCCACCGGCAGCAGCGCGCTCGTGAGGCCCTCGTTCTCGATGGCCGCCGTGAGCGTCTCGCGGATGATGAGGGCCTCGTCCTCCTCGTCGGAGGGGTCGGCCACCTTGTTCCGCCAGAGCACCTCGTTGAGGATCACCAGTCCGCCGGGGCGCAGCAGGCGCAGCGCCTGGTCGAGGTACTCGGCGTACTCGAGCTTGTCGCCGTTGATGAAGACGATGTCGTAGGCTCCGTCGCGCAGATTGTTCAGCACGTCCAGCGGGCTGCCGGGGATGAGGCGGAAGCGGCGCGTGGGGATCCGCTCGGCGATGAAGGCCTGGCGGGCCTGCACCTGCCACTGGGCCTGCGCGTCGATCGAGGTGAGGACCCCGCGCTCGTTCATGCCGGCGAAGAAGGCCAGCCCGGACGCCCCGGTGCTCGTCCCGATCTCGACGACGGCCTGCGCGTCGAGCGCCCGGGCCAGCATCGTGAGGGTCGCGCATGCGCCATTGCTGAGCGCCGGCGCGCCGCTCAGGACGGCCTGCTCGCGAGCGGTGCGGACCGCCTCGACGGCGGGGATGAGATCATCGGCGTAGGACAGGGAACGGGAATCCAGCCCGTCCCGGGCGGAGTTCTTGCTGCTGCGAGAGGACGACACGTGCACAGCCTAGCCGCCCGGGTCTCTACCATGGGTTGAGGCATATCGCACTGACGGAAGGCGACGACGATGAGCGAACCGATTTTCGGGCGACTGTTGACCGCGATGGTCACACCCTTCGACGACGAGGGGAAGCTCGACCTCGACAAGGCCAAGGAGCTCGCCGCCCATCTGGTCGACGACCTGCGCAACGACGGCCTCGTCATCTCCGGCACGACGGGCGAGGCGCCCACGACGACCCCCCGGGAGAAGTTCGACCTGCTGTCGGCGGTGAAGGCCGAGGTGGGCGACCGGGCGAGGCTCGTCGCCGGCGTCGGGACGAATGACACGGCGGCCAGCGTCGAGCTGGCCCGCCAGGCCGAGCAGGCCGGCGCCGACGGCCTGCTGGCCGTCACGCCCTACTACTCGCTCCCCCCGCAGGACATGATCGTCGACCACTTCGTCGCCATCGCCGACGCGACGAGCCTGCCGGTCATCCTCTACGACATCCCGCACCGCACCGGGCGCCCGATCGAGACCGGTTCGCTCCTGGAGCTGGCCTCCCATCCGAGGATCCGCGCCGTCAAGGACGCGAAGAAGGACCTCGACGCGTCCTCGCGCGTCATGGCCGAGACCGATCTGCAGTACTACTCGGGCGATGACGCCATCACCCTGCCTCTCATGGCGATCGGAGGCGTCGGCGTGGTCGGCACGAGCACCCATTTCACGGGCCGGCGCGCCCACGAGATGATCGACGCCTTCTGCTGCGGCGACGTGGCCGAGGCCCTTCGCCTCCACCGCATGCTGCTGCCGGTCTTCACCGGCGTCTTCGCGACCCAGGGCTGCATGATGGTCAAGGCGGGCCTGGCGCACCAGGGCATGCCCGTCGGCGCCTGCCGCCCGCCGCTGCGCAGCGCCCCCGCCGACCTGGCAGGGGCCTTCGGCAAGCTGCTCGACAGCACCGATCTGTAGACCCCGACCGGTCGCGGGCCCTGCGTCCGCCGGCGGGAAGGATCCGCCCGGCCCGAACCGACGGGCCGGGCGGATTTCGTCGCGGCGGCTAGCCTTGTGGCGTGGTCCCCATGAGTTTTCTCGGCATCAACGCCAGCGAATTCCTCATCCTCGTGGTGCTCGCCGTGATCTTCTTCGGGCCCGAACGCATCCCCGAGTTCAGCCGCAAGGCGGCGCGGGTGGTCTTCTACGTCCGCAACATCGCCAACGGCGCCACCCAGCAGCTCAAGGACGAGCTGGGGCCCGAGTACCAGGACCTCACCCTCGAGGACCTCAACCCCAAGACCTTCGTGCAGAAGCACCTGCTCGACGAGATCCAGGCCGACCTCGACGACGTCCGGAGCGATCTCGACGACGTCCGGCGCGAGGTGGGCTCAGCGGCGAGCGCGGCCACGAGCGCGACGGGCGCCGTGGACCGGGCCGTCCGCGCGCCGGACTCCCCGGCGCCCGGCGCTGCGGGATCCGTCGGCGCGGCGTCGGAGGCGAGGCCCCCGACCGCGGATGCGACGGCGGCCGCCGCCCTCGACGCCGCGGTGGGCGCCATGCGGGCCCGCTACGGCCTCTGCTTCGACCTCGACGCGACCTGAGATCTCGACGCGGCCCGATGCCGTCCGGCCGTCCGGCCCCGGCCCCGGGGCCGGACGGCGCACCGCCGGTCAGTTCACCGTGAGGTTCAGCGAGGTGCCCTTGAGGCCCTTGCGGTGCGCGGTGACGATGGCGGCCAGGGTCTGGATCGCCTTGGTCGTCGGGCTGTTCTCGTCGGACAGGACGATCGGCTCGCCGGTCTCGCCGCCGGCGCTGATCCGCGGGTCGATCGGGATCTGGACCAGCAGGTTGATCTGGCGGTTGCAGCGCTCGGACAGGGCGTCGGCGGTGGCCTGACCGCCCCCGGAGCCGAAGAGCTCCACCGTGTGGCGCTCGTGGCAGTGCGGGCACTCCACCTCGAGGTGGCTCATGTTCTCGACGACGCCGAGCACGTGCTGGTGCAGCATCTCCGCCATCGTGCCGGCGCGCTCGGAGATCTCCGAGACGTTCGACTGCGGCGTCGTCACGACGAGCACGTCGGAGTTCGGGATCTTCTGGCCGATGGCCAGGGCGACGTCGCCGGTGCCCGGAGGCAGGTCGATGAGCAGATAGTCCAGGTCGCCCCAGAAGACGTCGGACAGCAGCTGCGTGACGGCCCGGTCGAGGATCGGGCCGCGCCAGGCGATGACCTGGTCGCGGGACTGCTTGAGCATGCCCATCGAGATCACGCTGATGCCCGAGACCGGCACGGGCAGGATCATCTCGTCCACGACGGTCGGCCGGGCCTCGTCGATGCCGAGCAGGCCGGGGATCGAGTGGCCGTAGATGTCGGCGTCCAGCAGCCCCACGGTCAGGCCCCGCTGGGCGAGCGCAAGGGCCAGGTTCACGGTGACGGAACTCTTGCCGACGCCGCCCTTGCCCGAGGCCACCGCGACGACGCGGGTGAGGTTGCCGGGCTGGGAGAACGGGATGACGTTCTCGGTGCGGCCGGCCTGCAGGGACTCGCGCATCGCGGCGCGCTGCTCGTCGTTCATGACCCCCATCTCGACCTCGACGCCGGTGACCCCGCGGACGGCGGACAGGACCTTCGTCACGTCCTGCCTGATGGTCGCGTGCAGCGGGCACCCCGCCACGGTCAGCAGCACCTTCACGGTGACGACGCCGTCGTCGCCGACGGAGACGTCGTCGATCATGCCCAGATCGTCGATCGAGCGGCGGATCTCGGGGTCCTGCACGGTGTGGAGGGCCGTCCGGATCTGGGACAGCATGGGGTTCTGCGCTTCGCTCATAGGCACGTGTCTACGTCACTTCCGGGGATCGATTCAAATCATCCGGACGATCATGATCCGTCGGGCCGCGCCGCACGGCCGACCGGTGCATCGCCGGGCGCGCACCGGGGCGGCCGGGGACGGCCGGGCCGTCGCCTTTCACGGGGCGTCCTCGCTCACTGGGCGTCCTCGGGGGACGGGGACGACTCGTCGTCGGGGCTGTTGCCGTGCTCGAGCTCGAAGAGGAGCTCGTGCAGCTGGTCGCGCAGCTCGGAGCGGACGAAGTCGCGGGTGGCCATGTCACCGATGCCGGCGCGCAGGGAGGCGATCTCGCGCGCCAAGTAGTCCATGTCGGCGCGCGACTGGGCGTTGACCCGCCGGTCGCCGTCGAGGGAGGCCTTGTCGCGGGCCTCCTGACGGTTCTGCGCCAGGAGGATCAGGGGGGCCGAGTACGAGGCCTGGGTGCTGAAGGCCAGGTTGAGCAGGATGAAGGGGTACGGGTCCCAGTGGTGCCAGCTGCCCAGCAGGTTCAGCACGATCCAGGAGACGACGAAGACCGTCATCCACAGCAGGAAGCGCGGGCTGCCCATGAAGCGGGCGATCCACTCGGCGAACTGACCGAAGCTCTCCTCGTTGAACCGCAGGCGGCGTCTGCGGTGGAAGCCGGTGCGATCGCCGGGGGTGTTGAGACGGTCCTCGGGGCGCTGGGCGTCGGCCATCAGTCCACCTCCTGCTCGTCGGATCCGCCGTCGGGCCGCCGGTCGGGGCCGTCGTCGGCGCGCTCGCCGGGCTCGATCCCGTCCATCTGGTCGCCGCGCCAGTCGTCCGGCAGCATGTGGTCGAGCACGTCGTCCACGGTCACCGCGCCGACGAGCTGGTGCTCGGCGTTGACGACCGGCGCGATGACGAGGTTGTAGGTGGCGAAGTAGCGCGAGACCCGGTTCAGGTCGGCGTCGGGCGTCAGCGGCCGCATCGCCGTGTCGATGACCGTTGAGGCCATGAGGCTCGGCGGCTCGCGGAGCAGGCGCTGGATGTGGGCGGCGCCCAGGTAGCGCCCCGAGGGGGTGTCCGTCGGGGGGCGGGTGATGAACACCATCGAGGCCGCTGCGGGGGTCACCTCGGGGTTGCGCAGCGCGGCCAGCGCTTGGGCGATCGTCGCGTCGGGGGCGACGATGACCGGTTCGGGGGTCATCATGCCGCCGGCGGTGAGCTCCTCGTACTGCATGAGGTTCCGCACATCGGCGGCCTCCTCCGGCTCCATGCGGGCCAGGAGGTCCTCGGCGAACTCCTCGGGCAGGTCGTTGATGAGGTCGGCGGCGTCGTCCGGGTCCATCTCCTCCAGGACGTCGGCCGCCCGCTCGGCCTCCAAGGTGTTCAGCAGGGCGACCTGCTCGTCCTCGGGCAGTTCCTGGAAGGCATCGGCCAGCTGCTCGTCGGCGAGGGCACGGGCGACGTCGGTGCGCTGGGCGGGCGCCATGTCATGCAGCTCTCGGGCCACGTCGGCCGGGCGCATGTCGGCGAGCTGGGCGACCTTGCGGTCGGTGGCCTCGTCGGCCGCGGCCAGCGAGGGGGCGATCTCCGACCACGGCACCTGGAGGAGCGCGCCCCTGCGGGACGCGAAGCCGAAGCGCTTCGCGGTCGTCTCGCGCAGCGCCGCCCTGGTGATCTCCCACTGTCGGTTGCGGCTCCCGCGCATCGCCACGTCGAAGATCGTGGCCCTCTTCCCGTCGGTGGTGACGACCGCGCGGTCGAAGAGGTCCTCGAAGACGAGGGTCTCGCCCTCGCGCTGCTGGAAGCGCCGGGCGTCGATGACGCCCGCCAGCGACAGGCGCTCGGCGTCGATCGACTGGACGCGGGCCATCGGGACGAAGATGCGGCGCGCGGCGAGCAGCTCGACGACCAGGCCCTTCACCCGGGGCAGGCGTCCGGGCGCCCGGAACTGCGTGACGAAGTCGCGGACCTTGCCCACCTGATCGCCCGAGGCGTCCAGCACCGGGAGGCCCTGCAGGCGCGAGAGGAAGATCGAGGAGGAAACAGGACTCACGCATGAAGGGTACCCGCCGGGTCCCCGGGGGCGCCCCGGTGAGGCGGTTGCCGTCGCGGTCGTCGTGGCGTACCGCCGGGCCCCGGGGGACGCCCGGACGGCGTCCGCGGGCCGGCCGGGCGTTAGCGTTGTGCCATGAGCTACCGACCCCGCCGTTCCGTGCTGTACATGCCCGCCGCCAACGCCAGGGCCCTGGCCAAGGCGAGGACGATCGACTGCGACGCGATCATCCTCGACCTCGAGGACGCCGTCGCGCCTACCGCCAAGCCGGCGGCCCGCGAGACCGCCTGCGAGGCCGTGCGCAGCGGGCGGTACGGGTACCGCGAGCTCGTCGTGCGGGTCAACGCGGTCGGCACCGCCTGGCACGAGGACGACCTCGCCGCCGTCTGCGCGGCCGGCCCCGACGCCATCGCCGTGCCGAAGGTCGACTCGGCCGAGCAGGTGCGCTCCCTGGTCGCCGCCATGGAGCGTCTCGGCGCGCCCGCCTCGACGAGGCTGTGGGCGATGGTCGAGACCCCGCGGGCGGTCCTCGACGCGGACAGGATCCTCGGTGCCTCCGAGCGCCTCGAGGTGGCCGTGCTCGGCACGAACGACCTCGTCAACGAGCTGCGCGCGGCCTGGACGCCCGGCCGGGCCCCGCTGGCCCATGCGCTCCAGGCGGTCGTCTGCGCGGCCCGCGCCAACGGCAGGGTCGTGCTCGACGGGGTCTACAACGACGTGCACGACCGCGAGGGCCTCGTCGCCGAGTGCGAGCAGGGCTTCGAGTGGGGCTTCGACGGCAAGACGCTCATCCACCCGAGCCAGGTGGACGTCGCCAACGAGATCTGGGCACCCGACGAGACGGCGGTCGCCGAGGCCCGCGAGCTGATCGCCGCCTTCGACGAGGCCCTCGCGGCGGGCTCCGGCGTCGCCACCTTCCACGGTCGCATGATCGAGAACCTGCACGTCGAGGCCGCGCACCGCACCGTCGACATGTTCGAGGCCGTCAGGGGCCGCTGAGCCGGCTGTCCGCGCCCAGTCCGCGCCCGGTTCACGGTCGGCGCAGGGCGGCACGGTGGCCCCGCACGCCGTGTCGACTAAACTTGAGTCCGTCAGGCTTAGGTTTCGCCCAGGCGGGCGGACCGGTTCCAGAGACACGAGGAGGGCCCATGTCCATGATGGGTGGCACTGCTTCCGTCCCCGGCCGTGGCAATTCGCGCCTGCGGCTCCGCTCGCCTGCGTCCATCGCCGTCTACGACACCTACGAGGACGCCCAGCACGCCGTTGACTACTTGGCCGACAGGAACTTCCCGGTGCAGTTCCTGTCGATCGTCGGCACCGAGCTGAAGAGCATCGAGCGCATCACGGGCGGCCTCAGCTGGGGCCGGGTGCTCGCGAGCGCCGCGATGAACGGCCTGGTCTGGGGCGCCATGGCGGCGCTCCTGTTTTACTTCTTCGTGCCCAATGTGAGCATCGCCCTCGTCTTCCTCGGCGCCATCGTCGTGTTCGTCCTGGCCAACGTGCTCACCTCGGGCATCAGCTACGCCATGACCGCCGGGCGGCGCGACTTCACCTCGAGCTCCCAGATCGTCGCGACCCGCTACGAGGTCATCGGCGAGAACGAGGTGGCCGGCCAGGCCCGCCGGCTCCTGACGGGCGGGCGCCCCGCCCGGACGGTGCGCGGCTCACCCGTCGTGTCCCGGCCCGGCGCCGGCTGGCAGGACGCCGCGCAGGGCTCCGAGCCGAGCCCCGACTGGGCGCCTCCCCGGACGCCCCCGGCCGCTCCTGCGGATCGTCCGGCGCCGATGGGCGGGTCCTCCGCCCCGGACCAGGCGGCCCCGGGCGGGGCCGGCCCGGACCAGGCCCGGGGCGGGCAGTCGGAGACCGGCCCCGGCTTCTTCGACCCCGCCGATCGCGGCGGGGGCCCCGCCTGACCGGCGGGCCGGGTCACCGGCGGGCCGTCGAGCCCATCCAGGCCTCGACGGCGGCCGACTCGCGCGGCAGCCGGTCGCTGAGCACCGAGCAGCCGTCGGCGGTGATGACGATGTCGTCCTCGATGCGCACGCCGATGCCGCGCAGCGGCTCGGGCACGAGCAGATCGGACGACTTGAGGTAGATGCCCGGCTCCACGGTGATGACCATCCCCTCGGCGAGGGCGCCCCGGCGGTACTGCTCGTCGCGGGCGTGCGCGCAGTCGTGGACGTCCAGGCCCAGGTGGTGGCTCGTGCCGTGCACCATCCAGCGGCGCCACTGCCCGCCGCCGGTCGACAGGGCCTCGTCCACCGAGACGGGCAGGATGCCCCAGTCCCGGAAGGCCCGGACGAGCACCTCGACGGCGGCGCGGTGCACGTCGAGGAAGCCGGCGCCGGGCCGTGCCGCGGCCATGCCGGCCCGCTGGGCGGCGAGGACCGTGTCGTGGACCAGGCGCTGGGCGTCCGTGAAGGCTCCGGTGACCGGCATCGTGCGGGTGATGTCGGCCGTGTAGAGCGAGTCCAGCTCGATGCCGGCGTCCATGAGGACGAGATCGCCGGGGCGCACCGGACCGTCGTTGCGCACCCAGTGCAGGGTGTTGGCGTGCTCGCCCGCCGCGACGATCGAGTCGTAGCCGACGGCGTTGCCCTCGGTGCGGGCGTGCATGCCGAAGACTCCCTCGAGCAGCCGCTCGCCGCGGCGGTGGGCGACCGCGCGGTCGAGGTGGGCGACGACGTCGGTGAAGGCGTCGGCGCTGACCCGGCTGGCCTCGCGCAGCTGGCCGAGCTCCCAGTCGTCCTTGACCATGCGCAGCTCGTCGGCCGCGGTGACCAGCTCGTCGTCGGCCCGCGGATCGGCGCCGCGGGACCCGTCGACGAGCGCGGTGACCGCGGGGTCCGCCTCGCGGATGACGCGGACCGGGGCGTCGGCGCGCTCGAGGAGCGCCGGCAGCCGGTCGATGCTCTCCGTGCGCATGCCGCACAGCGACGACATCTCCGCCGGGGACTCCCGGGCGCCGACCCACATCTCGCCGTAGCGGGGGTCGGAGTAGAACTCCGGGTCGATGCGCGGCACGCGCGGGTGGAAGAACAGCACGCCCTCGCCGTCGGGCTCGATGACGAGCACCGCGTCGGGCTCGCGGTCGGAGCCCAGCCCGCTGAGGTGCGCGAAGGCCGAGTGCGGCCGATAGGGGAAGTCGCAGTCGTTGTTGCGTCGCCGGAGGCCGCCTGCCGGGACGACGAGGCGCTCGCCGGGAAACCGCGCCGACAGGGCCGCGCGGTGGGCCGTGGCGCTGGGTACCGACGCCAGCCGGGCCGGGGGCTCGGCGGGGTAGGGTGCCCAGTCCGCCGCAATGAACTCCTTGAACGCCTCCGAGTACGGCGACCCGCCCCGGGGGGTGTCCGTCCCTTCCCTGTTCATGCTCGCCTCCATGGTTCTGAGCGTCGGTTCGACCAGTGCCGATGGTAGGCCGGTCGCGCCGACGACGGGCCGGGCGCCCGGGGCGCCGTGGTCAGGGGCCGTACGGGGTGAAGCCGGCCGGCCACTCGACGGGCCCGTCGCCCAGGACGGCGAGCGCCGCGACCGCGTCGGGGAAGGGGCGCCAGTGCGCCAGCCGCACGTCGGCCCGCCGCAGGGTGTCGTTGACGGGCAGCCCGGGGTCGGACAGGAAACCGGTGCCGCGCGCCTTCAGGAGGGCCTCCTTGGCCGTCCACAGGCGCAGGGCGTCGGCGTCCGTGCCGCGGGCCGCCCACCAGTCGCGCTCGGCGTCGGTGAACACCGAGGTGAGGGCGCGGACGTCCACGGCGCTGTCCCGCCCCTGGGTGTCGACCCCCACCACGGCCCGGGCGAGCACGGCGACCACGGCGTTGTCGTGGCTGATCGAGGCCCGCCATCCCGCCAGCCCGGTCGTCGGCCCGCCCCGCCCGTCGGCGCGCTCGTGCAGGATGACGGGCCCCGTCGTCCCGAGGAGGCCCCGTTCGGCGGCCGCGCGCCCGGCATCGGCGATGAGCTTCCGGGCGGTCACCATGCGCGCCCGGTCGATCTCGCGGCGCAGGCGGTGCAGACGGGCCAGCGTCGGCGGGTCGAGCAGCGCGGTGAGTTCGGGGCGGTCCCAGTCGGTCAGCGGACGGGACCAGACGATGACGGCCGCGGGGGTGTCGAGGACGACGAGCCCGGGGGCCGGTCCGTCACCGTCCATCGCTCTCCGATCCGTCGCCGAAGGTGCCCAGCGGGGCCAGTCTAGGGGGCGTCCGGGACCGTCGTGACGCGCACACCCGCCGCGCGCCCGGCTAGGCTTGGCCCATGCTCGCCGATCCCGTTGCACAGCGTCGACTGCTCGATGTGGCCGCCCTCGACATGAAGGCCGTGCACCTGCGGCACAGGGCGGCGAACCTCCCCGAGGACGAGGAGCTCCGCGGGCTCCAGGCCGAGCGCGTCGCGCTGACCGAGCGCATCACCGAGGCCGACACCCGCCGAGGCGACGTCCAGATGGAGCTCGACCGCATCGACCGCGACCTCGAGACGGTCAAGGTCCGCCAGAAGCGCGACCAGGGGCGCGCCGACTCGGGCGAGGTCGTCGACCAGCGGGCACTGCAGTCCCTGCTCGCCGAGATCGAGCACCTGACCGGACGCATCAACGACCTCGAGGAGACCGAGCTCGAGGCCATGCAGGCCGTCGAGGACGCCACGGCGGCGCGCGACGAGTTCGTCGCCCAGCGCACCGGCATCGAGGAGCGGATGCGTGAGCTGCTGGCCAGTCGCAAGAGCGCCAGGGCCGAGATCGCCGAGCAGGCCGAGCGGCTGGCCGCCGAGCGGAGGGCGGTCCGCGAGCGGCTGCCCGCCGAGCTGCTGGCGCTGTACGACCGGATCGCCGGCCGCAGCGGCTCCAGCGGCGCCGCCGAGTTGCGCGCCCGGCGCTGCGGAGGCTGCGGGCTCGAGATCGACCCGACCGAGCTGCATGCCATCGCCGCCGCCGCGCCGGACGCCATCGTGCGCTGCGAGGAGTGCGGGCGCATCCTCGTCCGCACCGACGAGTCCGGGCTGTGACCCGGCGGGTGCACGGACCCGGCGCGCGCCCGCGCTAATCTGTCCACGGACGAGTCGGCCGGACGGTCGCGGCGCCCAGGCGCTGAGGAAAGTCCGGGCTCCACAGGGCAGGGTGATGGACAACATCCACCCGGGGCGACCCGCGGGACAGTGCCACAGAGAACAGACCGCCCGAGCGATCGGGCAAGGGTGAAACGGCGGTGCAAGAGACCACCGCATCGCAGGTGACTGCGATGGCACGGCAAACCCCACCCGGAGCAAGACCAAGAAGGATGCCCCCGGCATCCGCGCAGGCGTCCGAGGGCTGCCCGCCCGAGCCTGCGGGTAGGTCGCGCGCCCGTCGCGGAAGCGGCGGGGGAAGGACGCCGGCAACGGCGTTCGCAGATGGATGACCGTCGGCTGCGTGCAGTCACAGAACCCGGCTTACAGGCCGGCTCGTCCGCTCCTCCGGATGAAGCATGACCGAGCATGCGGAGCCGCACCCGCCGTCCGGAGTCGCCTGTGGCGGAGGCGGTGCGCGCCACGATCGGTGATGACTCTTAGGTTGTTTCCCTGATTCCTCCCCAGTTGTTTTATGCTGAGACTCGGCAGAGATGCCGCAGCAGCCACGGCCATCGCCGTCGGAGATGCACAAGTCCCCTGTAGCTCAGCTCTTGTGGTTCGAAGGAGAGCTGTCACCAATGAACGGACGTCGCCTCGCCGCTGCATCTGCGACGATGCTCGCGCTCACCGGGTGCAGTGCCGGCTCCCTCATCCCCGGGGCCTCACCGTCACCGACACCCGAAGTCACCTACGACAGCGTCACAGAGCTCCGCGATGCCGCCGTGGAGGACGGATACGACTGCCCCGACTGGCGGCAGACCAACGTCGTGAAGAACGCGGCACAGTCAGGGAACTGCTCCAGTGCGGACGTCTTCTCCATCTACCTGTCAGAAGAAGACGCGCAGCAGACCATCGACGGTGTGAAGTCGCTCGGTACCGAGGTTCACGTGCTGACTGGCGGGAACTGGATCATCAACGCTCCCACTGCTGAGTTGTCCTCCCTCAAGGAGGCGCTGGGTGGGACGATCGTCCAGTACTCGGGGACCGTGAGGCTTATTCACAGCGCCTGTGGATGACACTGTGACCAGGGGCGACGATCGCGATCTGGCCCTCCATGAATAAGCCTTCATGAACCGCCCCCGAGGGGGAGGTGCGGACCCTGCTCGCACAGGCCGGCTCGTCCGCCCCGCGGCGCGTGCTCGGCGGCCGTTCGTCACCGGGTGGCACCATGGTGTGGTGGCAGATCAGGGTTCCGGGAGCGGGTACGAGCCGAGTCTCGGTTGTCTCACGTCCATGGCCGTCAGGATCCTCCTGCTGGTCGGCCTCGTCCTCGGGGGCCTGTCCTTCCTGCTGCTCTTCGTGCTGGCCCTGCTCTTCATGCTGGCCGCCAGCTACCAGACGGACGGGACCGGCACGTTCAACGACATGATCCTGTGGATCCTCGAGCGCGTCTTCTTCGACGGCCTCGATCCGCGGATGTCGCTCGGGGCCATGTTCGGCAAGGCCCTGTGGACCGGCATGTGCTCCCTCGGGCTCCTCCCCCTGGGCCTGGCGCTCCTGGCGCGCCAGGTCACCCGCCAGCTCTGGGAGGAGCCGCGGCACCATGTCCTCCGGCTCGTCGGCCTGGGCCTGTCCCTGCTGATCCTGGTCAACCCGGTCGGCCTCGTGCATGCGGGCCTGCCGTTCGGCCTCAGCCTCCAGGCCCTCACCTGGGGCCCGGCGTTCGTCCTCATCGGGAGCTGCCTCGACCGACAGCTGTTCGGCGCCGAGAAGCCGGTGTGGATGCGGTCGTGGTTCCGGGCCGGGAAGGGCTCTCCCGTCCCGGCCGGCCCCGTGCCCGCGGGCACGGGCACGGGCCCGGTTCCTCAGCCCATGCCGATGGGGGCTCCCGGCCCCGTGCCGGCGCCCGTGGGACGCCCCCTCCCGCCGGCGCCCATGGCGCCGCCGCCCGGGCCCGCGCCGATCGGCCCGCCCGGGCAGTACCCCGCCCGAACGGGCCAGCAGGCCATGCCGCCGGCCCCTCACGGCGGCCGGCCCCTGCCGTACCCGCCGCCCACCTGGCCTCCGATGACCGGGCCGAATCCGCGCTGACGAGGCACGACGGCGCAGGAGGGCGGGACCCGGCGGGCTGATCGTCCGGGCCGGTCGGCTCAGTGGATGCCCGACAGGTCGATGCCGGCGGGATCGCCGCCCAGGATCGGTTCGCCGCTGCTGGGCAGGGTGAGGATCTCGGCGCCGGTCTCGGTGATCACCAGCGTCTGCTCGAACTGGGCGCAGCGCGAGCCGTCCTCGGTCACGACGGTCCAGCCGTCGTCCCACTGCTTGGTGCGGGCACTGCCGATGGTGAGCATCGGCTCGATCGTCAGGGTCATGCCCGGCGCCATCGTCCGGTCGTAGCGCGGCTCGTCGTAGTGGAAGATGATGAGCCCCGAGTGGAAGGCGGTGTGCACGCCGTGGCCGGTGTACTCGCGCACCACGTCGTAGGCGAAGCGCCGGGCGTACCTCTCGATGACGCGGCCGATGACCGAGACCGAGCGACCGGGCTTGCATGCCTTGATGGCGCGGTACATCGACGCGCGGGTCACCTCGGACAGCTTCCGCGACTGCTCGTCGACCTCGCCGACGTAGAAGGTGGCGCAGTTGTCGCCGTGCACTCCCTCGGCGTAGGCGGTGACGTCGAGCTTGATGATGTCGCCGTCCTCGAGCGGGCGCTTGTCAGGGATGCCGTGGCAGATGACCTCGTTGACGCTCGTGCAGATGCTCTTGGGGAAGCCCCGGTAGTCCAGGCTGGCCGGCCAGGCGTGGTGGTCGCACATGAACTCGTGGGCGACCGCGTCGAGCTCGTCGGTGGTGACCCCGGGGGCGATCCGGGCCGCGGCCACGAGGATGGCGTCCGCGGCGATGCGGCCGGCGACGCGCATCCTCTCGACGACCTCATCGCTCTGGATGTCGGAGCCCTCGTAGTCCTCCGGCTCCATCCTCCCGACGTAGGGGGGGCGGACGATGCCCGCGGGAACGGGACGCGTCGGGCTCTGAGGATACGGCTTCATGGCAGTCACGGGCCCAAGTCTAGGACCGGGCCCCGTCGCCGGACGCCCGGCTGCGGGTCCCGTCAGGAGACGACCTTCAGTCCGGCGATGCAGTCGCGCACCTTCTTGTCGCGGGCGGAGTCGCCGATCGTGACGCTGGAGATGAAGACCCCGAAGTGGTCGTCCGAGCCGACGTCGACGACGTAGACGTCCACGACGTCGCCCTCGACCTGCGGCAGATTGCTCATCGTGACGTAGACCTCGGCCTGCATGTGCCAGGCCTGGTGGCCGTTGACGGTGGTCGCCTCGTCGACGAGGTCCTTGCGGCCCGTGTAGCCCGAGTAGTAGCCGCTGGAGGCGTAGCACTCCATGGTCTGGTGGGCCGAGACGGTCGGGTCGGTGAAACCGTCGGTGGCGTTGAGGGCGCCCACGCTGACGTTCGACATCCACCCCGGGTAGACGTCGTCGATGAGCGTGTGGAGGTCGGAGACCCAGTCGAGGTAGAAGGACGGGCTGTTGTCCCAGCCCGAGATGTCCGGGGCCTGGAGCCCGCCGCCGGCGATGCCCTTGGAGGGCTGGTTCGTCTGCGTGCTGACGGTGGTGACGGGGCAGCGCTGGCTGGACTGGTGGGAGCTGGGCGTCGGCGTGGGGGTGCTCGTCTCGTCCCAGGCGGACTCGGTGGGTGCGGCGGAGTTGGTGTCCTCGGGGACGTCGCCTCCGGTGCCCTGGCCGCCGCGGGTCAGGACGATGACGACGACGAGGGCGACGGCGGCGAGGATCGCGATGATGGCGACGACGAACCCCCTGCCCCCGCCGCTCCTCCCGGCGCCGCCGGCCGCGGTCGGGGCCTCCCCCGGCGGGGGCGTGGCCGCGGGGTCCGTCGTCGTCGTCTCGGACCATGCCTGGCCGTCCCAGTAGCGATACCTGCCGGGCGTGCCGGCGGGGTCCGGATACCAACCGGGGCTGGGCATGCGGTCTCCTCGGGGACGATGAGTCGGCGGGCGGGCTCCCGAGCCCGGCCGCCGACCGGGACGGTGAACGGTGACTCGCCTCGGAGTTTATCGCCCGTGGTCCGGCCCGCCCGGCGCCGTACGGCCGGCACTGGCAGACTGGGGGTCATGGATCGCCAAACCGAGTTCGTCCTGCGCACCGTCGAGGAACGCAATGTGAAGTTCATCCGACTGTGGTTCTCCGACGTGCAGGGCTTCCTGAAGTCCGTGGCGATGGCCCCGGCCGAACTCGAGAGCGCCTTCGACGAGGGCACCGGCTTCGACGGCTCGGCGATCGAGGGCTACGCGCGCGTCTACGAGTCCGACATGATCGCGCACCCCGACCCGTCCACCTTCCAGTTGCTGCCCTGGCGCACGCACGCCAACACGGCCCGCATGTTCTGCGACATCTCCATGCCCGACGGCTCACCGGCGATGGCCGACCCGCGGCACGTGCTCGAGCGGGCCCTGGGCAGGGCCGCCGACATGGGGTTCACCTTCTACTGCCATCCCGAGATCGAGTTCTTCCTCATCGAGAAACTGCGTCAGGGCGAGTACGGGCCCAAGCCGCTCGACAACGCCGGCTACTTCGACCACACCACCATGGACGACGGCACCGACTTCCGCCGCGACGCCGTCATGATGCTCGAGCAGATGGGCATCTCGGTCGAGTTCAGCCACCACGAGAGCGCCCCCGGCCAGCACGAGATCGACCTGCGCTACGCCGACGCCCTGTCGATGGCCGACAACATCATGACCTTCCGCGTCGTCGTGCGCGAGATCGCCGCGAGTCAGGGCATCCAGGCGTCCTTCATGCCGAAACCGTTCACGGACGCGGCCGGCTCCGGGATGCACACCCACATGAGCCTGTTCGAGGGCGACCGCAACGCCTTCTTCGACGCCGCCGACGAGGTGCGCCTGTCGCGCACCGGACGCCACTTCGTGGCCGGCCTGCTGGCCCACGCCCGCGAGATCACGGCCGTGACGAACCAGTTCGTCAACTCGTACAAGCGCCTGTGGGGCGGCGGAGAGGCGCCGGCCTACGTCTGCTGGGGCCGGAACAACCGCTCCGCCCTCGTGCGGGTGCCGCTGTTCAAGCCGAACAAGCAGTCCAGCGCCCGCATCGAGTACCGCGCCATCGACTCCTCGTGCAACCCCTATCTCACCTACGCGCTGCTCCTCAACGCCGGGCTTGACGGCATCGAGCGCGAGCTGCCGCTGCCCGACGAGGCCGAGGACGACGTGTGGGCCCTGTCCCACAAGGAGCGCCACGCGCTCGGCATCGCGCCGCTGCCGCGCAGTCTCGACGAGGCGATCGAGGCCATGGAGTCCAGCGAGCTCGTCGCCGAGACCCTCGGCGAGCACGTCTTCGACTACTTCCTGCGCAACAAGCGCGCCGAGTACGTCGAGTACGCCCAGCAGGTCACCCCGTGGGAGCTCAGGCGGGGCATCGGCCGCATCTGAGGGTGAGGAAGGAGTCGGCCATGATGTTCGTCTGCTCCCGCTGCGGGGCCCATGAACCGTCCGCCACGCGCGCGCCCCGCTGCCGCTGCGGCGGCTTGTGGGGTCTCGAGCACGAGCACCCGCCGTTCGACCCCGCCGCGGTCGACCGGCGCGAGTGGAGCATGTTCCGCTACCGGGCCTTCATGGAACTCGACGACGACGCCACATGGCAGTCCGTCACCATGGGCGAGGGCATGACGCCGATCATCGACTTCGACGACGACCTCGCGCTGAAGATGGACTACCTCATGCCCACCGGCTCGTTCAAGGACCGAGGGGCGGCCGCGCTCATCGCGCACTGCGTCTCGATCGGGGTGGACCGCGTCGTCCAGGACTCCAGCGGCAACGCCGGGCACGCCGTGGCCGCCTACTGCGCCCGGGCCGGCATCGGCTGCGAGATCTTCGTCCCGCAGGGCACCTCACCGAAGAAGATCGACCTGATCCGGGCCAGCGGCGCCGCCGTCAACGTCGTGCCCGGCAGCCGCGACCACTGCGCCGACGTCTGCCGCGCGAAGGTCGCGGCCGAGGGCGTCTACTACGCCAACCACGTCTACAACCCGGTCTTCTACGAGGGCACGAAGACCTTCGCCTACGAGATCTGGGAGCAGCTGGGGCGCATCCCGGCGAACATCCTCGTGCCGGTGGGCAACGGCACCCTGTTCCTCGGGCTCGTGAAGGGCCTGGAGGAGCTGCTGGACGCCGGGCTCATCGAGGCGATGCCGCAGATCATCGCCGTGCAGGCCGCCGGCTGCGATCCGCTGCTGCGCGCGGCCGAGGCCGGGGCCTCGCAGCCTGCGGCGGTCACGCCCGAACCCACCCTCGCCGAGGGCATCGCCATCGGGGCGCCGATGCGCGGCGCGCAGATCCTCGCCTGCGCCCGCAGATACGGCGTGCGTTTCGTCCACGCCCCCGAGGACGAGATCCTGCCCGCCCGGGCGGCGCTCGATGCCCGGGGCGTCCACTGCGAGCACACGACGGCCGCGAACCTGGCCGCCTACTGGCAGTACTGCCGCCAGTGGGGCCCGACCCCGGACTGCCTGACCACCATGTGCGGGGCCGGCCTCAAGTCCGACCACTGACCCGCTCCGGGCGCTCAGGCGTTGACCGTCCTCGGGTCAGCGCGGACTGACGACCGGCAGCATCCGTGCGACCTCGGCGGCGTGCACGCCCGAGACGCGCAGCAGGTGCTCCTCGTGCGCCCGCTCCCACGTGAGGGCGCCCGTGCACAGGGCCCAGAAGGTGTCCGGGTCGGTCTCGACGACGTTCGGCGGGGTGCCGCGGTGATGCACCGGCCCGCCGCCGGGCGCCCTCAGCTGCACGGCCGTCGTCGGGGGCACCCGCAGCTCGATGCTCAGACCGCCGAAGCGCTCGCCGAGCACCTGGGAGCAGGCGCGCAGGGCCTGCGCCGCGCCCGCCCGGTCCGGGACGACGCCGCAGCGGTCGGCGAGCAGGCGCGCCTCGATCGTGAGCGCCCGGACGACGTCGACCAGCCGCACCGGGCCCTCCTCGGTGCCGACGGTGCCGCACCCGGCTCCTTCCAGGGCCCGCTCGCAGGCGTCGATCGCCTCGTCGGCGCGGACGGCGAGACGATCCGGGTCCGTGCCGGCCATGAGCCCCCGTACGCGGCCGGCGCGGGCGGCACGGGTGCGCTCCCGGGCCTCGAGGTGGTCGGCGAGCGGCATCGCGGCGGCCCGCAGGGGGCTGGCGGCGGCCGCCGCCAGTTCGTCGGCGGCCAGCGTCAGCTCGGCGAGGGCACGCGGGTCGTCGCAGACCGCGGCCCGCAGCGCCCGCAGCAGCGCCACGCAGGTGCCGGCCGCCCTCCGTGCGGCGGTCTCGGAGCGAGCCGTCATGGTGTCCTCCTTCCGCTGCCCGTGTCGATGGTGCCCATCGGGGCCTGCTGACGGCATTGAGGCTACCCGCTGCTCCATCCGCCGCCGGCCATGCGGGATGGTCATGGGGCCTTGCAGCCGATGTCCATGGCGCTGTGCGCGCGGATCGCGGCGAGATCTGCGGCGAGAGCCTCCGCCTGATCGGACAGCAGGCAAGTCGTGGTCACTCGGATGGCGGGTTCGCTGTTGATTCTGAACAGTGAGCCTGGTGCGACGCTCCAGTGCTTGGCGAGCAGGTCCGTGCACAGACGCGCCTCGTCATCGGTCGGTATCCACACATGGAGCCCCGTGGTGTTCGTCCCGGTGACCGGGATCCCGTGTCTGCGGAGCGTCTGAAGAAAGATGTGTCGTCTTCTGTCATAGGTGCGTGCGGCATTCCTGAGGGCGTGGAGCGTGTGCTGGCCCGTCATGAGGGAGAGGACGAGTTCCTGCATGGTCCGAGGAATCCAGCCCGACGTGATGAGCAGCGTTCTGTCCAAGCGGTCGGCGGTCACAGGATCAGCCGACAGGGCCGCGAACCTCAGATCCGGACCGTGACTCTTGGACAACGACCGGATGCAGGCCCACCGGGTCGTGATGCCGGTCAGTGTCCTCAGCGGTGCACTGGTCAGATACGCGAGGTAGTCGTCCTCGATGACCAGCAGGTCCGGATGCTCGGAGATGATGGCGTGCAGCGCCGCATGGCGCTGCGGTGTCGTCCCGACCCCTGTGGGGTTCTGCGAGCGTGCGGTGATGATGACGGCCTTCGCGCCTGCTCGGATCGCCTGACGGAGCGATTCCGGGGAGATCCCCTCATCGTCGAGCGCGATGGGGGTCTTCCTCATGCCGAGAAGATCCACGAGGAGATGCGCGTGCGGGTATCCCGGATCCTCCACTGCGACGGCATCGCCTTGGGAGAGGGCCGATCTCAGGAGTCCTCCGACCGCTTCCATGGCTCCGTGGGAGAAGACGATGTGCTCGGCGGTCACATCATCAGCGGCGAATCCCTGTCTGAAGAGCTCTTCCAGTTCGGCCAGCCGAGTTGCGCTGTCCGGGCGGGCAGGAAGGGACACGGGCGTGTCATGGAGCGCAGGCAGGAGGGTGTAATCGGGATGGCCGCTGGACAGGTCCACTGACTCTGCGGGTCGGTCGATCGTCAGACGGCTGGGCGGATGGGCCCGGGCCGTGGACACGAAAGTTCCGCGCCGGCCCTCCGTGACGAGGAGACCGCGCTGGCGCAGGTCGCGGATGGCTGCTGAGACCGTCACAGGGCTCAGGTCCGCGAGCGATGCGAGCTCACGCACGGCGGGGAGCCGCTCGCCCGGCTGGCACTGGCCAGTGGCGATCGCGTCCTCGATGAGATGGACCAATTGTCGAGCGGAACGGATGCTGGTACTGTCAAGGGCGAACACGGATTGTATTGTATCAGATTTTATCTGATCTGTCACAGTATGGGGGGACATGGTGTTCGAGATGGACGTGGTGCTGGATGCACCGCTCGCTGCCGACTGCCTCTCAGAGGCCGCCTACTGGCTCTACTTCGCGAGTCCTAACATCGCTCGCTTCTACATTGATCCAGTCGAGCGTCGGCGTGTGCATGTCTGGAGCCTCGCAGAGGATGAGGAATCCGAGATCGATCGAAAGGTGAGGATGACGCTGGCACGGTTCGCTCAGTCGACAAATGTCATTGATGCGGTGCCACGACGTGTTGGGATCGAGTCGTCAGGTGAAGATGTGAGGGGGGCTGACCCGGCGGGTGCGGCGGATGCAGGGTTAGTACGACGACTCGGCCTCGCGGACACGGAGATCGGAGAATTGATGACGGCACTCGCAAGAGGATTCGATGATGAGTTTCGCCGTCTTGGAACAAGTATGGGGGCCTGTGAACGTGAATACTCGACGTTGCTGCCCATCGAGTTTTTCGAGAAGTGTCATTACTTCGACGCTTTTCCGCAGAACATCATGTATCCGACGATGATGCAGACGGATGTGGATGCTGCTGAAAAATTCAGCGACTACACGGTGAATCATCGTGGTCGGCCGCCGCGTGATTATTCTGGTTTTCAGGAACGTACGCATGTCCTCGCGCCAGCGGCGTGTTTCCATGTTTACATGGCGAATGAAGAAAAAACTTTGGAGGGCAACACTCTTGTGACCACGCGTGGTACCTGCTATCGGTACGAAGGGCGTAATGCGTCGACGTTGGAGCGTCTCTGGGACTTTCAAATGCGGGAAATTGTTTACTTGGGTTCGCGTCAGTTCGTTCGTGACTGTCGAGACGAGACACAGGAACGTGTTCTCCGACTAGTCGAACAGTGGGGCTTGAGCGGGGTCGTCGAAGCTGGCCATGATCCCTTCTTCCTCCGCGGTGAGCGTCCTGAGTGCGAGCTCGACCCGGACGCGAAGTTTGAGCTTCGCCTTGATCTGCCCTATCGGGATGCAGATTCAGCCTGTGCATCGTTCAACATCAGCGGGACTTTCTTCGGTTCGACTTCGAACATCATGTTGAGTGATGGTGGAACCGCATGGACAGGTTGTACGGCTTTCGGACTGGAGCGATGGGCATGGGCGGCTGTCATGCAGCACGGCACGAATCCTGCACGCTGGCCGCACGGATTGCGCGCTGTGCTGGAAGGAGCCCGCTGACGATGAGTGCTGTGAATGCAGGAAGCCAGCTGTCTGGAGACGTTCTTGTCGAGATTCGATCAAGCTCGTCCGTCTCAGTGAGGGTCATCAGTCCGCTCGGTGACCAGGCCGAGCGACTGATTCGTGAACTGGTCAACGAGACTTTGACTCAGCGGGGCATTGATAATGTTCGGATCAAGATTCTTGATAACGCAGCGTCGGAATGGGCTGTGAGAGCACGGCTTGCCACAGCCTTCAGGCGTTGGAGGGAGCAGGGGGCTCCTCATGACTGACCACGTCATCTCTTTATATGTCTCAGCCACGAAGCCGGGGTACATTGAGCATGCACTGACAGTATCTGTCGACGAAGTTGTTGTCGATTTGGAAGACTCTGTGCCAAGTGACGAAAAAGATAGCGCACGAGATGTTGCCAGAGAGTTCCTGCGGGCTCATCCAGGCGTCGAGAATCTCATAATTCGGGTGAATCAACCTCGTGGTACTGCTCTGTATGATGACCTGAGTGCACTTGTTCCGCTCGGTTTGCGTGCGATTCGTCTTCCGGGGGCGCGGAGATTTGAGGATGTATCGCGATTCTTTTCGTGGACAAAGGAATTCGTGGATCAAAGTTCTGTCCGACTAGAATTGATGATCGAGAACAGGGAGATTTTTAGTGATATCACAAGGATTGTCGAGACTTTTCCGCAGGTGAAGGCACTGACATTTGGTGGTGGAGACTATCTGGCTGACATCAAAAGTGAGTCCCTTGAGTCCTTGTGGGAGGCGAAACGTCAGTTGGTCGCTGTTGCCCGTGAATGTGGACTGCCCGCATATGACACTGTATTCTCCGATTATCATTCGCGAGATCTCGTGTTCGGTGACGCATTGAGAGCCGCGAGTCTTGGTTTTCATGGGAAGAGTGTTATCCACCCTGCGCAGATTCCTGTTACGCGCGAGGCATTTTCCGACGCCTGTTCGTAGACGCTGCGCAAGGACCGGCTTCATGTGTGTCCTGTCCAAGAGGGGGCATTCTCTCCACTTGAGGCGATGCAGGGTGCGAGGGTAAGACCAAGTGAGGACATTCTGTGGGGTGGGGGCGATGGTTTTACCGTCATGGACCAGAAGAACCTATCGAACTCCACAGAGTCCTCGTGGTCGGCCCTTCACCGGTTCGGGTGATTTGTGGCGGGGCTCCTCTCAGGCGGGTCGTGGAGTATTTGGTTTCCCAGAAGCACTCAGGGTGTGTCAATGGATACCTCGGGCAAGGGGCTGCGGGTGTGTCTTGACCTACAAGCAATGAAACCCACGAGAAGGCGTTTTATTGATGGCTGTTACGAATGAAATCAGAACTGGTGACCGGTGAAGTGGGCATATGATCACGAGTTGAAACGACGTGACTGCGTCTCGCGGAAGATTCGCGATATGGGGAGGCAACCAGGAGCGGGTGTTCTGGTTGTTGGCCGGCGAGTGCCTCACGGCGCGCTTCCGTCGCCAATCATCGACTCTTTTTGCCTTCGTGTCGTGAGAGCCATGCGCTGTCGACTCGATGGTGAATATGGGGCTGTTCACCGGGTCTGTGGCACGTACATCTTGCAGTTTTCGCCTGGACCGTTGGAGACGAAACGGATGGCAGTGCGTTTGGAGCAGGACCTATGGTATGGTTTCTTGGTCGATGTGGATGTTTATGATGGTGTCATTCCTGTCACCAGGCATTCTCTTGGTCTTCCTCCTCGTTCCTGCTATGTGTGTGGGTCACCGTCAAAAGAGTGCGTGGTGAAGAGCAGGCACTCTCGTCCGAGAACAATAGTCAAAATATGGATCTCCCTGATTGGAAGAGCGATTCTTCATAGGGTGCGTCCGAATGGGAAGATGCGAGGAGAGAACAGTAGTGAGTCCTAGGCGTGTGGTTGGAACAAGTCAGCAGGACATCAGTCTGGCGGCTGAGGCCCTTGTGCGCGGTGAAGTAGTGATATCCCCGACGGATACGCACTACACGTTGCTTGCTTCTCCTGCGCAGGAAGCTGGGTCCGCCCGAATATATGAGATCAAGAAACGGGACTCAGATTTTCCGTTGACGATCTTCTTGTCCGGCCCGGGTTTGTTGGATCAAGTTGCGCTCGTGGATGATCGCGTAAAAGCTCTGGCGGAAGATCTGTGGCCTGGAGGGCTTACGCTTATTCTTCCCAAGCGTCGTTCGAAAGTTCCTGATTACATCACGGCGGGATTGCCTACCGTGGCCGTTGCCTGTCATCGAAATCCAGTATTTGTAGAATTGTTGCAAAAAATCGGCGGCTGGGGTGTTTGTACTTCAGCGAATCTGTCAGGTCAGGGTGAGCAGTTGGTCACGTTCCGTCAGGCGGCTGATCAGCTAGGGGATAAGGTTTCTCTGATGGTTGACGGAGGCCCTGCGGTTTCTGATTCTGGTAATACCATTGTCGACCTCACTGGACGAACCCCACTGCTTGTCAGGGCCGGTCGGATCGCGCTGACGGATGTGCGGAAACACCTTCCGGATCTGGTTGACCGAACGAAAGACTACAAAACAAGGCTCAAGCGTCGGCAGCAGAGCGTTGCAACTTGGCACCCGACTCTTGCTGGAATGACGGCGCTGGTCACTGGGGCTGCGCGTGGACGTGGTTCTGAGCTTGTACGCGTTCTTGCTCAGTCAGGCGTGCGCACATTGGTCACGGACAAGAGCGAAACCGGAGAATCAGTGGCAGAGGAACTGATTGCTCAAGACTTCGATGTGGAGTTCCGTGTGCTGGATGCGACGGATCCTGTGCAGTGGGGTGATGCCGTGAAACATGTTCTGAAAAAGTGGGGGGGATTGGATCTACTTATAAATAACGCAGGGTATTTTGAGTCAAGGCAGCTTGATGAGGTTGACCGGCACGATTGGCAGCTCAGTTTTGCTGTCAATACATCGGCCGCCTTCTACGGAATTCGTGCTGCTGCGCCATACATGGGGATGCATTCATCGATCGTGAATGTTTCATCAGTGTTCGGGAAAATCAGTCGCCCTTATACGGGAGTGGCGTATGAGACCAGCAAGGGGGCACTGTTGCCTTTAACGCGTTCGGCGGCTCGTCATTTGGCTTCCAGCGGCATACGAGTGAATGCCGTTTGCCCTGGACTCATCCGTACGCCGATGACTGAGGATCTGTTCGTTGCGGGGAATCATGATGTTCTTGCTGGCATACCGCTGGGGAGAGCAGTTGATATTTTTGATATCATCGATGCTGTTTGTTTTCTCGCATCCCCGTTGAGCAGTTACGTGACTGGGACAGCCCTTCATGTTGATGGTGGTTTGCTCTGCTTATGAGCCTGTCAACATCAATGGCCACCGATGAGTCGGCTGAGTTCCTCGCTGAGGATATTGTTTATGCGCTTGCCGCGGAAGCCGCTGCAGAGTCAAAGCCAGGACTTGTCACAGCGTCACAAACGGCCAGCCACACGGATATGGATGTCTTCACGCTTCTGCGTAGCGCGTGCAGTCTTCGAGATACTTTTCGCGATGCGGCTTTGCTGTGCGCAAACCTTGATGTGGGGCAGGCTATAAATTCTTGCTCAAGCTTGTTCGCAGAACTACGTAGCATTGGGAAATATGGCGAACAGGTGATGTTCAGGGTCACTGGTGGAGTCAATACCCACAAAGGAGGAATTTTTCTCGGAGTTCTCTTGGCGGCTGCTGCGCGGATTGTTGTGGATCGTGAGCCTTTCCTCAATCCGTCGCAAGTATGTCTTGTGGCGCGGCAATTGGCGTTTCCTGCTCTGCTTTCTGACATGATCTTCTCCGATGATGACAGTGACTCCGTTGATCATCTATCGGGTGGGTTGAGAGCTTGGAGGATGTTCGGTGTGCAGGGGATCCGCGGAGAAGTAATCTCGGGTTTCTCCAGTGTGTTGAACAATGGAATTCCTGCTCTTGAGCTATCATTGAATCGTGGTGTGCGCATCGGGGCAGCTTTGACGCATACGTTGATTTCTCTCATGGCCGTGGTGCAGGATTCGACGGTTCTCAACCGTGTCAATGATCCTAAGAGGCTAGCTCTCGTGCAGGATCGTGCAAATGACATTTTGGCCAATGGAAGTATTTTCACGAAGCGAGGGAAACGACTCATCCGACGTGCAAATGGTGAGTTTACTCGATTGCGGATCAGTCCGGGGGGAGCGGCTGATCTCACTGCGGTCAGCCTGTATCTTCATTTGTGGTCGAGTCATGGCCGTGTGGCTTGCAAGAAGAATTATTCTTCTCTATGCGAGGGAGTCGATGGCCAATCTTTCTGGATCTGACCCTCTTCTTGGGCTGTCATCATGAAATAATCAAGGGGGGAAGAGGTTCAGGGGCTCACCACAGAATTGGTGCGCTTCCGTGTCGCTCGAGGATCTATTCATGGAGGCTCGGCGGAAAAACATGGTCCCCAGTGGTAGCCAGGTCTACTGTTGTTGTGAACAATCTTCCAGGAGTGTGTCCGCAAGGGATGTGGAGCCCATCCGTCGATGACGGAGACAAGTTTTCAGAGCTTTGACTGAAATGGAAATGACGTAAAATAAAATCGGTGGTTTCTTGGCGTTTTCCATGGGAGCGGATTCTTCTGTCAGAGAGTAGAGGCAAGATGACAGGACTTCTTTTTGTGCTCGTTGGTGCCTTCCTGTCCATTTTTGATCAGTTCGTGATAAACGTGTCTGCCTATCAGATAGGTCGGGATCTTGGCGCATCGTCAGTGCAGTTGGAGGCGGTGATCAGTGGTTATGCCTTCGTGTACGGGCTGGGGCTGATCACGGGAGGCAGGATCGGTGACAGGTTCGGCCGACGCAGGGTGTACCGGACTGGGCTGATGATGTTTGCGATGACCTCTCTGTGCTGTGGCCTGGCGGGGACCGCGACCCAAATGGTTGCGGCGCGCCTTGGCCAGGGGCTGTCGGGGGCAGTCATGGTCCCGCAGGTCCTGGCCCTGATCAGGGTGAATTATCTTGGGGAGGAACGCACACGGGCGCTGTCCTGGTTCGGGATTTCGTTGGGTCTCGGTCAGGTCATGGGACAGGTCTTCGGTGGCATGATCCCGAGTCTCGATGTCCTGGGTCTGGGCTGGCGGCCGATTTTCCTGATCAATGTTCCGGTGTGCTTGCTCGCTTGGCTGGGGTGTGGGCGCTGGCTGGTCCACGACCAAGGAGCGCCCGCGGTGAGGATGGACACACTCGGTGTGATACTTTTCGCGGCTTCGGTTGTGCTGCTCTTCGTCCCCCTGCTCGACCCGACCCGGCTGGAACGGTTTCCTGCGGGGGTCGTGCTGCTTGCGGCGGGGGGAACGTTCATCGGGCTGTTCATATATCACGAACATGCTGCAGCCGTGAGAGGATCGGTGCCGCTCATACCCTACCGGCTCTTCAAGTCGTCCGGGTTCGTGCTCGGTGTTTTCCTGAACGGTGCCCTGTACATAGGAATAATTCCTTTCTTCTTCCTTCTGGGGCTTTACTTCCAGTCCATCGTGCATCTCACCTCTTGGCAGTCCGGGTTGTTCTTCGTCCCGATCGGCATCGGGTTCGTCGTGGCCTCAGTGCTCGGTCCCGGGATCATGCGTGCGATCAGTGCTCCTCTGGTGCTCGTTGCCGGCTCCGCAACCAGTGCTGCGGGACTCGGAATCGTCATGGTCCTGGTGTCCCTCGGTGCTGCCCGTGGCTGGGCGTTTCTCGCACCGCTGTTCGTGTTCGGATTCGGGAACGGCTCCATTCTTCCCATCGTGACCGGAGTCGTGCTGCGTCATCTTCCGGTGCGGGACGCGGGGGCGGGCTCGGCGATCCTCACCACCGCCCAGCAGCTGTTCGGGGCGGTCGGTGTCGCCATCACTGGATCCATGATGTCGAACGCCGGCACGCTTGGGGCCACTCCCTCCGACTACGTCGAAGCGCTCTTCTTCCAGGAAATTTCGATCCTTGCTGCACTGGCGTTCGCTGCCATGCTGCTCAGATCGCAATCCAGGAGTCGTGATCCGGTCGACGGAGGAACGGGATGACGGTACGATCCTGCTGATTCGCCGGCCGTCTCCACAGGATCCGTCGAGACTCGTTCACCGGGGAGCTGACCAGATTCCTTTCTGTCGTTGGGCCGTTCTTGGGCATGAGGAACGAGTGTCTCCGGCGGTCCGTCCGACCCCGATCGGTGATCATTCGTCCTTGGCGGTCTCGCGCAGGTGGCACTTCGATCGCTGGACCGTCCCCGTGGCCACCGACAAGGTGATGGGCGGAGAGAACATACCGGCCAGACGGCCGCGCGGATCCAGCGGTGGCCGATGGTCCAACCGGGAGAGGCCATTGGCATCACGGCGGGCACGACGGATTCGTGCCAGTGATCCGGGGCCGTGCCTCCGTCCGAGGTCGCCACCCGCCCCGGCACCTCCCTCCACTAGGCTCGGTGCTGACCACCGCGGCACGGGCGCGCGGCGACCGGGAGGGGCCATGGCAGCACGCAGGATGACACTGACGGGTGTCCTGGCGCGGCGCGGGTTCACCGGCGTCGCCCATGCCGCGGAGGTGCTCGGCTCCCTTCCCGTCGACCCCGCAGGACTCATCGACGAGCTGTCCACGGCGGCCGACCCCGACCTCGGCCTGGCGGCGTTCGCCGAACTCTTCGAGCAGGCCCCCGAGCTGGTCGGCGAGATCATGGCCGACCAGGGATGGCGCCGCCGCCTCGTCGCCGTCATCGGCTTCAGCCAGGCGCTCGGCCACCACCTGGGGGCCCACCCGCAGGACGCCCGGGTGCTCGCGGCCGAGCCCCTCCGCTGGTCGGCCCGGGAGATCCTCGACGACCTGCTGGCCGACATCGGCCTGCCGGACCTGATCGGGGCCGAGCCGGGCGAGCTCGCCCGTGCCGTCGCCGGCGCCCCGGACGCCGCCGACCGGCTGCGCCTGGCCAACAGGCGCCATCTGGTGCGGATCGCCGGCCGCGACCTGCCGTCCCCCGACCCGGTGCTGGCCGTCGGCTCGGTCGCCGCCGAGCTGGCCGACCTGGCCGACGCCGTCATGGTCTGCGCCCTCACCATCGCCCGCAGCGAGGTCGTCGACCAGGCCCGGGCGAGGCTCGGCGTCATCGCGCTCGGCAAGTGCGGGGCCCAGGAGCTCAACTACCTGTCCGACATCGACGTGCTCTTCGTCGCCGAGCCCGCCGACGAGACGGTCACCACGGCGGAGGCCACCGCCATCGGCAACCTCATCGCCGCCGCCACCACGTGCATCTGCTCGGCCCATTCGACCTGCGGCACCATCTGGCAGGTCGACGCGGCGCTGCGCCCCGAGGGCAAGAAGGGCCCGCTCACCCGCACTCTCTCGGCCCACCGCGCCTACTACGAGCGATGGGCCAGGAATTGGGAGTTCCAGGCCATGCTCAAGGCCCGCCCGATGGCCGGCGACCCGGAGCTGGCGGAGGGCTTCTGCCGGATCGTCGAGCCCCTCGTCTGGCAGGTCGGCGGGCGCGACGACTTCATGAGCGAGGCCCAGGCGATGCGTCGGCGGGTCGTCGGCCTCATCCCGGCCAAGGACGCCCGGACCGAGATCAAGCTCGGCTCCGGCGGCCTGCGCGACGTCGAGTTCAGCGTCCAGCTCCTCCAGCTCGTCCACGGGCGCGTCGACGAGCGCCTGCGCCTGCGCGGCACCCTCCCCGCCCTGCACGCCCTGGCCGCCCACGGGTACATCGGCCGCGGCGACGCCTCCGAGCTCGACCGCGCCTACCGCTTCGAACGCACCGTCGAGCACCGCATTCAGCTGTTCTCTCTGCGCCGGAGCCACCTCATGCCGTCCGGCGACGACGACCGGCGCCGCATCGCCCGCTCCCTCGGCATGCACGAGGGCGAGGAGCTGTGGGATGCCTGGCGGCGCACCGCACGCGACGTCGAGCACCGCCAGCGCCGCATCTTCTACTCGCCGCTGCTCGAGGCCGTCTCGCACCTGTCCGACGAGGAGCTGCGCATGTCGCCGCAGGCCGCCCAGGACCGCCTCAAGGCCCTCGGCTTCGCCGACCCGCGCTCGGCGCTGTCCCACATCAGGGCCCTCACGACGGGGGCCAGCCGCACCGCCGAGATCCAGCGTCAGCTCATGCCCGCCATGCTCGGCTGGTTCGCGGAGGGCCCCAACCCCGACCTCGGCCTGCTCAGCTTCCGCCAGCTCTCCGAGGAGATGGGCGGCACGAGCTGGTACATGAGGGCCCTGCGCGACGAGGGCCAGATGGCCGAGCTGCTCGCCTCGATCCTGTCGAGCAGCCGCTACGTCATCCGGATGATCGGCTACGTTCCCGGCGCGGTCCAGATGCTCGCCGACGCCTCCCAGCTGGCCGTCAGGCCCCGCGAGGCCCTGGTCGAGACGATGAGCGCCGCCGCCCGCCGCCACGACGACACCGACGGGGCCGTCGAGGCGCTGCGCACCGTTCGCTGCCGCGAGCTCACCCGCCTGGCCCTCGGCGACGCGCTCGGCCTCATCGGCACCCAGGACGTCGGCGCGGGCCTGTCGTCCGTCATGGGCGCCACCATCGACGTGGCCCTGGCCATCGCCGCGCGCGAGCAGGACGGGCCGGTGCCGCCGATCGGCGTCGTCGCGATGGGCCGCTGGGGCGGCGCGGAGCTCAGCTACGGCTCGGACGCCGACGCCATGTTCGTCGTCCCCGACGGCACGGACCCCGAGGGGATCACCGTCGCCACCCGGGTCGTCGCCCGCCTGCGCGCCCTGCTCAAGGCGCCGGGCCGCGGCCCGGCCCTCGAGATCGACGCCGGCCTGCGCCCCGAGGGCAGGGACGGCGCCATGGTGCGCACCCTGTCGGGCTTCCTGAGCTACTACGAGCGCTGGTCGAGCACCTGGGAGCACCAGGCCCTCGTGCGCGCCGACCACGGGGCGGGGGACCGCCGCCTCGTCGAGGCCCTGCTGGCGGGCGTCGACCACCTGCGCTGGCCCGCCGACGGGCTGAGGCCCGAGCAGGTCGCCGAGATCCGCAGGCTCAAGGCCCGCATGGAGCGCGAGCGCATCCGTCGCGGCACCGACCCGCACCGCAACCTCAAGCTCGGCCCGGGCGGGCTGTCCGACGTCGAGTGGACCGTGCAGCTGCTCCAGATGCAGCACGCGGACCGGATGCCCGGGCTGCGCACGCCCACGACGATGACGGCCCTCACGGCCCTGCGCGAGGCCGGTCTCGTGGACGAGCCCGACGCCCGGGCCCTCGGCCGGGCGTGGCGGCTGGCGAGCGCCCTGCGCGACCACACGATGCTCGTGAGCGGCCGCTCCAGCGACCTGCTGCCCTCCGACCCGCGCGACCTGGCCGCCATCGCCGTGCAGCTGCACCGCGACATGGCCAACGCCTCCGAGCTCATCGAGGACTGGGAGCGCACCTCCCGCAGGGCCTCGAACGTCGTCGACCGCATCTTCTGGGAGCGCGACTCATGAGACACCCGAGATTCCCGCAGCGCCCGCGCCCCGTCGGCGGGCGCGTCGTCCCCGGCATGACGCACGCCCCCGGCGGGAAGCCCGCGCCGTCCGGCGACGGCCGCGGGGCGGGCCACGGCGCCGACGGCTCCCTCGTCGTCTTCGGCGGGACGAGCGACATCGGCCTGGCCGTCGCCGCCGAGCTGCTCGCCGCGGCACCCCGCCCCGTCGTCCTCGTCTGCCGGCCCGGCGCCCCGCGCGTGCCCGCCGCGCGGCGGGCGATGATCGAGGCCGGCGCGACCCGGGTGCGGATCGTCGACCTCGACGTCGCCGAGCTCGGCGCTCACGAGGCGGCCGTCGCCGAGGCCCTCGCCGGGCCGGTCGACCGCGTCGTCCTCGCCTTCGGCGTGCTCGGCGACCAGGAGCGGGCCTGGCAGGACGCCGGGGCCGCCGTCACCGTCTTCACCGTCAACGCCACGGCCGCCGTGAGCATCGGCGTGCTCGTCGCCCAGCGGCTGCGCGGGCAGGCCCGGGCGACCGGCCGCCGCGGGCGCATCATCGCGATCAGCTCGGTGGCCGCCGAGCGGGTGCGGCGCCCCAACTTCGTCTACGGGGCCTCCAAGGCCGGCATGGACGGCTTCTTCACCGGCCTGCGCGAAGCCCTGCGCCCCGACGGCATCGGCGTGCTCGTCGTACGGCCCGGCTTCGTGCGCAGCGCCATGACGGCCGGCCGCAGCATGCCGCTGGCCGTCGACCCGCGTCGCGTCGGGCGGGCCGTCGCCGAGGCGGACGAGCGGGGCCGCGAGCTGGTGCGGGTGCCGGCCGTCTTCGGGCCGGTCATGACGGTCTTCAGGCTGATGCCGCAGGCGCTGGCGCGCAGGATGCCCTGGTGACCGACGGGGCCGCGGTCGCCCGGTCGGGCCCGTGCCCGACGAGGGCGTCGTCGCGCGGGACGCCCCCGCGGCCGACGGGGCTCAGGGGAACTGGGCCGCGATGCCGTCCAGGAGCAGCCCCACACCGGCGCGGAAGTCCTCGGCCCCCGACGGGACCGGCGGGGCGTCCTCGCCGGCCAGCGGGCCCAGCTGGACCCGCTGCTGCTCCTCGTTGACGTGACCGATGACGAAGTGGACGAGCGTGCGGGCCCCGAGCCCCGCCCGCTCCGGCTCGAGCCCCGCCCCGGTGAGGCAGGCGGCCGGGCCGTCGGCGAGATCGGTCGCGGCCATGCCGATGGCACGCATCGTGGCGACGAGGTCGGCCGAGTCCCGGTGGGCCAGAAGCCTCGAGCGCAGCGCATCGGCCCACCCGGCCAGCCCGGCCCGCCACGGCCCTGCGGGCTCCTCCAGGCCGTCGAGGATCACGGTGACGAGCCCGGCCAGCAGGGTCTGCTTGTTGCTCACGTGCCAGTAGAGGGCGCCGGCCCTCACCCCGAGAGAGTCGGCCAGGCGCCGCATCGTGAGATCGGCCAGGCCGTACTCGTCGAGGATCGCCAGGGCCGCGTCGGTGACATCCGTGTCGTTGAGAGCCATGAGGTCAGCCCAGGGAGTCGTAGAGCCCGTTGGTGAAGGCGCCGAGCTCCTCGGCGGCAGGCCCCGTCGCGGTGACCTGGATGAGGCCACCGGTCAGCTCGCGGGTGCAGGTGACGGCCTGCGGCACGTCCTGCGGTGCACCGCAGACGGAGGCGCCGACCTCGGTCGTGTCGCTGGTCTTCTTGCGCAGCGACTCCAGGTAGCCCTTGTCGCGGGTCGCGATGAGCGTCACCAGGCGCGTGCCGGTGCCGTCGGAGTAGACGCCGGTCTGCATGACCGCCGGGGTGTTGTCGATGGTCGTCGGCGCCGGCGTGGGGGACTCCTGGGCGCTCCAGCCGTCGAACTGCGCGGGCAGGGCGAGGTCGTCGGCGGCCAGGGGGGTGGGGCTGTCCGACGTGCTCGCGGCCGGGGTCGACGGGCTCGACGAGGCGCTGGCCGAAGGCCCTGGCTCCGGCGAATCCGCGCATCCGGCGAGCCCCAGCACGGCCAGTGCCGCGCCGACGATGACGAGCGGATCCCTCCAAGAGCCCATGGGGCAAGTATGGCAGCCGTTCCGGACAGGACGAGGGACGAGCACGGACTCGCGGATACAAGTGAAAGTTCATATCGTGGCAGGTGCTCCTGCCGGACGGTTCCGCGGCGGTCCTGCCACGGCATCACGGGATGCGATGAGGCGAGGAGGATCCATGGCCATGATGATCGACGATGAACACGTCCTGACGACGGCCGAGGATGCCCGGGATGCAGGGGCCGTGGCCGAGGAGCTGCGCCGTCCGAACCCCGCGCTTCATGCGGGGAACCTGCCGCCGCGGATCGTGGAACTTCTTCTCCGGGTGCTCGACGCGACGGCCAGAGGAGGCACCCTCAGCGTGACTCCTCTTCCCGAGGAGCTCACGACGTCCACCGCGGCCAAGATCCTCGGCATCTCGCGCCCCACCCTGATGAAGATGATCCACGAGGGGCGGATTCCCGCCCATGAGGTCGGTACGCACCATCGTCTGAGGACCCAGGACGTCTTCGCCGAACTGCGCAGGCGCCGTGAACGCCAGAGCGCCGCCTTCGCGGTGGAGGGCGACGAGATCTGACATCCGCGGGGTGTCCGGTGGGCTCGAGAGGACCCGATCGGGGGCGGCGTCGTTCTTGCTGGTGGGGTCCTCCATGCGGAACGCCGTGATCATGCGCGGCGGGCCCGTCCGACGAGCCGCATGAGGCCCGACGCGCCGGGGCCCGCCCCCGGTGGCAGGGGGCGGGCCCCGGACTCGGCCCGGACGGCTCAGATCTGGTAGTACAGGTCGAACTCGTAGGGGTGCGGGCGCTGCTGCAGCTCGGCGATCTCCGCGCGCTTCATCGCGATCCAGGTGTCGATGAGGTCGAGGGTGAAGACGTCACCGGCGAGCAGGTAGTCGTTGTCCTTCTCGAGGGCGTCGAGCACCTCGGACAGCGAACCGGGCACCTGGTCGACCTCGTCGTACTCCTCGGGGGGCAGCTCGTAGAGGTCCTTGTCGATCGGGGCCGGCGGCTCGATCCGGTTCTGGATGCCGTCGATGCCGGCCATGAGCTGGGCCGCGAAGGCGAGGTACGGGTTGGAGCTCGGGTCGGGGCAGCGGAACTCGATGCGCTTGGCCTTCGGGTTCGGGCCGGTGATCGGGATGCGGATGCAGGCCGAGCGGTTGCCGTTCGAGTAGACCAGGTTGACCGGCGCCTCGAAGCCCGGCACGAGACGGTGGTAGCTGTTGACGGTCGGGTTGGTGAAGGCCAGCAGGCTGGGGGCGTGCCTGAGCAGGCCGCCGATGTAGTGGCGGGCCATGTCGGACAGCTGCGCGTAGCCGTTCTCGTCGAAGAACAGCGGCTCGCCCCTGTTCCAGATGGACTGGTGGCAGTGCATGCCCGAGCCGTTGTCGCCGAAGACCGGCTTGGGCATGAAGGTGGCGGTCTTGCCGTGCAGGTAGGCGGTGTTCTTCACGATGTACTTGAACTTCATCGTGTTGTCGGCGCTGGTGAGCAGCTCGTCGAAGCGCCAGTTGATCTCGGCCTGGCCGGCGGAGCCGACCTCGTGGTGGGCGCGCTCGATGTCGAGGCCGGCGGCCAGGCAGCGCTTCACCATCTCGTCGCGCAGGTCCCCGTAGTGGTCGGTGGGGGCGACGGGGAAGTAGCCTCCCTTGACCCGCACCTTGTAGCCCTGGTTGCCGCGGTCCTCGGTGCGGCCGGTGTTCCAGGCCGCCGCCTCGGCGTCGACCGAGTAGAAGGACCTGTGGCCGTTGGTCTCGTAGCGCACGTCGTCGAAGACGTAGAACTCCGCCTCGGGGGCGAAGTAGGCGGTGTCGCCGATGCCGGTGGTGCCGAGGTAGGCCTGGGCCTTGCGGGCGATGTTGCGGGGGTCCCGGCTGTAGGGCTCCTTCGTGATCGGGTTGTGCACGAAGAAGTCGATGATGAGGGTCTTGTGCTCGCGGAAGGGGTCGAGCCAGGCGCTGGACGGGTCGGGCATGAGCGCCATGTCGGACTCGTTGATCGTGGCGAAGCCCTCGACGGAGGAGCCGTCGAAGGCGAGGCCCTCGGTGAAGACCTCGGGGCCGAAGCCGCTGGACGGGACGACGAAGTGCTGCATGACACCTGGCAGATCGCAGAAGCGCACGTCGATGAACTCGACGTGCTCGTCCTCGATGAACTTCAGCAGGTCATCGGCGCCTTTGAACATGTTTTCCCCCCGGAAGAGTCGAGCGGGGCCCGGTGCCCTGCTCGTACGGTGACGGGCATCACGCTACTAGGTGCGGGGCCCCCGGTGTTGCACGCGGGTTTCAGCGAGGTTACGGGGCCGGACCGCGCGGCAGGGATCGGACCGCGCCCGGCGGGCCCGCCGGATGTTCATCGCGGCCCGCGCCCGGCCGGCCCGTCCTCAGGATCCCCCTCTGCCGTGCGAGGAGGTCTCGAACAGCAGGTTGATCTGCTCGTTGGCCTCGTCGAGGGAGGACGCGGGGAGGCGCTCCGACCAGACGGCCTCCATCGCCGGGCTCATGATGGCCAGGATGTCGGCGCCGAAGTAGGACAGCGGGAAGTAGAAGCCGGTGCCGTTCTCGACGTGCTGGGTGAAGGAATCCACGGGCAGGCCCGTCCGCTCGAAGACCTCGATGGCCTTCTCGGTCGACGAGGCGATCGCCGGGAAGACGACGCCGTACGAGGCGACGATGTCCTGCGCCTCGGCCGTGCCGAGGAAGGCCACCCACCGGCAGGCCTCGGCGATCCTCGGCGACTGCTTGACGACCGAGTCGCCGACGCCGTTGAGCATCGACGCGTTGCGCCCCGACGGGCCCACCGGGGTGGCGGCGATGCCGACGTCGATGTCCAGCTTCGCGAAGGTGTTGAACATCCAGGCGCCGTGGACGACCATGGCCACGGCGCCCGAGCCGAGCTGGATGTCCTGCCCCGTCACGTCGGAGAAGGTGCCGTAACTGTTCAGACAGCCCTTGTCCACCAGCCCGAAGTACCAGTCGATGGTCCGCTGGAACCGGTCGGCGTCGTCGTACCGGTAACGGGTGCCCCAGGTCGGCCTGTCCATGTACGACCAGTCGCCCACCGAGCCGGTGAAGGGGCTCCAGGACGTCTGCCCGTCGCCGTCCCCGGCGTCCTTGGTGCCGAGGCCGTAGACGGCGACGTGATCCTTGTCGAAGCCCTCCTCGTCGCCGCGCACCCCGTTGCGGTCGACGGTGAGGTGGGCGATCATCGCCTCGAAGCTGCCGCCGTCGTCGGGGTTCCAGTCCCAGTGCGCGACGTCCTCCTCGGTGTAGCCGGCATCGGCGAGCATGCTCCGGTTGTAGAAGACCGCCTCGGTGTCCCAGTCCTTGGGGCAGCCGTACTGGTGGCCGTCCTCGCCCTTCCACAGGTCGATGAGGCCCGCCTGGAAGGACGACTCGTCGACGCCCGCCCAGGCCTCCTGCTCGTCCAGGGGCACGAGCACGTCGAGGTCGACGAACTGGGCGAACTTCGAGACGTGGTCGATGAAGGCGTCCGGCCCGGTGCCGGCGATGAAGGCGGCGGTCAGCTTGGTCCAGTAGTCGTCCCAGCCGGTCTGGGTGATGTTGACCGTGATGCCGGTCTTCTCCTTGAAGCGTTCGGCGCAGGCCTCGTAGGCGGGCTTCTGGAGCGAGTCCCACAGCCAGTACTCGACCGTGCTGCCGCCCTGTGAGCCGGTGCCGTCGGAGGAGCAGGCGCCCAGACCCAGGGCGGCGGTGCCCGCCGCGAGGGAGGCGAGCGCGGTGCGGCGCGTGATCATGGGCGAGGAGGGCCTGCCGGTGCGGGGGATTCTCTCGTTCATCGTGGTGCCTCACTTGATCCCGGTGAAACCGATGGAGTTGACGATGCGCTTGGCCGAGGCCATGAAGAGCAGGAGCATCGGCAGGGCCGCCACGAGGGTGGCGGCCATGAGACCGGCCCAGTCGGTGCCGCTGGAGGGCGCCTGGGACTTGAAGACCGCGACGGCCACCGTGAGCACCCGTGAGGAGTCCGAGTAGGAGACCAGCAGGGGCCAGAAGTAGTCGTTCCACGCCGTGATGTAGGTGAGGATCGCGAGCGTCGTGATCGGGGCCTTGGCCATCGGCAGGACGAGTTGGAAGAACACGCGGATCTTCGAGGCGCCGTCCAGGAGGGCGGCCTCCTCCAGCTCGTACGGGATGTTCATGAAGAACTGCCGCAGGAAGAACACCGCGAAGGGCGTCATGAACATCGTCGGCAGGGCCATGCCCAGCAGGCTGTCGATGAGGTGGAGCTGCCTGATCAGCACGAAGTTCGGCAGCAGCGTGAAGATCGACGGCACCATGAGGGCCGCGAGGAAGACGCCGAAGACGACGTCCCGGCCCCGCCAGCGCAGTCGGGCGAAGGAGTAGGCGGCCATCGAGGAGAAGAAGACCTGGCCCGCCGTCACGAGCGTCGCGACGACGAAGGAGTTGCGCAGGTAGATCCAGAAGTTCATCGAGGCGCCGGAACCGCCGTCGGCGATCGCCTCCTCGGTGGACTGCATGCCGAAGACGCGCTCGAAGCCGCGCAGATTGGCATCGACCGGCAGGATCGAGGTCGGGCCGCTGGTCAGCCCGGCGTTCGAGGACAGCGCGGTGCGCAGCACCCAGTAGAAGGGCAGGATCGTGATGATCATGATGAGGATCATCACGATCCAGGCGAGGGCGTGCCCGACGGAACGGCGCCCGCCGGCCGGCTCGGCGGCCGGTGCGGTGGCGGCCTCAGAGGCCGGGCCGGTGGTGGAGATGGTGCTCATGGTCGTTCCTCCTCAGGCCAGGTCCGTCTCGCCGGCGCGCGTCATCCGGTACTGGAGGATCGTGATGGCGGCCAGCACGATGAGCAGTCCGACGGCCATCGCCGAGGCGTAGCCGAACTGGAAGCGCCCGAAGGCCATGTCGTAGATGTAGTACTGGAGCACGCGGGTGGCGTTGACCGGGCCGCCCTGGGTCGTCACGGAGACCGTGTCGAAGACCTGGAAGGAGCCGATCATCGTCATGATGAGGACGAGCGCGAGGATGGGGCGCAGCAGCGGCATCGTGATCCGCCAGAACATCGTCCACTCGCTGGCGCCGTCCACCTTGCCGGCCTCGTAGACCGAGTTCGGGATGGACTGCAGGCCGGCGAAGATGAGCAGGGCCGTGTAGCCCATGTGGCGCCACACGTTGATGAGCGCGATGGTCGGGATCGCGAGCGCCGAGGAGAAGAAGTTGACGCTCTCGCCGGTGATGGCCTCGATGATCTGGTTGGAGATGCCGAGGGTGTTGTCGAGGATCCACAGCCAGAGCATGGCCACGACGACGTTCGAGACGAGGTAGGGCGTGAGGACGACCGAGCGGACGAGGGTCGACTGGGTGAGGCGCTGCATGAGCACGGCGATGAGCAGCGCGAGGAGCGTCTGGAGGCCGATGTTGATGACGACGTACTCGAGCGTGACCTTGACCGCGTTCCAGAAGATCGAGTCGCCGAGCATGCGCTCGTAGTTCGCGAGACCGGTGAACTGCTCGGGCGTGAGCAGGTTGTACTCGGTGAGGGACAACCAGATGCCGCGGACCAGCGGCCACAGGTAGAAGGCGACGAGCCCGATGCCGGCGGGGACGATGAAGGCGATGCCGAGCACGCGGTCGTCCTTCGTCCTCCTGCCGGGTCTCGGAACCGCCCCGGTGAGGGCGCTCATGAGGATCCTCCGTTCGCCGTGGAGTGTGCTCGGATCGCCGGCGCGCGGTCCGGGCCGAGGGCGGTCGCGCGCACGAGCAGAAGGTGGTCCGGGTGGATGGAGGGCAGGGACAGGCCCGTCGCCGACAGATAGGCGCCGGGCAGGACGACGCCCTCGGGGCGGGTCCAGGGGGCCCCGTAGCGCAGCTCCTCGCCGAGCGGCGTCTCGAGCCGCACGTGATAGGTGCGCGCCGGGTCGAGGCCCGGCAGCGGGCGGGGCGCGGCGGGCCACGAGAGCGGCTGGCCGAGGGCCGCGATCTCGTAGAGGGCGTCGGAGCCGTCGGCCGCGACGACGCCCTGGATGCGCAGGGGCTCGTCCTCGTCGAGGTCGGCGTGGACGAGGACGCCGGAGTGCAGCAGGGGGCGGAGCCGCTTGTGCAGGGCGATGAAGGAGGCGAGGGCGCGCCGCTCGGGCTCGGGGGCCGACAGCAGGTCGAACTCCACGCCCATGTGGCCCCACAGGGCCGTGCCGGCCCGGAAAGAGATGTCCAGTTCGCGGCGGGTCGTGTGGTCCCGGCGGTTCCCCACGTGAGTGCCGACGAGCTCGGGCGGCAGCAGCAGCATCGTGCCGCGGTTGATGTCGTGGCGGTCGTGGGCGTCGTTGCAGTCGCTGGCCCACACGCGCTGGACCCGCTCCGTGACGCCGAGGTCGATGCGCCCGCCCCCACCGGCGCACGACTCGATCTCCAGCCCGGGGAAGCGCCCGTGCAGGGCGTCCAGGAGCCGGTAGTAGGCGAGGGTCTGGTCGTGGACGGCGGGGGCGCCGCAGCGGGTGCCGGCCGCCTGGTGCCCGGCGGTGAGCAGGGGCGAGTTGTGGTCCCACTTGATGTAGGCGATGCCCAGTCGCTCGACGAGCCCGCTCATCGTGTCGCGGAGGTGGTCCCAGGCGCCGGGGGCGGTGAGGTCGAGGACCCGCTGGTTGCGGTGCTCGGGGGCGCCGCCCGCGCCGTCGGAGAGGATCCAGTCGGGGTGGGCCCGGGCGAGGTCGGAGTCGGCGTTGACCATCTCGGGCTCGAACCACAGGCCGAACTCCATGCCGAGGCCCCGCACGTGCTCGGCCAGCGGCTCCAGCCCCTGCGGCCAGGCGTCGGGGGAGACCCACCAGTCGCCCAGGCCGGAGCGGTCGTCGCGGCGGGAACCGAACCAGCCGTCGTCGACGACGAAGCGCTCGACCCCGAGGGCGGCGGCCTCGTCGGCCAGGGCCGTGAGGGTGCCCAGGTCGTGGTCGAAGTAGACGGCCTCCCAGGTGTTGAGCAGCACGGGGCGGGGTCGGGCGGGGTGCGAGGGCAGGGAGCGCAGCCAGGCGTGGGCGCGGCCGGCGAGCTCGTCCAGGCCCTCCCCCCAGGAGAAGACCGCCCAGGGGCACGTGTAGGACTCGCCCGGGTCGAGCACGACCTCGCCCGGGTGGAGCAGCTCGCCCGCCCCGAGCAGGCGCAGGCCCTGGGAGGTGTTGAGGGCGACCGAGCGGGTGTTCCCGGACCAGGCCGGGTGCACGCCGTGGACGGTGCCGGAGCGCCAGCCGAAACCGGTGCGTCCGGCGGCCAGCCAGGTGGCGGCGTCGTGGCCCGGGCGGCCCTCCCAGCTCTCGCGCAGCCTGGTGCCGGCGGTGAAGGGCGTGCGCACGAGACGACGCTCCCGGCCGTGGTGCCCGGCCATGTCGAGCAGCTCGGACGCATCGGCGGGGACCGGCAGGACGGGGGTGACCTCGCCCACGACGAGGGGCGAGCCCTGGGGGCCCCGCCCGTCGGTCGCCCGGTTCGTGACGGTGACGCGGACGCGGACGAGCCCGCAGGCCTCGAGGCGCAGTTCGGTGGCCACGCCGATGGCATGGACGGGGTCGGCGCCGACCGAGCGCACGACGTCGGCGCCGGCCTCGGCGGCCACCGCATGGGCGATCCCGGTCACGTGGGCGGAGAAGGCCGAGCCGTCCTGGCGGTGGAGGAGCAGTGCGGGGCGCCCCGCCCAGCCCAGGTGGGGCAGCGGCAGGACGGGCAGGTCGTTGGTGATCCAGGTGCTGTTGTCGCCGGTCGACGTCGCCTGCGCCGTCGCGAGGTCGGTGAACGCCGCGCCGTCGAACGGCCCCAGGTCCGTGCCCCAGTGGCGGACGACGGGGAAGCGGTCCGTCGGCAGGTCCAGGACCAGCGAGGTGCCGGCTCGGCGCAGATGCACGGTCATGACAACGATGTCCTCGTCTCAGGACCCCTTGTGAGGGGTGCGGAGCGCGGTGCCCGGCGGCGGGAGCCGCGTGGGCACCATGATAACCGGTGGGCCGATGGTGGGTGCGCGTCTCACCACGTGGCGGTTCACCCCGCCGGTTCACTGTGCGGAGCCGGTGGAATGACGAGCGATCTCCGCACAGTGAACGGGCCGGGACGGCGTTCCGCTGCGCGCGGGCGTGGACTTTCGGGGCCGATGACCGACATCGGGAAGAAACGGCGCTCCGCTGCGCGCGGGCGTGGGGGCGGCAACATGTCAGTGGGCCGCCGTACCCTGTTCGTGAAGTGAAGCGCGGGCCGGGCGAGCACTGACACGGCAGGGCGGCCGCCTGCGCCCACGACGCCCCGCACGAGCATGAAAGCGAGCAGAGTGCACGAGACGATTCCGCAGCCGTACCGCCTGTCCTTCCTCGTCGGCGGCCTGTTCGCCGAGGAGTCCAGGGTCGCCGCCCGGCTCCACGGGGAGCTGGGCGACTGGGCGGCTGCCCGCCGGGCCCTCGACGAGGGCAATCTGCTCCACGCCCGCACGCACGCCACGGCGGTGCGGCTCGCCCGGGAGCTCGTCCAGCGCATGGCGACCCTGAGCGACGAGGAGACGGCGCACGTGGCCACGGCGCCCGGGCCCGACCACAGGCACCTCATGTGGGTCGCGTTCTGCCGCCGGTACGCCTTCGTCGGCGAGTTCGCGCAGGAGGTGCTGCGCGACGGCTTCCTCCTCGGCGCTCCCGCGTTGGGGGCCGAGGACTTCGAACGCTTCTGGGCCGCGAAGGCGTTGTGGCACCACGAGCTCGATGCGGTCAAGCCGTCCACCCGGTCCAAGCTGCGCGTGAACCTGTTCCTTGCCATGCGCCAGGCGGAGCTCCTCGACGACGGCCGGATCCTGTCTCCGCTGCTGTCGTGCGAGGTCGCCTCCTTCCTCCGCGCCCGCACGCCGAGCGATCTCCGGTTCTTCCCGGTGGAGGACGCGCTGGTGGGGAGCCCGGCATGAGCGAGCGCAACCTGGCCGAGGAGGAGCAGCGTGTTCTGGCGGTGCTCTCGTCCCGGCGCTTCCAGCGGATGAAGGGCTTGGGCCGTGAGGTGCCCTTCTTCATCTGGGCCTATCCACCCGAGTGGGAGCTCGAGGTGGCGGCCGCCGCCGGCAGAATCCGGACCGCGCTGCAGACCGAGCAGGGCCTGACCGTCATCACCATCGACCTGTTCGAGCTCGCGATCGGCATGCTGGGGGAGCGCGGCGTCCTCGATCGGCTCGACGAGCTGGAATCCCGCCGTTGCAAGAGCGACTTCCAGCATGATCTCCAGCGGATGCTCGACCCCGAGAAGCACATCGCCCCGGCCATCAGGAAGCGTCTCGACGCCCAGCCGGACTACGACATCCTCTTCCTCACCGGCATCGGCAAGGTCTTCCCCGTCATCCGCACCCACACCGTGCTGAACAATCTTCAGACGGTGGCCTCGAGCCGGCCGATGCTGGTGCTCTTCCCCGGCGAGTACCGTCAGTCGGCCACCCTCGGCTCGGCCCTCGTGCTGTTCGGCAGACTCTCCGACGACCAGTACTACCGGGCCAAGAACATCCTGGAACAGGAGCCAGCATGAGCGACGTCACGATCGGCAGCATCTTCGCCAAGGACATCGCCCGTCCGATCGAGGGCGTCATCAAGGCCGACGACGCCGAGCATCTGGCGACCGAGATCGACGAGTACGTGCTCACCGGCGAGACCGCCGCCGCCCTGTCCGATCTGCTGGAGGCCTACACCGCCCCGGTCTACGGCGGCGGCAACGGCGTGTGGATCTCCGGTTTCTTCGGCTCCGGAAAATCGCACCTGCTCAAGATGCTCGCCCACCTGCTGGGCGATGTGCCGGGCCAGGATCATCCTCGTGGGTCGGTCGTCGACGCCTTCACCGCCAAGGCCGAGGGCGATTCCATGCTCGCCGCCTCGCTGGCGAGGGTGGCGCGCATTCCCGCCACCTGCCTGCTGTTCAACATCGACCAGAAGGCGCCGCTCATCGACAAGAACCAGACCGACGCCCTGCTGCAGGTCTTCGTCAAGGTGTTCAACGAGGCCCGCGGCTACTACTCTGGCGAGCCGTCGGTGGCCCGCTTCGAACGCGACCTCGACCGCCGCGGCCTGCTGGGGCGCTTCCGCGAGGCCTTCGCCGAGATCGCCTCGGTGCCCTGGGAGCAGGGCCGCGAGGAGGGCATCCTGCAGGAGCGCAATGTCACGCAGGCCTGGGCGAAGGTGACCGGGGAGCCGCCCACCGAGAACATCCTCGCCCGCTACGAGGAGCGGTTCACCCTGTCCATCGAGGACTTCGCCGACGAGGTCGCCCAGTGGCTGGCCGAGCGCCCCGCGGATCATCGGCTGCTGTTCCTGGCCGACGAGGTGGGCCAGTTCATCGGCTCCGACACGAAACTCATGCTCAACCTCCAGACCATCGTCGAATCCCTCAACACGAAGTGCGGCGGCAGGGCGTGGGTGTGCGTCACCAGCCAGGAGGACATGGACGGGGTCATCGGCGACCGCACCACATGGCAGGCCAACGACTTCTCCAAGATCCAGGCCCGCTTCGCCACCCGCATGAAACTGACCAGCCGCGATGTCGAGGAGGTCATCGAGAAGCGCCTGCTCGGCAAGAACGCCGACGGCGAGGCCGAGCTCGATGCGCTGTACGACGCCCAGCGCGCGAACTTCCGCACCCTGTTCGACTTCGCGGACGGGGCCAAGACCTACCGCAACTATCAGGGCCGGGAGCACTTCACCGGCAGCTATCCCTTCGTGCCCTACCAGTTCCCGCTCTTCCAGGCGGCGCTGGTCGGCCTGTCGGGGCACAACGTGTTCGAGGGCCGCCACGCCTCGGTCGGCGAGCGCTCCATGCTGGGCGTCATCCAGGACGTGGCGAAGGAGCTCGCGGACGAGCCCGTCGGCGCCGTGGCGCCCTTCGACCTCATGTTCTCGGGCATCGGTCAGACCGTGAAGGCCGCCGCGATCCGCAACATCCTGGAGGCCGAGAAGCAGCTGCCCTCCGGCTCCGAGACCTCCACGATCGCGATCCGCCTGCTCAAGGCCCTGTTCCTCGTCAAATACGTCGACGGCTTCACCGCAACGGCCCGCAACCTCACCGTGCTGCTCTACGACCGCTTCGACCAGGACATCGCCGGGCTCACCAGCAGGATCACCGGGGCCCTCGACCTGCTGGAGGGGCGGAGTTATGTGCAGCGCGCCGGTACCGCGTACGAATACCTGACCGACGAGGAGCAGGAGATCGAGCAGGAGATCAAGAACACCGACATCGGCCCGGCGGAGGTCTCCAAGCTCCTGTCCACGATCATCAGTGACGACGTGGTGAAGTCCACGACCTTCCGCCACGCGCCGACCGGACGCGACTTCAAGTACGAGCTGCGGCTTGACGACGTCCTCTACAGCCGCGCCCATCCGCTCGCCGTCCACTACGTCTCCCCGGCGCTGGGGCAGCCGCGCGAGGTCGTCATGGCGCAGTCCATGGGGCGCGACGAGGTACGGGTGCTGCTGCCCGACGACCCGCGGCTGTACGCCGACCTGCGCCTGCACGTGCAGACGGACAAATATGCGCGGCGCCGGCGCTCCTCGTCGCTGACCGAGACCCAGCGCCACATCCTCGACGCCAAGAGCCGACTCAACCAGGAACGCCGCCGAGAGCTGGTCGGACGGGTCAGGGAGGCCATCGAACGGGCCGAATTCATCATCAACGGAGCCCAGATCAATGTGCGGGCGGTCGGCCCGAAGGACCGCATCGACGAGGCCATGGCCCAGCTCGTCGACCGCACCTACACCCAGCTCTCGCTCCTGGACGGGATCAACTACGCCGAGCCGGACATCACCCGGTTCGCCGAGGAGGATCCCGCCATGATCGACCGCGGCGAGGACAGGCTCCAGCCGGCGGCCGACGAGGTGGCGGCCTTCATCACCGCCCAGCACCGGCTCAATGCCACCGTCACCGTCAGGGGAATCGTGGAGAGCTTCGAGGACAAGCCCTACGGCTGGCCGCTGGCGGCGATCCTGTGCGCCGTCACCAGGCTGTGCACCACATCGCAGGTCGCGCTCTGCCTGGACGGGCGCAGGCTCAAGCGCACCGAGCTTCCCGAGGCCCTGTGCAACGGTCACAAGCACGCAGGCATCGTCGTGACCCGGCAGCGCCGGTTCGACCCGGCCGCGGTGCAGCGCGTTCGCGCCTTCGCCCAGGAGTTCTTCTCCCGGGGCGAGCTGCCGGCCGATCCCTCGGAGCTGGCATCCCAAGTCAAGAGTGCCCTTGCCGAGGAGCGCCGCGATCTGCGGACGACGCACGACGCCTACGCCGGCACGTACCCGTTCATGAGGCTGCTCGACGAGCCCCTCGCTCTGCTCGACCGGACCCTCGAGAAGCCCACCGAGTGGTACCTCGAGGAACTACCCGCCCATGCGGACGATCTGCTGGACGCCAAGGAGAACGCCATCGACCCGGTGCGCCACTTCCTGGCCAGCCCCCAGAAGGGCATCTACGACGACGCGATGCGGCTGGTGGGCGCCAACCGCGACAATCTCGCCTATCTCCATGACGGGCAGGCCGAGAGGGTCCAGGCCCTGCTGGACGATCCGCGGATCCTGCGCGGGCAGGGCATCAACCGGCTCAAGGAGACCGCTGCGGCGCTGCGGAGGGGTCTCGGCCGGGTGCTCGCCGACGAGCGCGAGAAGGCCGCCGCCGTGGTCAACGCACGGGTGGCGGCCATCCGCGGCAGCGCCGCCTGGGCCGAGACCACCGACGAGGCCCGCGCCGGGGTCGAAGATGCGGGCAGCAGCGTCCAGGTCAGGATCGCCGATGCCGCCTCGGTGCCGCTCATCCGCCAGATCGCGAACGACTTCGACGAGGACGGCTACACCGAACTGCTCTCACTCGTCGAGACGGCCCGCCCGCACCGGGAGCAGGGCTCTGACGAGCCGGCCGCCCCGCCCCGGCCCATCGTCCCGATCCGTCGCCTGCCGAGGCCCCGGGCCAGGCTGCTGCGCACCACCGCCGACGCCGACGCCTACCTCGAGGAGCTGCGCGCCATCCTGCACGAGGCCATCGACTCCGGGAAGCAGGTCTCGCTGTGATCGACACGAAGAAACTCGAAGCCTTCGCGACCGAGGCCCGCAGCGGGCTCATCGCAGAGGTCGAGGCCCGGCTCATGGCCGCGCTCGCCCCGGCCTCGACCGCACGGGTCGAGGCCCCCGGCGCGGTCGGAGAACTCGAGGACGCCATCGCCCGCCACGGCGGGGGCCGGGAGGGGCGACGGCGCATCGTCGAGGAGCAGGCCTACGCATGGTTCAACCGGATCGTCGCCCTGCGCTTCATGGACGCCAACCGGTGCACGCCCACGCCCGTCGTCTCGCCCGAGGCGGGCCGAGCGAGCGGCCAACCGGCAGTGCTGGCGGCGGCCAAACGCGGCGAGTTCGACCCCGATGTCTTCACCCGCCCGGCGCAGGTGGAACGCATCACCGGCCTGCTCGACGGAACCCTGACCAGCCACGACGCGCAGGGCGAGGCCTACGGGCTGATCCTGGCCGCCCACTGCGCCTTCTGGCACCGGGCCATGCCCTTCATGTTCGCCGCCGACGGCAGCTTCACGAGCCTGCTCATGCCCGGCAACCTGCTGGCCGACGGCTCGGTGCGGGCCACGGCGGTCGAGACCCTCACGGTCGAGGACTGCCAGGACGTCGAGGTGATCGGCTGGCTCTACCAGTTCTACATCTCCGAACGCAAGAACGAGGTCTTCGCCGGCTTCAAGAGGAACAAGAAGGCCGGCCCCGACGAGATCCCCGCCGCGACCCAGCTCTTCACCCCGGACTGGATCGTCCGCTATCTGGTGCAGAACTCTGTTGGCCGTCTGTGGCTGCTCAACCACCCCGAGTCGGCCCTGGGCGGGCGGATGGAGTACTACATCGAGCCGACCGGCGAGGAGGACTTCCTGCGGATCGAGCGGCCCGAGGAGCTGACGGTGATGGACCCGGCCTGCGGTTCGGGGCACATGCTCACCTACGCCTTCGACCTGCTCTACGAGATCTACGAGGAGGAGGGCTACGCGCCCTCCGAGATCCCCGAGCTGATCCTCACGCACAATCTGCGCGGCACCGAGATCGACGGCCGCGCCGGGGCGCTCGCGGCGTTCGCGCTCATGATGAAGGCCCGGGCCCGGCAGCGCCGCTTCCTGCGCAAGCACGTCCAGCCCCGGATCCGTGTCATCGAGCCGGCCGAGTTCACCCCGGACGAGCTGGACCGCCTCGCCAGCGCCGGCGGCGACCGCCGGGCCGAGGAGGACTTCTGGCAGTGCTTCCGCCATGCTGACATGCTGGGCTCACTGATCAGCCCCGACTCCGAGACACTGGCAGTTGCCAAGGCGCAGGCGGAAGATCTCGACCCTGACACTCTGGCCGGTGCGAACCTGAGAGAACGCGCCGAACAGGTGCTGTGCCAGGCCGAGTACCTCGCCCGCGAGTACGCCGTCGTGGTGACCAATCCGCCGTACATGGGCAGCAAGAACATGGATGCGGTCCTGTCGGACTGGGGGAAGACGCACCACCCGGCGGCCAAGGCCGATCTCTTCGCCGCCTTCATCGAACGGTGCCTCGCGCTGGCCGAGGGCGGCCACGGGCTGGTCGCGATGATCACGATGCAGGGCTGGATGTTCCTCGGATCCTTCGAGGAGCTGCGACGCCGCATCCTGAGCTCGGCCCCGCCGGTGACGATGGCGCACCTGGGGGAGAGGGCCTTCGACTCCATCGGGGGCGAGGTGGTCTCCACCACTGCCTTCATCCTCGAGCAGGGGCGCTCTCCTGAGAGACAGTCCTGCTACCTCAGGCTGGTCGAGGGGAGTTCCGAAGCGGAGAAAGAGGAACTGCTCGCAGAGGCGGTGAGGGGGAGCGCTCCCCGCTTCACCTTGACAGCCCGGGAACTCGCCAGTGTCCCAGGCGCTCGCATCGCCTACTGGCTCTCGCCCGCCATGCTGAGGGTCTTCGCCGAGGGCAGCCCATTGGGCGAGATCGCCGCCCCGAAGCAGGGGCTGGCCACGGCGGACAACTCGCGTTTCCTGCGCCACTGGTTCGAGGTCTCCCGGGACAAGTCGTGCTTCACCGCTGCATCCCGCGAGGAGGCCGCCGCCAGCGGTGCGAAGTGGTTCCCCCACCTCAAGGGCGGCGCCTTCCGCAAGTGGTGGGGCAACCAGGAGTACGTCATCAACTGGGAGCACGATGGCAAGGAGCTCTGGGACTTCCGCCCGCGGGCAGTGGTCCGAAACCCGGACTCCTACTTCAAGCCGGCGATCTCGTGGTCTCGACTGTCAAGCGGTGACATTGGATTCCGATACTCCATTCCCGGTTTCATTCCGAACGACAAATCTCCATTTATTGTGGGTGATGCAACAGAATCTGATCTGCTGCCGCTCCTCAACTCGAACGTGACAAATGTCCTGATGAGTGTTCTCGCGCCAACGATCATGTTCGAGATTGGACAACTGTCCGAACTGCCTCTTCATAAGAGTGATAATAGTGGGAATGGACATTTTCAATCTATCAATCAGGTCTCCCGTAGATTGACCGATTTGTTTCGTTGTGACTGGGATTCCTATGAGACCTCATGGGGATTCACTGACTCTCCTCTGGTGGGGCGTGCACAGTTTAATGGACCGCTTGAAGATGCTCTTGGGCTCTGGTGGAATGACTCGATCGACGCGGCTCATGAGGCCCAGGAGCTGGAGACCGAGAACAACCGTTACTGGGCCTGCGTCTACGGCTTGGAGGATGAGGTGCCGACCGAGGTTCCGCTCAACCGCGTCTCCCTGGCCTCGAACCCGTGGTTCCGTTATGCCCCCGCCAAAGGCGAAGAACGTAGCGAGGCTGAATACCGCGGGCTGTTCGCGGCCGATGCGGTCCGCGATCTCATCTCCTATGCCGTGGGCTGCATGTTCGGCCGCTACAGCCTCGATGAACCCGGGCTCATCCTGGCCAGTCAGGGCGAGACGATCCAGGACTACGTGGCACGGGTACCAGAGCCCGCCTTCGCGCCGGACGGCGACAACGTCATCCCCGTGACACAGGGCGACTGGTTCGAGGATGACATCGTCGCCCGCTTCCGAACCTTCCTCAAGGCCTCCTTCGGGGAGGCGAATCTCGAGGAGAACGTCCGATGCATCGAATCCGTTCTCGGGAAACCCCTGCGGCGGTACTTCCTGAAGGACTTCTACAAGGACCACTGCAAGCGCTACTCGAACCGCCCGATCTACTGGATGTTCTCCTCGCGCCCCGATGGCAAGGGCGTCTTCAACGCGCTGATCTACCTGCACCGCTACACCCCGGCGACACTGAACACCGTGCTCAACGAATACCTTCGCGAATTCCAGACCAAGCTCCGTGCAGAGATCGACCAACTGGAACGATCCGATAGGAGTGCGAACCTCAAGAGGGCCGACAAGTACCGCAAGGACCTGCTCGAATGCGAGGACTACGAGCGCGACGTCCTCTACCCGCTGGCCACCCGGAACCTCGATCTTGATCTGGATGACGGAGTCTTGGTCAATTACCTCCGCTTCGGCAAGGCCCTCGTCAGGATCAAGGCCATCGAGGAGAAACGTCACGACGTCGAGACGTGGGCATGGCCCGTCAACCCGCTCCAGCCCGAGGAGAGCAAGAAATGACTGCTGAGAACATTCTTAAGGTTCGTGAGGACTCCAAGCCGATCCGGTTCAAGCAGAATGGAGAAGATGGCTTTCGGGTGACCAGCGATAGTCGGTCATCCTGGTTCGGTGAGAACCTTGGCGTTCCAGACCTTCGCAAGAGGATCGAACCATGGCTCTCCTCACTGTTCCAGTCCGAGCATCTGTCACTCCTCGCTGGGTCTGGCCTCACTCACGCTGTCCATCACCTTGCAGTAGGTAAGTCTGCAACGGGGATGAACACGCCGAAGTTCAAGACTTGTGGAGACAAGATCAGCAAAGCCGCAAAAGAATCTGCTGAGCGCATGTCGAGGAACGGGGAGAACCTCGAGGATGCGTTGCGCGTGGCCAATGAACTGCTACGAGGTCTTGAAATACTGGCTGATAAGCGAACTCATGATCTCCGCTCAGAGATCGATGAGGCCATCAATGAGTTCGCGCAAAGCATACTGACTAGCGAACGTGGGATAGCTATCGCGGTGAGCGAGAAGAGGGAACAGGCATTCAATGTTCTCGTGTCCTTCCTGATGAGCTTTGCTGGCAGAGGCGGGCCTCGTGAGCGTCTTCACATCTTCACCACGAACTACGATCGCCTGATCGAGGCCGGAGCTGAACTCGCCGGCATGCATCTGCTGGACCGTTTCGTCGGAACGCTGGCACCCGTGTTCCGGTCATCACGACTGGATCTTGACATGCATTACAATCCTCCCGGTATCAGAGGAGAACCACGATTCCTCGAAGGCGTTGCTCATTTCACCAAGCTGCATGGATCGGTGGACTGGGTGGCGACAGGGGAAGACATCAGGCGGATCGGCCTACCGCTCGGAGCAGAATCACTGGAACCATACCTCGAAGTCCCCGGGCTGAACGGTGCCTCAGCCTTCCAGCTCATGGTCTATCCGAACTCCAGCAAGGACAGGGAAACCGCCGGGTACCCCTACGTGGAAATGTTCCGCGATCTCGCAGGAGCCCTGTGCCGTCCCAACAGCACTCTTGTCACCTATGGATACAGCTTCGGCGATGACCACATCAACAGAGTCATCCGGGACATGCTCACCATCCCGTCGACGCATGTGGTCATTATCTCGCACGATGATGCATCGAACAGAATCATCAGATTTTATGAAAATATTGGTCGAAATGCGCAGATGAGCCTATTGATTGGCCCGGATCTGGCTGACCTCGCGAAGCTAACGCAGAATTATCTTCCCAAACCTGCGATAGACCGCACCACCTTCCGGATGGCAGAGCTCCTCCGTCAGAGATTCGGGACCGAAGAGTCTTCTGCGGAGAAAGGCCGGGAGGGGGCCGGGCCGGGTGATGAGTCATGAGTGCAACACCGATTGCTTATGCTGGTGCCCTGCGCATCGGAACGGTTGACTTCGTCTCCCCGGATGAGATCAGAGTCTTGTTGGACGTTGAAGCGCCAGAGGACATCGCTCTCAACACGGGCATCCCCAGACCCTTCCCCCGTCTCAACGGTTACGTCTTGGTCGGCACGAGTGATGGCTACATGGTGGGCCAGATCCAATGGATCACGGTTCAGCCCTCCCAGTTCCCCAAACGCAGGGGAATGCAGGATTTCGGTCTCGTTGATCTCCCGTACCCGGTGCGCAAACTGAGTCTCAACCCGCTGGGTACGCTGCAGCAAGCCAGTGGATCGGAAAGTGAAAATTCCTACAACTTCACACGAGGGATGGGATCCTACCCCGCGGTCGGTGATGAGGTCCTGCTTCCCACTCAACGTCAGCTGCGGGCGATCATTGAGTCCGGGGTGAATCGACGGGTGCGTATCGGCACCAGTCCTCTCGCCGCGAACGCTGAGGTCAAGATCGACCCGGATCGTCTGTTCGGTCGCCATCTCGCCGTCTTGGGGAACACGGGAAGCGGAAAATCCTGTTCGGTTGCTGGTCTCATCCGGTGGTCCCTTGATGCGGCTCAACGCGAGTGCAAGGATGAGAGGAATCCGAATGCGAGGTTCATCATCCTCGACCCCAACGGAGAGTACTCGCATGCGTTCGATGACATACAAGGGGTGCGTCGATTCGCCGTTGAGACTGGGGAAGAGGTCGATCGACTCCGTGTGCCGCTCTGGCTCTGGAACAGTGCGGAATGGAGCGCATTCGTCCAGGCGACAGCGAAGACTCAACGTCCCACCTTGGTGCAAGCACTCAGATCAGCGAAAGATGGAGCCGGATTAACCTCGATATCACGTAGTCAAGATATACGACGATATCTGCGAACGTTAGTTCATGTGATCCAGCTTGAAAAAAATTGTGGGAGTCCTTGGAGGGAATTCCCTCGACCTAAAAATTTCTTCGAGAAAGTTAGAAAGTGGCAGGAGGGGATCGTTGCGAACGACTTGTTTTCCGATGATCAAAACTCTACCATAAGTAAACTGAATGATTATATTTCAAGACTTGTAAGTGCACGTAGTGAAAAATATCCAACTTATGATTTCACCAAACCTGAAATTGATAAATTACTTGACTTGACACGTCAGGCTCATACTGCTTTTGGTGGTAGCGATTCCGATGCTCTCCCGATTGATGCTGATCTTCCTCTGCCCTTCACGGGTGACCAATTGCTGCGCAGCGTGGAGGCCAATGCCGAGCTCATGGGTGTTTCAGACTATGTTGAGACGATGCTCATACGAATCAAGGCCCTGCTCTCGGATGCCCGGATGAAGCAGATCGCGGGCTCTGATGGAAAAGTTTCAGAGGAATCCCTTTCAGAATGGCTCGCGTCATACATCGGGGACGATGGAAGTGCAGCCGGCCCTGTTTCCATCATCGATCTTTCCCTCGTACCAGCAGAAATAGTGCACTTGGTGACGGCCGTCATTGCCCGAGTGACGCTCGAAGCACTCCAGCGCTACAGGAGACTCAACGGTGGGAAGACCCTGCCGACGGTTCTTGTGATGGAAGAGGCGCACACCTTCGTCAGACGTTATCGTGATGACCCCGACAATCAATCCGTTGCCGCAGTCTGCTGCAAGGTCTTCGAGAAGATAGCCCGAGAGGGCAGAAAATTCGGTTTGGGGATGGTTCTCTCGTCCCAGCGGCCAAGCGAGCTCTCTTCAACGGTGCTGTCCCAGTGCAACTCTTTCCTTCTCCACCGGATCAGTAATGACAGGGACCAAGAACTGGTGAGTCGACTGCTTCCTGACAGTCTGAGTGGCTTGCTGCACGATCTCCCTTCCCTGCCCTCTCGGCAGGCCGTGCTGCTCGGATGGGCCTCTGAACTGCCAGTGCTGGTCGAAATCGACGAAATCCCAGAAAAGTACCGCCCAAGATCTGATGATCCTGAGTATTGGAATGTCTGGTCAGGGAAAGAGAGGCGAAGTGTCGACTGGAAGGGCATTGCTGATGACTGGCAACAGAACGATGGTGGATCGGTACGTGATAACTATGGTCGAACCGGTCCACAACGCGGTGAAGAATGAGAGAATTGAAGAAACCGATGAACCGGAAAGCTGTTCCACCAGTCGATCGGTATGAGAGCTACCGGTGTGCCGTCCTGGATGGATACGAGCACGAGGGGGAGCGGTGAGCAGCGGCGAGATCATCCTCTATCAGGCCGATGACGGCAGCCGTGTCCGACTGCGGGCCTCGGGCGGCACGGTGTGGCTCACCCAGGCGGAGATGGCCGGGCTCTACGGCACGTCGGTGCAGAACGTTCAGCAGGTCATCGCGCGTATCCTGGCCGATGACGAGCTCGATGAGGCAACCATCAACTCTGAGTTGATAGTTCGCACGGAGGGCACCCGGAGGGTCAGACGTGAGATCAAGGTCTACAACCTCGACATGATCCTCGCCGTCGGCTACCGCGTCACCACGCCGCGCGCCGTCCAGTTCCGCCAGTGGGCCACCAGCGTCCTGCGCGAGTACCTCGTCAAGGGCTTCGCCATGGACGACGCCCGCCTCGCCGAGGGATCCGGGCAGGACTACTTCGACGAGCTGCTCGAACGCATCCGGGCCATCCGGGCCTCCGAGAAGCGCTTCTGCCAGAAGGTCCGCGACCTCTACGCCACGGCCGTCGACTACCGGGCCGACAGCGACGAGGCCCGCACCTTCTTCGCCGCCGTCCAGAACAAGATGCTCTGGGCCGTCACGGGGCACACCGCCGCCGAGATCGTCGCGCTCCGCAGCGACCCCGATGCGCCCACCATGGGGCTCACCAGCTGGAGAGGCGAGGTCGTGCGCAAGGGCGACGTCGCCGTCGCCAAGAACTACCTCGACCGCGACGAGATCAAGGACCTCGACCAGATCGTCACCATGTACCTCGACTACGCCGAGACCCAGGCCCGCCGCCGCCGTACCATGACCATGGCCCAGTGGGCCGAACGGCTCGACGCCTTCCTCCAGTTCAACGAGCGCGAGCTCCTCACCCACGCCGGAACGGTCCGCGCCGATGTCGCCCGGGCCCTCGCCGAGGACCGTACGAGCTCTACGACCAGAGGCGGCGGGCGCTCGACGCCCAGGAGGCGGACGAGGCGGACCTGCAGAGCCTGCGGGAGCTCGAGCACAGGGCCGACCCGACGAAGGACGATGGAGGCGGTGGGCATGAGCGCTCCGCCCGCCGCTCGTGAGGATGAGGAGGTGCAACCGTGGACGGCCTGCTGACCCTCGGCCCCACCACCAGGCAGGCCGACCCCGCACTCGTCGCCGAACTCGAACGCACCGCGCGCGGCCTCTCCTTCGAGGAACAACCCGAGCCCCGCGCCGACCTGGTCGACCTCGATCTCGCCGTGCTCTCCGAGCTGCGCGGTCGGCCGACCGAGGTCGACGATCTCCTCGCCCTCGGTCTGGCCGCAGGACAGGGCGGCCGGATCGTGCCCACCTACGCGGGCATCCTCGCCGCCTGCCCCGACCCCACCCGCTTCCTGCCGTCGGCATGGGTGCGGTGCGGCAGGCTCCGCGGCCCCGGCGGCACCGACATCTTCGACCAGATCGAGATCCACGGCCCCATGCCGCTGGCGGTCGACAAGGCCATGGACTTCCTCCTCAAGCACGCCTACCGGACGGCCGTCTTCGGCGGGGTACGCCGTCGCGACGTCTGGTCCATCCCCGAGAAGGCCGTCCGCGAGGTCGTCGTCAACGCCCTCGTCCACGCCAGCTACGCCGAGCGCAGCACCCCCATCCGCGTCGGCTTCTACGACGACCGCATTCAGGTGGACAGCCCCGGGCTCCTGCTGCCCGGCATGACCGTGGAGACCATGCGCCGGGCGTCCCGGCTGCGCAATCCGGCCCTGGCCCGCGTCTTCCGCGAGGCCGGGATCATGGAGCAGTGGGGCACCGGTGTGCAGCGGGTCTTCGACCAGGTGGCCGAGGCAGGCCTGCCCGAACCCGTGATCGAGGAGATCATGGATCGGGTGCGGGTCACCGTCTACGTGCCCAGCCACGATCCGGCGGGCCGGTCACGTCCTGCACGAGAGACTGAAGGAGGACCGCTGAGTCACCAAGTCAAGCCATCCGATGAGCAAGTGAGCAAGTCGAGTGAGCAAGTCGCAGTTCTTCTTCGCCGCGCCGCCGCCGGGCCCTGTTCCCGCGCCGATTTGTTGACGACGATCGGTCTTAGTGATGCCTATGGGAACTACCGTCGGCACCTGCTGCCGCTCGTCGAACAGGGCTATCTGGCCAGGACCATCCCGGACAAACCGAACAGCCGCTTCCAGCGCTACCGGCTCACCGATGCGGGGCGTGCCCACCTCGATGCCGTGGCGGGAGACGCCGAATGAGCGCCCTGTCCATCATCCAGCGCCAGCTCGGCGAACGCTTCGAGGCCCCGGGGGAGGCCGGCCGGATCGTCATCTGGAACGACCCGGACGGCGACTACGACAACGGCTGCATCGAGGATCTTGATCTGCCGGGCGTGACCGTGCTCCGCGTGGACGGCAACGAATTCGCGATCAAGCGGCGCGTACTGGCCGCCGAGCCGACGCGCAAATTCCTCATCCACCGCCCCTCGCCCGTTCCGGACGATCCCGTGGCGAACTGGCTGCTCGACCTCGAGCTGGCATACGGAACATTCACCGCCGACCCCGCCTCGCTCGTCGTCCAGGAGCTCGGCGGCGGTCCGGCACTGCGCGAGATCGCCGAGCAGTACCCGGCCTTCTTCAGGCAGGAATCACGCGTCGCCGCCCTCAAGGCCCGGTTGGAGGACGGTGACGACGCCACCGACATCGCGGCCAAGATGGTCGCCGCCGTCATCGGCTGCCAGGGGAACTCCTTGGATGTCATCTGGCGCAATCTGCTGACGGAGAACGCCTCGGGCGAGTCGACATGGATCGACGAGATCACCGGGCTCGGCCTGGCCGGTTTCCACTGGGCCGGCACCCGTGACATCTACGGCTACGGCGCCGAGACGCCGTCCGTCGACGACTTCGTCCGGTGGCTCTTCGCGCGGGCCTGGGAGAAGTTCGCCTCGCCCGAACCGGGCGAGTACCGCAACATCGGCCGGGACTTCAGCATGTGGAGCAACGACGTCCGCTTCGCGGACACCCACCGGGCCCTGGCCCGCCGGGCCGCCGACGAACTCGCCATCGAAGACCGCGTCGCTGAACTGGACCTGCCCGCCCTCGCCGAGCGCTTCACCTTCGAGGAAGTGGACCAGCGGATCATCGCGCTCCTGGCCACGGGCGTCGAACAGCGAACCATGACGGACCAGGACGTGCGCAGAACGGTGGGGCGGCGCGCCACGGGCATCTGGTACCAGCAGTACGAGCAGGACTATCAAGCCATCGCCGCAGCCTCCACGCTGTCGACCCGCATCGAGGCGCTGCCCCCCTCGATCGGCTCGCCCGCAGAGGGATTCCGCCGTTACGTCGAGGAATGGTTCGTCATCGACCAGTCCTACCGCCAGTTCATCGTGCACGCGGGCAGGGCCGTCCTCGACGAGCCACTGGGATCCCTCAGGCAGAGGGTCGAGGCGCTGTACACCGGCTCCTACCTGGGGCCCCTCGGGAACGCCTGGCAGGAGCAGGTCGATGCCATGGACCGCTGGACGGTCGATGAGGCGCCCGCGGCCTCCTCGTTCTACAACAAGCGGGTCCGTCCGGTTCTGCACCGGGGCAACAAGATCGTCGTCATCGTCTCCGACGCCCTGCGCTACGACGTGGCCGAGGAACTCGCCCGCCGCATCCGCGAGGAGGACCGCTTCAGCGCGGAACTGGCCGCGATGCTGGGCGCACTGCCCTCGTACACCCAACTGGGCATGGCAGCGCTCCTGCCGCACAAGACCCTGGCCCTCGCAGAGGGGAGCAAGGGGCTCGTCGAGGTCGACGGCGGCCCCTCCGACGGGACGAAGAACCGCGCCCGCATCCTTCAGGCCGTGGGCGGCACCGCCGTCCAGGTCTCCGACTTCACCCGCCTGCGGCCCGGTGAGGCCCGCGAGCTCGTCAAGGCGCACCGGGTGCTGTACCTCTACCACAACCAGATCGACGCAACGGGGGACGACCCGACCACTGAATCGAGGGTGTTCCAGGCCTGCGAGGACACCATCGAGGAGCTGATCAGGCTGGTGAAGAAACTCGCCAACGCGAACGTCAACAACGTCCTCATCACCGCCGACCATGGTTTCCTCCACCAGGACACGCCCCTGGACGAATCGCAGTACCTCACCGAGAAGCCGCACGCCGATGCCCTGCTGTACGCGAATCATCGTTTCGTGCTGGGCCGCGGTCTCAAGCGCAGCCCGGCCTTCACCACCTTCACCCCCGCTCAGCTCGGACTGGCGGGTCGGGTCGAGGCCCAGGTGCCCAAGTCGATCCACCGGCTGCGCATGGCCGGCTCGGGGGTGCGCTACGTGCACGGCGGGGCAGCATTGCAGGAGATCGTCGTGCCGGTGCTCGCCATCAACAAGCGCCGCACCTCGGACACCCGGCAGGTCGCCGTCAGGATCATGGCTCAGACCGATCGCATCACCACCGGGCAGATCACGGTGGTGCTCCACCAGGAGGAGCCGGTCAGCGAGAAGGTGAAGGGGCGCACCCTCATCGCCGGTCTCTACGCCGATGACGTCCTCATCTCGAACGAGGTGCGGGTTTCCTGCTCGCAGACCTCGCCCGAGGAGCGGGACCGCCTCTTCCCGGTCACCTTGATGCTCAGCAAGGAGGCCGACGACGCCAACGGCCGGACGGTCGAGCTGCGCCTGTCCGAGCAGGTCGGCGCATCGGAACGACGGCCATACCCGGACAAGGCCAGATTCACTCTGGTGCGCACCTTCACCAGCGACTTCGACTTCTGAGCTCAGGGGGCATGCATGAACGACGAGATGGACGACACGGCGGGGCAGGGCTACCGGGCGCCGGACGCGGCGGGCCCGGCTCCCCGCCCCGGTGGCATGACGCCGCTCGACCGTAGGATCAATGAGGCCTTCCCCGGCGTGGTCGTGAGGAAGGACCTCGTCAAGGCGGTCAAGGGCAACGCCATCGTCCCCACCTACGTGCTGGAGTACCTGCTCGGCCAGTACGCCGCCACCGACGACGAGGCGAGCATCCGCTCCGGCATCGAGCAGGTGCGCAACGTGCTGCGCGACCACTACGTGCACCGCGGCGAGAACCGCCTGGTGCAGTCGCGCATCAGGGAGAAGGGGCGGCACCGGGTCATCGACAAGGTGTCCGTCGCGCTCAACGAGCGGGACGACGTCTACGAGGCGGAGTTCTCCAATCTCGGCATCTCCCGGGTGGAGATCAGCTCCGAGGTGGTGCGCAAGCACCCCAAGCTGCTCACCGGCGGGGTGTGGTGCATCTGCGACATCGTGTACGCCCACTCCGGCGATCCGAAGGAGGCGCCGTGGCGGCTGCACTCCCTCAAACCCATCCAGCTGTCCAACCTCGACCTCGACGGCTACCAGGCGACTCGCGCCAGATTCACCACTGATGAGTGGATCGACCTGCTCGTCCAGTCCATCGGATTCAACCCAGAGCTGCTCGGAGCCCGAGCAAAACTGCTGCACCTGGTGCGGCTCATCCCCTTCGTGGAGCGCAACTACAATCTCATCGAGCTCGGCCCCAAGGGCACCGGGAAGTCCCACATCTACTCGGAGTTCTCACCCCACGGCATGCTGATCTCCGGCGGGGAGGTCACCGCGGCCAAGCTGTTCGTCAACAACTCCACCGGGAGGATCGGCCTGGTCGGCTACTGGGACACCGTGGCCTTCGACGAGTTCGCCGGACGCAAGAAGCGGGCCGACCGGGGGCTCGTGGACATCATGAAGAACTACATGGCCAACAAGTCCTTCTCCCGCGGCGTGGAGACGCTCGGCGCCGAGGCCTCCATGGTCTTCATCGGCAACACCACCCACACGGTGCCCTACATGCTGAAGAACTCGGATCTGTTCGACGAGCTGCCCGAGCAGTACCACGACCCGGCCTTCCTCGACCGCATCCACGCCTACATTCCCGGCTGGGAGTTCGAGCAGATCCGCGGCGAGATGTTCGCCACCGGCTACGGGTTCGTCGTCGACTACCTCGCCGAGGTGCTCAAGTCGATGCGCGACCTCGACTACTCCGACCGCTACCGAGAGCATTTCCAGCTCTCCGCCGACATCTCCACCCGCGACCGCGACGGCATCCACAAGACCTTCTCCGGCCTCATGAAGCTGGTCCACCCGACGGGGCGGGCGAGCTGCGACGAGATCGAGGCGCTGCTGCGCGCCGCCATCGAAGGGCGCAAACGCGTCAAGGACCAGCTCGTGCGCATCGACACGACGATGACCCCGGTGCGTTTCGGCTACCGGGGCGCCGACGGGGAGTGGTCCTCCGTCCCGGTGCTCGAGGAGAACGAGTACCCCGAGCTGTACCGCCGTGGCACGCCGAGTGCGGACGTCGCGGACGAGGGGGAGGCTGAGGCCTCGGGCCGAGGGCGAAACGGAGTCGGCGCGTCGGCCGGCAACGAGGAGGGAGCCCGCAGCGGCGCCGCCGGGGATGCTGCCGGCTCGACAGCGGACGGGGCCGTGCCTGCGCCCACGGACTCGGCACCGGCGGTGTCGGAACTGGAGGAGCAGCATCTTTCCTTCCGCGACGGTCAGCGCGGATTCAGCTTCGATCGCTTCTTCGGCCCCTACCTGCGGGGTGCCACGAAGGTCACCGTCGCTGACCCGTTCATCCGGCAGCCCCATCAGGCGAGGAACCTCATGGAGCTCATCGAGACCATCGCCAAGGTCACCGATGACGCCACTGAGACCGGGGTCCATCTGGTCACCAAGGTCGACGAGAACCCTGAGCACGCCAGGAAGCAGCTCGCCAACCTGGAGATGATCCGCACCAGCTCCGCCGTCGCCGGCATCGGCTTCGACTACGAGTTCAGCGACACCATCCACGACCGTTCGATCAGCGCCGACACGGGCTGGCTCATCGTCCTGGGCCGCGGTCTCGACGTCTTCCAGCCCTTCGACACGGACTGGCTCGATCTGCGCCTGCGCCAGCAGCGCTACCGGCAGGTCAAGGAGTTCACCGTCACGTACATGCGACGGGACCAGTCGCGGTGACGCCGTTCCCCGACGACTCGTCCAGAGGCTTATTCACAAGAGTTGTTCGCAGGAGTGCTTCCCCCTGTCAGACCTCCGTCCTGTCGTGCTGTGAATAAGCTTCCCAGAACGTCACCCCCCGTGCCCCTCTGGCCGGGGGCTCCGCTCGACATGCTCCGTTTTGTACGCCTCGGATTCGGGGATCCTCACCGGCGCACTGGATCTTGACGGGGGCGCTTCATGCCGGCCCCTCACGGGCGGGGCTCCCTTCGTGCACGAGTTCGGCCATCTCCGGGTCGAGATGCCGGCCCCTCACGGGCGGGACTCCCGTCGCACCAGCCGCTCCGCCGGCTGATCGCCTGGCCCTACGTACCGACCGCGGGCGCGATTCCCTCCCCGCCAGCCGCTCCGCAGGGCGCGGGCTCCCGCGTGCCCTGCCGCCGGCGCCCCGTCCTGGTCGCCGGGTTCTGGCCCGTCCGGCGATCGTGTCGGTGGGCACCTCTACGCTGTTGCGCGGAACATCACTGGACGGTGGGGCGGGGGCGCGGGCATGAGCGCTGAGGACGGTCGCGTGAGCGATCTCGTGGTGCCGAGTGCCGGCGTGCCGCGGACCACCGACCTGGTTCTTGTGCGCCCCGCTCCGGAGGCCTGCCCCGGCTCGGGAACTCCTGAAGCCGACGCCCGCGTCCCCCTCCGCGCCTGGCAGGCCGAGGCGCTCGCCGCATGGCGCGACGCAGACCGCACGGGCGTCGTCGAGGCGGTGACGGGAGCGGGCAAGACCCGCGTCGGCATCGCCGCGGTGAGCGAGGCGGCCACCGCGGGGATGCGGGCGGTGGTGCTCGTGCCGACCAGGACGCTCGTCGCCCAGTGGGCGGATTCGTTGCACGAACTGCTGCCCGGCATGGCGGTGAGCACCGACCTGAGGGCATCGCAGCCCTGGCGGGTCATGGTGACCACGGTCCAGGCGGCCCACCGCCGTCCGGCCCTGCGGCAGGGGGAGAGCGGTCTGCTCGTCGCCGACGAGTGTCACCGCTACGGGGCCGAGTCGTTCTCACGGGCGCTGCGCCCCGAGTACGCGTGGCGGCTGGGCCTGACGGCGACGCTGGCCCGCGGAGACGCCGGTGACAGCATCCTGCGCGACTACTTCGGCCCTGTCCGCTTCGGGATGGGCTATCAGCGGGCCGCCGCCGACCAGCTCATCGCCCCCTTCAAGATCGCTTTCGCCGCCGTGCCCCTCGGCCGTGACGAACGGGAGACCTACGACGAGCTGGAGGAGACCCTGTTCGACGTCCGTAAGAAGCTGGTCCAACACCATGGTCTCGAGCCCGAACCGGTGGGCGAATTCCTGAAGCAGGTGAGCCGGCTGGCCGAGCAGGGGGAGTCCTCCGCGGGCCGTCGTCTCGCCCGCTGCTACCTGGCCAGGTTCGCCGACCGCCGCGCCCTGCTGTCGGGGACGCGCATGAAGGCGTTGGCGCTCGAGGGCCTCGCCCCCGCCGTGCGGGCCAGCGCGGGGGCCATCGTCTTCACGCAGACGAAGGAGGGCAGCCGCGAGGCCGCGGAAGTCCTGGGCTCCGCCGGCTGCCGGGCGGCCGCCATGCACTCGAGCATGGCCGACCAGGAGCGCGAGGAACGGCTCGAACTGCTCCGCGACGGCTCGGTCGATGCGGTCTCGGCGCCGCGCATCCTCGACGAGGGCGTCGACGTGCCGGACGCCGATCTCGGCGTCGTCATGGCCGCGACCAGGAGCCGCCGCCAGATGATCCAGCGCCTCGGCCGCGTCCTGAGGCGCAGGCGGGGCAAGATCGCCCGCTTCGTCGTGCTCTACGCGCAGGACACGGTCGAGGATCCCCTCGCCCGGAGGCCGGTGTCGAGCGGGCAGCAGGACTTCTACGCGGAGTGCACCCCCGCTGCGTGCGAGATGGGGGAGTTCGACCTCGGCACCGAGGATGGCCTGCCGCATCTGCTCGAGTTCCTCGCCGCCGATCCCCGGGCGGGCCGGGCGGTGCAGGAACGGATGATCCGGGCGGCGGGCCCTGACACGGGCCGGAACGCCTCGCAGCGCACCGGGGGCCGTGCAGCCGATGCCGGGCACGGGCCCGGCCGCCCGCGGAGCACCGGCGCAGTGGCGAGCGATGCCGGGGGCCGGGACGGCTCCGCCTCCGACCGCGCGCCCGTCGGCCTCCGGAGCGACGGCAGGGGCCGGAAGGGCGGCCGTCCGAGGCGCCCCGGCGGGGGCGAGCCGTCGGCGGACGCGCTGCGCGACTACCGGGAGGCCATCAGGAGGTATCCGCTGCTCGACGCCGAGGACGAGCGCCGCCTCGGCGCCCTCATCGAGGCCGGCCTCTACGCCCAGCACCTCCTCGAGGCCGCTGATGAGCGCTTCGACGAGGAGGACCTGCGGCGCATCGCGGCGGAGGGCCGGGCCGCCCGCCACCAGTTCATCACCTCGAACCTGAGGCTCGTGGTGTCCATCGCCGCGCGCCACCGGAGCCGGGGCATGGAACCCATCGACCTCGTGCAGGAGGGGAACCTGGGCCTCATCCGGGCCGTCGAGAAGTTCGACCACCGGCGCGGGAACAAGTTCTCCACTTACGCAACCTGGTGGATCAGGCAGTCCGTCACGAGGGCCCTCGCCGACCGGGGCGCCCTCATCCGCGTGCCGGTGCACTTCGAGGAGAAGCGCCGGGCGGCCGACCGCATCCGCCGGGGCGAGGGTCTTGGCTGGGGCGGGTTCGTCCGGGCGCACCCCGACGGGCTGCCCGACAGGGCGATCAGCGCCGACGAACTGGGGCGCGCCGCCAGGCTCTCGCGGCCGGTGCTCGACGTGGACCTGCTGGACGAGGATGCCCGCATCATCGCTGTCCCCGGGGCCGGGCAGCCCCCGCCCGATCCCGAGGAGCTCGTCGAACGGTTCGACCCGGACCGGGAAGCGACGGAGATCCTCGAATGCCTCGGCGCGGAGGATCCCCGGGCGATGAGGATTCTGCGTTACCGGTACGGCCTGGTGACCGGGGAGCCCGAGACCCTGGACGTCATCGGGACGCGCTTCGGCCTCACCCGCGAACGCATCCGCCAGATCGAGAAGAAGGCGCTCGAGCGGTGCCGTGGTATCGCCGCCGAGCTCGCCGCCGGGCCGCCGGTCTCACCGGAGGCCGTGGCGACGAGGACGGTGCCGAGGGGAGGGGCGCGCACGGCGCCCAGGGCGCCCGCGGAGCCGGGGCCCGCGATGGCCGCCTCGAGGGCAGGCGCTCCGAGGGCAGTCGGACGCGCGGCGGGGACGGCCTCCCGAGCCGGTTCCGGGGCCCTCGGGCGGAGGGGGCCCTCGGTCGGCGCGATCCCGCCGGGGCCTTCCGGAACCGCGGGTCGGAAGACGACTGCGGGTGGCGCAGCGGGCGGGCCGGCGCGGAGCGTGCTCCGGCGCCGCGAAGCGGCTCCCGGGATCGAGGAGCCGGGACGGGAGCAGGCGCCGAGGCGCGCCCTGCCGGACTCCGTCGTGGCGTTGTACCGGCCGCGGCGGGCCCTGCCCGGCGACGTGCCGCCGGAATCCGGCCACCGTCCCAGACGGGTCCTCGACGAGGACTCGGAGCAGGAGCGCTACCGCCCCCGGCGGGGGCGCGACGCCTGAGGGACGCCAGAGACGCTGCGCTGCGGGCCCGGCCGTCGCGTTCTCGCATGAATTAGGCTAGCCTTTCCAAAACAATACCTTGCGGCTCGGCCATCGGCCGTCCGCCGCGGGGCCGTTCGTGATGGCCGGGGGCGGCCAGAGGGGAGGGCGCGATGAGCAGCGGTTCCGGACCGATGGACGAGCCGGTCGACGGCGGCCCCGAGCCGAAGACGTCGCGGGAGCCGGGTGCGGGGGCGGAACCCGGCCGGCAAGCCAGCGCGAGCGCCGTGCTGAGGCGCTTCACGAGGCCGGTGGCGCGCACCATCATCGTGGGCGCGGTGCTGACCGCCGTCTCCTCCGTGTGCACCTTCATCCCCTACCTCGTCATCACCCGCATCGCCCAGCAGGCGCTCACCGGGCGGATCGACTCGTCCCGCGAGCTCGCCGTCCCGCTCGCCGTCGCCGCCGTCGCCGCACTGGCGGGCCGGGCGCTCTTCGGCCTGGGAACGGGCATCTGCCACCACGCCGACGCGGACTTCCGCGTCAGGGTACGCGAGGAACTCATCCGGCACCTGTCCCGGGTGCCCCTCGGGTGGTTCCTCGACAACCCGTCCGGTGAGGTGAAACAGGCCGCCTCCGACGACGTGCTGTCCATGCACCAGGCGGTCGGGCACGCCCCGGCTGACATCACCGCGGTACTCCTGTCCCCACTGATCCCGCTGGTCTACCTGTTCACCGTCGACTGGCGGTTCGCGCTCGTCCTGCTGCTGTACGTCGTCGTGGGCCTGGGTGTCTCGCTCATCCTCATGAGCAAGGACCACGATCGCCTGGACCGCGAGTACAACAACGCCATCGTCGAGCTGTCCGCCGCGTCGGTCGAGATGATCGACGGCGTCGAGGTGGTGAAGACCTACGGCACCTCGGCCCGCGCCAACCGGCGCTTCTCGCAGGCCGTCGACCGGCTGTCCGCCATCGCCTACCTCTGGGCCATCAGAACAGCGGCGCCGTTCAGCACCGTCATGGCTCTCTTCTCGCCGGCCGTCATGCTCATCCTGCTTTCCGCCCTGACCATGTTGTTCGTCTCGCGGGACTGGCTGGGGCTCGTCGACTGCGTCCCCTTCCTCATCCTCGGCGTCGGCATTCCCAGCGCCCTGCTCCACATGGCAACCTCCCTCGGTTTCCTGCGTCTGGCCCTGCAGAGCAGCGGACACTTGGGCGCCGTCCTGGCCGCCGAGCCCCTGACCGAGCCCGACGAGCCCGGCGAGTTCCCCGACGGCGAGCTGGGCGTGCAGATGGATGGGGTGAGCTTCGCCTACGGCACGGACTCGGCGCCGGTGCTCACCGACGTCGACATCACGCTGAGCCCGGGCACGGTGACGGCGCTGGTCGGGGACTCGGGCAGCGGCAAGACGACCCTCGCCCGCCTCATCCCGCGCTTCTGGGACCCGGCGTCGGGAGCGGTGAGGATCGGGGGCCTGGACCTCCGCGACGTGACGACCACGCAGGTGCTGTCGAGGACGGCCATGGTGCTGCAGGACAGCATGCTGCTGCGCCAGAGCATCCGCGACAACATCCGCCTTGCGCGCCCCGACGCGGACGACGACGAGGTCATCGCGGCGGCCAGGAGCGCCCAGATCCACGATCGCATCATGGAACTGCCCCACGGCTACGACACCGTCATCGGCTCCGACGACGGCGAGCTCTCCGGCGGCGAGGCCCAGCGCGTGGCCATCGCCCGCGCCATCATGCAGGACGCGCCGATCCTCATCCTCGACGAGGCCACCGCCCACGCCGACCCCGAGAACGAGGTGGCCATCCAGGACGCGCTCGCGCACCTGGCCCGGGGCCGCACGACCGTCGTCATCGCGCACCGGCTCAACACCATCACCCACGCCGACCAGATCCTCGTCGTGGAGCGCGGGCGCATCGTCGAACGCGGTACCCACGACGAGCTGCTGGCCAGGGACGGGCGATATACGGCGCTCTGGCGCAAACAGACGGTCAAGGAGGGGAGCGACGCGCGATGATCATCGACCAGATGGACCGGCTCGCCGCCGGCAGGACCGGCGTGCTGCCGCAGGCCGGGGCCTACGTCGTCACGGGCCTGCTGGAGGCCGCCATCTTCGCGCTGCTGCTGCCGCTGCTGCGCAGCCTCGTGGGCGGTGACCTCGGCCGGGCCCTCGTCCTGCTCGCCATCGGGGCGGTGGTGGCCGTCGCCTACGGCATCGTGCTGTACTGGGCGGACAACCGCGGCTATTTCATCGGCATCAAGCACGTGCTGCGGCCCATCCAGCACCGGCTGGGCGACCACATGGTTCAGCTGCCCCTCGGCTGGTTCACCAAGGAACGCAGCGGCCAGATGTCGACCCTGCTCACCCACGACCTGCAGATGATCATGAACATGCCCAGCAACTTCATGCGGCAGCTCATCTTCTCGATGCTGACCCCGGCGACGGTCGCCGTCCTGTTCTTCGTCGTGGACTGGCGGGTGGGGCTTTCGTTCCTCGTCCTCACACCCGCGCTGTACGCCAGCTCCCGCTGGATGGCCAGGGCCGCGGGCGACGGGCATCTCGAGGAGGAACGGGCCGGCGCGGAGCTCTCGTCCCGCATCCTGGAGTTCGCTCAGGCGCAGCCGGCCCTGCGTTCGGCGAACCGCAACGAGTCGGCCTGGGGCGCCCTGCAGGAGGCCATCACAGCAGACCGCAAAGCGACAGTGCGCACCCTGCGCATGACGAGCATGCCCATATGGCTGCACACCCTGCTCGTTCAGGCCATCTACGCGCTACTGCTCGTCGTCTCGGCGCTCGTCCTGGCTTCCGGGGGCATCGGCGTCGCCGACTTCATCTTCGTCGCCGTCCTGGGGCTGCGGGCCGTCGACTCGCTCAACGCGGTCGGCCAGCAGGGCATGAACCTGCGCGTCTCGCAGAACGCCCTCGACGCCGCACAGCGCGTCCTCGACGAGGAACCCCTTCCCCAGCCGAGGACACCCGCGGTGCCAGGAGGATCGGGGATCGAGTTCGCACATGTGAGTTTCTCGTACGACGGTCAGCGCCCCGTACTGGACGACGTGACATTCACTGTCCCCGAACGCACCCTCACCGCGCTGGTCGGCCCCAGCGGTTCCGGCAAGACGACACTCACCCGGCTCGTCGCGCGGTTCTGGGACGTCACCGATGGCAGCGTGCGCATCGGCGGAACCGACATCCGCGACATGAGCACCGAGGATCTCATGGCGCGCATCGCCCTGGTGTTCCAGGACGTCTACCTGTTCGACGGCACCATCGAGGACAACATCCGGCTCGGCGGCCCGGACGCCGACAACGAGCAGGTGCGCCGCGCCGCCCGCCTCGCCGGCCTGGACGAGGTCGCAGACCGGCTGGACGACGGCTGGGACACCCGGGTCGGCGAGGGCGGCAACCGCCTGTCCGGCGGTGAGCGGCAGCGGGTGTCCATCGCCCGCGCACTCCTCAAGGACGCACCCATTCTGCTGTTCGACGAGGCCACCGCCGCGCTCGACGCCGAGAACGAGGCGGCGATCGTCGCGGCCATGCACGAGCTGGCCCGCGACCGCACCGTCATGGTCATCGCGCACCGCATGTCCACCATCGCCGCAGCCGACCAGATCGCCGTCCTCGAGGACGGCCGCATCACCCAGCTCGGCACCCATGAGGAACTCGTCGGCCGGCCAGGGCGCTACGCCACGTTTTGGAACGAGCGGGTGAAGGCGCAGGGCTGGCGCATCACCAACGAGTGACCCCTGTCGCGTCGGCAGTCGTTCATCGTGCGCCCGGGGGAGAGCAGACTCCGTCAGGCCGTACGAAGAGCAGGCCACAGCACACCAGACCCCGAGGCCATCCCGCGACGCGGGGTCGTCGACGGGACGCCCCGGGGCCGTGCGCGGTCAGTCGGTGAAGGCGCCGGTTAAGCCACGATGTCGGCGCAGGAGTCGATGCTCCTGATGAGGGACGCCAGATTGCTCGCCGTGGTGACGCCCTCGAAGCAGCTGCCGACCGACGCGTTGAGGTCGCCTCGCGCGTTCGGCTCCAGGCCCTCCCGGCCGATCCGGTGCGGCGTCGTCCGCGTCCTCGACCTGCCATTGCTCGTGGTGAAGACGATGGAGTCGTCCGGGGGTCGCCATGACGTCCGCTTTGACGGTGTCGGCCGCGCGGCACTCCTTGGAGAGCATGAACCGTGCCCCGACGAAGTCGCCCTCGGCACCGACGAGGCGGGCCGCCCGGGCCCGCGTCGTCGGTGCCGCCGGAGGCGAGCACAGCGCTGCTCACCGCGTCGGCGAGCAGCGCGGTGATGGGCGTCGTCCCGATCGTCAGGGCATCGAGCCGCCCTCGTCGCAGACCGTCGTGACGATGATGTCCGCGTCGGCGCGTTCGGCCTCAAGGGCACCCCGAACGGTGGGGTTCAGCTCCCTTGCGATGAGGGTGAACCCGTCTGCCTTCCACTGCTGGAACTCCTCGGGTGCGATGCTGCCGACCGAGACGAGCACCTGACCGACCCCGGGGTCGACAACTACTGCTGCTGATTGTCTCGGTCATCATGTGGCTCCTCCTGCCCTGTCGGGCGATGGAACCACCTACACCGTTTCGGGGACAGTCCTCAGTGACATCAATGGTTAGGTAAAGCTATGCTAACCACTGTCATGCTGACAGGCTGTATGGAACGGCGACGAACAGCCCCGCCGTGGCCGTACCCCATGGGAGGAATGCTCATGCTCGAGTCCCGGACGACCGGACGCGACGACGAGGTAGTGCTGTGCGTGAGCGAGCTCTGCAAAACCTTCGGACGGGGTGACAAAGCCACCGAGGTGCTCAAGGGGCTCTCCTTCGAGGTCCTGAGAGGCTCGGTAGTCTCCCTGCTCGGCGCCAACGGTGCCGGCAAGACGACGCTGGTGAACATCGCCTCGACCCTCATGCTGCCCAGTGCGGGCACAGTGCGGGTGTGCGGAGCCGATGTCGTCGATGAACCAGCCGCGGTGCGCCGCACGATCTCCCTCACAGGTCAGTTCGCGGCCGTCGACGGTGAACTGACCGGCCGCGAGAACCTCGTCTTTTTCGCCCGACTCCACGGTTTCGGCGCGTCCGCGGCCAGGGCCCGCGCCGATGAACTGTTGCGGACCTTTCGCCTGACCGATGCCTCCGGTAGGCGTGCGGCGAACTATTCAGGGGGCATGCGCCGTCGGCTCGACATCGCGGCCTCCCTCGTCGTCGAGCCCTCACTGCTCTTCCTCGATGAGCCAACCACCGGTCTGGACCCGTTGTCGCGGCGTGAATTGTGGAAGACCGTCGACGAGTTGCGCGACCGCGGGGTCTCGGTGCTGCTCACCACCCAGTACCTGGACGAGGCCGAACGGCTCTCCGACGGCATCGTGCTGTTGCGCGGGGGACGGGCCGTGGCCCAGGGCGCCCCAGGCGAACTGCGCCGCCGCTTCGGCGCCCCGATCTGCCGACTCGGTTTCGACGAGGCCGAGACGGCCGAACGGTGCGCCATCGAGTTGCTGCCGGGCGTGCTTTCGCGTCCGGCCGAGGATTTCCGGGCCGAGGCTCTCGAGGTCCTGTTCATCACGCACAACGGGGCCCGAGATCTGTCCCGGTGCGTGGCTGCACTGGCGGATGCGCAACTGGAGCCTGTCTCGGCCTCGCTCAACCCGCCCTCCTTGGACGAGGTTTTCCTCGGCACAGCCTTCGCCGACACGCAGGAGGACTGAGGGATGGCGCTCTCCAACTCCTCGTCTGCCCAGCTGCGGTCGAGTGCTCTCACCGCTGTACGCGGAGCCACTTGGCGCAACAATCTGCGCCTGATGCGCAATTCCGCCTCGTTGGTCTCGGCGCTGGTGATCCCCGGCATGTCGATGCTCGCTTTCTGGGTGGTCTTCGGTCACGCTGCTAGTGGCTCCGGTTTCGACTACGCCCTTTTCCTCATGGCGGCTGCCATGTTCCAAGCTGTCATGTTTACCGCCGGGGGATCGGCGATGGCCTTGGCCGTCGACGTCGAGTCGGGGCTTCTGGCCCGGGTTCGCGCGATGCCGGTCCACGTCCTGAGCGTGATCATGGGGCGCATGATCTGCGATCTGATCCGCTCGATCCTCTCCCTGTGCACCGTGATCGCCCTGGGGCTGCTGTGCGGGGCTGAACCAGCGAGTTGGTCCGGGCTGGCCTTGGCATTCCTCGTCGCCTTAGCGATGGGTGAGGTACTGGTGCTGGTCTTCTCCGGGCTAGCCCTGCGCTCGAGACAGCCGGTCCAGATGGCTGGACTCATCCAAGGCGTGGAACTTCCCCTGCTCATGGTCTCGACGGCCTTCATCCCGTTGAGCACGCTGCCTGATCGTCTGGAACCGCTCATCGCCCACATGCCCTTCTCCCCGATGATCGATACGAACCGGGCCTTGCTCAACGGTGAGACGCCCGGCGACTCGGGCTGGGAGGCGCTGGTATGGCTGACCGGCGGGCTCGTTCTCGGCGCCTGGTGGGTCTCGCGAACCTTCAGGAGGTCGGTATGAGTAGCGGCGAGCAGAACCACATTGGATGGGCGGGCGCGGTCGCTGTGCACGCCGGGCGTCTGCTGAGGCGCTGGCGCAGATCGCCCGTGACGATAGGCGCCGCGCTCGGTGTGCCCGTGGTCATGATCGTGATCATCAGGGTGATGTTCGCTGGCATGGTCGAGCAGTTCAGCGGCGCTGAGATGGACATGACCGGTGTGGCCGTCATGGTCGGCGTCTCCCAGGCGTTCACTGGGGGCCTGCTCGGTGCAGGGGCGATCGTCCAGGAGCGTCACGAGGGGCTGCCGCAGCGCCTCGCCAGCATGCCGGGACCGCGCAGTGCGGCGATCGTCGGGCGTATCCTCGCCGAGGCAGCGCGTGCCTTCGCTACAACACTGGCGGCCGTGGCCCTCGGTCTTGTCCTCGGCGCGGAGTTCGGTGGTGCGGTGCATCTGCTGGGCGTGCTCGTCGTCTTGGCGTTCGTCGCGGTCTCGGCCGGTGCTGTGGGCGTCATGCTCGGTCATCTCGTGGAGACCCCGCAAGGCGCCTTCAGCTTCGCGCCGCTGGTGATGGCCGCCATGTTCTTCAACACCGCCATGATGCCCCGCGAGATGTACGCGGCTGTGCTGCGCCCCCTCGTCGACGGTTCACCGATCACCGCTGTCATCGAACTCGTCGATGCGATCATCGGCGGGGGCCTTGAAGGCCAGCAGTTGCTCGTCTTCGTCCTCTGGTTCGGCGGTCTCGTGGCGCTCAGCCTCTTGGCGCTGCGGCGCCGGGCAAGCGGTCTGCGGCGTTGGGTCCTGTGATGAGCAGTTCGTCCGCGGCGCGGGAGCCCCGCTTCGAGTTCGCCTCCTCAGGGCGTCATCTGGTCGCCACCGGAGTCGTGCGGCACGTCGAGCCGCGCTCATGGGTCGGTACCGGGGTTGCCAGGGCCGTCGAGGAGGTGCTGGCTGCTCCCCTTGAGGCCCCCCAGCTCGTGGTGGGGGTGCTTCCCTTCGACAGTGCAAGGCCGGGGATGCTCTACCGTCCTGCGGAGGCCTGCTGGAGGAGTTGCGCTTTTCCCGGTCGGCCCGAGCCCTTCGCTCCCTCTGCGTCCACGACCGCTGTCACCGATCGGCGGCCCAGTCACGAGGGCTATCGGTGCCTTGTCGCCAAGGCCGTCGAGACGATCCGCTCAGGGGGGCTGGACAAGGTGGTTCTGGGGCGCTGCGCGACGGTGTGCGCAGCGGCCCCCTGGGATCCTCAGTCGGTCTTCGTCCGACTCGGGATACAGAATCCAGACGCCTTCGTCTACCTGATTGACGTGCCCGGAGGCTATGACGGCGAGTTCGCCCAGGAAGGGGTCTTCCTGGGCGCCAGCCCCGAACTTGTGCTGTCCTGCTCGGGTTCACGGGTGCGCACTGTGCCTTTGGCCGGCACCACCGCCCGCTGGAGTGAGCCCGAGCGGGACGAGCGGGCCTCCGAGGCCCTCCTTGAGTCTGGGAAGGACCTGGCTGAGCACTCATATGTCGTACGGGCGATCGCCAGGGTCTTTCGCGCGCGCACCGATGATCCGAGGATCCCCTCGCGTCCACGACTGGTGCCCACCCCGGCCGTGTGGCACCTTGGCACCGAGATTACGGGAACGCTCAGGGGCGGAGCCAGCCCCTTCGAGTTGCTCTATGAATTGCATCCCACGCCGGCCGTGTGCGGCTGGCCCCATGAACGTGCGCGCGATTTCATCGTCGACCACGAGGGGTTCGACAGAGGCCTCTTCGCGGGGCTGATCGGATGGATCGACGCCGATCGGAACTGCGAGTGGGCGCTGGCCCTGCGCGGAGGTGTGCTCCGCGGGGACCGGGCGACGATGTTCGCAGGAGCCGGCGTCATCGCCACCTCCGAACCAGAGGCAGAGCTGCGCGAGACCGCAGCCAAGATGCGGACCTTCCTGGCGGCCCTCGGCGGGCAGGAGGGCAGAACCGATCCCTGAGCGGCCGTGCTCGTGCCAACGGCGGGGCCATGGCCGTGAGCGATCGTCGTCTGATTCCTCGCGCGGGCCATTGCGAGGCAAACCAGTCGTCGCCCGATCCCATCCACCATCCGATTCAATGCACAATCGAGGAGTGAACATGGACTCTCGAGAAGAGTCGCAGCGAGAAGAGTCGCAGACTGGCCAGAACGGGCCGGATGCCTTGGTGGGGGCCGAGTCGCCGTGAACCGGCCGGCGGCAGGTCGCCATTGACCGCCGCGTGGATTCTCCGGTACAGGTCTTGCATCCGGGCCCGGGGCAGTCGTGTGATAGCATGCGGTCCACGGCCTGTTCCTTGATTGTTTCTGGTCACGCATTAATTATCTCGGGGCAGGCCGCCCTTCGTCTTCTGCGACACGCCTCCGCGAAATCACCGACAACAACTTGGATCAACCCTATGAATACGCCTCCCTGTCGGGTGATCCGCGGGCTCGGCCCCCAGGACAGGCTGCTGACCGCCTCCGGGCAGGGTGAGGACGGCACGTCATGAGGGCGCTTGCCGCCGTTCTGGGTTCTGAGGGCGACGTCATTCCCTTTGTGGGCTCCGTGGGCCTTCCGGTTCGCGGCCCGCAGGGTGAGCGGGGTCTGCGTCGTGGCCGTGTCCCGGGCCGCGCGGGCCGATGACGGTCCGCCGTTTCTTCGCGGCGTGGTGGGCTGCTCGGAGGCGCCTGCGGGTGCCTGCGGATGACCTCGGCTCCGAACTCGGCACGGTCTTCGTCGATGACCTCGATGGTCATTTCGAGGGGCGGTCGGGTTCCGCCGCGGAGAGGGCCGGGCCCGTTTCAGTGGATCGTTGGCCCGGCGAAGCCCGTGGTTCTCCTGCTCCTGCTCCGGCTCCTTGGTGCGTTTTGCCTCAGTCGTCCTCGGGCCGGGCTCGATGCCCTTGTCGGTGTCGGCCTGCTCGACCCGGGCGCGCAGTGGTTCCACCCCTGCAGCCGGTCTGGTCGGTCCACCTGCTGGGCCGTCCCGTGCGTCGTGCCGGGCTCCTTGCGCCGTCGTACCAGTCGGGCAGCCCGTGCCTTCTCCTCGGGCGGGTACCGCCGCCGTGTCGGCCTCCCCGACGTGCTCTTGCCTCCCCTGACCCCGTCCTCGTCTCCAAGATCAGGAGCCCCCAAGCAACCCAAGACGACTCAGACGGGCCAGGACGAGCTGGAAGAAGGCCCCGTCACGGGTCTGATCGAATCCCAACGCCGACCACGCCACCTGCACAACACCGACCAGTACGGCCGAGCCGCCGCGGTCACCACCGCCGGGTGCGTCACCGCGGCAGCGTCGAACTCCACCATCTGCTGGTCCGGCGCGGTCAGTCCGGCTCTCCCGGCGGCCATCAACGAGACCGGTCCGGCCTCGTCATGGGCCGAGCCGAGATGCTCCACGACCCGGTTGGTGCGGCCGTCCCTGGCCACGATCTGCACGGCCGTCGCCCCCGACGCGGTCCTCACCCTCCGCAAGAGCGGACCCACCCACCGGATCCCACCCCCGCCATCAGTGACCCACACCACCCACCCAAAACGTCCTGACAAGCAACAAAGCACACCAGAAACACCCAAGCCGCCTCAAGAGGCCCAATTCAGGTCTGAGACATCGTTGACTGCGGTGTTGAGCTTAGGTAAGCTTTACCTAACTTATATCCAAACTGCCTCTTCGTTGCAGGGGAAGCGGATGACGGGGCTTGAGTTCGCCGCATCCGATGCGTCCGTGGCCCAGTTGCTGATGTGTGAAGGAGTCAATGTGGGGAGCAGTGCTCGAGGACGTCGAATCGGTGTCATCGGTTCGCACGGAGCCGTCGGTAGGGCCCTGCTCGATCTCCTGTGCGCCGAGGGGTGTGAGGTCATCTGCGGCAACAGGACCAGGAGAACGCCCGATGAGGACACCCTCTTCGTCGACGCTCACAAGGCAGACAGCGTGCGCGAGTTCGCCCGAGGCTGCGCGGTGGTGGTGAACTGCGCCGGGCCTTCGTGCCTAATCAAGGACCGTGTCGCCGCTGCGCTGCCTGCAGATGCGATCTACGTCGACCCCTTCGGAGGGAATTGCTTCGAGCACTACGCAGGGGTCTGCCCCAGCATCATCAATGCGGGCTGCACTCCCGGACTGGCGGGCCTCCTGACGAGGCATCTGGCGGGGTCCTTCGACGAGTGCACCACAGCGGTCGTTTGCTGCGGCGGAAGGGAACAGGGCGGCCTCGCCGGTTTCGCTGACGTCATCCTCAGCACCCGCGACGGATACGGTCATCCTGGTCAGATGCTGGTGGAGGGGCGTGTCTGCCCCCATGTCGAGAGCGACTGGCAGATGCAGGACACCGCCTCCTTCCCGCAGGAACCGGAGAACCTGCGTTCTCCCTTCGTCACCGACGAGCTGTACAGGGTGGTTCGTGACTGCGCCATCGCGCAGCTAGCCGGATTCCTGGTGATCCCCGATCAAGCTTCACTGCAGCTGCTCCTGAAGGCCATGAGCCTCAGCGAGAGTGGTGAGCCTGAAGAGCTGATGAGATTCTTCGCACAGATCGACGCCGCCAAGTCGGGGCTAGACGAGGACAGGAAGAACTGGTCCGCCATGCAGGTGAGCGCGCGCGGACACACGGCGGGCGTGCTCAAGCGGAGTTCTGTCGCCGTGTGCTCCGATGACAGCAGCGAGCTGACGGCAGTCGTGCTCGCGCAGACCGTGCTCCGTGCGCTCGAGACCGGCTGCCCCCCGGGAGCCCACTGGGCCTACCGCTTCCTGGAGGTCGAACCGGTGATGGGCGCGCTGCGGCAGGCTGGCATGCGGCTGAGCGAGAGCGGGCCGGACGAGCTGATGACAGAACGCCATCAGCATGCCGGGGCGGTCGAGTCCGGGTTCCTGTGAGCCCCCTCCCCGCCGGACCTCGTCCCTCACCGAACCGTCGCGCCCCGACCCGGGTGCCGCGGTGATCGTGCTCTGCCCGAGAAGGAAGGCGCATTATGAACAGAACACGCGTGGTCGTGTGCGGAACCACCTTCGGCCGTGTCTACGTGGCGGGTGTCCGCCGACTTCCCGAGCACTACGAACTGGTCGGCATACTCTCGCGCGGGAGCGAGCAGTCCCGCGCCTTCGCCAGCCGGCAGCGGTTGTCGCTGTTTACCACGATTGAGGAGCTGCCCGAGTTCGATATGGCTTGCGTGGTGGTCCGCTCGGGCATCGTGGGCGGCAAGGGTTCCCAGCTGGCCAGGCGTTTTCTTGCGGACGGTCGGCACGTCGTTCTCGAGCACCCGATCCACCGTGACGACGCGGTGGAGTGTTATCGCGAGGCAGCCAGGAGCGGCGGCGCCTTCTTCATCAACCCCTTCTACCGTCACAGCCCCACCATTGCGAGCTATCTGGAGATGGCGCGGGTCCTGTGCGAGGACCACGGGATCCTTGGCGTCGAGGCCGAGTGCAGCATCCACTTCCTCTTCTCGATGATCGACCTCGTAGGTCGGATCACCGGTGGTTTCACGCCTTGGGAGATCCAGGCGCAGGGCACCGTCGCCGGCGTGCTTACGCAGCTGGGCGGATCCTTCAGGGGTGTCCCCGTGAGCCTGCGCGTCGTCAATCGGATGAATCCTCTCAACCCCGATGACTTCGCCCATGTGGGCCATCGGATCACCGTTTTCACGGTGACGGGCAATCTTGTGCTGACCGAGACCGATGGGCAGATCATCTGGCACCCCAATGTCACAACCCCCCGCACTACGGATGGTCTCTTGGAGATCGAGGCCGACGAGGCCCTGAGCACCGTCCGGTTGCATGAGAGCCTCGCCGTCGAGACCGAGGTGACCAGGCGCTGCCAGTTCGAGCGCATTTGGCCCTCAGCCGTTGCCGGATTCCTCGATGCGCTCCGCCAGGAGACGGGTAGCCCGGCGGCTCGGGCCCGCGAGGCCGAGTACATGCTGACCCTCTGCGCGGTGTGGGCCCATGCAGGCCAGCTCATGGGCCCGGCCGAACCGTTGGGTGCTGAGACACCTCCCCGGTTCCTTTCCCTCGCGCACCTCATGGAGCGGATGCCAGATGGCGCACCCAGATGACGGTGCCCAGAGCGACTCGCTCGTGATTTCGAGAATGTCAGGAGAGCTTCCAGTGAACATCGCAATACTGGTTGAAGAATTCCAGCAGCGGGGCATCGTCCTGTGGGCCAACGGGGACAGACTGGGCTACCGGTCACCCAAGGGCGCGCTGGGCCCAGCAGACCTGGCGAGCCTGAGGAGTCACAAGGCCGAGATCCTTGAGTACCTGAGGGCCGAGAAAGCTATCGAGCATGATAGCGCCGCGCGCTTCATGCCCTTCGGGATGACGGACATTCAGCGGGCCTACGCCACCGGCCAGCACGCCGGCTACGAACTCGGTGGGACCGGCTGCCACAGCTATGCGGAGTTGCGCACACAGCCAGTGGGGCGCGAGAGGCTGGAGAGGGCTTGGCACGAACTGATCCGCCGCCACGACATGCTCTCGGCATTCGTGCTGCCCCCGGACTCGCTGCGGGTTGTCCCTCCTGAGGAACTGCCCGTCGAGAGGATGCCGCGGCTGGAGGAAATCGATCTGCGTGGCCATGATCCGCAGTCGCCTGACGAGGAGCATTTGCGCCACCGCCGCGAGATGGAGGAGCGGAGCTATCCGCTGGGAGCTTGGCCCCTTCACTGCTTCCGGATCCTCCAGTTCGAAGAGTGCAGCATCTTGCAGTTCTCGATCGACATGATCATCGCCGATTTCATCAGCGTCTCGGTCATGGTCGAGGAACTGATGGACCTCTACGAGGGCAAGCCGCTGGAGCCCCTGCCTCGGGCTACCTTCAGGGACGTCCTGGTTGCGCGGGCTATCCGCGAGGAGACCCCGGCCGGGCGCGCCGAGTACGAGAGCGCGAAGGAGTACTGGCTCGGGCGTATCGGGTCCATGCCGGAGAGGCCCTCATTGCCGATTCTCACCGCCCCGCAGAGATGCGAGGGGGAGACGGTCCGCTTCACCCGTCATAGCTGGCGGTGCGGCCCTGCCGAGTGGGCCTTGCTGGTGGAACGGGCCGCTGCCTTCGGCGTGACACCGTCGAATGTGCTGCTGACCGCCTACATCGATGTCATCCGGCGCTGGTCCTCCCAGCCGGAGTTCTGCGTGAACATCACCTCGATGAACCGCGGTGATGAGCTCCCGGGCGTCGAGCGCATCATAGGGGACTTCACCGAGGTGAGCGTTCACGCCAGCCGCCGGGAGACCGGTAGCTTCCTTGAGCGGGTGTGCAAGACCCAGGAGCAGCTCGTCGACGAGCTTTCTCACTCGGCGTTCGGCGGCCTCGACGTACTGCGCGAGCTCGGCCGGGCCAGAGGCGGAAGTGCCGTCGTGCCGATCGTCTTCACCGGGGCGCTGGGTGCCGGTCTGCGACGCAGGGAAGGACGAGCCCTTGAACTCGTCCATGGCGTCAGTCGCACACCGCAGGTCTGGATCGACTGCCAGGCCTTCGAGGAGGCCGGCGGTTGCAACATCAACTGGGACGTCCGCGAGGGCATCCTCGCGCCCGCGGTCCTCGAGGCTATGTGGGAGGCCTTCACCGAGGCGCTCGAGCGGCTGCTCGGCGCCGAGGAGGAGCCCTGGCATGCCGAGGACATCGTGCAGCTGGGCGAGCGGCAGCAGCAGGTGCGTGAGCGGATCCACCGGAGAGACGCGCCGCTGGCGCCCCGGACACTCCAGACTGGTTTCTGGGGAAGGGCCCAGAGCCAGCCCGAGGCGTGCGCACTGGTGTGCGGCGGCGAGAGCTTCAGCTATAGCGAGCTCGCCGGCCACGTCCAAGCCGTGGACGCGCAGCTGTCCGGGGTTGGCAGAGGGGACCGGGTCGCGATCGTCCTGGGTAAGGGCGTCTGGCAGGTGGCGGCGGTTCTCGCCGTCGTCTCCAGAGGAGCGGCCTATGTCCCCGTCGACCACGACCAGCCGTCGGCGCGCCAGCGCCGGATGATCTCGCTGTGCCGCCCCCGGGCGATCATCGCCGATGCGAACTATCGCGCGACGGACGGGCAGCTGGCCGTCGTCGACGTCGACGCATTGGGCCCACTGTCCTGGGACGGGACGGTTCCGGTGGCCGGTCCGGCGGAGGACACGGCCTACATCATCTTCACCTCCGGCAGTACGGGAACGCCCAAGGGCGTCGTAATGACACACACCGCCGCCATGAACACGATCGAGGACGTCAACCAGCGCCTCGCGGGAGCAACTCCGCGGACGGTGCTCGGCCTGTCCAAGCTGTCCTTCGATCTGTCCGTCTACGACGTCTTCGGGACCTTCGCGAGCGGGGGACGCCTCGTCCTGCCCCTTGAGTCCGAGGCGAAGGACCCGAGCAGCTGGATCGAACTGATGCGCACTTGGCGGGTGGACACCTGGAACTCGGTGCCCGCCCTGTTCCAGATGCTCCTGGCCGAGCGCGTGGCTGCTGGCCTGGCACCCGATGAGATTCTTGGGCTCGTCCTGCTCTCGGGTGATCTCATTGCCCGCACCCTGCCCGCCCAGGCCGCTTCGCACTTCCCCCGCGCCGAACTCGTGAGCCTCGGCGGGGCCACGGAGGGAGGGATCTGGTCGATCCACCATCGGATGAACGGCCACACCGGCGAGGAGAACATCCCCTACGGCAGCGCCCTGTCCCGTCAGGGCATGTACGTACTCGACGCATTCATGAACGAGTGCCCCGACGGGGTCAGGGGTAGGATCCACATCAGCGGCGAGAGCCTCGCGAGCGGCTACTTCAACGATCCCGAGACCACGGAACGCAAATTCTTCTTCTCGGCCAAGCAGGGCCGCCGTCTCTACGACACCGGCGACATCGGCAGCTACCGCCCGGACGGGGTGATCGACTTCCACGGCCGGGCGGACACCCAAGTCAAGATCAACGGCTACCGGGTCGAGATCGGTGAGATCGAGGCCGTCCTTGAAGAGCACCAGGACATCGGCCGTGCCGTCGTAGTCGTGGAAGAGACAGACGGCCGTAAGAAGCTGAGGGCCTTCGTGACGCCCGCCCAGCAGCAGGGCTCTTCTGCGGCAGATGAAGAGCGGGCGGACACACCCGAGGCGCTGGGCGCGGCGCTGCGTGAGCGCTGGTCCTCGGGTGACGCCGGCGGTCCCGACGCCGCATGCTATGCGGCATGGACGAAGGCCGGCAACGAGGCCGCCCTGGCCGCTCTGCTGGCGGCCTTCGTCGAGGCTGGGCTTTTCACCGAGCCAGGGGCGGTTCATTCCCAGGAGCAGATCGTCGCCAGGCTCAGGCCCGATCCCGAGTACCGGGAGCTGGTGGGTCGCTGGCTCGGCATGCTCACGGCTGAGGGCGTCCTGCAGGCCGACGAGGGGGGCTTCACCCTCACGTCCGAGAGCCTCGAGCACTACCGCATGGCCGAACGTTGGGACCACTTCGCGGCCATGGAGGCCCGGGTGCTCAACAGCTCCGCTCTGTTCGAGTACCAGCATTACGCGGCGGGCACACTGCTGCGCCAGATCCGTGGCGAGGTGAATCCTCTTGAGCTGTTCTTCCCCGGCGGCAGGACCGACAACGCCCACGCCATCTACGCGGAGAACAGGATCAGCGAGGCCACCAATGCGGCCGTCGCGGAGGCGGTGGCGAGAGTCGCCGAGTCACGCGGGGACCGCCCGATCCGTGTCCTGGAGATCGGGGCGGGCGTGGGCGCCAGCACCACGTACATCCTGCCTAAGCTCCCCGAGAACATCGCGGAGTACCGGTTCACCGATTTGTCCACCTTCTTCCTGCGCAATGCGAGGGAGAGCTATCGCGACTACGGCTTCATGAGCTACGGGCTCTTCGACATCAACGCCGAGTGTGCCGGGCAGGACGTCGAGCTGGGCGCCTACGACGTGATCGTCTGTGCGAACGTCCTGCACAATGCGGTGAACATCGACCAGACCTTCGCCCGGCTGAACCAGCTGCGGCGGCCCGACGGCGTGATCGTCATGATCGAACCGGTCACCGAGCTTTACGCCGCGCTCATCTCGATATCGATCAAGATGAGCCTGGTCGAGTTCACCGATGTGCGCGCCGACGGCCATCGGGTCTTCCTCGACGAGGAGCAGTGGGAGGGAGTCTTCACCAGGGCGGGACTGCGCAGGATCGCCGAGTACCCCGGCCGGTTCGACCCGCTGCGCGAGTGCGGCCAGCGCCTGTTCGTCCTCACCGAGCCTGGTGCGCGCAGGATCGACGAGGAGGAGCTGACGGGCTTTCTGCGCGAGATGCTTCCCGGCTACATGGTGCCCGCATCCCTCACCGTGATGGACGCGATGCCGTTGAGTGCGAACGGGAAGATCGATAGGAAGGCTCTCCTGAGCTCGTTCACGTCCCGTCAGGAATCCGAGGAGCAGCCGCTCGCCGCGCCCCAGGGGGGGTTGGAGGAGCGGATCGCGGCCCTGTGGCGCGATGTCCTCGAGAACGAGCGGATCGGCCGCGACGAGGACTTCTACGCAGCCGGTGGCGACTCGCTGCTCATGGCCAAGGCCGTCACAAGGATGCGCCAGGAGATCGACGCGCTGAAGGACCAGAGCTGGGATCTCATCATGCGTGAGATGCTCAAGAAGCCCACGGTCGCCGGGATCGCCGAGGCCCTCGGTGGTGGGGCGGTTGAGGTCTCCGACCCCCAGACGACCGCCGATACCGTGGTCGCCACAGATGGAGCGCGGGTGGCTCCGAGCGGCCCTGCCGTCTCGTCGCCTTCTGCGGCTGCTGCTGGTGCACAGCGCCTGCACGTCTACGGGCTCGGGGAGGACCAGGGCTCGTGCCGGGCCTTCTTCCACGCCGGTACCGGGCGCATCAAGGACTACGATCTCCTGGTTCCGGCGCTCATGGAGCGCAGCCCCGCAACGGCCCACGTCGGTTTCACCTCCGGTGACGCCGACGAGTACCTGGCCAGTCCCACTGATGCTCTCATCGCCGAACGGGCGCGCCTCTACGCACAGGACCTGCTGGAACTGGACATGGACAGCTACGAGCTGGTCGGCTACTGCATCGGAGGCTTCTTCGCGTTGGAGACGGCGAAGATCCTCACCGAGCTGGGGCGCCGGGTCTGCAGGGTGGTCGCGGTGAGCACCCATCTGTGCCCGCACCGCATCGCCAACGAGATGCTGTGCGAGTTCGCCTACGGGTGCGTCGTCGAGGCCGACCCACGGGCTCTCGGCGCTGATTTCAGCATCGAGTTGCTCCGTGAGGGCCTCGAACACATCCTCGGTGGCCAGAACAGGGACATCACGGACGAGGAGCTGTGCGCCCTCGACGGCCGCTACGCCTCGCTCGGCTCCTATTTCTCTGCCTGCTCGCGCATGTCGCCGAAGCATCGACGCCGGCGGATCTACGAGACGGTCAAGGGCTACGAGAACGATGCAGGCAGCGCCCGAGCCATGCTCGAGATCCTCTACGACGTCTTCCGGCACTCCCTGCGCGGGACGATCGGATACCGGCCGGATGTCTACTTGGGCACGGTGCTCGCTCTGCAGCCCGAGCGCGGAGTCGATGGCTTCTATCCCTCGCTCGGCGGCGACGTCGACTGGCCCAGCACCGTCCTGGGGCAGCTGCGGACCGGGATCATCAGTGGTTCGCACTCCGACTGCCTGACCGAGGAGAACTATCGCTCGATCCTGACCCACTTCGAGCAGGACCAGGGGGATTGACAAGCATGGCCAGGATCGGACATGTCATCTACAAGGCGGACGATCTGGAACAGGCCGTGGCCGAGTTCCGCGCCGAGGGTTTCGAGGTCGAGTACGGCAAGGCCAAGGACCCGCACAATGCGCTGATCTACTTCTCCACCGGCCCCTATGTGGAGATCATCGCGGGGATCCACATGCCTGCCGTGGTGCGCGGTGCTCTCGCGCTCACAGGGCACCGGCGCATGGTCGAGGACTATGACCGCTTGGCGCAGGCCCCGCAGGGCTACAGCCGGATCGTCTTCGAGGTCGAACGCGAGAAGTTCACGGCCCTGGAACATCTGTGCGCCGTGCACGACCGGTCAACGGTGATCTCGCCGGTCGCCAGGAAGGACCCGCACGGGCGTCGGCTCTCCTGCCGCTGTCTGGTGCCGGACGATTGGAGTGTGCCGATGTTCGTCACCCCGTTCGCGGTGGACACGCACCGCGCATCAGCCCATCCCAATGGTTTCACGCGGATCGAGGAGATCCGCTACGCCGGAAGCGAGACAGCCGTGGGAATCTGCCTGGGCGCGCAGGCCGAGGAACGACTCAGGTGCAGCATCGGGGACGGCACCATCGAGGTGAGTTTCGCATGAGTGCCGGGGCGCGGATGAGGGCACAGGAGATCCTTGACGCCTATGAGGCGAGCGGTCATCTGCGCAGGAGGAGCCTGTGCGAGGAACTGCACGAGGTCTGCCTGCGCCACAGCGAGCGCCGCGCCGTCGTCGCCCCAGACGCAGAGCTGAGCTATCGGCAGCTGGACCTGACGATCGCGCACTGGGCCCGGGCATTCCTTGAGGCGGGGCTGTCGGGAGGAGACCAGGTGCTCGTGCAGCTGCCGAACAGCGCCGCCTATCTGGTGAGCCTGTTCGCGCTCATGAGGATCGGCGCCGTCCCGACGCTCATGCTGCCCTCACACCGTCACAGCGAACTGGTCCGGCTGGCCCGGCAGCTTCGTCCCGTCGCCTACATCGGGGGGCGGGACCAGCTCGGATTCGACTGCGTCGCGATGGTCGAGGAAGCCGATCCGCAGGAGCTGGGCATCCGTCTCCTCTACGCCGACGCTGGCCCTGAGCACGCCGGACCCGCGCCGTGCCACCGACTGCCCCCGCTGCCTGGGACGGCCGATCCCGAGCCCCCGCCGCTGCCGGTGGCCGGGCCTGGACACCGGGACGCGGCCCTGAATCTGCTCTCCGGGGGCACGACGAGCGAACCCAAGATCATCCCGCGGGTGCACGAGGCCTATGCCTGCAATGCGAGGGCGGCCGCTCTGCGCTGCGGCATCGGTCCCGACAGCGTCTACCTTGCGGTGCTCTCGAGCTCCCACGACTTCCCTCTGGCGCAGCCGGGCGTCCTGGGGACGCTGCTGTGCGGCGGGACCGCAGTGATGTGCGCCAGCGCCGCCTTCGACGAGGCCTTCGCCGCGATCGAGGCCAACCGGGTGACAGTGACTGCGATCGTGCCAGCCGTCGCCCAGCTGTGGAACGAGGCCCTGGAGTGGTACCCAGCCCAGCTGTCCAGTCTCCGGCAGATCCTCATCGGGGCAGCCAGGCTCGATGCGAAGCTGGGGCGTTCGCTCATGGCCAGGACAGGTGCGCTGATCCAGCAGGGATACGGGCTGGGCGAGGGAATCACCACGTTCACCCGCCTGGACGATCCGGAGCTGGTGGCCCTCGGCACCCAGGGGACGCCGATCTCGGACGGTGACGTCCTGCGGATCGTCGACCCGCAGGGCAGACAGCTGCCCGCCGGTGTCGTCGGCGAGATCATCGAGAAGGGCCCCTACACCTTCCTTGGCTATCACGGCGCCCACGCCGATGACGACTGCTTCACCGCCGATGGTTTCCTGCGGACCGGCGACCGTGGCTATCTGGATGCCGACGGCAATCTCGTCGTCTGCGGCCGCGTCGTTGAGCAGATCAACCGGCTGGGGGAGAACGTCTCCCCGCACGAGATCGAGCACCTCCTGGGGCTGATCGGTGGCGTCCGCGAGGCTGCGGTCTTCGGCGCACCCGATGAGGAGCTGGGGGAGCGGACGGTGGCGGTCGTCGTCACCGACGGGCCCCTCGGCCGGCGGAGGGTCATGAAGGACTTCGAGGAGCAGGGTATTGCTCGCTACAAAGTGCCCGACGAGGTCATCGTCGTCGATGCGATCCCCCGGACCAACATCGGCAAGGTCGACAAGGAAGCGCTCCGCGCGATGACCCAGCAGCGGACCGAGCGGACAGACTGAGGAAGGACAGAGGTGCTCACCAAGGACGAGATCCGCGAGAGGCTCGCGGCGTCGGTCTCGGCGATTCTTGGCGCCGAGACCGAGATCGCTGGCACGGACAATCTGCTCACACTGGGGCTGGAGTCCCTGCCGACCATGAGGTTGCTTGCCGGATGGATCAAGCAGGGCTACCGCGTCTCCTTCGGCTCGTTCATGCGCCGTCCCACGCTCGCCGAATGGGTGCAGCTGCTCGTCGAGGCCTCCCCGGGCGAGCCTGCCGACGGCTCGGCTGAAGGGATGGCCATGGCGTTCGCGCAGTCGGGGCCCCAAGACCCTGCCGATGCCGGGATCGGTCAGGGCGCGGAGCCGCCCGAGGCCGCGGGGGCGCGCAGTGATGCCGAGCCCTTCGACCTGACGGACGTGCAGTACGCCTATTGGATCGGCCGCAGGCAGGGGCAGTACATGGGCGGTGTCGGCTGTCACGGCTATGTGGAGGTCGAGACCGGCTGGCTGGACCCGGCCCGGCTGGAGGCTTCCTGGGAGACGCTGCTGCGCGCCCATCCCATGCTGAGGGCCTGCTACACCGACGACGGCAGACAGTACGTGCGCGCCGAACCGGCCGACGCCTCCGTGGCCATCCATGATCTGACCGGCCTGGGCGCCGATGAGCAGCAGGCGGCGCTGCTGGAGATGCGCGAGGCGTTGTCCCACCGGCTCCTGGCCATCGACGAGGGGCAGGTGTGCTGCCTGCAGCTGAGCCTGCTCGATGAGAACAGGGCACTCCTGCATTTCGACATCGACCTGTTGGTCTGCGATGTGCAGAGCTTCCAAATCATCTTGCGCGATCTCGCGCACCACTACGCGACGGGCGAGGCGCCCCGGACCGACCCAGAGTGGAGTTTCGCGGACTATCTGGAGACCAGGGCGCGTGAGGGCGCCGAGGACGTCGAGCGGGACAGGCAGTACTGGCTCGCGCGCATCGACGAACTCCCCTCAGGCCCGCGGCTGCCCCTGCGCCGGGGCGGGAAACCTGCCGCGGCTCCGCGTTTCGTGCGCCGCTGTCACAGCTTCGACCGGAGCAGCTGGAGGGCCCTGCGCACGGCCTGCGAGCGGCACGGCACGACACCGGCGATGGTGCTCCTGACTGCCTATGCGCGCACGATCGGGCAGTGGAGCGAGGAGAAGCGCTTCCTCATGAGCGTTCCGCTGTTCAACCGTGACAGCGATCCCGCCATCGAGGACGTCGTGGCGGACTTCACCACCCTCACCCTCACCGACGTCGACCTGAGCAGCCGACGGTCCTTCGTCGAGGACCTGCGCGCCATCCAGGAGTCCTTCTACGAGGACGTCGTCCACTGTGGCTACTCGGCGGTCCGGGTCCTGCGCGATCTGCGTGCCCGACGCGGCGAGCAGTTCCTCGCGCCCGTCGTCTTTTCCTGCAATCTCGGTGAGCCGCTGGTGAACGAGGAGTTCGTGGAGACCTTCGGCGAGATCGGCTATATGATCTCGCAGACCCCGCAGGTCTGGATCGATCTGCAGGTCTTCAACACTATTGACGGCTTCACCCTTATCTGCGACGCCGTCGAGCAGATTTTCCCCGAGGGCCTGCTCGACGAGATCGTCGACTGTCTCGTGCGCGAGACCGAGCAGGCGATCGCCTCGCAGCTGGGATCCGCTGGGCCCGTCGAGCCTCGAGGAGTGCTCGCCAGGCGCGCCGAACGCGCCGAGCTGACGAACTGGGCCCTGCCCGAGACCACTCTGGTCCACCAACTGCTCGCAGCGGCTAGCAGATTCCCTGACCGTCCCGCCCTGCGCGCCCACGACGGGCGCACACTGAACCACCGCGAGTTCGTCGAACGCGCGCGGGCCGTTGCTGGCTCACTGGCGGCTGTCGGGTTGCGGCGCGGTGGGCTCTGTGCGGTCATGATGGACAGAGGCCCCGAGCAGGTCATCGCCGCCTTCGGGGTGATGCTCACCGGAGCCGCCTATGTCCCGGTGAATCCTCAGCAGCCGCCGGAGCGGCTCGCGGCCATCCTCTCCTCCCCGCGGATCGGCTTCCTGCTGAGCGATCAGGAGCCCTGGGAACGGTGGTACGAGAACGGTGTGCGCGTCATCGGCTTCGAAGAGGCCCGCCGCGGCAGCGGGGAGCTGTCCCTGCCCAGGCCACGACCGCAGGACCCCGCCTATGTCATCTACACCTCCGGGACCACCGGTGTCCCGAAAGGGGTCGAGATCAGCCACGGAGCCGCCTGGAACACGATCGAGGTGGTGAACCGCCGTCTCGGCATCAGGCCCTATGACCGGGTGCTGGGTGTCTCGGCCTTCGACTTCGATCTGTCGGTCTACGACGCCTTCGGCGTCCTCGCGGCGGGCGGTTGCCTGGTGACCATCGCCGACGAGGCGCGCCGCGACGCCGTCGTCTGGCTGGACCTGGTGGAGTCCTGCCGGATCACCGTGTGGAACTCGGTCCCCACTCTGTTCGAGATGCTTCTGACGAGCGCCGCCGGCGCGCCGGAAAGGCTTGCGAGCTTGCGTCACGTGCTGCTGTCCGGCGACTGGATCGACGTGGGGCTGCCGAGCCGGATGGCCGAGCTCATGCCCGACGGGCACATCCTCGCCATGGGAGGGGCGACTGAGGCCGCCATCTGGTCGAACGCCATCGAACTGACCGGCGCCGTCCCCGAGGACTGGGTCTCGATCCCCTACGGGCGCGCCTTGGAGCACCAGGCCTATCGAGTGGTCGACGCCGAGGGACGGGACTGCCCGGACCACGTGGCGGGGGAGCTGTGGATCGGTGGGCTCGGCGTCGCCACCGGCTATGTCGACGACCCGGAGCTCACTGCGAAGAAATTCGTGGACGCAGAGGGAAGCCGCTGGTACCGTACCGGCGATCTGGGCTGCTTCTGGCAGGACGGGACCATCGAATTCCTCGGCCGCTCCGACAATCAGATCAAGCTGCGCGGGCACCGGATCGAGCTGGGGGAGGTCGAGGCCGCCTGCGAGGCCCTGTTGCCCGTGACACGGGCCGTGTGCGTCCCCGTGCGGGGCTCGGCCTCGAGCTCGCTGGTCGTCTTTGTTCAACCCGAGCAGCCTCTGGCCCCGGACGGCCCGGAGAGTGGGGGAGCGCTCGAGACGGAGGCTGAGGACGTCGGCCGTATCGATGTCGACGCCGTCCTGGCACCCGTGCTAGCCGACCAGGAGTTGCGCGCCGCGCTCGCGCACGACGAAGCCGTGCAGTGCGGCTACGCCATGGAGACCATGCGCCGATGGACCGCCCAGCTCATCTGCCGGAGGCTCTCCGCCGACGACCGTCTCGTCGCCCTGAAACGCAGCTGGGCGCACTGGCTCGCCGACCGGGACGCCGTGACCGCGGTCCTGCCCAGTGAGGCCGAACGCGCCGAGCTCGATCGCTTCGTGAGGCCCTTCGGCAGGGCCTTCGTCGAGGCGGCGCAAGCCGAGTCACTGGCCGAGTTTGTCCAGAGGCCCGAGGTCGTGCCCGTCGAGGAATTCCTGTCCGGCAGGGCCGTGGGGCGTCTGACGCACGCTGCCATCAGGGAAATCGTGCGCGCGCTCGGGCAGGCGGACGAGGCGGGGATGCGGGTGTTTGAACTGGGCGCCAGACGCCTCCGTGAGTCTCGCGAGTACGCCCAGGCGAGCGGCTCGTCCTCCTATACCATGGCTGACTACTCGCCCTATTATCTCGACCGGATGGACGAGTCCGAGCCCGGCTCCTTCGGGCGGATGCTGTTCACAACTGTCGGGAAGCCGGCCCCGGTGTCGGCCGCCGAGCGCTTCGACCTGGCGATCTGCAATCAGAGCGTCCACCAAAGCACCGACGTCGACGCGAGCCTGCGACGGATCCACGCCCTGCTCGCCGAGCAGGGCCTGCTGCTGCTTGTCGAGCCGATCTCCTCGACGCCCCTGGCCGAGGTGAGCGCCGCCTTCCTCAGCGTGCAGTACAGCGATGCCCGCCAGGGCAGTGGAGAGATGCTGCTCGACGCGCAGGCCTGGCGAGAGGCGCTCGAGGGCGCCGACTTCCGCCTGTTGTCGAGCATCGGGCTGACCGAGTCCCTGATGCTCTTCCTGGCGGTCAGGGCCGGCGGAGCCGAACCGGTGCCTGTGCCGCCCCAGGAATACGAGGAGGCCGTCCGCGTGCTATCGGCCAGACTCCCCGAGTACATGCTCCCCAAGCGGATCATGCGCCTCGGCGAGTTCCCCCTGACCGCGAACGGGAAGGTGGACCAGAGGGCACTTGTGGGGCTCCTCACGCCCGAGAGTTTTCAGGACGAGCCTACGGCGGCCAAGAGTGAGGTCGAGCTGAGCGCCACCGAGGAAGCTCTGATCGGCATCTGGGAAGAGCTGTTGGACGTGGATGCCGGGACGGACAGCGACTACTTCCGGCTGGGCGGGGACTCGCTGGTGGCGACCAGACTCAGGAAGCGGATCGAGGAGCGCTTCGATGTCGACTTCGGGCTGGACATCGTCTTCGACTCGCCCGTGCTGAAGGACATGGCTGCCCGGATCGACTCGCTCGCGGCGCGGACGGGAAGCGGTGACGAACTGCCGGCGATCGTGCACGCCGAGGACCAGTACGCACCCTTCCCCCTCACAGAGGTGCAGCAGTCCTATCTGATCGGCGCCTCGGGAGCCGTGGAGCTTGGTGAGGTGTCGAGCCACTGCTATTTCGAAATGGCCACCGCAAGGCTCGACTTGGCGCGCCTGGAGGACTCCTTCAACGCTCTCGTCGAACGTCACCCGATGCTCCGCGCCGTCGTCTGCGAGGACGGTCTGAGCCAGAGATTCCTGCCGCAGGTGCCGCGCTACAGGATCGCCCATGTCCAAGGGCAGGGTCTACCGGGCACCCAGCGCGTCGAACGAATCCGGCAAGAGATGTCGCGTCAGCGCTTCGACCCGACGCAGTGGCCGTGCTTCGACGTGCGCTACGCGGGCACCGGCGAGGGTGAGGGACGGCTTTTCCTGAGTTTCGACAACGTCTTCATCGATGGCTGGAGTATGTTCCACGTCTTCCGCGAGTGGAAAGAGTTCTACGAGGCTGGGCCCGCTTCGTACGCCGGGCGGACTCCCGCGTACTCCTTCAAGGACTATGTGGAGGCGATGGAACGGCTCCGGGCTAGCGAGGCCTACCAGCAGGACCTCGACTACTGGGAGGACCGCCTGGACCGCATCCACCCGGCGCCGCAGCTGCCGGTCTCGCAGCCCGATGGGGACTCTTCGTCGGCCTTCGTCCGACACAGCGCCCTCGTGGAGCCCGCCGCCTGGCAGGCCGTGAAGGAGGGCCTCCGTCAGGAGGGCCTCACCGAGGCCGCCTTCCTCGCCGAGGTTTACGCGGAGACGCTGGCCCGATACAGTGAGGAGCCGGGGCTCAGCATCAATTTGACACAGTTCGAGCGCACTCCCTTCGCGCCGGAGGTCGACGCGATCGTCGGCGATTTCACGAGCCTGTCGATCCTGAGCGTCGACACTCGCAGCGGCGCCTCCTTCAGCCAGCGGGCCAGAGCCCTGCAACGGCGGATGTGGCGCAATTTGGCCCACAGCCATGTCAGCGGGGTGAGCGTCGAACGCATGCTCAACCGGCAGCGCCGATCGCAGATCACCATGCCGGTGGTTTTCACCTGCGGCCTAGGGGTGGTCGAACGCGATGCGTCCACCAGCCCCTATCTCGGCGTCATCGACTACGGGCTCTCCCAGACGCCCCAGGTGTGGATGGACCTGCAGGTCTACGAGGACGACGGGGGGCTGGTGCTGAACCTCGACACCGTCGAGGCCCTCTTCCCCGAGCAGATGGTGGACGGGATTTTCCGCTCGCTGGTGCAGGCGGTGGAGTCCCTCGCCAAGGGATTCGCAGCGCAGCCGCTCTCCTGGGGGCAGGAGACAGTCACAGTCTGCCCAAGCCTCAACCGTGACGGGATCGCGGCGCTCAACCGCACCGGCGTCCTCAGCGAGGACTCCGGGCCGGGTGACGGCACGCAGACGCTGCTCGGGCTCTTCGACGAGGGCCTGCGGGACCACGGTGGGCGCACAGCGGTCATTGACTCCGAGCGCGAACTGTCCTACACAGAACTCGACGAGGAATCGGAGCGCTGGGCCCGGCTCATCGCGGCCGAGTCCCCCGAGCCCGGCTCCCTCGTCGCGATCCTGCTGCCGAAGTCCACCCATCAGATCAGCGCGGTCCTCGGCGTCTTCAAGGCAGGCTGCGCCTATCTCCCCCTGGACCCCACCCACCCGGTGGCGCGCAACAGTAGGATCCTCACCGACGCGGGGGTCGGCATCGTCTTGGTAAAGGACCGTCAGGGGTTGCCCGAGCCTATCGGGCGTGGCCGCGCCGTGATCGAACTTGCCGACGTGATGGGCGGGTTCTCTCCTGTCAGTTCCCCTGCGGCGCCCATCGGGAGCGGACCCGCAGCCGACGGATTGGCCTATGTGATCTACACCTCCGGGACGACCGGTGTGCCCAAGGGGGTCGCGATCGCCCATCGGGCGGTGGTCAACACCATCCGGGACGTCAACGCGAGACTCGGGGCGGGCCCGCAGGACCGTGTCCTCGCTCTGTCCGAACTGAATTTCGATCTGTCCGTCTACGATGTCTTCGGCATGCTCGCCTGCGGCGGCGCGATCGTCATGCCCTCTCTGCAGGGTCTGCGTGATCCTGCGCACTGGTGGGAGCTGACGTGCAGTCACCAGGTCAGCCTGTGGAACTCGGTGCCCTCGCTGTTCTCGATGTACGCCGGACACCTGGCCGACCGGGGACTCGTGGACGAGCATCTGCGGGCGGTGCTGCTGAGCGGAGATTGGATTCCGGTCGACGTGGCGCTGCGCATGGCGGACAGTTTCCGGGACTGCCGTGCATACGGCCTGGGCGGCGCGACCGAGGCCTCGATCTGGTCCAACTGGTATCCGATCAGTGTCGCCGACGCACAACGGCCGAGCATCCCCTACGGCAAGCCGCTGGCGAACCAGCGGATGTACGTCCTGGACGACGCGCTGGAGGACCGTCCCGAGCTCGTGCCGGGCGATCTGTACATCGCCGGCCGTGGGCTCGCGCTGGGCTACTGGAAGGACCCGGTGCGGACCGGGCAGTCCTTCCTCCGGCACCCGAGGACGGGCGAGAGGCTCTACCGCACCGGCGACCAGGCCATGTACGGGCGCGACGGGCAGATCGTCTTCCTCGGACGACGTGACGGCCAGGTCAAGGTCGGCGGCTACCGCATTGAGCTCGGGGAAATCGAGTCGGCCGCTTTGACGGTACCCGGATTGCGGGAGTGCGTCGCCGTCGTCACCAGGGCCGGTGTTTCCGAGCGCACTGCATCGACGACGCGTGCGTCCGAACGCACCGGCAATATTGAACTGTACGTTGTGGTCGAGTCTGAGGATGTCCTTGGGCTTGTGGAAGGACGACTGGCCCAGAGACTGCCGCAGTACATGCGGCCCCGACGGATCGTTCCACTCGCCGAGCTCCCACGTACCTGGAACGGCAAGGTTGACAGGGACAGCCTTGAAGCGCAGTCCCAGGAGTCTTTCATGGCTCCGACGGGTCCACGTAATGAACGGGACGCTCGACTCGTCGCGATGTGGTCGAGGCTGCTGGACAGCGACGAACCCGGTATCGACGACGACTTCTTCCGGCTCGGCGGCGACTCGCTCGCCGCGGTCCACTTGGTCAACGCGATCCGCAAGGAGATCTCGGTGGAGATTTCCATCCGGGATGTCTTTGCTCTCCCGACGGTGCGTCAGCTTTCCGATCACATCGAGGCCAGCGTGGGGGCTGATGTCGAGGAGGGGGAGATCTGATGGAGCGACTGACGGAATTCCCCTTCGTCGAGGACACAGGCGCGTCCCGGCTCCGCATGATGTTCTGCTTCCACCATGCCGGCGGTTCCGCCGCGGTCTTCCGGCCATGGACCAAGTACCAGGAACGGCTCATGGTCGTGCCGGTCGAACTGCCCGGCAAGGCGACACGGATCAGTGAGAAACCCGCGACTGACGGGGAGCAGCTGGTGGGCTCGCTCGCCGGGGCCATGGCCGAGATGATCAACGACCAAGAGTACTGCGTCTACGGTCATTCGATGGGCGCGATGCTGGGATTCAAAACGGCGGCGCTCCTCGAGTCTGAGTATGGGATGGTGCCGCGGCTCATGGTCGTGGCTGGCCGCCACGAGCCCCTGCGCAGCCCCGTCAGCCATTTCCACAGCTCTCAGGGCGAGGAGGCGCTGATCTCTGAACTCGTCAGGCTCGGCGGTACCCCCGCCGAGCTGCTCGCCGACCGTGAACTGCTGGGCTGGTTACTGCCACAGATCATTGCCGACTACCGCATAGACGAGACCTTGGTCCACCGGGGGGAGATACTCAGCTGCCCGATTCATGCCCATGTCGGGTGTGAGGACACCGAGACGCCTGCTGAACTCGTGGTCGGATGGCAGGCCATGACGAGTGCGCAGTTCGAGTTGCGGAGCTTCGAGGGGGACCATTTTTTCCCCCACCAGCCGGGAACGGCCTACTACCGGGAGCTTGAGGAGGAGATGTGCGCGAACCCGCGAACGTCGGCACGGCAGCGCCACCGACAGTCGAATCACCCAGGAGATGTGGAGGAGAAGGATGAGCGATGAGGACCATGCGAGGCCGGGCCTTCGAAAGACTGCAGATCACCGATTTTATGACGATCAGCATCTTCTTCCAGCATCTTCTTCGTCGTGAACACGCTAGTGGGCCTGGGCGTGGCTTCCGTGGGGATCACTCCGGTGAGCTATGTGATGGTGAGTCCGTTGCAGGTCTTGGTCCTGGGCATCCCCACCATGCTGTTTTACTCGAAGGTGCGCAAGTCGGGCATGCTGCTGATCCTGTCGGATGAAAGCACAGCTTCCATTGAGCATGAGAACGAAACAATGATTCAGAAGGCCATCGGCAGGCTTATTGAGAACAGAACGGTACTGATCATTGCCCATAAACTACGATCCGTAGTAGCGTGCGATCAGATCGTAGTTCTGAACGAAGAGAAACTGATATGGTCTTCATGAAACGAAATCGTGGTTTTGATGGATTTGTGGTCTTGCTTTGGATATGATGAGGGTATGCAGGTTGAGGTCACCCCAGAAGAAACCGCTGTTCTGATCCGATGGAAGGAACGCACGGATAATTACGTACTGGTTCGGATGAAGGCCGAAGCCATTCTGTGTGCTTCTCGTGGTGTCGATGTGGGTATTATCGCTGAAATGGTCGAGCGCAGCGCGAAAACCATCCGGGAGTGGCTGGCTGACTGGCAGAACACCAGGATGTGTTCGGTGTTGACCGGGCATGCGGGGAACCGGAACGCGGCGGAACTCACCCGCGCCCGGAAGGAGGACCTCGAGGCTGTTCTGGCTCTGCCGCCCTCCCGGTCCGGCATCGATGTCGAGTTTTGGGATGTTCCGGCCCTGCGTGACGTGGTGAAGATTCTGTTCGATGTCGAGTACGAGTCGGATCCTTCGTATCAGCTGCTCCTGCGGTTCTGCGGGTTGAGTTTCAAGCCGCCCGATCCGTTCGACGAGCACCGTGACGAGGAGGCCATCACCCGGCGGATGACCGAGGTGAAAACTCAAGTCAACCACTTGTTGGAGGCCGGCTGGGAGGTGTACGCGGTCGACGAGGTCCGCTTGGGAGAACGAGGCCGAGACCCGCCGCATGTGGCTACCCAAGGGGCAGCGCACCAAGTTCTACGTGGACCGGCAGAAAGTGTCCCAGTCGTTCTTCGGTGTCTTGTCTTTGACTGACAAGAGAATGCGGCTGTATCCGATCGAGGGGAACCAGAACACCGAGCAGATCATCCTTGCTTTGGAGCGGCTCCAACGTGAAACCAAGGCCGACCGGGTCGCTGTCGTGTTGGACAATGCCCGGCTCCACCACGCGAAAGCGTTGACCGGCCTCTACCGGCCGGGCCGGCTCCTGGAACGCATCACCCCCTATTTTCCTGCCGCCGTACGCGCCCGACCACAACTCCGTCGAGCACGTCTGGAGCACTGCCAAGAACAATATCGCGAACATCCAGCACGAGCCCCCGGACCAGACCTTCGGAGCATTCGCCTCATACATCACCGGACGCACCGTCGACTACGACTTCGAACACCTACCCAAACCCAGACCAGAAACCGATCTTGTTTTATGATCGCCATAGAATCCGGCACACACGAGGAACTTGATGCAGAGGGATGGCTTGTACCATCGCCTTCATTCACCGCAAAACGAGAGTCTGGTATGGAAGGCCAAATGAATGAGATCATTATTTTTGGAAAGGACCACCTAACATGAAAAAAGAAACGAACAAGAACCGGTTGAACGGAAAAGACCTGATGAATGTGGGTATTTTTACCGCAATCAATGTCATATGCATTGTGTTGATTGCCGTGGCGATCGGTTTGACACCCGTTGGCTTCATGCTGATCCCAAGTGTTACTGCAATCATACTTGGCATTCCAATGATGCTTTACTTTACCAAAATCAAAAAATTTGGAATGATCTTGATTTTTGAGATTGTAAATGGTGTTGTCCTTTTACTGACGGGTATGGGGCCCGACGCGCTCATCTGCGGAATTGTTATCAGCCTGATCGTAGAACTTATTATGAAGTCTGGAAACTACCAGAGCGCCAAGCGCGCTGTTCTGGGATACGCCATTCTGATGGTCACATCCTGTGCCAATTACATCCATTGGCTGAACGCCAGCGCAGAGTGGCTTGATAAAAACGCGGCAACATATGGACAGGGTTTTGTGTACACGATTTCCGATTGGTTCGATTATTGGTGGATGCTGCCCTTGGTCATTCTTTCCGCCTTTGTTGGAGGTCTGATAGGTGGCCTGCTGGGTAGGGTTGTGCTGAAGAAACACTTTGTCAGAAGTGGGTTGGTCTGATGGAAACAGTGCTGCGAAACGCAAGGTCGGCAGCAAAGCAGATGTTTCTTGACCCGCGGACAAAGATTCTGCTTTGCCTGACGGTTTCCTGCGTTATGATTTCAAGCGACAGCTTCGGAATTATGAACGTTGTACTGCCGTGCCTTGCCGCGATTCCATTACTATTCCTCATTTTACTCAAAAAACCGCAGATTGCAGCCTACTATGCAGTGATGTATGCGGTCACGGCGACGGTTCCCCGCCTGTTGATGCCGCATTTATCACCCCTGCTCAACCTCCTCTTTACCGGCATGATCGCCATGTTCACAAAGCTGATTCCGGGGATGTCCATGTTTTGCCTTCTGGTGTTGACAACCACGGTAAGCGAGTTTGTTGCAGCTATGGACAGGCTGCATATATCCAAGAAGTTTTCGATCCCAGTATCCGTGATGTTTCGCTTTCTTCCCACGATACGGGAGGAATACAGAGCGATTCGGGATGCCATGCGGCTTCGGGAAGTCGGATCATGGCGCAATCCCATGGAGATGCTGGAGTATCGGATGGTGCCGCTGCTGACCAGTCTTGTCACAATCGGGAATGAACTGTCCACATCCGCCCTTACGAGAGGGCTAGATGCCCCTGTACGACGCACCAGTATCTGCCCGATTGGATTTCATTGGCAGGACGGCGTTGCGCTGCTGCTCTGTATCGCGGTCATCATTTGCTTTGTCCTCTCAACTTTCTATGGATGGTAGCAGAAACTGCTTCAAGGAGGAGATTTCCCTTTGATAAGAATTGAGAACGTATCTTTTACTTATGAAAATGTCGACAATGGTGCGGCAATCCTTGATAATTCCATACAAATTTCCAAAGGGGAAATCGTCCTGTTGTGCGGGGAATCAGGCAGTGGGAAAACCACGTTCAGTCGATTGGTAAATGGGTTGATCCCAAACTACTATGAAGGTACGCTTACCGGTAAAGTTCAGGTCGAGGACAAGAACCCGGAGGATGTCGAGCTGCACGAACTGGCACCATATGTTGGCTCCGTGTTCCAGAATCCCAAAGCGCAATTCTACACGTTGATAACAGATACGGAGATTGTATTTGCCTGCGAGAATATGGGTATGGATCGCAACGAAATCCTACGTCGTTTTGATGGCACCGTGACTGCAATGCACCTGGAGCCGTTGATTGGCAGAAATCTTTTTACGCTGTCCGGTGGTGAAAAACAGAAAATAGCCTGCGCCTCTGTCCATGCCCTGCAACCCGATGTATTGGTTTTAGACGAGCCGACTTCAAATCTGGACATAGGAACAATCTATGAATTGGAGAACATTCTGCGCTTGTGGAAAGCACAAGGAAAAACCGTCATTGTAGCGGAGCATCGGTTGGATTGGCTTCGCCTCCTTGCAGACCGGGTACTGTATTTCAAAGATGGGAAAATTGAACAGGAGTTTACCGGAGCAGCCTTCTTTGAAAAACCACTGGACGATCTGCATGAAATGGGGCTTAGGGGAACGAGCCGATTTGTTCCGCAATTCGTGAAGAAGAGCAGAGCAAAGGAGGGACTGGAGCTTAGGGATTTTTGCTTTACTGGCAAAAAGAAAGACCTTCTCCATGTTGAAAGTCTGACGGTCCCCAAAGGAGCCGTTGTTGCCGTGCTGGGGGATAATGGCGCGGGCAAAACAACATTAGCCCGGTGTTTATGCGGTCTGGAGAAGAAAATGCGCGGTGCTTTCGCTTTTCTGGGCAAGGAATATAAACCAAAGCAGCGACTGAAACTCTGCTATATGGTTATGCAGGACGTAAACCATCAGCTCTTTGCCGAGAGCGTGCTTGATGAAGTGACGCTTGGCATCAAGGATATAGCGGAAGAAGAAAAGACAGAGTATGCTCAGAACATCCTGTCTATGTTGGATTTGCTGGCACACAAAGATAAGCACCCCATGTCTCTTTCCGGTGGGCAGAAGCAGCGCGTAGCCATAGCAGGAGCAATTGCTTCCCATAAAGAAATCATTGTGTACGACGAGCCTACCAGCGGCTTGGACTATCGACATATGAAGGAGGTCTCTGCGTGTATCCAGAAACTCTCTGAAATGGGCAAAACGCAACTGATCATCACCCACGACCCTGAACTTGTAGCTCATTGCTGCGATTATATCGTGTTTATGGACAACGGGGCTGTGTCCCGTTTTGGGGAATGGACAGATGAAAATATTGAGTTTGCATCTTGCTATTTTGAAAACGCGAGGTAAACGCTTCTGCATGCCAAGCATGAAAAAATACTGCGTCAATAAATCTGTATAAATAATATTGATTACAATGATCTCAGAACTCGAAAAACGACGGGGGTGCCAATCGAAATGAAAGAAGATTCAGTAAAAATTAGAGAAAATACCCTTTATAGCAATTGATCTAAAAGAGCAGTTTTGTTCATGGGACGTCTTTTGTGCTTTCGCGCGCATGGGAAACGACTATGGCAGCCATGAAACGAAATCGTGTTTTTCGTGGATTTCCTGTGCTGTTCCGGATATGATCGGGGCGTGCGGGTCGGGGTCGCCCCGGAGGAGACCGCTGTCCTGATCAGATGGAAGAAGCGTTCCGACAATCATGTGCTGGTGCGGATGAAAGCAGAAGCGATCCTGTACGCCTCTGAAGGAGTCGGAATCGGCATCATCGCGAAGATGGTTGAGCGGGCCGAGAGGACAGTGCAGGAATGGCTGGCCGACTGGCAGGCCACCAGGATGTGCTCGGTCCTGACCGGCCATGCGGGGAACCAGAACGCGGCGAAACCCGCCCGCGCCCAGAAGGAAGAACTCAAGGCCATCCTGGCCCGGCCGCCCTCCCGGACGGGTGTCCACGCAGAGTTCTGGGACGTCCCGGCGATACGTGAGGTCGTGAAGATCCTGTCCGACGACCGGTACCAGTCGGGCCCCTCCCACCAGCTGCTCCCGCGCCTGTGCGGGCCGAGCCCCGGGCCGCCCGGACCCGTTCGACGAGCACCGCGACGAGAAAGCCATCATCCGGCGCATGGCCGAGGTGACGACCCAAGTCAAGAGCTTGTTGGACCAAGGCCGGGAGGTCTACGCGGCAGACGAGGAGGCTTATTCAAAACCCTTGTCGGACCCACGCCTGACTAGGGTTTTTCCTTGACAACGAGTTAGTTCTGAATAACCCTCGAGGTCCGCTTGGAGCATGAGGCCGGGACCCGCCGCATGCAACTCCCCAGAGGACAACGCACCAGACTGTCCGTGGACCGGCGGAAGACGTCCCAGTCCTTCTTCGGCGCCCTCCCCCCGGCCAGCAGAACAGTCACGCCGTACCCGATCGAGGTGAACCAGAACACCGAACAAACAATCCTCGCACTGGACCGACTCCAACACGAAACCGGCACCGGCAAGACCGCGATCGCCCTGGACAACGCCCGCTTCCACCACGCGAGAGCGTTGACCGGCCTCCACCAGCCGGGTCAGCTGCTGGAGCGCACCACACCGATCCATCCGCCGCCGTACGCGCCCGACCACAACCCGGCCGAGCACGTCCGGAACACGGCCAAGAACGACATCGCGAATATTCAGCGCGAGACCCCCGAAGAAACCCTCGGCACGTTCGCCTCATACGTCACCGGCCGCGCCGTCGACCACGACTTCGAACACCTCCCACCCCGCGAAACCGAAAACGATCCTGTTTCATGACGGTCATACCTCACGATCATTTCACCCACTGTCTGAAAAACACCAAGCACTCCAGTCCGTTACATACCCAAACGGGCTGTCGTGGGCTGATGATGCGCTCGTCCTGCGTTTCTTGTGGGAAGACGCACGAGAACCGCAGGGTGAAACTGGCCCTGCGGTGAGGGCGGTCGTTCGCCCTGCGGTTCTTGGCGAACGTCACCGCGTCGTCACTGCGTGGTGCGGGGGAAACGCTGCGCGAAGTCGAGCGCGACGTCCTTCATGGCGGCGAACTCGACACCGTCCGCCTCACGCATGTGCGCGATGAGCCGTTCCAGCATGAGCAGGTTCTGCGGGCGGCCCGACACGTCGGGGTGGATCGTGATGGGGAACACCGCGTAGTCCATCTCCCGCTGCACCCAGTCGAACTGGTCGGTCCACAGCTGCTCGATGTCCCGCGGCGACACGAAGCCGTGGCTGGTGAAGCTCGACTTGATGAACATCATCGGCGGCAGGTCGTCCAGGTACCACGACGCCGGCAACTCGATGAGGTCGGTCTCCTCGCCCCGGACGAGCGGTTTCATCCACTCGTGGGCCGACTCCGCCGCGTAGTCGATCTTCGTCCAGGAGTCACCCACCCTGACGTAGTAGGGGGTGTGGTCGTTGTGCATGAGCGAGTGGTCGTAGAGGAAGCCCCGCTCCACGAGCAGTTCGTTGGTGACGGGGGAGAACTCCCACCACGGCGCCACGTAGCCGACCGGCCGGGTGCCCGAGCGCCTCTCGATCAGATCGGTGCAGTAGTCCAGGATCTCGGTCTCCTGACGGCGGGTCATCGCGATCGGGTTCTCGTGCGAGTAGCCGTGCACGCCGATCTCGTATCCGGCGGCGACCACCTGGTCGAACCGCTCGGGGAAGGTCTCGATCGAGTGCCCGGGCCAGTACCAGGTGACGGGCAGCTCCTGCTGCTGGAACAGTTTCAGGAGCCTGGGCACACCGACCTCGCCGGCGAACATGCCACGCGAGATGTCGCCGGGGGAGTCCTGGCCCCCATAGGACCCCAGCCAGCCGCCGACCGCGTCGATGTCGATGCCGAACGACACGTAGATCTTCTTCGACATGGTGATCACTCCTTGTCCTGTCGTGCTGTCAGATGTAACTGCGGAAACGGTCACCGAAGTCGCCGGCCGGTGTCTCGGCCGCGACGAGCAGGGCCGTCAGGATCCGGGCCTGGTAGGCGTTCAGTTCACCGGAGGCGACCGCGCCGGCGTCGAGCAGGTCGACACCGCCCCCATTGCCGTAGACCGGCACCGTGGGGCCCCACGCCACCCGCGAGGACAGGACGACGGGGATCCCGGCGCCGGTGGCGCGCGCGACCTGTTCACCGAACCCGAGGCCGGCGTTGCCGATGCCGGTGCCGGCGAGCACGACGGCGTCGACACCCTCGTCGATCACATGGGCGAGGACGCCGGGGCCCGCGCCCAGGAAGCAGGGCACGACCTCGACCCGGGTCCGGTCGAAGCGTTCCCCGGGCGCCGGCAGCGGCGGGAAGCGACGGGGGACGGCGACCGAGTGCAGCCGCCGGTCACGGACGGTGGCCACCACGGTGCCGCCGTCGAACGCCGACAGCGACCAGGTGCGGGCCTTGCGGGTGCCACGGGCGGAGCGGACCTCACCGGCGAAGCAGATGAGCACGCCGCAGTCACGCATCGCGGGAGAGGCCGCTGCGACGATCGCGTCGCCGAGATTGCCCGGCCCGTCCGGGGCGGGGGAGTCCGCCGTGCGCTGGGCGCCGGTGAGCACCACGGACTTGGGGCTGTCATGCACCAGGTCGAGCAGGAACGCCGACTCCTCCATCGTGTCGGTGCCGTGGGTGATGACGACACCCGCGCAGTCCTCGTCCGCGAGGGCCGCGGCGACGGCCCGTTGCAGCACCCGCAGATCGGCGAACGTGAGCAGATAGCTGCCGGTCCTCAGGACGTCCGTGGCACGCACCTCGACCCCGCCACCGGCCTCCCCGACGAGCCGGGCGGCGCCATCGCTGGCCGTCGCGCCCTGAAGGCCCGAGCCGAACCGCGACGAGATCGTCCCGCCCGTGCCGAGCACCCGTACATGCGTCATGTCGTGCTCCTCCCACCGGAAGTACGCACCGTGGTCACCGTTGACCACGACATGGCGGACTTGCGAAGGACTGTGGTGCCGCGATACGGCCGGCGCAGGGCAGCACATGGTCCTCGCTCGCCGACCGGGGACGACCGGACCCTTGAACCGGGCCGCACCCGCCGCTCGTACCAGATGGCCCCGAGCGGTCCGCTGCGTCTCACGATAGATGCCCGACGGTTCCCGCGTCCACGGGGGTGGTGGCAGGCCATCTGGCCCGGTCACCTGCAGGGCGCCGGTCCCCGCGGCCACGGGCCGGTGGGGCGGTTCCGGCCCGTGCCCCAGGGTGTGCCGATCGGTACGGTCCCCGGCCGGCCACGTGGTTCACCACATGGGCCCTGGCACCGTCCACTGGACGGTGCCAGGGCCCCTCGGTCCAGCCGCTCGGCCAGTGCCAGCCAGCGCTCCTCGAGTTCGGCGGTCTCGGCGTCCATCGCCTGCAGCCGGGCGGCCTGCTGTGCCAGCGTCTCGTAGTCGGACGGGTCGGCGGCCGCCATCTCCTCCTGCAGCTCCTGGCGCGCCGCCGCGAGTTTGTCCATGCGCCGCTCGATGGCCCGCGACTGCTTCTGCATGGCCCGCACCTCGGCCCCCGAGGGGCCGTCGGGGGCAGCCGCCGTCGCCGGCGGGGCCTCGCCGCCGGCCGCGGCGGCCCTCTCCTCGGCACGCAGCCGCAGGTACTCGTCGACGCCGCCGGGCACGTGGCGCAGCCTTCCGCCGAGGAGGGCGTACTGCTGGTCGGTGACCCGCTCGACGAGGTAGCGGTCGTGCGAGACGACGATGAGCGTGCCCGGCCAGGAGTCGAGCAGATCCTCGAGGACGGCGAGCATGTCGGCGTCCACGTCGTTCGTCGGCTCGTCGAGGATGATGACGTTGGGCTCGTCGAGCAGCAGGAGGAGGATCTGCAGGCGTCGTCGTTGACCGCCGCTCAGCTCCTCGACCCGGGCCGACAGGTGCTCGTGGGCGAAGCCGAGGCGCTCCAGGAGTTGGGCGGGTGTGAGATCGCGGCCGTCGACGCGGAAGCTCGTCCGGGTGCGGGCCAGCACCTCGCGGACGCGGTCGGGGCCGATCTCGGCGAGCCGGCTGAACTGCTGGTCGAGGATGCCGACGCGGACGGTGCCGCCCCGCCGCACGTGCCCGCTCGTCGGCTCGACCGTCCCGGCGATGAGACCGAGCAGGGTGGACTTGCCGGCGCCGTTCGCCCCGAGGACTCCCGTGCGCTCCCCGGGGCCGATGTGCCAGGTGATCTCGCGCAGCACCTCGCGCCCGTCGAAACTCACGCCGACGTCCTCGAGGTCGACGACGTCTCTGCCCAGGCGGGCGACGGCCAGGCGCTGCAGCTCCAGCGGGTTGCGCACCGGCGGGACGTCGGCGATGAGCTCGTTGGCGGCCTCGACGCGGAACCTCGGTTTGGACGTGCGGGCCGGGGCGCCGCGGCGCAGCCAGGCCAGTTCCTTGCGCATGAGATTCTGCCGCCGGGCCTCGGCGGCGGCCGCGATGCGGTCGCGCTCGACCCTGGCCAGCACGTAGGCGGCGTAGCCGCCCTCGAAGGGCTCGACGACGCCGTCGTGCACCTCCCAGGTGGCGGTGCACACCTCGTCCAGGAACCAGCGGTCGTGGGTGACGACGAGCAGGCCGCCGGCGTTCTGCGGCCAGCGGTGCGTGAGGTGCCCGGCCAGCCAGGTGATGGCCTCGACGTCCAGGTGGTTCGTGGGCTCGTCGAGGATCAGCAGGTCCCACTCGCCCACGAGCAGCGCCGCCAGCCCGACGCGGCGCCGCTGGCCGCCGCTGAGGGAGCCCATCGTCGCATGCCAGTCGATGTCGGCCACGAGCCCGGCGATGATGTCGCGGATGCGGGCCTGCCCGGCCCACTCGTACTCGGGGCGGTCGCCGATGACGGCGTGCTCGACGCTCTCGGCGGGGTCCAGCGTGTCGGCCTGCGACAACAGGCCCACCCGCAGGCCGTTGCGGCGGGTGACCCGGCCGTCCTGCGGTGCGATGGTGCCGGCGAGCACGCCCAGCAGGCTGGACTTGCCGTCGCCGTTGCGGCCGACGACGCCGATGCGGTCGCCCTCGTTGACCCCGAGCGTGACCCGGTCGAGGACGGCCCTGGTGGGGTACTCGAGGTGAAGGCCCTCGGCCCCCAGCAGGTGCGCGCCCATCAGCTCCCGCCCCCGGTGGAGGGCACGGCACCGCCCGTTCGGCGGCTCATCCGCGCATGGCGCGGCGCGACATCTTCATGTTGCCGCTGGTGGGGAGGGGGCCCTTGGGCATCGGGACGCGCGAGTGCATGCGGTCGAGTCCCTTGAGCCGGTAGGCGATCTCCTCGACCTGCTCCGTGGAGAGGGTCTTGGGGAGCTTGGTGATGTACTTGGTGAGCTCCTGGAGCCTCACCTGACCGTTCTTGTCGCCGATCATGATCGTCTGGACCTCGACGCCGTAGAGCACCTGCTTGTAGCGCTTGGCCTCGGCGTGCAGCAGGTTGTGGGCGCCTCTGCCGTCGCCGATGAGGAGCAGCCCGCCGGGGCCCACGGCCCGGTGCACGCAGTTCATCTGGCGGTCGATCGCGACGGCGGGGGTGCAGTGCCACTTCTTCTTGTCGAGCATGCTCAGGGCCATCTCGCCGCCGCCCGGCTGGTCGACGGCGCGGGCGAAGGCCGCCTTCTTCACGATGCGCTGCATGACGTACAGCCCCAGCGTGAGGCCGCCGAGCACGCCGATGACGATCCACATGACCAGCCAGCCGAGCCACAGGCCCAGCACGACGCCCAGGGCCGTGCAGCCGAGTACGCAGGCCAGCAGGATCCACGGGGTGGACGACTGGTGGCCCGCGGCCAGCTTGTAGGTCTCGCGCAGCTGGCGGAGGGTGCCCCAGTCGGCGGGGTTGTCGGAGTTCTTCTTGGCCGCCTTGAGGGCCTTGGCCTCGGCCCTCTGCTTCCTGGCCAGTTCCTTGGCCCGCTCGCTCGCCATGTCCGTCTCCTCGCCGTCCGTGGGTGGGTGCCGTGCGTCGCGCCGGACGCGGCACGACGCGAACGTTCGCGCCGGATCATTCTAGTCCAGCGCGCTCGGCCCCGGCCCGCGCTCCGGCCGGGGCCGAAGGCCGTGCGCCCGGCGCGTCGTCGCTGGCCGGGGGACGAGAACCCCGGTGGGGCGTGTCTCGGGCCGCCGGCGTCCGGGGTCAGGGCGCCGTGCCGGAGCTGCTGGGCGAGTGCGCGGGGAATGGGACGGCCCGAAGCTGCGGGGGCGCCAGCCATCCGGTGGACTTGTCAACCCGCCGGCCCCGGGACGCCGGGCGAACCCGAAGACGAACGGTGCCCATCCTCGTGCGGGGACGGCCGGAGTCCCGGGGACGCCAGTGGGGCCCGGCCGGATGGCCGGGCCCCACCGCTCCGCGCCGGTGCTCCTGCGCCGGTGGTTCCGCCGAGGGCCGCCCGCTCTCGGCAGGTGCGGGTCACTGCGTCTGGCCGAACTCGCCTCCGAAGTCGCCCTCCTCGAGGCGGGCCTTGAGGGCCGACAGGAAACGGCTGGCGTCCGCGCCGTCGACGAGGCGGTGGTCGTAGGTCAGCGACAGGTACATCATCGGCCGGATCGCGACGGTGTCGTCGCCGAAGGCGTCGGTGACGACGATCGGACGCTTCACCATGGCGCCGGTGCCCAGGATCGCCACGTTCGGCTGGTTGATGATCGGGGTGTCGAACAGGGTGCCGGTGGAGCCGTAGTTCGTGATGGTGAACGTGGCGCCGTTCAGCTCGTCGGGGCCGATCCTGCCGTCGCGGGCCCGGGCGGCCAGGTCGCCGATCCGCTTGGCGATGCCACCCACATTCAGGTCGCCGGCGTCCTTGATGACCGGCACCATGAGGCCCTTGGGCGTGTCGACGGCGATGCCGATGTCCTCGGAGTCGTGGTAAGTGATCGTGCCGGCCTCCTGATCGACGCTGGCGTTCACCTTCGGGAAGTCGCGCAGCGCCTCGGTGGCGGCCTTCGTGATGAAGGCGAGGTAGGTCAGGCCGACGCCCTCGCGCTTGCGGAACTCGTTCTTGGCGGCGGCGCGGACCCTGGCGATGGCCGACAGGTCGATCTCGACGGTGGCGGTGAGCTGGGCCGAGATCTGGAGCGAGTCGCGCATGCGCGTGGCGACGATCTTGCGCAGGTTCGTCATCTTCTCGGTGGTGCCCCGCTTCGCGGCGTCCGGGGACGGGGCCTTCGAGGCGCGGACCGGCGCCGGGGCGGCGGGAGCCGATGCGGCGGCCGCGGCGGCCCTCCTGGCCTCGATGGCGGTCTCGACGTCCTGCTTGCGGATCCGGCCGCCGACGCCGGTTCCCGTGACGGCGGCCAGGTCAATGCCGTTGTCGGTGGCGAGCTTGCGTACGAGCGGGGTCACATAGCCGTCGAAGTCGGGCAGGGTGGCGCGCGGTGCGGGGGGCGCTGCCGGTGCAGCCGGGGCGGCGGGTGCCGCAGGGGGCGTGGAGGCCGCCGGGCCCGTCGGCGTCGGGGCTTCGGACGGCTCGCCGACGACGGCCAGGACGGCGCCGACCTGGGCGACCTCGTCCTCGGCGAAGCGGGTCTCGAGGAGGGTGCCGGAGACGGGTGAGGGGACCTCGGTGTCGACCTTGTCGGTGCTGACCTCGAGCAGGGGCTCGTCGGCGTCGACGTGCTCGCCCACCTCCTTGAGCCAGCGGGAGACGGTGGCCTCGGTGACCGACTCGCCGAGGCTCGGCAGGGTCACCTCGGTGCCGCCGGCCGCGCCGGACGGGGTGGGTGCCGCAGTCGGTGCCGCGGGCGCTGCCGGTGCAGCCGGGGCGGCGGGTGCCGCAGGGGGCGTGGAGGCCGCCGGGCCCGTCGGCGTCGGGGCTTCGGACGGCTCGCCGACGACGGCCAGGACGGCGCCGACCTGGGCGACCTCGTCCTCGGCGAAGCGGGTCTCGAGGAGGGTGCCGGAGACGGGTGAGGGGACCTCGGTGTCGACCTTGTCGGTGCTGACCTCGAGCAGGGG
>ERZ773060.19-NODE-19-length-125043-cov-13.156_pt1 | contig 125043 bp, 103 predicted proteins | sample MGYA00580628_ERZ773060 | MGnify/ENA primary metagenome ERZ773060 (study PRJEB29015, sample SAMEA2738019) | human oral metagenome | biome: human oral; feature: human-associated habitat; material: dental | place: China | collected 2045 ... | reverse complement strand
GGCGATGTTCCTTCCGGTTCTTCCGGGAGCTCGCCGGTGATAGCCGGGTCAACGCGAAAGTTCATTCTAGCGATGTTTTCGGCAGATCAAAAGAGGCGGAGAAGTGACGTTGGAAACCTTCTCCCCTGGCCAGAAGCTTCGCCAGGAAACCGCGAAGGCTTGTCGGTCCTTCCCGGAAAAGGACAAAGGCGTCCCCCGAGGATCGACAGGGCGGACTTATCGCGCCTGTCGATCCTCGGGGGACGCAGAGGAAGGGTTCAAGCCCCCAGCCGTTTTACGGGAGCCGTCTCCAAAGCCGCAGCTTTTCAGCCCCGGCTCTCACAGGAGGATCATGCCTTCTTTCGACGAAGGATGAGGATGCCTCCCGCTGCGGCGATCAGTGCGACGGCGGCCATTCCGGCGACCGAAGCTCCGGTGTTGGGAAGGGACTTTCCACGATTGGCCGCCCTCTGCTCGACCTTCGGCGCCATTGACTTGGCGGCCTTCGGAGGAACGGGCTTTCCAGCCTTCGACATCGGCGGAACCGGCTTCGACGGATCAGCAACCGGCTTCGACGGCCCGGTGACCGGCTTCGACGGGGTGGCCGAAGGCGTCACCGAAGGGGTGGCCGAAGGCGACGGCGTCGATGTGACGGACGGCGTCGGTGACGGGGTATCCGAAGGCGACGGCGACGGGGTATCCGAAGGCGTCGGAGAAGGTGCCGACTTGGTGTAGACGTTCGTGAATGTCAGGGCCTTGACGGCGTCCTTCTCCTCCAAGGTGAAGGTCTGAGGCTCGGCGATTTTGACTGTGTAATCGCCGTTTTGCGCCGAAGTTTCGTCTTCGGTCACGGTGCAGGAGGTTCCCACCGGGAGCTGTTTGCCCAGGGGCGTCGCGGTCCCGTCTCCGGAGACCTCCAGCTTGCCTTTGACCTCGTCTTCTCCGGTCGGCTTGCAGGTGTAGCCGAAGACGAACTTCTTCGTGGAAAGATTGAGGCCTTCGGGGGCTTCTATCTTCTTCGCCACGGAGAACGAGGCGTAGTCCATGGTGTAGGTGTTCTTCGCTTTGACATGGATTTCACACGGCACCGGCCCGACGGGGAAGTTGAATTCGATCGAGCGGGCTGTGACGTCCACTTCGGCCTTTTTCGCCGACGACGCACGGGATGCGGCCTTGGAAGCCGACGCCCGCTTTGCCGAGGCGGAGGAAGCCGTCTTGGCGACCGACGCCGGACGGCTCTGAGGCGCCTGTCCGGGCGGAGGGGCCTTGCACTTGCGCTCCTGGGACATTTCCACGGCGAGCGTAGCTCCGGTTACGCTGGCGTCTTTCTCAGTCACCTTGCAGCGGTCGCCGCCAAGCTTGTCGATCTTGACTTCTTTGCCGGGCTCGACCTTCACCGTGCCGCTGGAAAGCACTTTGCCGTCGTTGTCCGTGCACGAATACTCGTACTCGAAAGTCGCGGGGGCGAGCTTGGCCCCATCCCCGAGGACTTCTTTGGAGATGGACACGACGCCGCTGTACGGGCGATAGAAGTTATTCACTCGCACTCCCACCGGTCGGTTCGCAACAATCGGGAAATCGGTCGATTGCTGAGCCTTGTTGCTTTGACCGGCCTGCGGGACGGACTGGGGGCTGCGTCCGCCGGGAGGCGGCGGGGCGGGGGTGGTGGACGCGACGATATCGTAGCGCCAGTAAGCGTTCGGAACGGAGGCGTCCTGCTCGGTCATCGTGCAGGTCCCCTCGGGGACGTCCGCGACCCTCACAGGGACGCCCGGCGTCAGTTTGAGCGCGTCTTCCTTCGTCGTCGCCCCTGCCGCATTGCGGCAGACGTAATTGACGGTGAAAGTCGAGGGCGCCACGAAATTCGGCGCCGAGAACACGCTCTTGACAACGGTGAATTCGCCGGTCGCTTCAGCGGGCTTGTTCTTTGCGGTCGCCGCGGGGCGGTTCCCGGAAGCCGTCGACGCTGCTGCGGTCGGGGCCGAAGCCGCCGCTTTCGCGGGTGCTTTGGCGCGGGCGGGCGCCGTCGTCCCTGCGGATGCGACGGGCCTTGCGCCGGCGCCGGACTTTGAAGCGGCCGAGGTCGCAGTTCCCGCCTTCTTCCCCGCAGCGCTCTGCTTGGCCGAAGGCGTCGCCTTTGCGTCGGAGGCCCCGGGGGCGACTGTGCCGCCGAGACCCGAAGAAACGATGCCGCCGATGGAAACGGTTCGCTGAGAATCCGCCGTTCCCCTGGTTGTTTCATTGCCGGTGGCAGGGTCCGCATGCGCCGAGTTCCCACCGGGAATGACGAGCGCGCCCAAAGAGAGGGCGGAGGCGGCAATCACGCCGAACGCTCGGGCAGGGGCGGTGAGCCTCCCCTTTTTCTTTGTGCCCATTGTTTGCCTTTCGCTGAAAAGCCCGGGCCTGTGCGTCTCAGCGGGCCCGGTCGGTAAGTTACCCAGACACGATAACACCGCATTTCCAGGATTTTCGGCGCAAACATACAACCTGAGGAGGAAGGGAAGGTCGTAGTCCCACCCGCTGAAACTGACCAAAACACGCTCCTGGCAGTCCCGCGTTCCAGCCGCCTGCAGCGAATCGCAGCCGCGCCGGTGCGCGCATATGGGCAAGTTGAGCACCGATCAGCCCATAGGGGGATCGCGCCTTCCTGAAGGCCTGCGACGACGCCCAGAATTCGATAAGGCAAAACGGATCAAGCCGCAAACCCACGGAGCCGGCCCTGCCGGCCCACGAACGCCGCCCGCCGAGGCAAGGGTCGGGGTTGCCCGTCAAGGCGAGAGCCGCCTCCGGAAGGTCAGCTCCGGCCAATTCGTGGCCATTCGTCGTCGCCCGAAGGCTCCACAGGCGACGACGGCGCGCACCGCTCGCAACCGTGCGGGCGCGCCGACTTCCTCGTCGCCAACCGCCACCGCGAGTGTTGGTTGCGCGCCCGTGGCGTGGAAAGGGAGGCGTGAAATTCCACAGCCACGGAGAGGATACCCAAGGGAGGCGTGAAATTCCGCTTGGGATGGTAAAGATGATAGCAGGGATTGGGCGGGACATCCAACCGGACTGCGCCCAAATCCAAGGCCGATCCACGGATGTCATATTACTTTTCCGTAGCAGACAGTTTCGTTTTTGTAAATAGTGGACGAAGGCCACACTCTGGAGAAAAGGGGAACATATCCCCGCCATTCCAAGCTTATGCCGAGGGCATGGGTAGAAAGACACCGCCTCCAGGCCTTTGACTTAATCGAATAATGCTACACAATCGCAGTATGCAACACAAAAAAGCACGCTTACACACCGCACTTGCAGCCCTTGCACTGACTGTACCGCTTTGCACGGGTTTCTCTGCGGCACAAGATTCTGCTGACAATCAAAACAAGACAAACGACACCTCTTCGCTTTCCGAAGCCTCTTCCACTTCGAATTCACTTCAGAAGCTCGCTTCCGCGAACGTTCTTTCCAAGGGAGACGACGATTCCGACGATGAGGACTCCGACGACGACGGGAACGACTTCGACGAGAACGGAGACAATTCCGACGGCGACGGGAACGGGGACAATTCCGACGGCGACAATTCGGGCAACGGGCAGCATCAAGCCAGCGCCCCCCAGGCTCCGCTGCGCGGGATCACCATCACCTCGATCAAGGACATCGATCAGACTCTGTCCGTGATTCGCTCGAGTGAAAAGAAGCTGACCGTGCGCGTGGTGATCCGCCCCAACGTCAGCATGGACGAGTACAAGCAGGCCATCGAGACTCTCCGCCCGCATGCCTACATCATGGTTGAGATCCTCGACGCCAACAACTGGGCACCCGCAAGCGCCGAGTCGCTCAGCAACCTCACCGAGGAAGCGATCCAAGCCTTTGGCGACAAGGTCGACATCTGGGAGGTCGGCAACGAGCTCAACGGTTCGTGGCTCGGCACCTCCCCGCAGGAAATCAACCAGAAGGTCGAGGCGACGTACGACGTGGTCAAGCGCCACGGAGGGCGGACGGCGATCACGCTCAACTACTGGTCTCACAGAGGCTGCTACGAGAAGTCTTGGGAGAACCTCGACTCCTACGTCGGCACCATGCCGGAAAAGCTGCACCAGGTCGACTACATGTTCCTGTCCGTCTACGAGTTCTCCTGCAACCCCGCGCAGCAGCCGAGCTCCAGCGACCTTGCTGAGACGCTGAAGAGCCTAGGCAAGACCTTCCCGTCGGCGAAGCTTGGAATCGGCGAGATCGCCGCCAACGGCCCGGACGACGAGAAGGCCGAATCCGACCTCGCGACCAAGAAGCGCATCGCCAAGCGGTACTACGGCATGCACAACGAGCTGACTCAGGCCGTGGGCAGCAGGTACGTCGGAGGCTACTTCTGGTGGTACTTCTACGAGGACGCCGTCACCCGCGATACCCATATGTGGCCGACCCTCAAGAATCTTCTGAACAAGATCTGACAGGCAAATCTGCGCCTGACAAAACAGCGGGCGTTTGACAGGCCAGTCGACGTCTGACAGTCCATTGCCTCGGGCCCCGTCCGTTTAGGGCGGGGCCCTTTGCCGCCCGCACCGATTCCCGAAGAACAGGCCCGGCCAAACGCGAGGCTTTCGAGGCCAAAACGGCAAGATTGGGCGCGCCACACGTCGCCCAAGCGAGAAGAACGCCCTTCAGGCGGCGCGGGAGGCTCCTCATGCTGCGTCGCAGCGCCCGCACGAACGAACGGGATCGAGGATCAAACGCAGCGGGCGGCGCGAAAATCCTCCTCTGCAGCGCCCCAACCAGCCCTATCGGATCAGGCGTATCGGGGCGGCGCGCTCGGATCAACGCGTTTTGCCGGACCGGTCCTCGCCCGAGGAATCGACTTGGAGCGATGAAACAGGCAATGCGCCGTCGGCGTCGGAATTGCGCACAAGCGTCCGCGCGTCTGACTGGTTGCGCGGCATCACCCGCACCAGGTCGATGTTGACATGAGGCGGGCGGGTCAGGGCCCAGGCGATGACGTCGGCGACGTCGTCAGCCACGAGGGGCCCTTCGACGCCCGCGTAGACGGCTTGCGCCCGCCTCGCGTCGCCCAGGCGGTTGAGCGAGAACTCCTCCGTTTTCACAAGCCCGGGGGCGACCTCGACGACTCGGACCGGCTCGCCCAAGAGCTCGAGGCGAAGGGTTCTGGCCAGCACCCGTTCGGCGTGCTTGGCGGCCACGTAGCCGGCTCCGCCGGGATAGATTTCGAAGGCCGCCATCGACGTCACGAAGACGACGTCGCCGCCCGCCTCCCGCAGGTGCGGCAAAAGCCCCTTTGTCAGCCTGAGGGTCGCCAGCACGTTTTTCTCGTACATGCCGAGCCAGGCGGCGGGATCGCCTTCGGCGACCGAATCGACGCCGATGGCCCCGCCCGCGTTGTTGACGAGCCCGGTCACCGCTCCTCGCGAAGCCGCGTACTCGACGAGGCGTTCGACGTCGGCCTCCTCGGTCAGATCGGCCGCGTGGCAATCGCATCCCGTTTGGCGCGCGAGCTCCCGAAGGCGTTCCTCGCGCCTCGCCGTGGCGAGGACGTCGAACCCCTCGGCGACGAGCCTGCGAACCGTCGCCTCGCCGATGCCGGTGGACGCTCCCGTCACGATCGTCCTTCCCCGTGCCGCTGCATTTCCGTGTGCCATGTCTCCCCTTTCGCTTCGAAGCTTGTGTCCGCTTGCCGGGTGAGTCCATTGTCTCGCACCCGGCAATCCCAGCGTCCCACATCCGGCTTCCCCGCTATGCGCGGTGTTTCGCACCGGCCTTCGGGCCGACTTGTGATGCGCCTTCCGTTTCCAGGCTTCCGTCAGACCGGGCGGCACGGACGCGGATGGCCGGGCCGAATTGCACCGGGCCAAGCGGCGCGAATGCCGGGCCGGTCCGAACCGCACCGGGCCGTCCGGAACGGATGCACACGACCAGGCCAAGCGGCACGGAATAGCCGCATTGCAATAGGATTGACGGAAACAGGACAACCGGCGGAAGGACATTTATGATCGGCATCATCGGCATCGGCGCCATGGGCGGAGCGATCGCCCGCGGGCTCATCGCGGCGGGCGCCGCGCCGGGCGAGCTAGTCGTCTATTCTGCGGACGTCGAGGCAAACGCCCGATTCGTGCGCGAAACCGGCGCGAAGCTGGCGTATTCGAACGTCGATCTGGTTGAGAGGGCGGGCGACGGCGCGATCGTCGTCGTGGCCGTCAAGCCCTTTGCGGTCGGCGGCGTGCTCGACGAGATTCGGAAGGCCGCCGCAAGGCACGGAAGCGTCATCGTCTCCGTGGCGGCCGGAACTCCAATCGAATTCCTCGAGTCCCGCCTGGAGCCGGGCCAGCCGGTCGTGCGGACGATGCCGAATATGGCCGCCGCCGTCGGCGCTTCCGTCACCGCCTACGCTTGCAATCAAGCCGCCGAGCCGCGCGCTGACGACGTCGCAGACGTCCTCGCCTCGATCGGCATCGCCGAGCCGATGGCCGAGAATGATTTTTCGGCGTTCAGCGCCATCGCGGGATGTTCGCCGGCCTTCACCTTCGGTTACATCGACGCCATGGCGAGGGCGGCCGTGAAAAACGGACTGCCCAAGGCGTCCGCGACCCGCATCGCAGCCCAGGCTGTGTACGGCGCCGCGAAGCTTTTGCTCGCGAAGCTCGACGACGGAGCGAGCGCCGCCTCTCTCGCCGACGCCGTGCAATCCCCCGGCGGAACCACCGTCGCGGGCGTGGTGGAGCTGGAGCAGGCCGGCTTCGGTGCCGCGGTGGTGCGGGGCGTCCAGGCATCCATCGACCGCGACAAGGAACTGCTCGGCTAGGGCATAGGCGGCCAAAAGCCGCGGAACGCTGCAGCGGCCGCCTTTTCTCGCATTTTCCCAGGCGCCTGTCCGCCGCTGAAACCCAATTCGCCGCCAGGGTGCGTTCACCGCCGGAACCCAATTCGCCGCCGGGGTGCATTCGTCGTCGGAAACCGTTCGCCGCCAGGGTGCGACCGTCGCCGGAAACCGTTCGCCGCCAGGGTGCGTTCACCGCCGGAACACGTTCGCCTCTGAGGCATGCCTGCCGCCAGGGCCCGGGTCGGCCCCGCAGCCATGAGCACGCAAACTCCCCAACGCCCGCACTTGCCAACCACTAACTTAGGAGCCTAAGATACTAACCGTGGACCTCGCCTACGAACTTCACGACCTCGTGCGAACCCTTGACCGGCAGGCGGAGCGCATGCTCCGCCCACTGAACTTGACGTACAACAGATACCTGGCTTTGGAGATCGTCGGCGAGCACCCGGGGGTCTCCGGCGCCCAGCTGGCGCGGGCGCTCGGCATAACCGAGGCCTCCTGCTCAGCCCTCGTCCGCCGCCTCATCGCCGACGGCCACGCGGCGGACCTGGCGGGAAAAGGCAGCGGAAACGTGCGCCGACTCCAACTCACGGAAAACGGCGAGCTGCTGCGGGGAAAGGCGTCGCACGCACTGGGCGGGGCCTTCGACGACGTCGTGCGAAGGCTCGGCTTCGACCCGCTTCGCCTCGCGCAAACCATTCGATCAATACACAACGAACTCAAAAACGGATAACTCAGGAACGGACCATGACAACCGCATTGTCTTCCCTCGCACTCATTCTCACGATCATTCGATTCGCCCTCTTCATCCGCCTTCACACGGTCGAAAGCCCTTACAGCCCTGTTCGGCACGCGGTGAGCGACTACGCCGTCGGCCCCACGCGCAGGCTCGCAACGGCGACGACGTGGCTGACGTCCGCGACTTGGCTTGCCCTGGCCGGCGCCGTGCACGGCCTTCGCGGCTGGGACTACAGCGGCACCGCGACCGTCCTTCTGCTGGTTCTCGCTGCGATCTTCGCGATTCTCCCGGCGTTCCCGACGACGTTGGAGGGGCAGCGGCTCACGCCAATAGGCGCGGCGCACTACGCCCTTGCGATCGGATGGTTCGCGATCGCTTTCAGCCTGGCGGGAAACATTCGGCGGCTCATCGCGCCCGAAGGCGGCGTTTTGGCCGCGGCGGCCAACGGGCTCTATTACGCGGCGCTCGTTTCCCTCGTCGTGCTGATGTGCGCGATGCTCCCCCGCTTTCGCAACAGGTACTTCGGCCTGCCCGAGCGTGCCTACCTCGTTTCGATCGGCCTGTTCTACGCGGTCTTCGCGACGGCGATTCTGGCGACCGGCGGGGAGTTTTGAGCTGGGCGGCGATCGCTTTGACGACGGACGCACGGAGCCCTATGGCACTCACTTTCTCGGCGAACCAACTCCGCGTTATCGCGACGATGTTGCCCTGCGATTTAGCTGGGCCTCGGTCGCCCAACACTCCAAAAAGGTCGTATTCGGCTTGAAACCTACGGTCTTCAAAACCTATGGTCTTCATAAGCACTTCAGCAACGTCATCTTCCTCCAGTTCCCCATGGAGTTCGCTCCGGTTACCTTCCCTCCCCCTCGAACAATACGAGCTCGTCTTGAGAACGCACACGAAAAAGGCGTTCTTCAAATACCTTTTTGTTGTCAACACGAAGCTTATAAGGGTCTCTTCACACTTGTTTCCCTTCGAAGCACTCCGATCGACGGAGAATTCGATCTCGAATTTCGTCGATTTATCTGCACGCGCGAAAAATACGGAACGACGGGCAGATCGACGTCTGCATTCCTCGCATCGAGACCGGTCTCCTAAAGCGTCGAAAGAGCGTCAATGAACACCGATTTTCTCACGGCGTTAGCGCCATAAAATTTCAGCGACAGCCAGAACCCGCGAGCGCCTAAATTTAGAGAGTCGTTCGCCGTATCGCTTTTTTTGGGTTGCCACCATGGAGAGTTCCGCAAGTTCATATACCGGCTTCCAGTTGGTCACCGTGAAATAGCGGAGCATTGGATATGGCTCCATTTCTGCGAGTTTATATAAACAGAAATTTTTCTGCGAAAGACACAACATTCACTAATCAATAGAAACTAGAAATTCCCCAACAATCGTTGAATCGCAAGCACGTGGCGATGCGCAGGCATTCACGTTGGACCTCTTGCAGCCGTAAGCATGTGCCGGTACGGGCCTTCTCACCGCTCAATCGGTGAGAAGGCCCGCATATCGCAGCCGTTCAGATCTGATACATCATGAACATGGCACCTTGAGGGTCGGCAGCTTCGGCAACGCGTCCCCAGGGGGTGTCACGAGGTTCGGACAGCGTTTTCCCTCCGAGCTCATCAACTCGCTTCGCGGATGAATCGATATCTTCGGCGCCAAAGTAAACTCGCCACAATGAAGATTCGCCTTCGCGCCCAAAGTAAGAAGCATCGCCAATACCGCATACGGAGCTTTCGCCCTTTCTATTCGTGGCATACGGAAAAGTCTTTCCCTCGGATGCGTAAAGGCGGCATTCCCAGCCGAAAACATCCCGATAGAACCGCATACCCTCTTCAAAATCGGTGACTAGAACCTCGTGCCAAACGGGTAAACCAGGCCCAAAAGCACTGAAACCCTGATTGCCGCGATCCTCGATGACTCCCAGGCGTGCACCTGTAGAGTCACGGACGACTGCGCGCTTGTCCCCTTCGCCATCCTTTGTTCGAGGAATGACGATCTTCCCTCCGTTTTCTTCCACTTTGCCCAGAGCAGTATCGACATCGCTCACTGAAAGGGAAATCTGCCATCCCGCGAAGTGTTGGGAGTCTTCAGATCGACCAACGGCGGCATAGACATTCGCTATCATGCCGCTTCCTAGAGAGAAAGCGGAAATCTCCGTTTGCGAATCGGAGCTCGCAATGTCCCAGCTGAATAGTGCCCGATAGAAATCGGCAGCTTCACCGGCATCCGGCGTGTAGAGGCCGATGCCACCCGGCAATCCCGACCGAGCAGGACTGCGCGCTTCGTTCCCATGCATATCGGTTCTCCTTCGATAGTTTGCTATTCGGCCATCGGACCAACCGGACGGCAAAGCCCTCCACCGAGGTAGGTCTTCCAACCGTTCCCACGGTAAAGAGAACAACGGCGCTTCAACGACTCCGATCCTGCTGCGATTTACGTGGAGCGAGGTATCGCATGCCGGGGATGTGTGGCCCTGTCCCATCACAAAAGCGCAAGTGCCACAAGAAGTGGATATTCCCAGGGATCGGCAGTTCGCAGCTGCAAGGAGATGACATTTGGAGAATCGGGACCAAGCGGACGCGGATGGCGAGCGACTAGGGGCAAGGCCGGAGCGACATGGCCTTCAACGCTAGCCGAACTGGGCGTTACGGATGCCAGAATCCACGGAGCACCGGGGAGCACCGGCAATCGTACGTCGTAAATCCCCCTGCGCAACGTCCCCGTGAACGGAACCCCACATGGAACCGGGCTCGGGAAAGTCCCTATCCACTGATAGGGATCCACACCCAACTGCTGCCTCAATAGTTCCGGAACCTCCAACCGCACAAGGACGCTGGGCGCGCGGGGCGATGCTGGTACGTCCCGCGAAGAAAGGGCTACCTCGCCCAGGCTCTCGGCAGAACGGCGCAATCGCGCCGGGGCAAGCCCCACATCCCTGACGAACCGCCGTGTGAACGTTCCCACCGAGGTAAAACCGACCTCATGGCACACGTCAAGCACGCCGAGACCTTCGGAGACAAGCAGGTGCTTCGCCCGGTGAAAGCGCCACGCAGCAAGGTATTTGATGGGCGAAGCCCCTACCGCACGGGTGAAAGCTCGTGTCAAATGGGAAGCGCTATAGGAGAGATGATCGGAAAGATCCGCAATGGTTATATCCTCTCTATGATGCTGGCGAAGAAATTCGGCAGCGCGTAAGGCAATCGCCTGATCGCTTTCGGGTTCGCCCATGCATTTCTCCCTTGTATCGACGTAATTATTGTGCGGATGTCAGATTATTTGTGCGGATGTCAGACTAACAAGCCCTCCGATGCTCGCACTCCAGAGCGCGACAACGTCTCCCCTCGAGATTCTCGCGACGTGGCGAACAACGCGCACCGGCTAGAGCCCTCACATGCGCCAAGTTCAACCGTTCATGGAAGAATAGAGCCTATGACGAAATCGACAGACGAATTCAAGGCGGCCAATTTCGGGGGCGAGCTTCGCGAGCGCGTGGAGGTTCCCGGCAAGGCCAGCCTCGAGGGCCTCGAAAACCGCTGGGGAAGGCGCTGGCAAGAGGACGGCACGTACGCCTTCGACCGCACCGCGACCCGCGAGAACGTCTACTCGATCGACACTCCCCCGCCCACCGTGTCCGGTTCCCTGCACGTGGGCCACGTCTTTTCCTATACGCACACCGACACGATGGCGCGCTACCAGCGCATGCGCGGCAAGTCCGTCTTCTACCCGATGGGCTGGGACGACAACGGCCTGCCCACCGAGCGGCGCGTGCAGAACTACTACGGCGTGCGCTGCGACCCGTCGCTGCCCTACGACCCCGATTTCGTCCCTCCCCACGACGGCGGCGACGGCAAGTCGATCAAATACGCCGACCAGGCGCCGATCTCGCGGCGCAATTTCATCGAGCTGTGCTGGAAGCTGACCGAGGAGGACGAGGCGCAGTTCGAGGCGCTCTGGCGCTACCTGGGCCTCTCGGTCGATTGGAGCCAGCACTATCAGACGATCGGAGCGAAGGCCCAGAAGATCGCCCAGGCTGGGTTCCTGCGGAACCTCGAACGCGGCGAGGCCTATCAGGCTCAGGCTCCCGGGCTGTGGGATGTGACCTTCCAAACGGCCGTCGCCCAGGCGGAGCTGGAGGCCCGCGAATACCCCGGCGCCTATCACTCGCTCGCGTTCCACGGCGAGGGCGGCGACGTCGTCATCGAAACCACGCGGCCGGAGCTGCTTCCCGCCTGCGTCGCCCTCATCGCGCACCCCGACGACGAACGCTACAGCCACCTCTTCGGCACAACCGTGACGTCCCCGATCTTCGACGTCGAGCTTCCCGTCCTCGCCCACCCCGCGGCCGAGGCTGATAAGGGCGCGGGAATCGCCATGTGCTGCACCTTTGGCGACCTGACCGACGTCGTGTGGTGGCGCGAACTGGACCTGCCCATGCGTTCGGTGCTCGGCAAAGACGGCCGCATCCTCGCGCAGACGCCGGAGTGGATTGCGTCCGAACGCGGCGTCGCCGCCTACGAGGCCATGGCCGGGAAAACGGCTTTCTCCGCCCGGAAGGCGCTCGTCGAGGCGCTGACCGACAGCGGCGAGATGCTCGGCGAGCCCAAGCCCACGTCCCGCATGACGAACTTTTTTGAGAAGGGCGACAAACCGTTGGAGATCGTCACGTCGCGCCAGTGGTACATCCGCAACGGCGGGCGCGACCACATCGAGGCCAACGGCAGGCAGCTGCGCGAGAACCTGATCGCGGCCGGAAACGAGCTCGCCTTCCACCCCGATTTCATGCACGTGCGCTACGACAACTGGGTCGGCGGCCTCAACACCGACTGGCTCATCTCCCGCCAGCGCTTTTTCGGCGTGCCGATCCCGCTGTGGTATCGGGTGCGCGAGTCCGGGGAAGTCGACTACGACGACGTCATCGTGCCCGACGTCGAGCGCCTGCCCGTCGACCCCTCGTCGGACGTCCCCGAAGGCTTCAGCGAGGATCAGCGCGGCGAGCCGGGAGGCTTCGTCGGCGAGATCGACATCATGGACACGTGGGCCACGTCCTCTCTCAGCCCCCAGATCGCGGGCGGCTGGCTGACCGACGAGGACCTGTTCTCGCGCGTCTACCCGATGGACGTGCGCCCGCAGGGCCAGGACATCATCCGCACGTGGCTTTTCTCCTCGATGGTGCGCGCCCACCTGGAGTTCGGGGAGAACCCCTGGAGGCACGCCGCGATCTCCGGGTGGATCCTGGATCCCGACCGGAAGAAGATGTCCAAGTCCAAGGGCAATGTGGTCACCCCGATGGCATTGCTCGAAAAGCACGGGTCGGACGCGGTGCGCTACTGGGCCGCGAGCGCGCGCCTGGGCGTGGACGCGACCTTCGACGAACAGCAGATGAAGATCGGGCGCCGTCTGGCGATGAAAGTTCTCAACGCCTCGAAGTTCGCCCTGTCGATGGGCGGCGAGGGGGCGCCTGCGGACGTCGACGTCGCCGCCGTGACCGAGCCGGCGGACCGCGCGGTCCTCGCGGGCCTCGCCGACGTCGTCGATGAGGCGACCGCCTCCTTCGACGCCTACGACCACACCCGCGCACTCGAACTTGCCGAGTCCTGCTTCTGGTCCTTCTGCGACGATTATCTGGAGCTCGTGAAGGACCGCGCCTACTCGGACCACCCCTCGGCGCGGTCCGCCCGAGTGGCCCTCAACGTCGCCGTGGACGTTTTCCTGCGGCTCCTTGCGCCGTTCATCCCATACGCCACGGAAGAAGTGTGGAGCTGGTTCCGCACGGGCTCGGTCCATCGCGCCGCCTGGCCGAGCTCGGAGCCCCTGCGCGCCGCGGCCGCGGGCGCGGACGCCGAGATTCTGCGGGTCGCGGGCGAGGCTCTGACCGCGCTGCGGAAGGTGAAGTCGGAGAACAAGGTCTCCCAGCGCACGACGTACGCCGCGGTCTCCATCGAGGTGGCCGAAGCCGACCGCGCCCGGCTTGACGCGGTGCACGCCGATCTCGTGCGAGCAGCGCACGTCCGCGGCGATCTCAGCGCCCGCTCGGTGGAGGGCGATGCGCCGGTGGCTGTCGTCTCCTACCAGCTGGACCCGCCAGAGCCTAAGAAGCCCGCCTCCGCACAGAAGGCTTGAGAAGCAAGGGCCCGCCAAATAGCCTCATCTTCGCTAGGCTGGAAGCAAACTTCCCGACAGTCCGCTATCCTACTGATGGGTAGAAAGGATGCTATGAACAACGTTGTCGAAATCGACGGCCGCCGGGCCGCCTATCGCGCCGGAAAGATCACGATCACCGAATCGATGTCCATTCCGTGGGTCATGCGCAATCACGCACACGATCGCGCCGAACAGATCGTATTTGAGCGCAAATCCTCCATCAACACCTGGGTTCCAGTGACATGGCGCCAGTTTTACGCCGAAGTTCGCGCGCTCGCGCGGGGTCTGCTCGCCCTCGGCGTCGAACCCAATGACCATATCGCGATCATGAGCCATTCACGATACGAGTTCGCACTTTTCGATCAGGCGACGTGGGCCGTGGGCGCGCAGCTCATTCCCATTTACGAAACCGATTCGACCGATCAGGCCAGATGGATCGTCAAAGACTCGCAGTGCAGAATGGCGATTGCGGAGACCCCCCAGATCCGCGACGTCCTCGCTCCCCTGCTCTCAGAGCTGGACCATTTCGAGGCGATCCACGTCATCGAGGAGAACGCCGTCGAAAAGATCTCAGCCAAGGGCTCCCTCGCGTTCGATCCCGAGATCGACCGGAGGATCGACGCGACCACAGCCGACGACCTCGCCACGATCATTTACACGTCCGGCACAACCGGCCTTCCCAAGGGCGCGCGCCTGAGCCATCGCAACCTCCTCCACGTGGCCATCAACGGCCCCCTGGACGACAGCCTTTCGCAGATCATCGGCGGAATGCAGCGCAGCCTCCTGGCTCTTCCCATGGCCCACGTCTTCGCGCGCTTCATTTGCCTGATGTCGATGTACTCGGGCAACATCACGGGGTTCGCACCGGACGCCAAGAACCTGGTGTCCGACGTCCAGAGTTTCCGTCCGACCTATATCCTGGCCGTCCCGCGGATCTTTGAAAAGATCTACAACGCGGCGGACGCCAAGGCCGGCAAGGGCCTCAAACTCAAGCTTTTCAGGCACTTCGCCAAGGTCGCGATCGAATACTCGCGCGGGCTCGACAAACCGGGCGGGCCTTCGCTTGCCCTCAAGGCCGAGCACCGCCTGGGCGAGCGCCTGGTCTACTCCTCGATCCGCTCGATCCTCGGAGGGAATCTGCGCAACAGCATTTCAGGCGGCGCGCCGCTTGGAGCGCGCCTCGGCCACTTCTTCCGCGGCGTCGGCATCAAGGTCTACGAAGGCTACGGGCTGACCGAAACGTCCGCGCCGACCTCCGTCAACACTCCGCGTTTCATGCGCATCGGCTCGGTGGGCCCCGCCTACCCCGGCTGCTATGTGTCCGTGGACGACGACGGCGAAATCCTCGGCAAAGGCGACCACATCTTCGTCGGATACAACAACAACCCCGAGGCGACGGCCGCCGCTTTCACGGAAGACGGGTGGTTCCGCACCGGCGATTTGGGCGAGATCGACGACGACGGATTCATCTTCATCACCGGCCGCAAGAAGGAGCTGATCGTCACAGCCGGCGGCAAGAACGTCGCCCCCGCCGTCCTCGAGGACAGGCTGCGGGGCCATCCGCTGATTTCCCAGGTGGTCGTCGTCGGCGACCAGAAGCCCTTCATTGGAGCCCTCGTCACGCTGGACTCCGAGATGCTGCCCGGTTGGCTGAGAAACCACGGGCTTCCAGAAATGAGCGCGAGCGAGGCGGCCGAGGACCCTCAGGTTCTCGCCGCGATCGACAGGGCGATCAAACGCGCGAACGATTCGGTCTCCCGGGCCGAGTCGATCCGCAAGTTCAGGATCCTCCCCATCGACTTCACGGTCGCCAACGGGTATATGACGCCCTCGATGAAGGTCAAGCGCGCATCGGTGATCCGAGACTTCAACGAGGAGATCGAGCGGATCTACACGGCGGGCTAGTGGAAGAGCTCGTCGGCGATCCGCTCGTGGTGACGGATCACCTCGGAGACGACGAAGCGGAGGAACTTCTCGGCGAAAACCGGGTCGAGCCCGGCGTCCGCCGCCAGCTTTCTCAGGCGGCGGATCTGCTGCTCCTCACGCTCGGGATCCGAAGGCGGCATCGAGTTCATGGCCTTGAGTCTGCCGACTTGCTGCGTGCAGCGGAAACGCTCCGCAAGAATGTGGACGAGTGCGGCGTCGAGGTTGTCAATCGTTCGGCGATGCCCCTTCAGAAGCTCACGCGCTTCGTCGTCTGAGATCTCCATCAGGCGCTCTTTGCCTTCTTGAGCACGAGCGTGGGCTCTCCGCCTCCCTTGACCGCAGCGGCGTCGAAAACGATCTTCTCGACGTCGCTGCGCGAGGGAACCTCGAACATCGCTTCTTTGAGCAGGCTCTCCATAATAGAGCGAAGGCCGCGTGCGCCCGTCCCCCGCGCGATGGCTTCGCGTGCGATCTCGTGCAGGGCTTCGCCGTCGATTTGGAGCCGGACCCCGTCGAGTTCGAACATGCGCTCATACTGGCGCACGAGGGCGTTCTTCGGCTCGGTGAGGATACGGATGAGATCGCCTTCGGTCAGCTCCTCCGTAGCAGCGACGACAGGCAGGCGCCCCACAAGCTCAGGAATCAGCCCGAACTTGTGAAGGTCCTCCGGCGTGGCCTCGCTCAGCACCTCGGCCCCGTTGTCGGCGATGTGCAGCTCCGAACCGAAGCCGATCCCGCGCCTGCCCGTGCGAGAGGAGATGATCTCTTCCATCCCCGCAAAGGCGCCCGCGCAGATGAAGAGGATGTTCGACGTGTCCAGTTGCAGGTACTCCTGCTGCGGATGCTTCCGCCCTCCCTGCGGCGGCACCGAGGCTACGGTTCCCTCGATGATTTTGAGAAGGGCCTGCTGCACGCCCTCGCCCGAAACGTCCCGGGTGATCGAAGGATTCTCGGATTTGCGTGAGATTTTATCGATCTCGTCAATGTAGATGATGCCGACCTCGGCCCGCTTGACGTCGTCGTCGGCGGCCTGAATGAGTTTGAGGAGTATATTCTCGACGTCTTCGCCCACATACCCGGCCTCGGTCAGCGCCGTGGCGTCCGCTATGGCGAATGGAACGTCGAGCATTCGGGCGAGGGACTGAGCCAGATAGGTCTTTCCAGTGCCTGTCGGGCCGAGAAGCAGAATATTGGATTTTCCGATCTGGACCTCTTCGTCTTGGGAGCGCTTCGGCCCGCCCTGGGCGCGGATGCGCTTATAGTGGTTGTACACCGCGACGGCGAGCGTCCGCTTCGCCGCATCCTGCCCGATGACGTACTCATTGAGAAACTCGTAAATCTCCCTGGGCTTTGGCAGCGCATCAAGCGAAAAATCCGAGCTTTCGTCCTGTGCGAGCTCCTCGGCGATGATGTCGTTGCACAGATCGACGCATTCATTGCATATATAGACGCCGGATCCCGTGATGAGCTTCCTCACCTGCCGCTGACTTTTCTGACAGAACGAGCACTTGAGAGTGTCCGCCGCGTCTACGGTGCGTGCCATCCAAACTCCTCCATATGTGTCGAGGCTATCGTGATACCTCGCTAGGCGAGGCTATCACGGGATCGCCGCCGTGTGGAAAGGATACGCCGAGAAGCGAAGGGCAGAAGTTCGAGCCCTCTCGCTTCTCGGCGAGGATTTAGAGACAGTCAGCTTCCCGACGGCGCCTTGCGAGAGGTGAGGACCTGATCGACCAGTCCGTACTCTTTGGCCTCGTTGGCGGTGAGAATCTTGTCTCGCTTGATGTCGTTTTTGATCTCGTCGGCGGGCTTGCCGGAATGATGCGAAAGCGTGTCGCACAGCCAATTGTTCATCCGCTCGAGCTCGTCGGCGACGATCGCGATGTCCGATGCCTGCCCCTGCATTCCCTCCATGGCGGGCTCATGTATGAGAACGCGCGCATTCGGCAGCGCGAGGCGCCGCCCGGGCGAGCCCGCTGCGAGCAGAACGGCCGCGGCCGACGCCGCCTGGCCCAGGCACACCGTCTGTATCTGGGGCTTGATGTACTGCATCGTGTCGTAAATCGCGGTCAGCGCCGTGAAGGATCCGCCCGGCGAATTGATGTACATCGTGATGGGCGAGTCGGGGTCCTGGGACTCAAGGACGAGAAGCTGAGCCATGATGTCGTCGGCGGACGCGTCATCGACCTGGACGCCGAGAAAAATGATTCGGTCCTCGAAAAGCTTGGCGTACGGATCCTGCCTCTTGTACCCGTAGGGCGTGCGCTCCTCGAAATTGGGCAGGACGTAACGGGCGGACGGCATCGCCGGCGCCAGGCCCGAAAAGTGTGGAGAGTTCATATTGCTCATTTCTCCGTCGATCCTCATTCCTCGCTGGACTCTCATTCCTCGTTCGATCCGCCGATGGCATTGGCGTTGGAGACTATGCGGTCGACGAAACCGTATTCGAGGGCCTCTTGCGCGTTGAACCAATGGTCGCGATCGCCGTCTTCGATGACCTGCTCGGGCGTCTTTCCCGTGGCCTCGGCGGTGATTTCGGCGAGCTCCCTCTTCATCTGCAAGATGAGATCGGCGTTGATGCGAATGTCCGTGGCCGTTCCGCCGGCGCCTCCGAGCGGCTGGTGCAAGAGCACGCGGGCGTGGGGCGTGATGTAGCGCTTCCCCTTCGCCCCAGCTGACAGCAGGAACTGCCCCATCGACGCCGCCATTCCCATGCCCACCGTCACCACGTCGGGCTGGATGAACTGCATGGTGTCGTAGATCGCCATGCCTGCGGTCACCGAGCCGCCGGGGGAATTGATGTAAAGGTAAATGTCCTTCTCCGGGTCCTCGGCGGCCAAAAGCAGCATCTGGGCGCAGATGATGTTCGCGTTGTCCTCGCGGACTTCCTCGCCAAGCCAGATGATTCGCTCCTTGAGGAGCCGGTTGTAGACAGACTCCTCCAGAATGCCTTGCTGCGGCGTCTGTCCCTTCATAGCGGGCGTAGTGCTCACGCGTCGTCCTTCCTCATCCGGGTGGTTCCCGGCCGTTGTTACCCCTCGACGATAGCCGGTCGCGGCCCTCGATTCACCGCCGGATGGAGCCTTTTCGCTGTAGGCGCATGGCCTTCGGGGACGGAGCCTGAACCCCGTCCCCGAAGAGTCAGCCTTCGAGCTTTTCGAGCAGCGTCTTGCGAGCCTTGCCCGCCTTCTCGGCCTCGACGATGCGCGCCTTCTCGGCGTCGTCCGCCGTTGCGACGTAGGCGAGCACGTCGTCGATTTTCGCCGAAGCCGGGTCGAAAGGCTCCGGGGCCTTGGAGGCTTTTCCACCGAACTCGGGGGTCGGCTGGCCCTCGGGGGCTTCGCCGACGACGGCGGCGACGTCGACCGCCTCGCCGTTGGAATCGACGACGTCGACGAGGCGGAGATAGGCGATCAGCGCCTTGCCGCGCGCGAGCTCGGCCGCGAACGAGCTGACCTGGTTCGCCTGGGCGGCGGCCTGGATGAACTCATTGGGATCCATGCCGTAAGCCTGCGCCTGCTGAACCATGAAGCTGAAGAGCTCGTTTTGCTCGATGTCGATGGCGAAGGCCTCGGCGAGGACGTCGAGAAGCAGCTGGTCGCGCATGAGGCGCTCGGACTCTGCGCGCGCCTCGGGCTCGTGCTCGTCGCCGAGCTCCTTGCCCTCCATCTCGAGGTGGCGGACGACTTCTTCCTCGAGCGCCCCCTTGGGCAGCGGGACGTCGACGGCGTCGCGCAACTTCTCGCTCAAAAGGTCTCGCGCCGCGTAAACCTGGGCGGTGGCTTTGGCCTTCGCAACTTCGCCGCGCAAATCCTCGCGCAGCTCCTCAATGGTGTCGAATTCGGAAGCGAGCTGGGCGAAATCGTCGTCGGCCTCCGGAAGCTCGGATTCTTTGACGTCGTTGGCGACAACGGTCACTTCGGCTTCCTCGCCCTCGTGCTCGCCGCCGGCCAGCTCGGTCGTGAACGTCGCGGATTCCCCTGCTTTCAAGCCGGTGAGGGCGTCGTCGATGCCATCGACCATCGTGCCCGAGCCGATCTTGTAGGAGACTCCGGAGACCGAGTCGACCTCCTCGCCGTCGATCTTCGCGACCATGTCGACCGTGACGTAATCGCCGTCCTTCGCTGCGCGCTCAACTGCCTTGAGAGTGCCGAAACGCTCGCGCAAAGCGGTGAGACGCTCCTCGACGTCCTCCTCGCCGACCTCCACGGCGTCGACGGCAATCGTGAACGAGGAAGGATCCGGAATGGCGATCTCGGGGCGCACCTCGACGGTCACGGTGAAGACGAGATCCTCGGTGGAGCCTTTCTCTGCGGGAACAGAGTTGACATCGACCTCCGGGCGGGACATGGGGTGAAGCGAATTCTCTTCGACAGCGGCGCCGTAATAGCGGTCGAGCGAGCTGTTGACCGCCTCCTCGACGATGACGCCGCGTCCGAACTGGGCTTCAATGACGCGGGCGGGAATGTGGCCGCGCCGGAAGCCGGGGATGTTGACCTGCTTGCCGATCTCCTTGGCTGCCGCATCGATGGCGGGTTTGAACTCCTCGAACGGCACCTCAACGGTCAGCTTGACCTTGGTGGGATCGAGATTCTCGACGGAGCTCTTCACTAATTCTCCAAGCGTAAGGGGCGGCCGCGGCCGCCCGGGCGATTCTTGGAACCGGCGCGGAATGCCGATTCCACATGGCTGTGGACTGCACGTCGGCGGGGGCGCGGCGCCGACGTCGTCCGTCCCGTCCGCAACCCGCTGCGCCGCGTGCACGCATACCCGCTAATACTACGCCATTGCCGCTTCCATTGCCGCCTCGAGGCGACGTCGAGCTCCCGTGAAGGCGGCGAGTCCCTCTCGACTGAAACGGCGGACCCGCGCTTTCCAGCGCGGGTCCGCCGCATGCTTTTCCATTCCCGACGTTTTCCGTTCGCGACGTCATCGCGAAGCTGCCGCGAAGCTACTTAGCAGGCGTGTACTTGTAGTCGCTGACCTTGACGGAGAAGTCCTTAGACTTTTCGTTCTCAGCCTTGAGCCCGTGGCACCAAGCGTTCATGTGCATGCGCGTGGTCTTCGTGGGCACGGGCACGCCCTCGGTGAGGCTGCCGCTGTGAAGGAGCTTGCTGTGGTTGCCGTCCCACAGCTTCCAGGTGATCTTTCCCTTTTCCCACTTGACGTCCACCTGGAACTTGTAGATTCCCTCTTGAGCGACAACGTGGTCGTCAATGTTGTGCTTGCGGCCGCCGTTGTCCTGATAATAGGTGAACTTGTTGTGGATCTTGGCGCCCTTCTCGCTCCACCTCGACGATTCGATCAGGTCGATTTCGGTGAATCCCTCCTTTGCCTGCTCGTCCCAGTCGTAGGTGAATGCTCCGAAAATGGCGTGCTCGTCGAACTGGGTGGTTCCCGTCTCGAAGGCGAAGTGGTAGTCGCCATAGCCGACCGTCTGCGAACTGACGACCTCGGAGCCCGCCATCTTCTTACTTTTGTTGTTGTACCTCGCGGACAGGTAGAGGCTGCCGCCTTCGACGTGGGCCTGGTCTTTGTTCCACTCGCCGCTCTTGATCGGACCGCCGGGCTTCCAGCCAGTGTCGCGTGCATACCATTTCTGGCCTGCCCATTCGAAGGTGCGTGCGCCGTCGAAGTTTTCCCTTGCGGGAAGGGTGTCCAGCAGGCTCCCCCACGTGCCGGACCCGTCGGAATGGCCGTCGTCTGCGGGCGAGCTCGCGTTGGCGGGTCCGCCCGGGAACACCATGGAGGCCGCGCACAGCGTCGCGGCCAGTGTCAGGTGCCTTTTCTTCATCGATGTTTCTCCTTCGTCGTATGGACATATACGGCGTTGGGAAGAGGGTCGAGATGCGTGCTTCGACTCCCTCACCACCGCCTTGGTTTAATGATCTCTCTTCTTGAGTCCATTGTGAAGGGATGTCCCTCCCCTTTGCGAGGGGAGGGATGCTCGATTAAAATATCCCCCTCACTTGGAGACGATGACTACGCGGCGATTCGCCGCTTTGCCGGCCTCGCTCGGAGAGCCGTCCTCGTTGGTTTCGGAGGCGGCGGGCTCGTTCTCCCCCTTTCCCTCAACCTCGATGGAGACGCCGGAGACTTTCGGCGCAACGTAGCTGCGCACCGCCTTGGCGCGATCCTCGGACAACTTCTGGTTGTGGTCGTCGTCGGCGACGGAATCGGTGTGGCCGGTGATCGAGATCTCCTTCGGCTTTTCCTTCCGCCACTTGGACACGAGGCCGTCGAGCACCTCGCGCGCCCGCGGGGTCAGGTTCGCGGAATCGACCTCGAAGTTCACGTCGGAGGAGAGCGTGGTGGTCGTCTCCCCCTCGCCTTCGACCGTCGTCTCCGCGCCGTCGGCCGATCCGATCGGTGCGTAGTAATCGAGAACCGGCGCGTTCAGCTCATCCGCGCCAAGGACCGGCGCCGCCATGTTCTTGAAACTCTTTCCTCCGAGGGGAACGAGAATCTGTTTAGGGCCGCTCGCAGACGGGCTCGCGGAGGATTCGGAGCTCGGGTCTGCCGCGGCGCGGGCCCCGAATGAGCCCGCCACGGCAAGTCCGATCGCGAGCAAGGCTCCGCACGCTGCCTGCCGCCGGGCGCTCATCGCGACACCTTGACCTTCTTGAAGACTCCCGCCTCGGGGATCGTCACGTCGACGGTCGTCACGTCCTTCGGAAGCCCCGCGAAGATCGTCTGGAGAACGACGGACTCACCGCCTTTGACCGAGACATTGTTAAGCTTCGTGGAGCACAGGCAGTCCCCTGAGGCGTCGTAGGCGGCGCGGTAGACCTTCGCGTGTTTTCCTTCGATGAGTTTCACACCGTCGGTCGTGTTCCACAGGTGATACCCCCCGTCCTTGGTACGCCCCTTGTCATTCACCGGCACCCGGTACGTGCCGTCGTCGAAATGTCCCCCAATGTCTAGCTCCTCGCCGGATTTCTTCGTGTTGACCGCCGTGAAAACGACTGTCGTCGCCGCGCTGGAGGTCGTCACCTCGTTGAGATCGATTCGCAAGCCGTCTCCGGCGTTGCGCGAGGCGATGACGGGGAGTTTCGCGTTCGAGGAGACGGGCTGATCCCCCGCATTGTCAACCGCTTCGGATTTGGCCTTCTCGACCTGTGGATCGGTTTTCGCGGCCTTTTCGTTGGACGCATCGCTCTCGTTGGACGCATCACTGCTGCATGACACGAGCGTGAAGCTCGCACACACCGCCATAATTGCCGCAATATAGCGTGATTTACGCATGACTGTATCTCCTTTTAGAGTCCTAGCCGTCTCGACCCAAGCCCTCATCGACGGCAAGCGCGGGGCATAGTGCGTGACAGCCTCGCGGAAGCTACTGAGATGACAACGGCTTGGACTTCTCACAGAACGGCTCTTTATGCCCTCCACGCTAACACAACCCGCTCCCCACAATAGAAAAATGGGAACCGCTCCCCAGCGATGGATCTTCGCGGGTTGCCCGCATTCGCAAGTGCGAGCCGCGCGCAGCCGCGAGAGAGAGCACTCGAAGCTGCGAGAGCGTACGCCCGGAGCCGCAAGAGCGAGACAGCACTCGCCTCGGGGCGGCCCCCGGACGTACGATGTCGAGTAGAACTCAGCATCGTCTTAAAGGAGACAGCATCATGGCCTTCGTCGAGAACGACGGCGCGGCGACGCTCGCGCCTCTTTCCCAGGAACGCATCGTTGCCGCGCTGGAACGCGACAAGATCATCTACGCCTACGATTCGGACAACGACCTGGCCGCCGGCTGGGAGCATGGCGGGTTTTTCTTCCTCATCGGAGGCGAGTCGGACGAGTACCTGCGCGTCCAAGGCCGCTGGTACGCCTCGTTGTCGACGGACCGCCTGGGAGAGGCCATTCAGGCATGCAACGAGTGGAACATCCACACGATTTGGCCCAAGACTTACGCGGTGGCCAACGACGTCAACGAAGTGGTCATCATGACCGAGCATTCCGTGGATTACGAACACGGGGTCACCGACGCCCAGATCAGCCAGCACATTGCCTGCGCGATCTCCACCGGCACACAGTTCTTCGAGTATCTGAACGAAACCTTCCCTCAGGAGTGGGAGGCCTACCAAGTGCAGGCCGAGGCTCAGGCGATCGCCGTGGCGGAAGCCCAAGCGGTTGCGGAAGCCGAGGCGGACGCCCGCTACAACTTCAAGGGCGATTCGGACCGGCCCGAGGAGGACCTGACAAGACCCGATTCTCTGGCCCTGCCCGAGACGCCTTTTCACGACGCCTCCTATCAGCCATCGGCAGAAGAAGGGGATTCTCGAAAATCGGAGGACTGAAGAGGACTGAGGAGGACTGAATCTTCTCAGAAAGCCTCTCGATCTTCTCAGGGAGCCTCTCGAAACGCCGGTTCTCACGTTCGCGCCTCCGCACCCCTGTTACCGCTCCATCGGGCAAGGTGAAGGCGAAACCTCCGCTGCGCTGGGATATCACGATCACCCGTCTTCAACGCGCGCCGTCGACCACCGGGGGGCACCTCTGCCGCGGCGGGAGATCGCGATCACCGCCCAGCTCGACTTCACTGTGCTCGCGTCCCGCCCGGCGCCGCCGCTCGGTTCACCGGCAAAATTCTCATCCGTGAAACAGCGGAATTTGCCATCGTCAGAAAAATGTCCCGCCGCCGACAGGGCGTGCGCATCCAGAGGCCCGCGGGAGCCGCGCGTCAGGGCTCGTCCCACACGAGCGGCGTCGTCTGACCGGTTTCGAAGTCCGAACGAAGCAAACCGTAGGCGACGGCGTCACGCAGCGGCCCTTCCGCCGTCGGCCATGCCTTTCGATAGTGCGCCTCCTTGACGAAGCCGCTGCGGAGGAAAGCCTTGCGCATGGCCACGTTGTCCTCGCGCGTCTGCCCTTCGATGCGCACGATGTTCGGATAGTTCTGGAACAAATAGCGCACGAGCTCCCGGACAGTCTCCGTCCCCATCCCCTTTCCGCGCGCTCCGTTTGCGAGGCGAATGTCGAATAGCGGCGCGATGCTTTCAAGGTCTTCGACGACGACGAAGCCGATAAGCTCGCCCCGAACTCGAGCGGCGAGAACCGCATTATCAGGGCCGTCGAAATCCCCTTCCTCCCTGCGCGAGTCGAGGCCCTCGCGGGTGGGCGACGGGTTCATGTGGAAGGGAAATGCGTTCGCCGTCATGAAGCGAGCAAACTCCTCCCATCCGCTCGGATCGACAAGCGAAAAAGGTTCGACGTCTACGGCCATGCGTGCATGCTATCAGCCGCCGTCGAACACGCCCCGGCGGATTTTGGGGAGAAAGGTGAGCAAAAAAAAGAACGAGGACGAGTGGCGACCGCCGTCGCCCAACCGCCTGTCGGGGTAGCGGGACTTGAACCCACGGCCTCCCGCTCCCAAAGCGGGCGCGCTACCAACTGCGCCATACCCCGGCGCCCTGCCGGACTCGCCCCATCTTAATGCAACGGAAGCCGCCGCGCATGCGCGCGAAGCCGAAGGCGCGCCGACGCGGCAGAACCCGCGCGCCCCGGCGCACGCGTGAAAAGGCCGCTGCAATTTTCGATCGACGAGGCGGACGCGAACAACGTCCCGCGCATGCGCGAAAAGGCCGTCCCGGCGGCACGACGCACGCCACACTTCGATGCGTGGCACTGCCCCGCGCAACCTGCTATCCTCATTGAGCACGCGAGTGTAGCTCAATGGTAGAGCCCCTGCCTTCCAAGCAGGCTACGCGGGTTCGATTCCCGTCACTCGCTCCATTTCCTCGCCGCCTTCGATTTAGATCCCGCTGGCGTGCCCGCTCTGTCGCCTTAACAATCCAGCTTGCCGGCCAAACGCGGAATAAGCCTTCGTGGTGCGAGAACAGACCCCGAAGCGCGAGAGCTGACCTACCAGACGCAACCAATACAGTGCCCACGTGGATCAGTCAGTCTCCCCTCCGTCTGGTGCAACGACGCCGAGGCGGCCCAGTTCTACGCCGACGCCTTCCGCGGTGCCTTCGTGGTCGAGCAGGCCTTCGTGGTCGGGCAGGCGCCCGGGCTCACGGCCGCAGTCGCCGTCCACGGCTTCCGGCTCTCCCGCTCCTCGGATACGGCGCTGTGGCAATCGCTCACATCGGATTGACTCACTGCCTCCGTGGATTGACCCGTCGCCCTCGTCGGATTCACTCCTTCGAAATTGGTTCGGCAGACCCGTCGATCGGCCTGCTCATGCCGTACAGGATCGCCTCGATGAGGGAGTGCAGAACCGTCGAATCCTCAGATTCCGTGCAGCGCATGAAGTCGTATGAGACGCCGTCGAGGAACGCCGAGACGAGCGCGCTCGACACCCTGTCGATGTCCGTCGTCGGCTCGCGGCCGATCTTGGCCAAAACACTCTCGACCAACTTGTACACTTCCCGGTTCAGCCCGATGTGATAGTCCTCGAACTTGCTGTACGTCTTCGGGTGGCGCATCGCGTAGAGATTGAGCTCCGAGGTGAGGATGTACATCGTCCGCCCGTCGGCGCGCATGGCTTCCAGGACCTCCATGAGCCCGTCGACGGAAGGGTCCCAAGACGAATCGATGGTCTCGCGAAAGCGGGTCAGTATGCGGCGCCCGTGGGCGAGCACCGCCTCTCCCAGCAGGTCTTCCATCGAGGAGTAATTCGAATAGAAGGCTCCTCGGGTGAAGCCGGCGGCGCGGACGACGTCGTCGATCTTCGCGCCCGCAAATCCCTTCTCGACGAAAACGGAGGTCGCCGCCTCAATGAGGCGCGCACGCGTATTCTCGCGTTTGCGAAGCGGCCTTTCAGCGCCCAAGAGCACATCCCCTTCCGAGCGTTTCCCTCTAAGCTCTGCTTTCCAAGTTCCGTCTCTGCCCAGTTTATCGCTTCGCGCAGTTTCGGGACAGACTAGCGAGCCCAAAGTCGCCGCGTGCAACGTGTCCACGTTCACACAGCGACGGCGACCCCTCGGACCGAGATTCCAGTACACTTTTGTATCGCATTCAGTACATAAATGAATTGAGATTGCGAGACCGCCTATGTCTTCTTCGCTCTATCGGCTCGGGAATTTCTGCGCCGCCCACGCCAAACGCGTTCTGGCCGCCTGGCTGCTCCTCATTGCATTTCTCGGCGTCGTCGTGGCGCAGACGGGAATCAACCTCTCCAGCAGCTACAAGATCGACGGATTGGAGTCGATCGAGGGCGTCGACGTCCTGTCCGAGCGCCTGCCCCAGGCTTCCGGCGTCAGCGAATCCGTCCTCTTTTCCTCCGACGACGCGATCGAGTCCCACAAGGAGACGATCAAAGCCTTCGTGGACGAGGCGAAGAAAATCGACGGCGTCACGAACGTCTCCGACCCTTTCGCCGCCGCGACCGGCGGCGTCTCCTCCGACGGGAAGCACGCGCTGGCGGCCGTCCAGACGGACAAAAGCGCCGGGGACGCCAAAGGCGACGTCGGGCCAAAGGCCGCGGCCATTTCGAAGAAGCTCAATTCGCTCGTCGCACAGGCGCGCGCCGCAGACGCCTCCTTGACCGTCCAACGCAGCGGCGCCGTCGGACACAAAACGGAAATCGCCCTTTCGGCGACGGAAATCGTCGGCGTGATCATCGCCGCCATCGTCCTTTTCGTCACCTTCGGCTCCCTGCTCGCAGCCGGATCGCCGATCGTCTCCGCGATCATCGGGGTGGGAGCCGGGCTGCTCGGAATCGTCGTCGCGGCGGCCTTCGTGGAGGTCAGCTCCGTCACACCGGTGCTCGCCGTCATGATTGGACTGGCCGTCGGCATCGACTACGCGCTGTTCATCATGTCGCGGGCGCGCGAGTACCTGGCCGAAGGAATCGATCCCAGGTCGGCGGCGGGCCGAGCGACGGCCACAGCGGGATCGGCCGTGGTCTTCGCTGGAGGGACCGTCATCGTCGCGCTGTGCGGCCTCGCCGTCACGGGCCTGCAATTCCTGGCGGTCATGGGAGCGGCCTCGGCCGCGGTGGTCGCGGTGGCCGTCCTCGTCGCGGTGACCGCCGTCCCCGCGCTTCTCGGGCTTCTGGGCCGCCGACTCTCGCCGAAGCCCCGCAAGGAGCGGCGCAGCGGCAGGATTGCCCGCGCGTGGGTGCGGGCCGTCACGCGGCGCCCGGCCGCAACCGTCGCCGTCGTCTTGGGGACTCTGGGAGTCGCGGCGCTTCCCGCGTTGGATCTGGCCACCGCTCTGCCCGACAGCGGGCAGGCGGCCCGGGGAACCGTCGAAAGAGACACATACGACGCGGTGTCCAAGGCCTACGGCGAGGGCTACAACGCGCCGATCGCGGTGCTCGCCGACATCGTGCAGAGCCAGGATCCCGTCGGCCTGGTCAAGACATTGAGCGAGAAGATCGGCAAGCTCGACGGCGTGGAGCGGGTCGCCCTCGCCACGCCCAACCGTGACGGTTCGCTCGCCTTCATCCAGATCGTCCCGACGGGCGGCCAGGAGAGCAAGGCCACGGCCGACCTCGTCAAAGAGATCAGAGGCCTGGCGCCCTCCTGGGAGAAGCAGTACGGAATCTCCAACGTCATGGTGACGGGCAAGACGGCGGTCGCCATCGACATTTCGGACAAGCTCGGCCAGGCTCTCCTTCCTTTCGGGATCGTCGTAGTGGGGCTGTCGCTTGCCATCCTCCTGGTCGTCTTCCGTTCGATCGCCGTGCCGCTGACGGCGACCCTCGGGTTCCTTCTGTCCCTTGCCGCGGGCATGGGGGCCGTCGGAGCCGTCTACGGCTACGGGTGGCTCGCGGACGCCCTCAACGTCACGAAAACCGGCCCCGTCATATCCTTCATGCCGATCCTGGTCATCGGCATCCTCTTCGGGCTCGCGATGGACTATCAGGTGTTCCTCGTCTCGCGAATGCGCGAGGAGTGGATCCGCACGGGCGACGCCGGCCTGGCCACCCGGGAGGGCTTCGTGGGATCGGCGAGAGTGGTGACGGCCGCGGCTGTCATCATGACGGGGGTGTTCGCGGCGTTCATCCCGCACGGCTCCGTCGAGATCAAACCGATCGCCATCGCCCTGACGGCGGGGATAGCCGCCGACGCGTTCCTCGTCCGAATGACCTTCATTCCCGCGATCATGGCGCTTTTGGGCAGGAAGGCGTGGTGGATTCCGCGCTGGCTGGACGCCGTCCTTCCGGCGGTCGACGTCGAAGGCGACGGGCTCGCCCGCTCTCTCGAACACGAAGCGTGGGTCGCCGACCACGGCGAGAGCGCCGTGCGCCTCGAAGGCCTCGCCATTCTGGACGGCGACGAGCCGCTCGTCGACTCCCTCAGCCTCGCCGTGGGGCCAGGCCAGTTGGCCGTCGTCAGGGGCGAGGACGCCGTGGCGCGGCGGGCGCTCTCCGCCGTCGTCGAGGGAAGGCTGCTGCCGGACGCGGGAATCGCGGTGATCGGCCCCCACACGCTGCCCGACGGGCGCTCGCAAGTCCAGGGAATGACCACAGCCCTGCGCAGCTGGGACGGCCCGGTCTCGGCCAGAGCCTCGGTCGTGACGGTCGACGATCCGGGCAAACGCCGCTGGGGGCGCGTCCGCCAGCTGCTCGACCAGGGGCGGACCGTCCTGGCAACGGGGCCTGCGTCCATGACTGTCCCTCCCGATCTTTGCGTTTCCGCGCAGGCTACGATCCTCCCTCCCCCAAACCGCGTGGACGCCTCTCCGTCTAACCGCGTCGGCGCTGCGATCCGATAAGGAGAAAACCGTGAAAAAAGCACGCTCCCTGTTCTTCAGCCTCGTTCTCGTCCTACCGGCGATCATCGGCCTCCTCGCCTTAGCGAGTGCGTCCTCGACCGTCGACGGCGACAATCCCGCCAAGGCCGCCGTCGTCAACCTCGACGAGCCCGCCAAACTCAGCTCGGGCAAAACCCTGCCCGCGGGACGCCAGATGATCGCGAACCTCACGAGGGGCGCGGCGTCGGAGTCCTCCCAGGCGCGCCGCATCGCCTGGGACGTCGTCAGCCTGGAGACCGCGCGGGACGGCCTGAAAAGTGGAAAATACGAAGCCGTGGTCACGATACCCAAGGGCTTCTCGCGGCAGGCCGCGGCGGTCCTTGAGAAGGGGCGCACGGGCGTCCCCCGGGTCTCGATCGAATCCTCGGGCAACAACCCGGTGACGAGGCGCGTTTCGACGGCGGTCACGGAGGCCGCGGCGAAGGACCTTGGCACGAACTTGACTGTCGCCTACATCGACGGGAGCCTCAAGGCGACCAACACGATGAAATCCGGAATAGGCAAGGCGGCCGACAGCGCAAAAAAGCTCGCCGACGGGCAGCACAACGCCGCCCAAGGCAGCCAGGAGCTCGCCGACGGCACGGGAAAGCTCGCCTCCGGCCTCCACACGCTTCAGGGAGGAGCCGGCGAATTGTCGTCGGGCGCCTCAAACCTCGCCGGCGGCGTTTCGACCTACACCTCGAAGGTCGACCAGGCCGCCGCGGGCGCCCAGCAGCTTTCCGCCGGCTCTCAGAGCCTGAGCGCGAACGTCTCCCGGTACACGGCCGGCGTGAACCAGATGTATGCGGCGATCGCCGGAAACGGCCCGCGGAGCCTCGTCGGCGGCGCGGCGCAGGTCTCTGGCGGGCTCCAAAGGCTCAATTCCTTCGTGCAGAACATCGATTTGTCCTCGCTGACGCAAATCGAAGGGAATCTGACCCAGCTTACTTCGACGATGGGATCCGTTTCGTCCGGGGCCGATCGAACGGTCGCCCTCATCAGGGCGTGCGGCGCAGGGAACGCCCAGGCGTGCGCCGCCGCCGAGCAGGCGACCCTCCAGGTCAAGCAGGCCGCCGCTTCGGTTTCCTCGCGCATCGGGACGGGAGGCTCCGGCTCCCTCGGAATGATCCAGCAGCTCAACGGGCTCAAGGCTTCGGTCAGTCAGCTCGCGCAGGGGGCGCAGTCGGTTTCACAGGGCCTCGACCAAGTCGCGGGGGCGATGGGCACGAACCTGGCCGGCGCCAACGGGAACAGCCTCGTCGCGGGCGCAAACCAGGTTGCCGAGGGGAACAAGAATCTGGCCGGAGGCCTGGCGGCCCTTTCCGGCAATTCTTCGACTTTGAACCATGGAGCGGGCAAAATCGCCGCGGGCGCATCTGCCGTCAACAAGAACGCCGTCGCGGCCGCCGGCGGAGCCGATCAGCTCGGCCAGGGCGCCGCCCAGCTGAGCGGCGGCGCGCAGGAGTTGAACAAGGGGGCGAATTCTCTGCGCAGCGGTCTGAGCGACGCTTATTCGCGCATCCCCGCCGATCCGAACCCCGCGGCTCACGCCCGTGCCCTTTCCAGCCCCGTCGGAGTCGCCTCGTCCGGCGGCGACGTTTCAACGACCACCTCCCTCGCCCCCGGGGCTATCGCCGCGGCCCTGTGGATCGGGTCGCTCATGTCCGTGCTCGCCCTGGGCAAGATGAAGCGCGGCCGCATATTCGAGGCGGCCACGCCGCTCCGGCTGGCGTGGGAGTCGCTGAAGCCGTCCCTGATCATGTCCCTTGGCCAATGCGTCACGACGGCGGCGGCGATGTGGGCGTGGGACGTCGACGTCGCCGACAAACCCGGGGCCTTCGCCATGATGCTGTTTGCGTCGGTCGCCTTCACGATCGTCAACGACGCGCTCATGGCCGTCTTCGCCCGCCGCGGCGGGGTGATCGCCTCATTGACCCTTTTGGCGGTGCAAATCCTCAGCCTCGACGTCGTCCTCCCCTCCGCGAGCCACACCGGGTTCTTCGGCGCGGTCAATGGATCGACGCCTCTGCCGGGGGCGGCTTCGGCCCTTCACGGGCTGATCACAGGCAGACCTTCATCCGCCTCGGCCGCGGCGATCGTCCTCGGCGTGTGGGCCGCAGCGGCCTTCGGACTCTCGGTTGTGGGCGTCAAGAGGCGGCGGGCCACGTCGGTGAGCGCCATCAGGAGAGAGCTGGCCCAGGCCGCGGCCGTGTGAGCGAGGTCGGCGGGCATCTGCCGCCCGCCGACCGCCTAACCCCGCTTCGGCGCCCAAGCCCGTTTGAGCGCCTTGTCCGCGCCGAGCGCGACGGCGAAGGCCATGAGGCCATTTGGCTCATAGGGGCAGGAGAACAGGCCGCAGTCGATCGCCTTGTCCGTGAGAAATGACTCCGATTCGGCGGCGGCTCGCGGATTCTTGAGGTCCCAGACGAGGAGCGCAGCCATAAGCTCGGCCGAGGCGGCGGCGGGCAAGGGCTCTATTCCCAGGCGTCGAAGGCCGCCGTATGCCGCCCGCAAAGGCCGCGAGACGAGGACCGAGCGGGTCATCGACAGCGGGCCGACGTTGTATGAGACCGTCCGGCCAGCTTCGCGTTCAACGGTTGCCCGCCACCTGCCGATCCGCTTCGCGGCGGCGTAATTGGGGCCTTGAACCGCGATGTATCCGGGATAGACGCCGTCGACGCGCGAGGGGCCGAGGCCCCGTGCCTTCGCGTAGGCCGCCAGCGCCGAGGCGGCCGGGCCCCGTCCAAAATGCGCCTTCGGAGGCTCCGACAGCACGTAGGCGTCCGTGGGGCTCCCGTACCAGGCGAGCGCGGTGTCGGGGCGGGCATGCGTGACGAGGCTTTCGACGACGTCGGCTCCGGCCTCCGCCAAGAGGAACTTCGCCCCGGGGGCGTACAGAGTGTCTACTATCGCGATGCGCCCGTCCAGAGCGGCGATCCATCCCGCGACGGCCTCCGGTTCGCGTGCGACGTCGAGCGGGACGGGCGGAAGAATGAGGGTTCCCGCCCCGGACCTCGCCGCGTCGATGAGCGCCGAGTTCTTCTCCTGGCCCGCGCGGACGGGCGCGGCGACGTCGGCGCCCCACGCCAGAAGCGAAGGCGCAGGCGAAAGCGCGGCAGACGCTCCGAGGCACGCGAACGTCCATCCCTCAAGGTCGAGGATCCCCGGATCGTCGATGACCTCGGCCAAAGCGTCGTATGCGCCGCGACGTATGAATCCGCGGCGGCGCCATTCATCCAGCAGAGCCAGGAGACTCCGCCCCCTGTAGTCGCGTCCGTCGAGCTCCAGGGACAGCTCGCGGCGAGGCTCTCGGTTCCCGCTCACCTTCCAGGAGCCGCCGCGGACTTCGACGGCGCGGGCTTCGCCTATGCGGCGTCCGTCGGCGAAATGCAGGCTCTTCGTCAGCCAGGCGAGGCCGGCTCGGGCCGCCTCGCTCCCGCGAGAAGGGGCGTCGACCCTGCTGAGGTCCGTCATCGCGGCGCGATAGCCTTCGCGCCACGGTTCGGCGCTTTTTACCCTCTCGGCCAGGCGCGGATCGGCGGTGGCCGCGGCCAGCGCCATTCCCCGGGCAAGGACGCTCGAACTCGCACGCCCGTTTTGCCGAGGCAGAACGATTCGGCCGGACGGGCGATCGCCCCCCTTGCGGTACCCTTCCAGGCCGACGCCGCCGTATGACAGATGGACGAGGTCGCGGCCGCTTTTGCCGTCGAGAACGGCGAAATCGCGAGAATCGGATGAAACGCGGGAATCGGAGGAAGCGCGCCCCATGTCGATCAGCTCCAAGCGCGCGGGGAGGAGCGCGGGCGCGCGGAACTTAGCTTGGCCCCAGCATCGGGCCGACCCGTCCAAGCCCAGACGGTCCGTCGCCCACGCCTCGACCGCCGCTCCGTGGAGAATCGCGCGACGGAAGCCGAAAACCCTCGCCGCGGCGTTCGACATGTGGATCGGGTTGACGTCGCCCGTGTAGCGCGCCCACAGCCGGGAATCCGCCACTGTGAATTCCCGCTCCGCGACGGCGGGCCGATTGCCGACGTCGAGGCGGCCCATAGAGTCGACTCCGCGCTGGCGCCTCAGGTCGAAGCCTCCAAAAGGCAGCCGTTCGCCCCACTCGCGCGGCTCTCCGGTAAGTTTTTTCGCGATGTAAAGGGTCTCTTCGGCGTAGACGAGCTCGCCGTCGGCGTAGACGAGCCCTCGGACCGTCACCTCGGTTCCCCGCTCGCTGCGGCGAATGGAGGAGACGGAGGCGCCGACCTCCGCCTCGCCGCCGAGGAGAATCGGCGCCGCAAGCGTCCACGAGGATTCGGCCACGACGAGCCCGGCCAGGGGAACGGGAATTTCAGGCGCGCTGAGTGCCTCGACCGAGGGCGCGAAACACATCGCGCGCAGCTGGCTCGGCGTGGCGTAGGCCTTTTCGCCTCGCAGCCCTTCGCGCTCGTCTCGCGCATTCTCGGCTTCGTCCGCGCCGGGTTTCAAGAAATCCTCAAGGCTTTCGGGCGCCTTGTCGGGCAAATGCGCGTCTCGGACTTCTCCTGCGAGCTCGCCTCGTTCGGGGAAACCGCCTCGACTCACCGATTTCCTCACGGATGTCGCCATCAATCGTGCAAAACGAGTAACGTGCGTCAATTCAACCATTGCTCGAGTCCCTTTCGCCGCTTTGACAACGCAACCCTATCGTTTTCCCACGCGACGCGGAATGAAAATCACCGAAACAGTCGAAGAAACCAAAAATCCGAGTGCCCGCAGCGCATGAAAGAAGGCCCGCCGAAGCGAGCCTTCTTCCTAAGTTCTTCCGCGTCAGTCCTCGGACAGCAGACCGTCCTTGTAAGCCCGGGCGAGCCTACGGGGAATGCGCACCTCACGGCCCCGCACGCGGACGGACTGAAGCTCGGTGAGCTCAGCCTTCCACTGGGAACGGCGAGAGCGAGTGTTGCTGCGGGACATCTTGCGCTTGGGAACTGCCATGTGCACCGCTCCTCTCTCTTAATGGCCGCCTCGTGCGGCACGTGGTCCTGTCGCGAGCGGGCAATGTGCCCAACACGCACAAATGAGTATGTTACTCCACGAGGCGCGGCCGACGCCATCTGTCCAAAGGCCTCTCCGACCTCGACGGGGAGGATTTGCTCACATCCCCGCCTTCCGACGGCGCAACGCCTCCCGCGCGAGCTTATACAGCCAGGCCCGGCAGCGCGAACTGAAACGGGCGCCGCTGCGGTCGGCAGGATCCGCGCCGTCTTCAAGGCAGACGGCCCTTCAGGGCGGACAATGGAACCGTGAGCGAATTCCTCCTTACTCCGTCCGCCCGGCTCTCTCACGAGATCGAGGTGAAGAAATCCCGTTTTCTCGCCCTCGTCGCCAGGGTCTCCACGCCCGCCGAGGCCCGCGAGGTCGTGAACGAGAGGAAAGCCGCCATGCCCGACGCCCGCCACCATTGCGCCGCCTTCGTCGTCTCGGCCGACGGCGCCCAGCCTTTCTCCCATTCTTCGGACGACGGCGAGCCCTCGGGAACGGCCGGGCGTCCGATGCTCGACGTGCTCGCCGGTTCGAAACTCGTCGACGTCGTGGCCGTCGTCACGCGATATTTCGGCGGAACCCTGCTCGGCACGGGCGGCTTGGTGCGCGCCTACTCCGACTCCGTGCGCGAATGCCTCGAAGGCGCGCCCGTCGTCGTCCGCGACAATGTGCCCGCGTGGTCCGCGGCTCTCCCCCACGCCGACGCCGGCCGCTATCTTTCCGAGCTGGCCGGAATCGGCGCGAGCGTCGAGCCCGCGTACGAGGCGGGCGGGGTCCGCGTCGTCGTCGCCCACCCCGACGCCGACGCCGTCGCCAGCCTTTTCGCCCGGCTGTCCTCGGGAAGCATTCGACCCGAACCGGCGGGAACAAGAACCGTCGAGACGCCGGCGGGCGCGATCCGCAACGGCTCTGCGATTCGCTGAGGGCAACTGCTCGACGAAAGGCTGACCCGCCAAGAGACAATGGCCCGCGCCGCGCCGAGAGACAATGGCCCGCACCGCGCCGCGAGAGAAAATGTCCCGCCGCAAAAGCCGGTCGCCAGGAGGCGCTCAACCGCATACAGACGCGGATCCGCTGGACCGAGACAAACGCCGCATTGCGGCGAATCGACTGGACATTGCGCCCTCGGTGTGAAAAAGTAACGCGAGTAAACGACATGACGGAAAGGACGAGGCCATGGTCTTCGCCATCGCTCCCACCTCGGTTCCGTGCATGTGCTGTATGTGTCTTTAGGGCGTCGAGCTTTATAGGTGCGCGTCCGCGCACGCTCTCGGCGCTCACAATGGTTCGCGCGCGACCACAGTCCACGCGCACTGTGCGCTCCCGGCAAAACAGCGCATTTCCCTAATACATTCACGTCGAACCCAAGGAAAAACATGTCGAAAGTATTCGCCAACGCAACGGAACTCGTTGGCCGCACGCCCCTCGTCCGCATCAACAGGCTCGCCGACGGCGCCGATGCGACCGTCCTGGCGAAGCTCGAATTCTACAATCCCGCGAATTCGGTGAAGGACCGCATCGCGGTCGCCATCATCGACGCCGCAGTCGCCTCGGGCAAGCTCCCCGAGGGAGGGACGATCGTCGAGGGAACCTCCGGCAACACGGGAATCGGGCTCGCCTGGGTCGGAGCTGCCCGCGGATACAAGGTCATTCTCACGATGCCCTCCTCCATGTCCAAAGAGCGGCGCGCGCTGCTGCGCGCCTTCGGGGCGGAGCTCGTTCTGACCGAGCCCGCGCTGGGAATGCGCGGCGCCGTCGACAAAGCGAAGGAGATCGTGGCCTCGACGGACGGCGCAATCCTCGCCTCGCAGTTCGCGAACGAGGCAAACCCCGCAGTCCACGAGAAGACGACCGGCGAAGAGATCTGGGAAGACACCGACGGCAAGGTCGACTACCTCGTCTCCGGCATCGGCACGGGAGGCACAATCACCGGAGCCGGCCGCGCGCTGCGCCGCCACAACCCGCAGATCAAGCTCATCGCCGTCGAACCCGCCGAATCCCCGCTCCTTTCGGACGGCAAGGCCGGCCCCCACAAGATCCAGGGGCTCGGGGCAAACTTCATTCCCGACGTCCTCGACACCGAGCTTTACGACGAGGTCGTCACGGTCTCCTCCGAGGAGGCCATCGCGCAGGCGCGGCGGGCCGCCACCGACGAGGGCCTGCTTGTGGGCATCTCCTCCGGAGCGGCCCTCGCTGCCGCCGTCGAGATCGCCAAACGGCCCGAGGCCGCGGGAAAGACGATCGTCGCGATCATCCCCGACTTCGGCGAGCGCTATGTTTCGACGGCGCTCTTCGAGGGCTTGGTCGATTGACGAACGTGGGCGGCGCTGAAGCTAAAGCGCCGCCCACGCCCTCCTCGCGGCAGACCGTCCGTCCGCAAACGCGAGCACTCACACGAAAGGACCAGCCCGATGCGCCCGCCCCGCTTTCTCCAAACCGTCCGCGAAGACATTCAGGCCGCCCGCGAACACGACCCCGCTGCGAAATCGAACGTCGAGGTGGCGCTCTCCTACCCTGGAATTCATGCGATTTGGGGCCACCGCCTCGCCCACGCCATGTGGAAGAAATCGCCGAAGCTCCGCGTGCCGGCCCGCCTCGTCTCCCAGGCGGTGCGCGCATTGACCGGGATCGAAATTCACCCCGGCGCAACCATCGGGCGGCGCTTTTTCATCGACCACGGAATGGGCGTCGTCATCGGCGAAACGGCCGAGGTGGGCGACGACTGCATGCTCTACCACGGCGTGACCCTGGGCGGGACGGCACTCGTGGACAAAAAGCGGCACCCGACGTTGGGCAACGGCGTCGTCGTCGGCGCGGGGGCCAAGATACTGGGTCCGGTGACCGTGGGCAACGGCTCCCACATCGGAGCCAATGCCGTTGTCATCAAAGATGTGCCGGACGATTCGACGGCCGTCGGCGTTCCCGCCACGTCTCGCAGCAGAAAGCGGGAAGACGCCTTCTACATCGATCCGGCGATCTGGATCTGAGGACCGCCGGCGCTCTTTGAGGCCCGTCAGCGCTCCGAGGACTCGTACTGCGCCACGAGGTCGATGCGCCGCTGATGCCGTTCGTCTCCGCTGAAGGACGTGCCGATGAACAGCTCGACGAAGGAAAGCGCCTCCTCGTGTCCGTGCTGGCGCGCGCCTATCGCGACGACGTTCGCGTCATTGTGCTCCCGCCCGAGCCTCGCGGTCTCAAGGTTCCACGCGAGGGCCGCCCGCACTCCTTTGACTTTGTTCGCCGCTATCTGCTCGCCGTTTCCAGAGCCTCCGATGACGATCCCCAGGCTGCCGGGGTCGGCCGCCACGGCCTCGCCGCAGGCGATGCACATGGGCGGGTAATCGTCCATCGGATCATATGAATGGGCGCCGTGGTCGACCACCTCGTGGCCTCCTTCGCGGAGCTTGCCCGCGATGTATTCCTTGAGTTCGAACCCCGCGTGGTCCGTTGCAATGTGTATCCGCATGCAAACATGATACCGGTCACCAATCGGCCCAAAACACGCGCCCGCGGGCCAGCCGGTCTGCGCCGGTTCCACCGGAGTCCGCCAGACGCAGAAAAACGCGCCCGCGGGCCAGCCGATAGGATTGCCCCATGGGACACAGCGAGAGAGCATCGATATTCGACGGCAACGATCCGAAGACGCGAGTTCAAGACGACGTCTTTCGCGCCGTCAACGGCGGATGGTTGGAGACGACCGAGATTCCCGAAGACCTTCCGTGGATCGGCAGCTTCGTCGAACTGGTCCTTCAGGCGGAAAAGCACGTGAGGGAGATCATCGAGGACCTCGCGAAGACTGAAGAAACCGATGCGCATCCGGGCGGGCACGCGCAGCGCGACGGCGCCGAACAGACGGGTGGAAATGCCAACGAGAGCGGCGAGGCGCACAAAGACGCGTACAAAATTGGTGCCCTTTTCTCCTCGTGGATGGACGTCGATGCTCTGAACGCCAAGGGAACCGCTTCTTTGCGGGCCGACCTCGCCCCGGTCGAGGCCGCAACGGACCGCGAGGGCCTCGCGCGCGTCGTCGGCGAACTCCTGGCCGCGGGAGTGCCGACCTTCTTCGACTGGGACATCGACGCCGATCTGGCGGACCCCGACAGATACGTCGCCTTCTTCGAGCAGTCCGGCCTCGGCCTTCCCGACGAGGCGTACTACCGCGAGGAGCAGCACTCCGAAACCTTGGCCAAGTACTCGGATTTCGTGCCGAGGCTCCTGGCCCTCGGCTACGGTCTCAGCGAGGAAGCGGCGCGAGCCCAGGCCGACGTCGTCCTTCGCTTGGAGACCGCGATCGCCTCCGCCCACATGGACGTCGTCGACGCGCGCGACGCCGACAAACTCAACAACCCGTTCGTCTGGGCCGATTTCGTCGAATCGGCGCCCGGCTTCGCCTGGGACGCCGCGTTGGCGGGCGCCCAGATGCCGGTGGACGGCTCCTCCGACGTGATCGTCATGCAGCCGCACGCTTTGCGCGAGGCAGCGCGCCTGTGGGCCGAAACCCCGCTTGCCGACCTCAAGGCTTACACGCGCTGGTGCATTCTCCGTGCGAGGGCCACGTTCCTCACCGAGGAGATCGACCGGGCGAACTTCGACTTCTACGGCAAGGTGCTGCGCGGAACCGCCCAGCAGCGCGAGCGGTGGAAGCGCGGGGTCGCCGTCGTCGAGGACGCGCTCGGCGAAGCCTTGGGAAGAGAGTACGTCGCCCTGCATTTCCCGCCCGAACACAAGGAAAAGATGCTCCAGCTGGTCGGCGACCTGCTGGAGGCCTACCGCCGATCGATCTCCACCCTCGACTGGATGGGCGAAGAAACCAAAGCCCACGCGCTGAAGAAGGTCTCCTCGTTCGTCGCCAAGATCGGATATCCGGACAAGTGGCGGGATTACTCGGGCCTCGCCGTCGGCGACGATCTCGTGGAGAACGTGCGCGCCTCCAAGCGATTCAACACGGCCTTCGACTTCGCCAAGCTCGGCAAGCCGATGGACCGCTCCGAATGGCGAATGACTCCGCAGAGCGTCAACGCCTACTACTACCCCGTGTGGAACGAGATCGTCTTCCCGGCCGCCATCCTCCAATTCCCCTTCTTCGACCCCGAACGCGACGCCGCTTTGAACTACGGCGCAATCGGGGCGGTCATCGGCCACGAAATCGGCCACGGATTCGACGACCAGGGTTCGAAATTCGACGCTGCCGGGCGGATGAGCAACTGGTGGACCGACGCCGACCGAGCCGCCTTCGAGGAACGCACTCGCGCCCTGGTCGCCCAATACGACGCCTACATTCCGGCCGAGCTCGGCCCTAACGGGCCGCACGTCAACGGACGCCTGACCCTGGGCGAAAACATCGGCGACCTCGGCGGCCTGTCCATCGCCCTCAAAGCCTACGAAATCGCCCTCGAACGCGAAGGAAAAACCCTCGACGACGCCGACGTCCTCGACGGACACACGGCCGCCCAGAGATTCTTCCTCTCTTGGGCGCGGGCGTGGCGATCCAAGAGCCGGGTGGAAAGAGCGGAGACGCAACTGGCCACCGACCCTCATTCGCCTCAGGAATTCCGCACCAACGGAGTGGTTAAGAACATCGACGCCTTCGCCGAAGCCTTCGGCCTCCAACCCGGCGACGCCCTCTACCTGCCGCCCGAGGAACGCGTGCGCATCTGGTAAGCGCTGCAGCCCGGCGCCCAGGCGACAGACCTTGCGCGCCCCGCCTTGAAGGCAGACGCTGTGCGCGTGACAATTTGGCGGAAAACAGCGCATGACAACTTGGCGGAAAACCGCGCGCAACAACTTGGCGGAAAACGGCGCATGACAATTTAGTGGAAAACACTGCGCGCATTGCGCAATGTCCGCGCGGCGAACTCGCCTGGGCAGACGGGCTCTGGGACACTACTCTCATGTCCAACGAATCCCTTGCCCGCGTCCTCGACGGCGCGGACCCCGCTGTCCGAATGCAAGACGACCTGTTCCGCGCGGTGAACGGCGCGTGGATACGAGACAAGGAGATACCTGCCGATCTCGCGTCCTACGGCTCCTTCGTCAAGCTTCGGCTCGAATCGGAAGCGAATGTGCGGGCAATCATCGAGGACCTCGCGTCAGGCGAGCAGGAAGGGGACGCCAAGAAGATATCCGACCTCTTCTCTTCCTGGATGGACACGGACACGCTCAACCGGCTGGGCGTGGCTCCGTTGGGCAAAGACCTTGAACTCGTCGAGGCTGCCTCGAGCCACGACGAGCTCGCCGAAGCCGTCGGCTCGCTCATGGCCACCGGCGTTGCGTCGTTCTTCTCCGTCGGCGTCGGCACCGACATCAACGACCCCAGCCGGTACGTGACATTCCTGGGACAGTCCGGCCTCGGCCTTCCCGACGAGGCGTACTACCGCGAGGAGCAGCACGCCGAAACCTTGGCCAAGTACTCGAATTTCGTTCCGAGCCTCCTGGAGCACAGCGGGATCCGCCCAGCCGCTTCCTCCGCGTCGGACGCCGCCGCCGCGCTGCGCCTGGAGGCGGAATTCGCCTCGACGCACATGACGCTCGTCGACCGGCGCGACCCCGAGAAATACAACAATCCTTTCACATGGCCCGACTTCGTCGAATCGGCGCCCGGCTTCGCATGGGAGAAGGCGCTGAAGGCCGCGGGCGCCCCCATGGAGGCGATCGACTCCCTGCTCGTTTCCGCCCCGCGCACGCTCACAGCCTCGGCGGCGATATGGGCGCGCACCGACCTCGCCGACCTCAAGGCTTACACGCGCTGGCGCATTCTCCGTGCGAGGGCCACGTTCCTCACCGAGGAGATCGACCGGGCGAACTTCGACTTCTACGGCAAGGTGCTGCGCGGAACCGCCCAGCAGCGCGAGCGGTGGAAGCGCGGGGTCGCCGTCGTCGAGGACGCGCTCGGCGAAGCCTTGGGAAGAGAGTACGTCGCCCTGCATTTCCCGCCCGAACACAAGGAAAAGATGCTCCAGCTGGTCGGCGACCTGCTGGAGGCCTACCGCCGATCTATCTCCACCCTCGACTGGATGGGCGAAGAAACCAAGGCCAGAGCCCTGGCGAAAGTGGACGCTTTCTCGCTCAAGATCGGATACCCCGACGAGTGGCGGGATTACTCAGATCTGAAGGTGGGCGAGGACCTCGTCGACAACATTCGCGCCGCAAACAGGTGGGAGAACGCAAGGGACTTCGCCAAGCTCGGCAAGCCGATGGACCGCTCCGAATGGCTGATGTTTCCGCAGACCGTCAACGCCTACTACTATCCCGTGTGGAACGAGATCGTCTTCCCGGCCGCCATCCTCCAATTCCCCTTCTTCGACCCCGAACGCGACGCCGCTTTGAACTACGGCGCAATCGGGGCGGTCATCGGCCACGAAATCGGCCACGGATTCGACGACCAGGGTTCGAAATTCGACGCTGCCGGGCGGATGAGCAACTGGTGGACCGACGCCGACCGAGCCGCCTTCGAGGAACGCACTCGCGCCCTGGTCGCCCAATACGACGCCTACATTCCGGCCGAGCTCGGCCCTAACGGGCCGCACGTCAACGGACGCCTGACCCTGGGCGAAAACATCGGCGACCTCGGCGGCCTGTCCATCGCCCTCAAAGCCTACGAAATCGCCCTCGAACGCGAAGGAAAAACCCTCGACGACGCCGACGTCCTCGACGGACACACGGCCGCCCAGAGATTCTTCCTCTCTTGGGCGCGGGCGTGGCGATCCAAGAGCCGGGTGGAAAGAGCGGAGACGCAACTGGCCACCGACCCTCATTCGCCTCAGGAATTCCGCACCAACGGAGTGGTTAAGAACATCGACGCCTTCGCCGAAGCCTTCGGCCTCCAACCCGGCGACGCCCTCTACCTGCCGCCCGAGGAACGCGTACGCATCTGGTAGGAGCGACCGCCTCCGATGGCGCGCCCGCCTCCGGTGAGTGCGCATCCGTTGACCGCGTGCACATCCGCTGATCGCGTGCGTTAACCACGTCCGTTGACCGCGTGCACATCCGCTGATCGCGTGCGTTGACCGCATGCAGATCCGGTGACCGCGTGCGTGTTTCGTGAGCGCAGCCAACGCGCGCCGGGTTTATCCATTGAGTTTGATAATGATTTTCATTATTGTTATCGACATGACACATTCACGTATGCGCACGATTGCCTCCCTCGTCGCAGTCGCGGCCCTCGCGCTGGCGGGATGCTCCGATTCGCCGGGCAAGGCGGGCGGATCTCAGACGACAGCCACAGCGGATGCGAACGACGGCAAGGAAGGCAACAGCGGTGGCGAAAAAGCGCAACGCAAGGAAGTCTCTTCGCTAAAGCCGCGCCTGGTCGTCTCCTACGACGGCGGGCTTCTCACCCTCGACGGAGCGACGGGCAAGGTTCTGGCGGACGTAAAAAAGGGCGGCTTCCTGCGTCTGAACCCCGCGGGCGACGGCCGCCATGTCGTCGTCTCGGACGGCGACGTCTTCCGGCTCTTCGACGTCGGCCTCATTGCGCAACGGCACGAGGACCACTACCACTACTACGTCGCCTCCCCCAGGCTCACGTCCGCGCAAATCAAAGCGCCCAAAGCCGGGCACGTCGTCAACCACGCCGGGCGCACCTCCCTGTTCTCCGACGGCGACGGCACAGTCCAGACGTTCGCAGCAGACGCCCTCAAGGACGGGAAGCTCGACCCTTCGGAAATCAAAGCGTTCAAAGGAGGGAACGCCCACCACGGAGTCGCCGTGCCGCTGTCCAACGGCAACATGCTGACAACGAAAGGAACCGAGAAGGAGCGCCACACGATCCAGGAGGTCGATCCGAGCGGCAAGGTCGTGGCGGAAACAACGGATTGCCCGGGAGTCCACGGGGAGGCGGCGGCCCAATCCAACGCGAACGGCGACGTCGTCTCCTTCGGCTGCACAAACGGCCCGGTCGTCTACCGGGACGGAGCCTTCCACAAGATCCCCGTTTCCGAGCCCTACCAACGATCCGGCAACCAATTCGGCTCGCCCGAATCGCCTTATGTGCTCGCCGACTACAAGACGGTCAAGCCGGCCGAAGGCGCTGAAGGCGTGACCGAAAGGCCGACGTCGGCGGGAGTCATCGACACGGCGAGCGGCACGTTGAAGAAGGTCGACCTCGGATCGCCCTACTGGTTCCGCTCTTTCGCACGCGGCCCGAACGGCGAGGGACTGGTCCTCACCTACGACGGGAATCTCGCCATTCTCGATCCGGCTTCCGGCGAGGTGAAAAAGAAGGTCAAGGTCGTCAAGGAATGGCGCGAGAAGGACGATTGGCAGGAGCCCGGCCCGAATGTCACGGCGATCGGGGACTACGCCTACGTCTCGGAGCCCGCCTCGAAAAAGATCCACCTCGTGCAGATCTCGACAGGCGAGGTCGTGACGTCCTTCAATCTCAAGGTCGTCCCCAACGAAATGTCCGCGGCGAGCGGCAAGCCCGACGTCGGGTCGAAAAAGTAGGCGTCGAGCCGAAGAAGTAGGCTCCAGGTCGAAGAAGTGGGCGCCGAGCCGAGAAAGCTGGCCGCAGATCGAAGAAACGGGTGCCAAGCAGAAGAAGAAGGCGCCAAGCCGAAGAAGGAGGCCGACGACGGGAGAGCGACGGGGAAAGCGGGGCCCGCGCGCCGAGTGCGCGATACCCCGCTTTTCTCTTCGCACAAAACGCGTACCCTTGTAACGGACAATCTGCCCGAGACTCGGCGTCGGACCAACTAGCTTGGCGTCGGACCGACCATTCGATCAGACCGACCATTCGAAAGGACATTCATGCCAGGGACCAACCTCACCCGTGACGAAGCGGCAAGGCGCTCTAGCCAGATTCAGACCGACTCATATCGCATCTACCTCGATTTGGCGACGGGGTCCGAAACGACCTTCGTCTCCATCACAGAGATCGACTTCACTGCGGAAGCGGGGGCTTCGACCTTCCTCGACATCATGGCCGAATCGGTGAACAAGGCAGTTCTCAACGGCAACGTACTCGACGTCGACGCCTTCGCCGACTCCCGCTTCCCACTCGAAGACCTCGCGCCGAACAACACCGTTCGCATAGAGGCGACGATGAACTACTCGCGCACCGGCGAGGGCCTGCACCGCTATGTCGATCCGGCCGACGGCGAGGTTTACCTCTACTCGCAATTCGAGGTGGCCGACGCCAGGCGCGTCTTCGCCTGCTTCGAGCAACCCGACCTCAAGGCGGATTTCTCCTTGACGATCGACGCGCCCGATTCCTGGACCGTCCTGTCGAATTCCCCGTCGCCCGAGCCGGTTCCCTCCCGCGAGGGCATCCTCACGTGGCAGTTCACGCCCACCGAGCGCATGTCCACCTACCTCGTGTCCATCATCGCCGGCCCTTACGCGAGCGCGAAGGGCGACGTCTACCGCTCCGTCGACGGTCGCGAGATCCCGCTCGGCATTTGGGCGCGCAAGTCGCTCATCGAGTATGTCGACGCCGATGAGATCTACGAGGTGACAAAGCAGGGCTTCGAATTCTACGAGGCCAACTACGGGTTCCCCTACCCGTTCCGCAAGTACGACCAGATCTTCTGCCCGGAGTACAATGCGGGCGCGATGGAGCATCCCGGCAACGTGACGTTGGTCGAGTCCTACATCTTCCGCACGAAGCCGACCGGCGCGCTCATCGACCGCCGGGTCATCACAATCCTCCACGAGCAGGCGCACATGTGGTTCGGCGACCTGGTGACGATGAAGTGGTGGGACGATCTGTGGCTCAACGAGTCGTTCGCCGAGTTCATGAGCCACCTGGCCGCGGTGAAGAACACGCGGTGGAAGGACGCCTGGGTGACCTTCCTGGCCTCGGAGAAGTCGGGGGCGATCCAGCAGGATCTCCTCCCCTCCACCCACCCTGTGGCAGCCGACATCCGCGACATTGAGGACGTGCTGGTCAACTTCGATCAGATCACCTACGGCAAGGGCGCCTCCGTGCTCAAGCAGCTCGTGGCGTGGGTGGGGCTGGAGGAGTTCCTCGCCGGGGTGCGCTCCTACATCGCCAAGTACGCGTGGGGCAACGCCACGCTGGCCGACCTTTTGGCCGAGTTGGAGGCGACGTCGGGCCGCGACCTCTCGCGCTGGACGAAGGTGTGGCTCCAGGAGGCGGGCGCCAACGTCCTCTCCCCCGAGATCGTCGAAAAGGGCGGCGTCGTCGAATCCTTCGCAATCCGCCAGGAGTCCGACGGGCGCTCCTCGCTGCGCCCCCACCGCATCGGCGTGGGCGGCTTCGACGTGATCGACGGGAAGCTGACCCGCACCTTCTCCGCCGAGCTGGACATCGACGGCGAGCTCACGGAAGTGCCAGAACTCGCGGGCGCCAAGCGGCCGGCCCTGCTTTTGGTCAACGACGAGGATTTGGCGTACGCAAAGATTCGACTGGACGAAAAGTCGCTGGCCACAGCCGTCGAGCATCTCGACGCTTTCGAGGATCGCCTGGCGCGGACGAACGTCGTTTTCGCCGCCTGGGACATGTGCCGCGACGGCCTTATGAGCGCCACCGACTATGCCAACATCGTCCTCAAGGCCCTGCCCGACGAAACGGACGGCACCGTGTTGCGCTTCATTCTCGGCCAACTCGCGACGGCGGTGACCGTCTACTCCGCCCCCGCCAATCGCGAGGCCCTGCACGACGCCGTCGCCGCGCGCATCTTCGAGATTCTAGCGGGGGCCGAGCCAGGCTCCGACAACCAGCTTCAGGTGGCTTCGGCCGCGATGCGCCTGGCGAAGACGGAGGAGCAGCTCGATCGCATCGCCGGATGGCTGGAGGGCGAGGGGCTGCCCGAGGGATACGTGGTCGACGCCGAGGTCCGCTGGGGAATCGTCATAGCGCTGGCCGCCGCAGGGCGCATCGGCGAAGCGGAAATCGCCGAGGAGTACGCCAAGGATTCGACCTCCTACGGCCAAATCTTTTCGGCTCAGGCGCGCGGCGCCCTGCCCGATCCCGCCGTCCGCGAAAAGGTGTGGAAGGAGATCACGGGAGACTTCGAATCCAACACCGTCCAGCGCAACCTCGCATTGGGTTCCCGGCGTGCGACGCCGGAGTCGCTCGTCCCCTACGGGGCGCGCTACTACGAGGACGCCCGTGCCCAGTGGGACAACCATTCGGTGGAGATCGCCCGCAACATGTTGGAGTACGCCTTCCCGATCGTCCTTGCCGGGCGCACGGATCTGGGCGTGGACATCGTCGCCTTGGGCGAGAAATGGCTGGAAGACAACAAGGACGCCGCCCCCGCGTGCGTCCGCCTGGTCTCCGAATCGGTCGACTCGGCCCAGCGCGCGGTGCGTGCGCAGGCCGTCGACGCCGGAAAGTAGGAGCCGACTCCGGCGATTGTGGACCGACGTCGGCGAGTGACGACGTCGGCGCTTGGGACTCGAATCTGGCCTGTGAAGGATGCTGCCAGGCGAAACGGGGCGGACGCGAGCGGCGTCCGCCCCGTCCGGGGTCGCTCCGCAGGAATGCCGAAAGTGAAGTGCGTCGGAGCCACCGGGTACGATCCCGTCCATGGAAAGAGTGGGCTCAATCGACAGCGCCACGCCCGGCGCCTTGGAGTTCTTCGCGGGGATCGGCCTGGCGCGCATCGGTTTGGAGGCCGCCGGGTTCCGTGTGACTTGGGCAAATGACTTCGATCCGAGCAAGAAGGCGATGTACGAAGCCCAGTTCGAGGGCGCCGACGATCACGTCTTCGCCTCGGGGGACATCGGAAAGATCACGGCCGACGAGCTCCCGAGAAACGCCGTGCTGGCTTGGGCCTCGTCGCCGTGCACGGACCTGTCGCTTGCCGGTGGGCGCGCAGGCCTGGCTGGCATCCGGTCGGGAACGTTCTGGCATTTCATCCGTTTGCTTGAAGAACTGGAGGCCGGCCGCCCCCAGATAGCGGTTCTTGAGAACGTCATCGGGCTTGCAACCTCACACGGCGGCGATGATTTGATAGCGGCGATTAGGGCGTTCAACGGTCTCGGATATTCGGTCGACGCTCTTGCCATCGACGCGCGTCGTTTCCTTCCCCAGTCGCGCCCCAGACTGTTTCTGGTCGGCGCTCAGAATCCTCCGGCGAACTCGCCGGAGCGTGATTTCGAGTTGCGGCCCGATTGGCTTCAGTGGATCTACGACGACAGCAGCTTGCAAACGCACCGCGCTCTCCTTCCGCTTCCTCCCGCTCCCCGAATCGACGGGCTTCGTCGTTCAGTCGAGGACCTTCCTGCAGACGACGACCGGTGGTGGAGCGACCAACGCATTGAGTCCTTTATGGCTTCGCTATCGCCTATTCAACGCGAACGATTGGACGTTCTTAGATCAGGAAAGGAAACAAAGTACCGCACCGCCTATCGAAGAACTAGAAGAGGAAATGCGGTGTGGGAGATGCGCCCCGATGACATTTCAGGATGCCTCAGAACCGCTCGCGGAGGCTCTTCCAAACAGGCTGTGGTCAAGCTGGGCGATGGACGCATACAAATCCGATGGATGACCCCGTTGGAGTATGCCAGGCTTATGGGTGCCGAAAACTATGATCTGAGCAAAGCCCGCACCAATCAAGCTTTGTTCGGCTTCGGGGACGCAGTGGCGGTGCCAGCGGTCACGTGGCTCGCTAAGAACTATCTGCTGCCCCTTCTGCGCGGGCAGCTGGCCGCAGACGCCGCCTTTTCCTCTGCCGCGCTATGAGAATAGACTCTTTATGTGCCGACAGATTGTGTGCCAGCGGACTCCTGGGCGTCCAACGAGCAGACCCGCAGGTCGATGCAGGCAAATCGATCGCGCGACACGGGTCCGGAGCTGGCCGTTCGGCAGCTCCTGCACATGCGCGGCATGCGCTACAGAGTCGATATGCGACCAGACTCCTCCATCCGAAGAAAAGCGGACATCGTCTTCACCAGAATCAAGGTGGCCGTGTTCATCGACGGGTGCTTCTGGCACGGCTGCCCCGATCACTTCACCGCCCCCAAGGCACACGCAGAATACTGGCAGGAGAAGATCGGAAAGAACCGCAGACGCGACGCCGACGCCAATGAACGGCTGGCCGACGCAGGGTGGACGGTTCTGCGCTTCTGGGAACACGAAGATCCCAACGACGTCGCAGACACAATCGAAACGGAGGTGAAGCGCGTCCGCCTCAGTCGATCGTGAAAAGGGGCTTTCCTGCCTCGATTTTCGCCTCGGCCTGCAGCGACAGCCGCGTCGGCAGCATGTGTCCCATGCATACGACAGGGGTGCAGATGCTCAGCTCCGCCTTCTGCGCCACGGACGTGTTCCACACGGCAATAGGCTGACCGGCGGAAACTTCGCGTCCGTCGCCCACGAGAGGAAGGAAACCCTGCCCCTTCAGCTTGACGGTGTCGATCCCCAGATGGACAAGAATGTCGTGCCCTCCGGGAGTCACGATGATGTAGGCGTGCGGCGTCGCCTTCTTCACGACGCCGGTGCAAGGCGAAAGAACCGTGAGGCCGCCGGGAAAAGGGTCGACAGCCCACCCCGGCCCGACGATCCCAGCAGAAAACACCGGATCGGGAACCGTAGTCAAAGCGGCGACAGTTCCCGACACCGGCGCGTAGACAGTAATCGACATGGACTACTTGCGCAGCGACTCCAACGTCTCGCTCAACTGGTCGGCTTCCGGGCCGACGACGACCTGCACGACGGAGTCTTGAAGCACCACGCCAAAAGCTCCCGCTTCACGCAAAGCCGCCTCGTTGACTTGCGCGGGATCGGCAACCTCGACACGGATGCGCGTAATGCACGCCTCAATGTCCTTGACGTTGCCCTTGCCGCCGATTCCGGCCAGAATGGCCTCGGCTTTCTCGCTCATATTCCTCCGATCCGTTCCTCGCGTGTGTCGCGAGTCTCAGGTCAAGCCTACTGTGCCCGCGGGCGATAGTACACCTTGAGCGCAGACTTTGCCTCCTGATGCGTCCGTCATTGCATCACAAAACGTCCTAAAAACCGCCGTTGCGTTCAGCGCGCGGAAAGAGCCGTTGCCTCGTCCTCGATACGCACAAGCTCGGCGAGGGTTAGTCGCGCCCGCGATACGCACAAGCTCGGCGAGGGTTAAGTCTCGTCCGCGAAACGCGCGGACGGAGCCGTCGCACCTCTCGGCGGCGCCTACGACCGAGACTCGGGCCGCCCCCGGCTCTCGTACAGCTGCGTCGTGAAAGCGTCGATAAGCGAATTCAGGCGAGAATTGCCGGAGAGGTCCTCAATGAGAACGACCTCGTTTGCGCCGTCGGCCAAAGGCACGCGCCAGTTGGAATACTCGTTGTTCGTCCCGGGAACGTTCTGGGCGCGCCGTTCGCCGACCGCGTCCACGAGTGCGATCGCCAGCAGCTCGCCGGGGCTTTTCGCGATGTAACGGTGCATCGCCTCGACGATCTCCTGCTCCGTCGCGCCCTCGCCGATGAGCCCGTGCTCGCCGAGCCGGGCGAGCATTCGTTCGCGTTCCCGTTCGGCGTCGTCCCTCACCTTGTCAACCGGTTCGGTGAGCACGCCCAAACGCGAACGCAGGTCGACGTGTTCGAGCGCCAAGTACCCGGCGGCAGGCGGAAGGTCATGGGTGTCGACGGTGACGAGGGTTTCGCGGCGCAGATCCCACGGCTGTTTGAACGTCCCGTCCCCGTATGTTTCGAACCAGAGAACGGAGGTTCCGAGAATCCCTCGTTCGGCCAGGTATCCGCGCACCCACGGCTCGACGTTTCCGAGGTCTTCGCCGACAACGACGGCCCCCGCCCGATACGCCTCGAGCATGAGGATGCCGACCATCGCCTCGTGGTCGAATCGCACATACGTGCCGTTGGCCGGATCGTTGCCTTCTGGAATCCACCACAGGCGGAAAAGGCCCATGACGTGGTCGACCCGAAGGCCGCCGGCGTGCCTGAGGACCGTTCGCACCATGTCCCGCAACGGGGCGAAGGCCATGTCGCGCAAAGCGTCGGGGCGCCACGGGGGCTGCGACCAGTCCTGTCCGTGCTGGTTGTACATGTCCGGAGGCGCGCCCACGGCCACCCCCTGGGCAAAGGCTCGGGGCAGGGACCACACGTCGGATCCCATTCGGTGGACTCCGACGGCGAGATCGTGGAAGATGCCGAGCTCCATTCCGGATTCGACGGCGTCGCGCTGGGCCTCGCTCAACTGCGCGTCGATGATCCATTGAAGCCAAGCGTAAAAGTCGACTCTTCCCGCCAGATCGCGGCGCTCACGGGACGCCTGGGGCGTGTCGGGATGGGCGAACTCCTCCGGAAAGACCTCGCCGTATTTCTCCCTGAGCGCGCACCAGAACGCGAAGTCCTCGAGCCCTTTTCCTTCAGCGGCGCGGAAGCGCTCAAAAGCGCGCTGGCGCGCCTCGGACCGGCCGAAGGAGTAGATGACCTCCAGCGCCTGAAGCTTGGCCGCCCAGGAGGCGTCGCGGTCGATCGTCTCGTCTTTCGTCGAGGATTCCTTGACCTTCTCGCCTGCAAGCTCCACGAGCGCGCGGCGGGCTCCCGGCATGTAGCCGACCTCGTGGATGTCCTCGGGGCGGATGTATATCGGATTGAAGAAGCGTCGGGTGACGGGAAGGTACGGCGAGGGAGTCATGTGCCCCACCGGCTCGGCCGAATGAAGCGGGTTGATGAGGACGAAGTCGCCCCCGAGGTCGCCGAAGAGCGAGCACATTTCCTTCAGGTCGGCGGTGTCGCCTATCCCCCATGAGTCTCGCGAGCGCACCGAGTACAGCTGCGTCATGACCCCCCACCCGGTCATTCCCCGCTCGGCGGGCGAATCCAGGCGCTGCGGGGCGACGACAAGCGGCGCCGAGTGAAGGGAGCCCACGGAGTCCGCGTCTCCCACTCGGGCTCGCAGAATGTGGTAGCCGAGAGGAAGGTCGGGCGGCACGACGAAGGAGGCCTGTCCGGTGAGGGTCCCGTCTACCTCTCGCGGCTCGGTGAAGTCCTCGGCTTGCGCGAGAGCGCGAATCCTGCCGTCTTCGAGTTCGACCTCGGCGGTCGCCGACTCCCCGTGGGGCACGTGGACGGCGACCTTGCTTTCAACCCCCGCTCGGACGACGGAGCAGGCGGGAACGACCTCTCGCCAAGGCCGCAAATGGATCTCCGCAAGGGCGCGCCGGGCAAGGTCGGTGCTTCCGGCGTCGACCCCGAGCGCGGCGAAGACCTTGATGAGCGTGTCGTCGGCGACCGCCTTGAGGTTGCCGTCGTACCCCCAATATTCGGTCGCCACCCCCAGGGCCTCGGCGAGCTCGCACAGCAGGGAACGGTCTGGCGCGTTGTCGGTCATGGTTTCTCCTAGGCTGCTCGACGATCGGCGCCGGCCCTCTGGGAAATCCGTTGAAATACCAGCTGGGAAAGGCCCGAGCCGCTAGGAAACAAGTCTGCCAGAATATGCAATCGGTTGCAGAATTTTTGTGATGTGACGTGCGGGCCAGACGGACGCGGCGCGCTGGCGAGACAGACGAGCGCGCAAGCGAAGGAGGTGTGATGAGCAGGCCAGACGGACGCGGCGCGCGAACCAGGGAGGTGTGATGAGCGGGCCAGACGGACGCGGCGCGCGAACCAGGGAGGTGTGATGAGCGGGCCAGGAGATCGGCTGCTGAAAAACCTTCTTCGGCGGATACCATTGCTGTGGAGAGTAACTACGAGTCAACGAAGGCGAGTCGATGGCCAGCTTCCTCAGCATTCCCGAAACCGACGTCGAACCATTGGCTACCGTGCTTGGCACTCTGCGGCTGCAGCGCTTGGGCGGCAAGCGTTACAAGGGCGAGAGCCTGCCTCAAATGTCGAAGCGGATCTATGGGGGCCAGGTGCTCGCGCAGGCGACGATGGTGGCGGCCGACACCCTTCCGGCCGACGACGACCGTCTTGCCCACTCCATCACAGCCGCTTTCCTTCGCCCGGGAAGGATCGACCATCCGCTGTTCTTCGAGGTGACCGAGCTGAACGACGGCCGTTCCTTTTCGACGCGCAACGTCAACGCCCTGCAGGACGATCACATCATTTTCACGGCCCGCGTTTCGGCGCAGCTCCACCAGCCCGGCCCTTCCTTCGGCGAGGAGCAGCCGGAGGCTCCGGCCCCCGAGACTCTGGAGTCCTCCGTCGATTTCTTCGCCGCGATGAACAACCCTTGGGGGCACATCGTTTCGACGACAAACTCGCTGGACATGCGCCATGTGGGCGGCTTCATCTTCACCGCCCCCGCGAAGGAGAGGACGAACCGGCACCTCATCTGGTTCAAATCGCGCTCGGCGATGCCGAAGGGCTCCTCCAAGCTGCTCCAGCGGGCGATGCTCGGATACGCGGCCGATCAGTTCATGCTCGAACCGGTTATGCGCGCCACCGGCATTCACTGGGCGCATCCCGAGGCCTCTATGGCCACCCTCGACCATTCCATCTGGTGGCACAGAAACTTCGACCTGTCCGACTGGATCCTTGCGGAGCTGGTCAGCCCATCGGCACAGAACGGACGCGGGTTGACCATCGCAAAGTTCTTCCAGGGAGGCAGGCACATAGCGACGATGTCCCAAGAAGGCATGGTCCGCCTGCGGAACGTCACCCATACGGAAGAATAGGCGGGGCCGTCTCCCATGCGACGGCCCCGCCCAAACGCCTTGAGGCTCAAACGCGTGCGAACCCTCCTCAAGCGGCGCACAAGCCTTCTGCGGGCCGCCGCGCTCAGTCGCGTGTGAGCTTCCTATAAGTCACCGCGTGCGGACGCGCCGCCTCGGGCCCCAAACGCTCGATCTTGTTCTTCTCGTAGGATTCGAAGTTCCCCTCGAACCAGTACCACGCCGCAGGATCCTCGTCGGTGCCCTCGTAGGCCAGGATGTGCGTGGCAACGCGATCGAGGAACCAACGGTCGTGGGTGATGACCACCGCGCATCCGGGGAATTGCAACAGAGCGTTTTCCAGGGACGACAGCGTTTCGACGTCGAGGTCATTCGTCGGCTCGTCGAGAAGGAGCAGGTTTCCGCCCTGCTTGAGGGTCAGCGCGAGGTTGAGGCGGTTGCGTTCGCCGCCCGAGAGAACGCCCGCCTTCTTCTGCTGGTCTGGCCCCTTGAAGCCGAAGGCCGAGACGTAAGCGCGCGACGGCATTTCGACGTTGCCGACCTGGATGTAGTCGAGCCCGTCGGAGACCACTTGCCACACGGTCTTTTCTGGGTCGATGCCGCCCCTCGTCTGATCGACGTACGAGATCTGCACCGTCTCGCCGATTTTGAGGTCGCCGGCGTCGAGCGGCTCCAAACCCACGACGGTCTTGAAAAGGGTCGTCTTTCCGACGCCGTTGGGGCCGATGATCCCCACAATGCCGTTGCGAGGGAGGGAGAATGACAGGCCGTCGATGAGGACCCTTTCGTCGAAGCCCTTCTTCAGCTTCTTCGCTTCGAGGACGATGCTGCCAAGGCGCGGCCCGGGCGGAATCTGAATCTCCTCGAAATCGAGCTTGCGCGTGCGCTCGGCTTCGGCCGCCATCTCCTCGTAGCGCTCCAGGCGGGCCTTGGACTTGGCTTGACGGCCCTTGGCCGAGGAGCGCACCCATTCGAGCTCCTCCTTCAACCGCTTGGCGAGCTTGGCGTCTTTCTTGCCCTGAACCTCGAGCCGCTTTTCCTTCGTCTCAAGGTAAGTCGAATAGTTCCCCTCGTAGGGATAAAGCCTTCCGCGATCGACCTCTGCGATCCAGCTGGCAACGTGATCGAGGAAGTAGCGGTCGTGGGTCACAGCGATCACGGCGCCCGGGTACTGGGCCAAGTGCTGCTCGAGCCACAGCACCGACTCCGCGTCAAGGTGGTTCGTCGGCTCGTCGAGCAGGAGAAGATCGGGCTGCTCGAGAAGCAGGCGGCACAGGGCCACGCGGCGGCGCTCGCCTCCCGACAGCACGTTGACGGGCGCATCGGGCGGCGGACACCTCAGGGCGTCCATCGCCTGCTGCAGCTGGGCGTCCAGATCCCAGGCGCCTGCGGCGTCGATCTCCGTTTGAAGCTTGCCCATTTCCTCCATGAGCGTGTCGAAATCGGCGTCGGGATCGGCCATCTCTTCGCCGATCTCGTTGAACCGCCTGAGTTTGCCGATCAAGTCCGCCCGCCCCAACTCGACGTTCTCGAGAACCGTCTTGTCCTCGTCGAGAGGGGGCTCCTGAAGCAAAATTCCCACCGAGTAGCCCGGGGACAGGCGCGCCTCGCCGTTCGAAGGCTCGTCGAGCCCCGCCATAATTTTGAGAATCGTCGACTTTCCTGCGCCGTTCGGGCCGACCATGCCGATTTTGGCCCCCGGGTAGAACGCCATGGTGACGTCGTCGAGAATCGTTTTGTCTCCCACGCGTTTGTAGGCGTGGATCATCTGATAAATGTACTCAGCCACGAGGCTCCATCCGCTTGTGCGTACGTCGCCGGCGCAGGTGTGCGGCCGGCCCCGTACAAGGATACAGCCTGTGCCAAGGCTGTCCGCCAGCCCGCCGCGAGATCGGCGGGGCGGCTGTCACTTGCGGCCGCCTCCTCCCGCCGCGTCAGTTTCCTGGCCGTCCGCTATGCGGCGATCACGACGCCACCTTCTCGAGGACGCCGGCCGGATCCGCGGAGGACGCGTCTTGTTCCGTGCCGTACGAGTTCGGCGCCGAATTGTACGGGCCGCGTTCGACGTCGCGGGCGTCCCCGGCGAAAGAAAGCTCCGGTTCGTCTCCGCCCCATAGGGGTTCCAGGCCGCTTTTCCCGGAGGCGGAGAAACCGCCCCGCACAACGGTCGACGTGCCGGGAGTCTGCCCCTCGGCCGCGATTCTTGGGACCGCCGCGGCCTCGCCGCTCACACCTTGCGGCCCGGCCTCCGAAATGGGGTGGCCGTTCGAATCGGCGCTCGTGTGGCGCACCTTGACGAAGGTGGCGACCCCCGAGGAGAGCTCAATGCCGAGTGCGTCGGCGATGATGGACAGGTCGGTGCGCTCCGCCCCGTCTTTGGCGGTCCACGACCTCTCCACTAAGCGCCCGCGCACGAGCACCGGCGTTCCGCGGCGCACCGAACGGCTGACGTTCAAACCGAGGTCTCCGTAACAACGCACCGAGTACCACGACGTCGTCCCGTCGCGATAACGATGCGTCTCGCGGTCGCGGATTCGAGCGGTCACCCCAACCCTCGCCACCACGGTGGTCAGGCCGTTGCCGTTGTCGTAGGCAACTGGGTCGGCCCCCGCATAGCCTCTGACCGTTATGTAGGTTTCGTTGGACATTGCTGGCTCCTTTCGGCCGGACCATCCGGCATGGAGTCAGCTTCGCCCACGGGGCGCGGCTCCCGCGCGGGGCAAACATCGTTTGTGGAAGAGGCGGGCGCGAGCGCAACCTGTGGACCGCCGAATTCCAAACGAATATCGCCCGAGGCCGCGGGCCGCCGCCTGCCGCCTAGGGCGTGCAGCTGCGGCCCGCGCGGCCGCAGCGCCGAGGGCCTAGACCTGAAGGGACTCGCGCACCTCGCGATGCCGCTCGAGAACCTTGGCCACGGGGTCCACCAGCAGCTTCTTCGCCGAGTCGTAGAGGGCCGCCATGGCGATGTCCCCGTAGGCCAGCGCGGCCTTCTCTGCCGCGCTTATGTGGGCCCGCCTCCCGAAAAGCCATCCGGCTGCCGCGCAGGCCACGCCGGCCACGCCGAAAGCTATCCGCGCGGCGGGCGCCCCGACCGGGATGCCCAGCGCCGCGCACACGATCCCCGCCACTCCCAGAATGGCGCCGAGGGCGACGAGGGCAAGGGCTCCGAATCGCGGGACCTTGGGGGTCTCGACCTTGCGAATCGTCGCGCCGATGGTGCGCCGGATCCTCTCCGGCTCCGGAATGACCTCGGTGACGGCCTCCTGCCAACGGTCGGGCAGTCCGGATCGAACGTGGGCTATCCAGGCGTCGCGCGTCGCCACCACCATGGACGCCGCAGGCTGATCGGCGTTTGCGATGGCCGTCTGCCCCAGGCTGTAGCCGGCCTGGCGGAGGGACTGGACGACGGCGGGCGCGCCGGTCGCCTCGTACAGCGAGCGGTTGACGCGCCTGAGGGCCTCGCCCCGAACGTCCGGCTCACGCGTGCCGACGCTCACCGACAGGCGCCGCCTGATGGCGTCCAGCTCGGCCTGCGCGGTGGCGACGACGGCCTCGGTTCCCTCGACGGCCTCGCGCAGCTTCGCCCGAATGGGCTCCAGGCCGATGCGGTAAAGCGCCGACGTCGGATAGACGGGGACGTTCCCAAGCCCGTCGCGGTCGAGCAAGACCTTGACGTCGGCCAACAGGGTGTCGACGACGGATTCGGGAATGGTGTCCACCTGGTTGAGGATGACGATCATGTGGTCGCGCCGCTCGCGCATGGCCGCGAGATAGCTTTCGTGGATGAGATGGTCGGCGTACTTTTGCGGATCGAGGACCCAGATGAGCACGTCGACCTGCGGAAGGACCTGGTCGACGAGGACCGAGTTTCCGATCTGCACGGAATCGTGGTCGGGCAGATCGAGGAGCACGAGGGAATCGAGGTCGTGTTTGCCGGTCGTGAGGATCGAGTGGTAATCGATCCGGCGCGAGGGGCGGACGCCTATCATGTCCAGCACGGCGTCGGCGTCGGCGTTCCACACGCAGGCGGAGGCCTCTTCCGTGGTCGGGCGCAGCTCGCCGGGATCGGCGAAGTTCAGCCCCGTTATCGCGTTGAAGAGCGTCGACTTGCCGCCTCCGGTTCCGCCCGCCAGAGCGGCCACCGTCACGCCGTAGCCGGCCCACGCGCGGGCCTCGACGGCCTGGAGCTCCTCGTTGGCGCGCGCCGCCACCCAGGGGTCGAAGGCGTCGCCTCCGGCGTCGATCGCCTCGCGCAGCTTCGCGATCCTCTCGGCCACCCCCCGCATGACCGGCTCTCGTGAAAGGGGGCTCTGCCCGTAGGCAGGGGTTGCCTCGAAAACGCCGTCGGGCTGCGTGGCGCCCGCGGAGTCCTGTGCGTGATCGTTCATTCGTCTCCTTATTACACCCGATCGCGGTACTCGCTCGCCCGAAGGCGAAGCTGTCGTCCGTTGCCCACCGGAATCTCGTCTAGTACCGAAGTGTATGCGTCGACGACCCGAGATATGCCATCCTCCAGGCGGACGGCGAGGGATTCCCTGGCCGGACGAAGCGCCTCGCCAAGTCCTACGGTGCGCAGCGCCTTCTCGGCGCCGTTCACTCCGCCGGCCGCAGAGCCGAGCAAAGCGGCCGTCCCTTCGCGCGTGAACCAGGGGTTTTCAGCCACCGCCGCCACCGCCTTAGCAAGATCCTCCAGCCATTGCTCGACGACGTCTTTGGTGATCTCGGACGTATCGATCCTCTTGGCCGCCTCGTCGCGATACTCCTCGGTGTTGACCATGTCCTCCCGCCAGCTCTTGTCGATTTCGCCCTGCAATGTGACGACTGCCTGGCTGAAGCCTACCTCTATGGCGCCGCGGACGCCTTCGAACACCGTCTTGGCGGCGGCGTCGCGCTGAGGCTTCTTGCGTCCGTCCGAAACCCGCGGCTTCTCCCCGGCCACGAGGGAGTCCAGCACGCCGCCCGTCGAGGCGAAGGTCAGCCACGACGTCGTCGGCGCGCCCTGGCCGTATCTGCCCGAGCGGGCGTTCGAGGCAAGTTTCGACATCGGCTGCTCGGCCTCCGCCTTCGCCCTGTCAGCCAGGCTCTGCACCGAGTTCGCCTGCATCTCGACGGCCTCCGACAACTCGATGAGCTGGCGGCGCAGATCGGGCAGCATCGCGTCGCTCATCTTCTCGACGAGGACCTCGCCGACCCTCGTGGAGGCGATGACGTGGAGCCAGTCGCGGATCTCCGTGACGTCGTCGGGGTCGAGGCGCGAATCGCGCGGCCCGGCGTCGGGCACAATGAGGAGCGGAACCTCGCCCATATCGACGGCGTCGAGCCTCTCCGTGAGGTCCGCTCGGATCTTCGGCAGGGCCTCGAGGGAAACCCGGTTGAGCACTACGGCGGTGCTCATGCCGCGCTCGTTCGCGTCCACGAGGGTCTGCCACGCGAGGGCGTCTCCGTACCGCGAGGCGGTTGTGACGAAGAGCCAGAAGTCGGCGGCGTCGAGCAATCGCCGCGAGATTTCGCGGTTGTTCGCGTCGACGGAGTCCAGGTCGGGGGCATCGACGAGAATGAGTCCGGGAATCGCCTTGTCGGTGACGACGACGCGGCCCATCTCGGCGATCGCGTGGTCCTCCATGACCTTCGTGTCCTTCGGGTGGACCGATATGACCGGCGTGCGCGTCGTCGGGCGGATGACCGACGCCGGAGAGATGTCCTCCCCCAGCAGCGAGTTGAATATCGTCGATTTCCCAGCGCCGGAGGATCCGCCGAGAACCGTAACGGTGGGAAGCCCGTCGGTTCTCAGGTGCGGAAGGATCCTCGCAGCCAACTGTGTGCGCAGCCGTTTGCGCGCGTCGTTCAACTGCATCGATCCGGGAAGATCGAGCGGCAAACGCGCGTTGTCCAGCGCCGAGATCGTGCGAGCGATGAGGCCGGCAAGGTCGCTTCGGTTGTGCGGTGTCTTCACTCGTTCATTATCGGCCATCATTAGACGTGAGTAGAAGTCACTCGCCCAACAGTTGACCTTTTAAACCAAGAACTCCTCTGCACGCTGCCGTCGGGCGGCGCTCGACGCAATTCATGAGCTTCGCCTCACCCGCTGCGCGAACTTCGCCCCGGGCGGCTCATGAGCTTCGCCCCAGACAGCGTGCACTGCATGCGAGCCTCCCCCGGCGTCCGGTACATTTGGTGCGCAAGCCTCTACATTCGGCGCGCAAGCCTCCATAGCTCAATGGATAGAGCAACGGCCTTCTAATCCGCAGGTTTCCGGTTCGAGTCCGGATGGGGGCGCTAAGCCCCCGGGTCCGTCGACGGCGTCGGAGGCGTCCGACGCACGCGTGACGCCCATGGGTACCAAAAGCCGATAGCGCTTGCTCGCGCAGCGAGTAGGATACCCGTGTGAGCTACCGTGATATGAACAACCCCATCGTCTGGATCGATTGCGAAATGACCGGTCTCGATTTGGACGTCGACGAACTCGTCGAAGTCGCCGTCGTCATAACCGACTCCGAGCTGAATCCCGTCGACGAAGGGATAGACGTCCTCGTCCGGCCCAGCGACGCCGCCGTCGAGCAGATGGGAGACTTCGTGCGCCAGATGCACACCGCCTCGGGGCTCATCGAGGAATGGAAGAACGGCCTCACGCTCGAAGAGGCGCGCGAGCAGGTGCTCGCCTACATCCGAAAGCACGTCCCGGAGGCCCACAAGGCCCCGCTCGGCGGCAACTCCGTGGGAACGGACAAGGCTTTCCTCGAGAAGTACATGCCCGACGTCGTCGGCCACCTCCACTATCGCCTCATCGACGTCTCCTCCCTCAAGGAGCTCGCCAAGCGCTGGTACCCGCGCACATACTTCGCGGCGCCCGAGAAGACGGGCAACCATCGCGCCCTGGGAGACATCTACGATTCGATCGACGAGCTCCACTACTATCGCGACGCGCTCATGCCCGCCGGCGACGGCCTGACAACCGACGAGGCGCGGTCGCTCGGCACGCGCTACGCGGGGACGACGGCGCGCCTCGTCGCCAAGGCGAACGCCGCCGGCTCCCCGCGCGGCTAGAGCCCCCGCGCGACTAGGAGCCCACCGCGACTAGAGGCTGGAGCACCACTCCCCCGCGATCTCCTCGTAGGAGAAGATGTCGAGGAACTTCTTGGCCCGCTCGGTGGCCGGATGGCTGAAGAACTCCTTCGGGGCGCTCTCTTCCACGACCTTGCCGGCGTCCATGAAGATCACCCTGTCGGCGATGGCCCGGGCGAAGCCCATTTCGTGGGTGACGATCACCATCGTCATGCCGTCGCGCGCCAGTTCCAGAACGACGTCGAGGACCTCGCGCACCATCTCGGGGTCGAGCGAGGCGGTGACCTCGTCGAGAAGAAGGATCTCGGGCTTCATCATGAGCGCCCGAACGATGGCCACGCGCTGCTTCTGCCCTCCCGAAAGCTGGCGGGGGAAGGACTCCGCCTTGTCCAGCAGGCCCACGCGTTTGAGCAGCTCGCCGGCGCGCCTGGCGGATTCGGCCCGCTTCTCGCCCAGAACCTTCGACGGCCCCAGCAGGAGGTTATCCAGCACGTTCAAATGTGGGAAGAGCTCGTAGCTTTGGAACACCATCCCGATCCTTTGCCGCAAAAGATTCCACGGCAGGGACTTGCTCGGGACTTTCTCGCCGTTGAACTCAATGACGCCGCCCTGGATCGGCTCCAGGCCGTTGAGCGTGCGCAGAAGCGTCGACTTGCCGCAGCCGGACGGCCCGACGACGACGATCACTTCGCCGCGGGCGACGTCGAAGGACACCCCGTCAAGGGCCGTGAAATCGCCGTCGTAGACCTTGACGACGTCGCGCACGGACAGGGCCGGGGTGCGCCCCGCTTCGCCTTTGTCGGCTGAGGTCGCTTCCACGCGGGCGGCGTCGAGGGCAGCCTCGCCGGGAGAAGGCGCATTGCCAGGAGAAGACGCATTGCCAGGAGAAGGCGCGTCGGTGTCGCGGTCGGCCTCGCTGCGAAGGGGGATGGTCGAATCGGTCACTTGTTCCACTTCCGTTCGAGGTATTTGGAGAACTGAGAGATGACGTAGCAGACCGCGAAGTAGAGCAGGAAAATCGCTCCGTACACCCACAGTGCGGCCTTCGGGTAGGCGAAGCGGTTCGCGTCGATGATCTGCTGGCCTGTCTTGAGCACTTCAGTCACGCCGATGAGCACCACCAGCGAGGTGGTCATGATCATGCGGTTGGCCAGGTTGATCGTCAGGGGAAGGAGACGCCTGACGGTCTGGGGAAGAATGACGTTCAGGTTGACCTGAGCCTTCGTCATTCCCAAAGCGAAGCCGCTGGCGTACTGATGGGCAGGGATCGACTGGACGGCGCTGCGAACGAGGTCGCCCATCTCGGCGCTTCCCCACACGGAGAAGACGATGACCGCGGTCGTGAATCCGCCGAGGTTGACGCCTGTGTGCGTCGCCAGGCTGAAGTAGACGACGAACAGAAGAACCAGCTGCGGCATGAAGCGGACGAATTCCAGGTAAGCCCGCGTCAGAAAACGCAGGAAACGCTTCTTGCTCGTCATCGCAATGCCGACGAAAAGCCCGAAGAAAATGGAAATCGCCAGGGCAAGCAGGGCGATGGACACGCTTGTCCACAGGCCTTCGAGGAGCCGAATAAAGTTTCTTCCCTGCCACAGAACCTCAATTCCCGAATTCCGCACGGCGCACCCTCCTTTCGAGGCAGGCGCCGGCGAGCGAGACCGGCAGAATGATGGCGATGTAGAAGGCGACCAGGAGGACGAGCGCCTCCGTCGTGTCGTAGTCGTTTCCTATCTTCTCCCGAGCCACGTACACCAAGTCGTTGAGGGCGACGACGGAGACCACCGACGTCTCTTTGATGAGGAAGACGACGTTGGCCACGAGAGCCGCCACCGATCGCGAAAGAGCCTGCGGGACGATCACGTGGGCCATCGCGTTGACCCGCGTCATGCCCAGAGACTGGGCAGACTCCCACTGGATCGCTCCGACGGAGTCGAAGCCGGAGCGGAACGCCTCGGCCATGTATCCCCCTCCGAGAAAGCTCAGCCCGATGATCGCGCTGGCTTCGGAGGAGAGGACGACGCCCGCCTTCGGCAGGCCGTAGTAGATGAAAAAGAGCTGGACAATGAGCGGCGTGTTGCGCGAGAGCTCGATGTAGAGGCCCACCGCGCGTTTTGCGACGGGCACCTCGAGATACCGGATGATCGCGCACACAAGCCCGATGGCGAGCGACGCCGCGATTCCGACGGCGGCCACCCGCACCGTGACGAGCGCCCCCTCCAGAAAATAGGGCAGGTACTCGCGCAAGACCTGGGAATTCACCTTCGCGTGACCTTTCTTTGGGGCGGCTTGGACCGTTGAGTCTGCAGCCGCGCAGACTGTGCGCCGACGGCTTCGCCGACGCCGTGGCCGAGGGCGGGAGGCCTCGCCTGAGGCTGCGCCCCGCCCTCCGAGGTCACTTGTCGGCCGCCTGGGACCCGTCGGCGGAATCCGGCGCCCCTGAGCCGGCGGCTCCCGCCGGCGCTTCGGACGCCTCGGGGCTGGCCGACTCTTGGCCCTTGCCGGCCTGTCCGTCCTTGCCGGATTCTTCGCCCTTGCCGGCGCCGTCGACCTCGCCGCCCTCGACGACGAGCTCGTCGGGCTTGGCCGAGTCTCCGTAGACGGGCGCGAGCGTCTTCTCGTAAGCCTTGTGGAAGAACTTCTCCTTGCCGAGGGTTTCAAGCTCTTTGTTCAGCCAATTGCGAAGGGGCGCGTTGCCCTTTTGGACGGCGCCCGCGATGGTGTCCACAGGGCCGAGCTGCGTGATGCCCGTGACGAACTTGTCCTTGTTCTCGCCCTGCCTGGAGAAGGCCAAGGCCTCGGTGTTGTCGGTGACCCACACGTCCCCGCGGCCGTCGGCGAGCGCGTTGTAAACGTCGGAGTACTGGTCGTACTTGGCGGGCTTCCAATCGGGGTGCTTCGCCTGAATGTAGGAGTCCGCAGTGGTTCCCTTGACCACCAGGATCTTCTTGCCGCTGAGCTGGCTCTCGGACGTGATCGGGGCGTCTTTGCGCGAGACGGCGCCGAGTGAGACCTTCATGTAGGGCTTTGCGAAATCGACCTTCTGCGCGCGCTCAGGCGTGACCGTGAAATTGGCCAAGATGACGTCGACCTTGCCGGAGGTCAGGTACTCGACTCGCGAGTCCGCCACGACGGGCACAAGCTCGAGCTTGACGCCCAGGTCCTTCGCGATCCTCTTGGCGTATTCGACGTCGTAGCCGACGTTCGTCCCATCCGAATCGGTGTACCCGAAAGGCGCCTTGTCGCCGAAAACGCCTATGCGGATTGTTCCTGCGGCCTTGATCTGCTCGGGCGTCCGCGCGCCCACGGGCTTGACGGAGGATCCGCCGGTCCCCTTCGTCCCTTCCGAGGTTCCGCCCGAGGCGCCGTCCGACGCATCCTTCGACGTCAGGCTCCGAACGCCGAAGTACGCCGCAACGAAGACGAGGACGGCGACCAGCGCGAGGCCGGCGGCCTTCAGCCCCTTGCCCGAGCGGGACGCAGCCTTGGCCACCAGCTCGTCGATGTCGCGAGACCCCTCTTCGGCCTGATGCTCCTCGACCGCTTCGGAATTCTTGCCGTCTGAGACGCCGGAATTCTTGTTGTCTGAGTTGTTTGACATGGTTTTTCTCACTCTCGTTGAAGAAACGTGGAACTAGAGAGAACGTGAAACTAGAGAGACTGAGAGGCGCGGCTACGGCGTCGCGGCGGAATGCGCCTCGGAGCCTCCCGCGGGCTCACGTCGGCGCGCAATCCGGGAATTTCTACCGGGATTTCAAAGGCGACAACAGCGAATGCCCGCAGTGAGCAGACACATTCGGCACATGTTGTCGTTGATCATGGGCAAGACGTTAGCACGCACTGGACCGGAGACTGTTAATCGAACGCCCCGGACGGCGGAGAGGCCGGTTTTTCCTCTCACCGCGCATTTACGCTGAAGTTCCGCGATTTTCCTGGAATAATGGCTGCACGTATCGACAAGGTCAAATGTGGCAATCGTCTCCCGTGCTTGTCGGGCGAAGTCGGCGTTCTCGCAGCCCGCGACTCGGCTCGGCCGGCCCTCCGCCCGCACCGCGACGGGGGCAATCGAATCCTCGCAAGGAGCAATCATGACCATTGCAATCACCGGAGCCACCGGCAATATCGGCCGGGCCGCCGCGCTCTCACTCATCGATTCGGGGGTTGACGACGTGCGGCTGCTTGTGCGCTCCCCCGCCAAGAGGCCCGACGAACTCAAAGGACTTCCCCACGCCGTTTGCACGTACGCCGACGACGAGGCCGCGGTGGCCGCGCTCGAGGGCGTCGACGCGCTGCTGATGGTCTCCGCCAAGGAGAGCCCCCGCCGCGTCGCCGACCACCGGGCGTTCATCGACGCCGCTTCGCGGGCGCGCGTCGGCTCCATCGTCTACACGTCGTTCCTGGGCGCAGCCCCCGAGGCCATTTTCACCCACGCCCGCGACCATTTCTTCACCGAGGAGCACATCAAGGCATCCGGCATCGCCTGGACCTTTCTGCGCGATTCGTTCTACCTCGAGTTCTTCGCCGAGCTCATGGCTTCTGGCGAGATCCGCGGCCCCGCGGGAGACGGCGCATGCGCCGGGGTCTCCAGGTCCGACGTCGCCCGCGTCGCCGCCGCCGTTCTCGCCGACCCCGGCGCCCATGCGGGCAAGACCTACGATCTGACGGGTCCCGAGGCCTTCACGATGGCCGAGGCCGCGCGCATCGGAACCGAAACCACCGGAAACCCGGTCGAATACATCGACGAGACGATCGAGCAGGCCTGGGCCTCGCGCGAGCCCTACGGAGCCCCTCAATGGGAGACGGCGGCATGGATCACCACATACACCGCGATACGCGCGGGCCAGCTCGACGTCGTCACCGACTCAGTCGAAAAAATCACCGGCCGCGCGCCCCTGTCCCTCAGCGACGTTCTGGCGGCGCAAAGAGTTTCCTGACAATCGAAAGAACAGAATAAGTGAGCTTTTCCCTCCACCCTGCCGTGGACCGTTTTCGCAGTTTCAGGGCAGGCCGCAAAGAGCGCCGCGCCCGCAAGCGCGAACGCATCAAGGCCCGCAGCCGCCCGTATCGGATCCTTCGGGGAACGGGGGCGTTTCTCCTCCGTTCCTTCGTCGCGGTCACGGCCGCAAGCCTCATCTTCAACGCCGTTTCGCAGCCACCCGAGTACCTAGAGGCGACCACCGGCCACACGGCCAAGGTCGGATCCGCGGACGTCCACTATGAAAAGTGGGGCAACGGAAGCCAAGCGGTCGTCTTGCTTCCGGGCTTCGCCGGATCCTCCGTCGCCTACGATTACGCCGGGCCCAAGCTCGCGGCCAAAGGGTACGCCGTTTACGCGGTCGACCTGCCAGGATTCGGCTACACGCGCGGCGGCGACGCCCGCGACATTCGCAGCCAGGCGGATCTCGTCGCAGGCTTTGCAAAGAAGATGGGTCTCGACCGCCCGATCGTCGTGGGGCACTCGATGGGCGCCTCCGTGGCCGGAGGCGTCGGATTGTGGCACCCGCAGTCCACAGGAGGGGTGATCTTCGCCGACGGCGACGGCCTCGACATTCAGGTTCCAAGGCGCATCCCCGGATGGATGGCGAAATCTCCGTACATAACCAGCCTGTACCGGATCGGCTCACGGTGGACATGGCTCGATCAAAAGATATTCAAGCGCTCTTGCGGATCTACGTGCACGATGTTCGACGGGGAAAAGGGAAAGGGCTTCACTAAACGAATAACTCGGCCCCTCACATCGAAGAGCGCCGAACGCACCATTTCCGACACTATGAAAGAGTTCACGATCCTCCATTTGACCCCTAAACAAATTCAGTCAATCTCCGTTCCGAGCTCCATCATTTGGGGATCGGAGGACGTCTCCGGCGGGTACCTCGTGCGAACCCGCCAGAATCTGGGCAATCCGCCCGAAAGGATCATCCGGGGGGCGGGGCACCAGGTCATGCTCAGCCATCCCGACGAGTTCGCCTCGTCCGTGGACTCCTTGACGAGGCAGATGCTTGAAAACAAGCAGCCTGCCCAGCATTCGAGAGGCTGAAGTGCCCACATTGTGGGACGGATTTGCGCCGTTCTGAGGAGGACGTAGAGTGACGGTAGGTCGCCCCCGCCGACCCTCGTCACCCTGTTTCCAACGGGCGTGGCGTGCGTTTTTCCACAAGGAGTCCCTCGATGTCGAGTAGACCTATATCAGCACCTCGGGAGAGGGTGAATGCCCTCGTTATCAGAAGCGCCGTCGTGGCCGCCATCGGCGGTCTGATCTTCGGCTTCGACACCGCCGTCATATCCGGCGCCAACAGCGCCCTCAAGAAACAATTCGACCTTGACGAGGGCGGCCTTGGCCTGACTGTCGCCATCGCAACGGTAGGCACCATTCTCGGCGCCCTCATCGGGGGGCGCCTGGCAGACCGATACGGACGGAAGAACCTTCTATTCGCCATCGGCGTCCTCTACGTCATGGGCTCTCTGGGAACCGCCCTCGCGCCGACCCACGCATTCCTCATGGCGTTCCGTTTCCTCGGCGGCGTCGGCGTGGGCCTGTCCTCCGTATGCGCCCCCATCTACACCGCAGAGATCGCCCCGGCACGCATACGCGGGCGACTGGTCGGCCTCGTTCAGTTCAATATCGTTTTGGGCATTTTGCTGGCGTACCTGTCAAACTACATCATCCAGATGATCATCACCGACGAGAAGGTGGCCTGGCGGTGGATGCTGGGCGTCATGCTCATTCCCTCGGTTGTATTCCTCCTTCTTTTGGTTTCGGTTCCGGAGACCCCCCGATGGCTTATGTCCCGCGGGCGGAACAAAGAGGCTGTCGAAATCAGCCGTCGGCTGTGCAGCACCCAGGCCGAATCCGAGGAGCAGATCGCAGAGATCCGCCAGCAGCTGGCAGCGGACCGCACGAAGGGAAGCCTGTCCGACTTCTTCTCACGGCGCTACAGCAAGGTCATCATCTTCGCCTTCATCATCGCGATGTGCAACCAGCTTTCTGGAATCAACGCGATTCTTTACTACGCCCCCGAGGTCATGAGGGAGGCGGGAGCGTCCAAGGACGACGCCTATCTCATGTCGGTGGCGGTCGGCATCATGAATCTCATCGCCACAATGGCCGCCCTGACGGTCATCGACAAGATCGGACGCCGATCGCTCATGATCGTCGGCTCGATCGGCTACCTGCTGTCGCTGGGATTCCTGACGGGCGTCATGTTCATGTACGAGGGGAATTTCGATTCGACGTCGTCCCTGTTGGTGCTCGTCGGCCTGCTCTTCTTCATCGCAGCCCACGCCTTCGGCCAAGGCTCCGTCATTTGGGTCTTCATATCGGAGATCTTCCCGAACAAGGTCCGCGGAACCGGGCAATCCTTCGGATCCCTCACGCACTGGGTCTTCGCAGCCGTCACAACCTACGCGTTCCCGACAATCATCGGAAAGCTGGGCGGCGGATTCGCCTTCCTCATCTTCTTCGTCTGCATGTGCGGCCAGCTCTTCTGGGTCCTCAAGATGATGCCCGAGACCAAGGGGGTCCCGCTCGAAGAGATGGAATCCAAGCTAGGCTTGAAGTAGCAGCGACGCCCCGAACGAAGGAAACAACGTGACCACAGCAAACAAACCAGTTCTCTGCCTGGGAGAGGCCCTCATCGACGTCGTCATCAGGGGCGAAGAGTCCTCGGAACACGTGGGAGGAAGCCCGCTGAACGTGGCCAGCGTGCTGGCCAATCTGGACAGGCCCGCGCTCATCGGCGCGTGGTGGGGCAAGGACCGCCACGGGAAAATGATCGAGGACTTCGCCGCCGAGCACAAGGTTGGGGTCGTCCCCGGCAGCAACGGCGCTTTCAAGACGTCCTTGGCCTACGCCCTGCTCGACGAGCTCGGCCGCGCCAAGTACGAATTCGATCTGACGTGGGAAGTCCCGCCGCTGCCGCATCCCGGCGACATCGCCCACCTGCACACGGGAAGCCTCGCTGCGACCCTTGAGCCGGGCGGCTCGGCGGTGCTTCAAGCCGTCAAGGACTTCGCCGCTCAAGGGACGGTCTCCTACGACCCGAATGCCAGGCCGGCGATCATGGAGTCTCCGGAAAAGGTCATCGGCCGCATCGAGGAGATCGTCGCACTCTCCGACGTCGTCAAAGCGTCCGACGAAGACCTCGCTTGGCTGTACGGCAAAGAGACCCCGGTGGAGGAGGTCATGAGGCGCTGGTCGAGGCTCGGCCCCGGACTCGTGGTGGTGACGCGCGGACCGTGGGGCTCTTACGCCCGTCTGGCCGCCGAACGCGACATGCTCGTCGTCGATCCGCTGACGATCGACGTGGTCGACACCGTGGGCGCCGGCGATTCGTTTATGGGCGGCCTGCTTTCGGGGCTTCTCGACGCCGGATTCCTCGGCTCGATCGAGGCCAAGGCCAGGCTGCGCGAGGCCAGATGGAGCGAGATTCTCCCCGCTTTGCACCGTGGAACGGTGACGTCCGGCCTGACCGTGAGCAAGGCCGGCGCATACGCGCCGTCCGCGATCGAAGTGGCCGACGTCGTCAAGTCCGATCCGAAATTGGCCTCCTGACGCCGAACCGTTGACAATGCGGGGCGGGCGCATACGCGCCCGCCCCGTTTTCGTTCGACGCCGCGCACGCTTTTCGACGCCGGACCCGGACGCCGCCCCGCCTTCCCGCGGCCAAGTCTTCTCTAGGCGGTTCAGCTCGAGCTTCCTCGCCGCACCCCAGCCTTCCGGCGTCGGCCGCGGCGCCCTAATTTTGCTGCGTCGCTGCGGGAAGCCTGGAAGCGCGCACGATCCCGAGCCGCGCCACGCTCGCTCCCCACGCCGCCAGCGCACACAACGCGAAGACAAGGAGGAAGTGCAGCATTCCCTCGCTCAGCGCTTGGGCGTCCTCCGCTCCGATCGCGTAGGCTGAGATTTTGCGCGTCGACCACAGCGGCAAGAGCTTGGCCTTCGAGCCGTCGGGGTCCACAAGGAGCTGGAGGGCCATGACCGAAAGAAGCGCAAGCGCCCCTTCGAGTTCTCTGGCCACCGCGAAGCTCATGAGGGCTCCCACCGGGACGCTTACAAGCACCGTCGTCACGAGGAGAAGGCCTACCGCGGAAAGGTGCACGACGTCCTGGGTCGTCGCCACAACGGCGAAGTACACGCCGGAGACCGCCAAGCCGATGCCCGCCTGGGCGATGTGCCGCCCGGCGAAAAGCACGGACGGCCTTGCCCCCATGACGCACAGTCGCCTGTCGAGTTGACTGCTTACGACGCCGCTGAAGAGCGAGAGAGTCGCAACCGCCCAGCCCACGCCGATCGCGAGCAGCCGTATCGCCTGCCACTGCACGTCGAGCCGAACAAGATAGAAGACCATGGGCAGCAGAAAAACGAGGAAAAGCGCAAGGGGACGCCGCAGGGTCTCTTTGACGCCGATCTTTGCAATGGTCCACACGTTCATGATTCCTCCTGAGGATGCAGCTCACACGTCCAGTCGACGCCGTCGAGGTCGTGAAGGATATGGGTGACGACGAGCACGCCTGCCCCCGCCTCGCGCCAGGAAAACAACTGCTCCCAAAAGTCCGTGTACGTCCCCTGGTCGAATCCCTGATAGGGCTCGTCGAGGAGGATGAGCCGCGGGCGATTGATGCCGCCGAGCACCACGTTGAGCTTCTGCTGCGTGCCGCCCGAAAGGCGAGCCGCACTGAGCTTGCGGCTGGGCCGCCACCCAAGGCTTTGGGCCAAGCGCGTTCCGGCGACGAGGGACTCCCGCTCATTCTTCCCGTCGAGCGAGCCGAAAAGCCGGAAATGCTCGGAGGCGGTCAGCAGAGGCGAGAGGCCTCCGGCTTGGGGCACGTAGCCGACGTTTTCGACTCGTTCGACGCTTCCCGACGTCGCACGCACAAGCCCCGCGCAGATCTTGAGCAGCGTCGATTTTCCCGAGCCGTTGGCGCCCACGACCGCGCCTATTTGACCCGACTTGAGCTCGAGGCTCACATCCCGCACAACCGTCTTTCGCCCGTACCGTTTGCTCACGTCCCGCAGCCGCAGAACCGGCGCACCGGAATGCGGCCCGTCCGAGCGCCGCTCTCCTCTGACGGCAGCGCGCGCGGCCCTCGCAAGTTCCCGCGCATACGCCTCCGCCGGCCCATAGACCTCCTCCGGCGGCCGGGCGTAGTCGCGCGCTTCGACAACGGACTCCTCCGCAAGCCTTCGAGCGCGGCGGGCCTCGATTCCCGCCTCTGCCAGCCCGCGTTCCAATCGAAGGGCCCAGCTTTCCGAGTCAAGGCCCCGACCTTCGCTCATCGCCAGTCTCCTTCCCGGCCAATCGGCTCGCCTCGGCGAACCGTCTCTTCCCGGCGAACGGCCTCGCCTCCGCAAATCGCCTCGCCTCCGCAAATCGCCTCGCCTCCGCGAATCGCCGACTGCCGGGCAATCGCCTCCCGAGGGATCGCCTTGCCGTCGACCGTCGCTTCGACCGCCGCCTTGAATTGCTCCCACGTTTCCACGAGCTCACGAAAAGTCTCGCGGCCTTTCGCCGTCGTCTCGTAGTACTTTCTGGGAGGCCCTGACGCGGAAGGCTCTTTCGACGCAGCAATGAGGCCCTGGCGCTCCATGCGAACGAGCGCGGGGTAAAGGGTTCCTCCGGGAATGTCGCCGAAACCGGATTGCGCAAGCCGCTCGGCCAGGCTGCGCCCGTAATCTCGTTGGGCGTCAATGAGGCCGAGCAGGCAAAAGTCTAAAAAGCCATGCAGCCATTGTTGAGTTTTTGGGTTCACGCTAGTCAGTCTAACTATCAACCGGTAGAAAGTCTAGCTAGCTACACGAGAGCGGCTTGACTGCTGGCCGATCGGCGACGAATTGGCCTAAGCTCCGGCAAGACGCTGGACGTTCTGCGCCCGACAGCCTCCTCGCCCTCCTGCCTAGGCGCTTTCAAATCCGGCGGAGCTGCGCCCCGACGGCGATCCTAGAACGGGCTCGACAGGCCTCGGCGCCTAGAACGTCATTCGTCCCTGACGGTGCCAAGGATGATCTCGTCACCGTTTGGCCGGATGGCCATGCGATTCCCGCCGAGCAGGGCGACGAACGATCCGTCCGCCCTCCACAGCTCGTTTCCGTTGGAAAGAGAGTAGGCGACGACCTTGCCCTTTCCCTCGTTGTCGCTGGCGACCGTTCCGGTCTTCCAACGCCTTCTCTCGTCGGAGGCGTTGGAAGACTCTAGCAGCAATGTGTCGTCGTCGCCGCTGAGCCCCAGAATGTCGACGTAGCACCTGCTCTGATCGTTCACTTTCGGGACCTTGAAACGGACGCCGTCGATCTCGATCCGGCATTTGGCGCCGTCCACCTTCGCCACCCTGATGTCGCTTTCGCCTCGGATATTGACCGCCTCGGTGGCGGGCGACGCCTCGAACAGCTCCTTGAGGGCTTCGGGCGAGACGTTCGGAGAGGATATGACCCAGTTGTTCGTGGTCACCTTCGCTTTGCCGCCGAATTTGCGCTCGCCCTTCTCGTCCCAGATCGTGTAGGAACCGCTTTCGATCCGGTAAAACGCCTTGGTTCCGGCGTCGATTCCGAAGCCGAGCGGATGCGGATTGTCGCTGAACGACTCGAAATCGTCTTCGGCGTCCACGGATTTCAACACTTCGCCCGAGGCGACGGAAAGTATGCGCAAGGATTTCTTTTCGTTGTCATAGGAGAGAATGAAGCCGTTCTGAACGATGGCCTCGCTGTACTTCCCCAACGCGCGCCAGGCTTCCTTCCCAGAGGAGTCGATGCCGACGAGGTCGCCCGAGCTGTTGTCAGCGATCATGACTGTGATCTCGCCGTCCGTGCCGACGAGGTTGTGGGAGCTTGGGCCCGGCGGCCTGTAGATGTTTCCGTTGGAACGAATGACCGTCGCCGAGCTGCCCGTGTGACAGAGGAACGAGGAATTGTTCCAGAATCCCGACTTGTTGTCGTAACAGCTCTTCTTTGCGATCTTCGAGGTTCCCGTTCCGCTCAGGCTGTAGAGCGTCCAATCGCTCACGACGTTGGCGGCGACCAAGCTCCGGTCGGGAGAGACCGCCACCTTGTAAGCCTTAGAGATACGGTGCTCTTCGACGAACTTCTTGCCCGCAGGCAAATTCGCGACGTACCACTCCGGCGTCTTCTCCTCGCGCGTCAGCATGCGGATGCCCCACACGCCCGCGCCGACCAAGGCCACGGCGAGCAGGGACACGAGGGCGACCGCCCCTTTGCTCCACTTCTTGCGCCGGCCCGAGCGCCTTGGGCCTCGGGAGTCTCCAGCGGTCTGCGGAGTGAACGGAAAGGTCTGCGAGCCGTAAGCGCCCGTCTGAGTTTGCGAGCCGTAGGCCCCCGTCTGCGTGCGCGAGTACGGGCCGGTGTAAGGCCCCGCGTAGGAGGAGGCAGCCTCAGACGCCGATTGAGAGGAGCGATTGGGAATGTAAGAAGTCGGGCTGGAAGCTGAAAAATGCTGCGATGCGGAGGCGAAAGCCGCCTGCGGGTAGTGCCCCGCCGTCGGAGATACGCCCCCGTCGGCAAGCTCCGTCGAGGGCGTGGACGGCGGCGGCTTCGCGATCTTCGGCGCCGCCGGGACGTTTTCCAACTCGGAGGCCATTGCCCGGAGCTCGCGTGCGACGTCGGTCGCCGTCGGCCTCTTTTCCGGAGTCTTGACAAGCATGGAGGCGATGAGGCCCCACATTCGGTCGGGCACGCCCGCGGGACGCCCGGGCGTGCGGTGCATGTGCTGCCCGAGCAGCTCCGAAATGCTGCCGACGAAGGGCGTCACGCCGCAAACGACTTCATACAGGACGACGCCGAGGGAGTAAATGTCGGCCTGCGTTCCCGGGACCTCGCCCGAAAGGACTTCCGGGGACATGTACAGCGGGGTGCCGATGACGCCCGTGAGGTGGCTCGCGCCCGCGACGTCGATGATGCGGGCGATTCCGAAGTCGACGACGCGCGGGGTCATCGGCGTCGTCGAAAAGTCGAGCAGGATGTTGGCGGGCTTGACGTCGCGGTGAAGGATGCCTGCGCTGTGGACGGCGCTCAGCCCTTCGGCGACCGAAGCGCCGAGTTGCGCGGCTTCCGCGGGCGGCAGCGGCCCCGATTCTTTGAGGTATCCGCGCAGGTCGCCGCCGGGGACGTAGTCCATGACCAACGCGAGCGTCGTCCCTTCGACGACGAAGTCGTGGACGCCGATGACGTAAGGCGAGGACACGCGCAAAAGGGTCGACCGCTCCTTGATAAAGCGCTCGACGAAGCCTGGCTCCTCGGCGAGATCGGTCCGAAGGATTTTGAAGGCGTAGACCTCGGGCACGGTGTCTTGAGAGCTCTCGCTGGAAGCACGACCGATCCACACCTCTCCTTGGGCGCCCTTCCCAATGCGCTCATCGAGGATGTATCTGCTTCCAAGCCGACGCATGTACCCTCCAGATTCTCGACACATGACAGTATAAATCTACAGGTTTTGAACCCCTATTCGTAGTGTGCCAGCGGTGCGGAGGCGCCACAAGCGAGTGCGGAAGGGCCACACGTGAGCCATGTCGCCCTTCCACGCCCTCGGACTCTCATCTTTCTTAGGGCCTGCCCATGTTCTGCAAGGAACTTCCGTCAGTTGACGAGTCAACCTCGTCATTGCGCACCCTCGCAGATGTGCCGCCCTTCATCTTTGGCACGGGCGTTCCTCGGCGGCCAGCGGCCTCCCACGTGCAGCCAGCGGCCTCCCACGTGCAATCAGCGGTCTTTCGCCTGCAATCAGTGGCCTCCCGTGATCTTCGTTCCTTTCGGTGTGAGGAAGAAGACCGCGGCGGCGACGGCGATCATCAGCGCCCCGCCCACCGCCCCCGTCACCTCGAAGGACCGCGTGAAAGCCGCTCCCGCGCGCTCGGCGAGCTCGGGAATATTGGCCTCGTTCGCTATCGTCACCGCCGCCCCGAGCGATTCTTTGGCTTGGTCTGCGACGTCGGCGCTGTGCTCCCGAAGCTCGGCGAAAAGCGGGTCTGCGACGACCTCGGCCTTGTACACGAGGGCCGAGACGCTGCCCAGAACGGCCACGCCCATGACGCCGCCAAGCTCATAGGAGGTCTCTTCCAGCGCCCCGGCGTTGCCCGCTCGATCTTCGGGCGAGCCGCCCATGACCATGGCGGACGCGATGGCGAGGGTCCCCGCTCCCGAGCCGACGAGGACGAGGGCCGCCGTCACCGCAGCCACGCTGAGGCCGGCTCCCTGAAGTCCCACGTAGACCAAGCCGAGGCCCGCCACGGCAAGCCCGCCGGCGAGAACGGCCCGCGCCCCGAACACCTTGCTGAGCGGCGGCGCCGCGATGGACGCCACAGCCCCCGCCGCCGCCGCGGGAATAAGGTGGATCCCCGCCTGCACCGGGGTGTCTCCCTGCACCAGCTGGAGCCACTGCGAGATGAGGAGGATCGCGGCCAGAAGCGAGAACGTGGTGCCCAGCGCCGCGAGAATGCCTGCGGAAAACTGCCGATTGCGGAAAAGGGCGAGGTCGAGGAGGGGCTCGTCGCTTCGGAGGCATCGGCGGGCGAACGCGCCGAGGGCGACGGCGGCGATCGCGAAGGCGATCCACGGCGCGGGCAGGAGCAGGCTGGCTTTGTCGCCGAACTCTTTGATCGACCACGCCAGCAGCGTCATGCCGACGAGCGAGAGGAGGACCGCAAGCGGGTCGAGCTTCCCCGGTTTCTCAACGCGAGATTCGGGAAGCAGAAGCATCCCCGCGATCACGCCGGCGGCCATGAGCGGCACGTTGACAAGGAAGGCCGAATGCCACGAGAAGTGTTCGAGCAGGTACCCTCCCAGCAGGGGGCCGATGGCAGACCCCAAACCGGAGACGGCCGCCCAGATGCTCAGCGCCGTCGCCCGCTCTTTCGGGTTCGTGAAGATGACGCGGATGAGCGACAGCGTGGTGGGCATGATCATCGCGCCGCCCACGCCCAGGAATGCGCGCACGGCGATCACAACGCCCGGAGAGTCGGCGAAAAAGACAAGGAGGGAGGCCACTCCGAAAATGGTGTAGCCGAGCATGAGCATGCGTTTGCGGCCCCAACGGTCTCCGACTGCCGCCCAAGATATGAGAAGGCCTGCGAGCACCAGCGAGTAGACGTCGACGATCCACAGCTGCTGGGTGGCGCTCGGCTTGAGGTCCTTGGCCAGGTCGGGAAGCGCGATGTTCAAGATCGTCATGTCCATGGTTATGACCAGAACGCTCGCGCTGAGCACGGCCGTGGCCAGCCACCGGCGGGCTGCGGACAGCGGCTGTGCCGGCGCGGGGCCGTCTTCTGTCTTCGGCCGCGCGTCCTCGGCTTTGGTCGACCGTGTGCCTTCGTCAGTCGTTGACCGTGCGCCTTCCTGGGTCATTGACCGTGCGCCTTGGTCGGTCGTCGACCGGGCCCCTTCGTCGGTCGTTCCTTGCAGTCGCTCAACTTTTCTTGCCATTGTTCGTTTCTCCTTCATGGCCTTCGTTCTGATCTGCCGTTCGGTTGCCGCCTTCGGAGCGCCCGCCGTTCGCGCGCCTCTGCTGTCCGGGCCACGGCGCGGACAAGATCGCCCGGAAGATTCGCTCGATCACCTCTTTGTCTATGGGCGTGCTTCTCAGCGCCGAGTGGACGAGGGCGCCTTCGAGGCACAGCTCGAGGGCCATTGCGCACTCCGCGCCGAAATGAGGGGCGAGGACGGCGATGAGCCGGTCCGGGTTGCGCAGCGCGATCTCGCGCAGCCCGTCGTCCCGGGCGCCGGCGTTGAGCAGGGCGACATCGGCCCTGACCTGCCGAACGTCCTGCAAGTACTCGCAAGCGAGCTCGATGCAGTAGCTTTCGACGTCGTCACACGCTTCAAGCTCCGATTCGAAAGCGTCGACGCCGGCGTCCATCTCCCTGACCAGAGCGTCCATCGCGCTTTCTCGCAGGTCCTCGATGGATGAGAAGTACTTGGTGGTCGATCCCAGGGAAACGCCCGCGCGGGCAGCGACGGCCCGGTGGGTGAGCGCGGCGGCGCCCTTCTCGACTATCACGTCGATTGCGGCGTTGAGGATCGCGCGGCGCCGCGCTTCGGGGTCGCGCTTTCGCGACGTGAGCGAGCAGAGCCGATCGAGCCGCTCCCCCACAGGCCCTCGCTCTTTCGCGGAGCTTCCCTCTTGGGCGAGCTCGCGCTTCCTCTCGCCTCCCGCCTCCGGCGCCGTGGCTTCCGCTTCCAGCGCCTTGCCTCCCGCCTCCGGCGCCTTGGCTTCCGCTTTGGAAGCTTGAGCCCGCGCGGATCGCGGCTGACCGTTGCCTCTCATCGGCCCACACCTCTCATTCTTCGATCGAACGCCTTGTTTTAGGCGAACGCACGGCCCTTCAAGGAAGCCTTCCCGTTCTTTCGGAGAGCGCCTTCCGTCCTTTGGAAGGTATTCCCACGCGATTCGGGAACGCCTCCTGCGTCTACCTTAAATGTACGTTCTGTACATGTACAAAATGTACACTATTGGCGCAGAACTCGAAAACTCCAGAGCCGAAGCTGAGACGTCAGGCATAACAGGGAATCGTCCGGCGGAAACGGCCGACGCCGGCCGCCACTAGCCGACGACGCGTCTGCCCCGGCGACGCGCAGCCCTCGAAGGCCTCAGACCGGCGGACAAACCGATGAGCGCTCCCCACGTTTTCAATGGAAAAGGAAGCGATTGCGCCGATATTCTCGACCCATCACGGCGTACACGCAGGCCATCGCGATAGAGGCGTCGGTTCTCTGCGAAGACGGCAGGAGATATGCGAGGAGCACGCAAGGAAGGGAAATTCATGGAGAGGAACCGCTCTCAACCGGGCCGGCCGGCCCGCCGCACCCGCTTCGGGAGGGAGGCCAAGGAGGAGGCTGGAGCGGACGCCGGGGCAGCGGACGCCGCGACCAAGGGCGCCTGGGCCGGTGCGGGCGCATGGGAAACGGGAAAACGCGGCGCGGGGACGCGAACTGGCGTGAGAGCGGCGGCAAAGGCAGGGGCGGGAATCGGCGCTCCGAAGCGGGACTGGGTTCCGCTGATCGACGCCGCCACGACGCGCGCAGTCCCCCTCGGCTTCGTCTTTTACCTCCTGGCGACCACTCTCTACCTGTTCTATTGGGGGCAGCCGCTCGGCGCAACGGAGATGTGGGCTCGGGCGCTTTTGTGGAACGTGTGGCCCTGGATAGGGCTCATGTGCCTGGCGTTCACGTGGGCGTGGGCGAGTCGCAAGGATCCGCGGCAGACGTGGCTGCGCCGCCTGATGAACCGCGCTCCCCTGTTCGGGAAAAAGGCGGCGATCCTGGGCGCGGCCCTCGGCTCCATGTTCTTGTTGCAGGCGGCCGTCAACGACGTCGAACTGGCGCTGGATCTGCAGGCGGGACCGCAAGGCGAGACCGGCGTGGTGTGCACGGAGTTCAAGGAGTGGCCCTCGTACAAGAACGGAGACGCCAAGACCACGTTCGTCCTGCGCCACGCCAATGGAAGGGACGAAACTTTCGAGTTCACGTCTCGCCTGGGCGTGTGGGACGACGGCCCTCGCGGGTCGATCAAGCGGCTGTGTTCCTCGCAGGAGTCCTTCACCCTTTGGCGGTGGGCAAGAACGGGAGTCATCGCCGACGTCGAATGACGGGGCCGACGACGCTCGCCGGTTCGCCGACGCGCACGAACTCGCCGACGCGCGCGAAATCAGAAGCGCACACAATCAACACAAACCAGCCGTCGCATGGGCTCAGAATCGCGGACGAACTCGGAATCGCACATCAAAAACACCTTGGCGCGATATAAAAACCAAATTTTGGACCTTGCAATGCACGGCAGCGCTTTTCAAGCGAAAGCGAAGGCCGACGCCGAACCTTGCCACCCCGATGCGCTGTCGCAATAAAGCTCCCCTGAAATCCCGAAGGCCAACGTCGGTATGGCCCAGATGTCGAGCAGTCCTACTTGAAGCGAAAACCGAAGAGCCCACCGTCTTCGCCTGCATCCGTCAGCACGGGATCAATAGCGTAATCGCGTCGGTCGAATCCTTCGGCCTCGGCGGCTTCCAAACGGTCCGAGTTGAGCGTGACGATGTACTGGAATCCCACGTTATCTGCGAGGCGTGCTCCGATATTGAGGCAGGAGGCGACTTGCCTGTCGTCCATGGAGTCGAAGAGGAGGCTGTCGTGCACAAGTATGCGCGGGGCGCGATCGGCTTTGATCGCCATAACCAGGCAGACGACGTCGAGCAGGAAGATCTTCACTCCACGAATGCCAGACGACGCATCGCCATCGATCTCAGGGGTGATCTTGAGCATACCTTTGTTTGCGTCAATGAGCAACGAAACATCGCGATCGTCGTATATCTCTTCCCCAAGCTGCTGGAACAGCGAGATCGCCTCTTCGATAAATTCTTTGCGTTCAGCTATCTCGATTCGAACGCTGGCTTCTGCATCCGCCTTGATTGAACGGAGGCGTAGCCCGGCGTCTTTCACCGACTCCACGAGTTCCAACCTTCGCTCCAGGTCGGCTACCTCTGAATCAAGTTCCGAGAGTTCCCTTTCGGCGTTGCGGAAAGTCTCGAGTGCCATCGAGTCGTTCAACAGGTTCATCACATCCGCTCGACGTCGATCCAACACCTCACGCTCAGTTTTGATCGCTTCGAGCCTGTCAAGGACGCTGACGCATTCCGATTCAAGGTACAACCGGCGATTGCGCACTACAGAAGAATGGAAGTCCGCCACCTCGTCGAATCGTCGCGCTACGACGTCGGGCAGAACGATGCCGATCTCGGCATACATCCTCTCTAACTTCTTAGCCATGTCGCCGCTAGAGACTGTCGGCCTCTCTTCTTGCATAGCCAATTCGAGGTCGCGTTTGCGTTGCTCCAGCGCAAGGCCCTCATCATTGAGATCCCTGATCAATTGGGTCAGGCGGTCGGCTTCAGCCTGATGCTCGGCATACTGCTCGTCGACACGGAATTTCGACAGATTTGATTCGAGAAGTGACCGGCGATTGCGCAATTTAACCAGGCGTGCACGAAGCTCCGGCTCATTCATCGAAACGTTCCCAAGAACCCCCTCGTCAATCGCCTTCTTGAGTGCTTTGCGATTCTTCTCAAGGGCGGAAGCCTCACCCGCCTTGGCGAGGATTTCTGGCGTGAACCCTAAAAGGTATCCGATTCTAGCCCCCGACTCCCATGCCGGTTCTGCGGCAAACGTCTTAAGCGGATCGCCAAAATAGTCCCTGGCCAGCTGACTGACAAGCTGACCGACCGTGGGGCGATTCGCATCCGCAGGAAGCCGAAATAGTTGGCCAACGTCAAGCTTCCAAGCGTCGATACTTGTCGAGACGCCGTCGACGCACACTTTCTTTTGAGATTTGACCGCGCGTTCGATTCGTTTGACATCGGCAATACCTCTCGTCAGGTCGTGGGAGGCGTTCCCCATATCAAGATTGCCCCAGAAAGAGAAATGAGCCAGCTCGGCGGATTTGAGGCTGCCATAGAGTCTTCCGCCCAGGAGATAGCGAAGGATGCGGACAAAGCTTGTCTTTCCGGCACCGTTTCTACTATCACCCAGTTTAGAGCCCTGAGTTTTATCCGCGAGCAGTATATTCATGCCTTCGTGGAAGCGCAGCGTCTTAAATCGGCAATCGGAGGAGCCGAGTTCATAGAGAAACATGGCACCTCACCAACTGATCGGATGCATTCCATGCGACGGCCCTGATGGTGAATAACATCGACAAAACCATAGCAAACGAGTCGAAGGTGATGGTGCCTCCGGCGTGTCCCGATCTCGTTTCGCGCGAGAATCGCTCCCAAAGCCCCGATACGGTGGTCGGCGAATGCAGCAGAGACAGAAGCTTCGCCCCCAGCGTCAGCAAAGCACGTTCGGGGCGTATCCCCTTAGTTGGAAGCAACATCGACAGTTTCTCCTATAGAAAAGCCCGCGGGAGGCTCTTCGAAGATGTCACATGAATCGAAAAAGTATACGGTAACGGCGTAAACTGCATTGGCACGTTTCGTCCACATGTCGAAGTTTGGCCCGCCCAGAGCGACGTATACGCGCCGCACAATCTCACGCACATCGGACGTCACCCGCCGTGCTTCCTCATAAATCTGACGAAAACGTCGAGCCTTCGCATCGCGAAGACCAGGATCGGGCTGTCCGGCAAACCACTTGTCAATACGTAGGGACAGAAGCCTCCCTTCATCAAACTCGGCCCTCGTCGTCCTCGGGAGCCTGTTGAAGTCCATCTTAGTTGAAGAGACCGGTCTGATGTCTTCGAGGAAGTGATCAACATCGCCGCCTTCGACCCCTTCAAGCATTTCAATGAGTTCAACCAAATCGTCAAGCTCCACATTCTGCGCGTGCGGGGAACCCGGTATGATTTCATCCAGCTGATCCCAAGCTAGTTTACTCACGGCCTTCCACCACAGATCGTCTGGAGCTTTCCAAAGCTCGAGAGTTATCGGACGTTTGGAGTCTGGACCGTGCCTCTTCCGCAACTTAAGCAGACTGTTAGTTGGGGCAGTGCCAAAAGACGCATTCGTCACGAACCGCCACACCCTGAACTCCGACCAACAGGCGTAAGCTCTGGCGAAATCATCTTCCAACTTCTTTTTGGTCTTATCGTCGGGTTTTGTTTTTGCACGTTGTCCGTAGCAGGCGTAAAGGATGGACCCGTTTTCGGCGATTCCGTCACAGCCGCCGTCCCCGCGGCTGCCCATGGCCTCTGGATTGACGTAGTCTTTGTGAAGGTGGGAGAGCACCTTGCTCACGTAGTTCTCAAACTCTTCGCCGGCGGCATCGCACAGCCCATTGTGTCGCACTCGAAACCAGTCCTTCCAAGCTGGATCGCGCAATGCCATGACTCTCCTCCCCTGATGACAGGTGTTCGACGCTCAAAGAATGACGCATCTGCGTCGAATCTGTTACCGTTACGATTTTACCCCGCCAGGAGGCTTTCGAAGTAGTCGGTGTTGAATCGCACATGAAAAGCGCCTGGCGCTATATAAGGACCAAATTTTGGACCTTGCAATGCACGGCAGCGCTTTTCAAGCGAAAGCGAAGGCCGACCCCGCGTTTCGCCAAGCAGCGACAAAGGGTATCGCCGCGCTTCGTCATGCAGCAATAAAAGTGAACGCTGAGCTTTACCACGTAAAATAGGTGTAAACGCCGAATCGCAACAGAAGACCAGGCGATTATGCAATCGAGCATCTCGCATTCGGCCGGAAATCTCGGCCTAGCTGAATTGGGGTGGGTGCCCAACCGAAGCGACTTGGGGTGGATGACGGGGCTCGAACCCGCGACCCCCTGGACCACAACCAGGTGCTCTACCGACTGAGCTACAACCACCGTACGTGCCCCAGGCAGGGTCGCTCGCCTGAGGCACCGTTCAAGTGTAGCCTAGCTCCTGCGTCGTGACGAAACGCCTCCGGGTGATCCGCGCCACCGCAGCGCAACAGACTGTCGGACGACGGCACCGCGCTTCACGTCGCTCGAAGGCCGCTCCACCTCGCTTGAAGGCGATACCGGATTCCGCAAGCGCATGTCGACCCGCGCTGGGCCGCTCCACCTCGCTCGAGGGCGATGCGCTGGCATGCACCGTCACCAATGCACGCGCATGGCTATGGCGTCGGCGAACTTCTTCAGGTGCGTGGGGTTCTGCGAAAGGTAGAGCGATCCGTCGATGAGAGAGACCTCGAGGACGTAGAACTCGTGGGCGTCTTTGGGGCCGCCGCGAACGATGTCGACGCGGTTGTACAGGAGCAGCTCGTCGCGGCCGCATGTGTCGACGATGTAGCCGTGCACGATCTCGCGGATCTGCTCGCCCCAACGCCACTCCTGGGAGTTGGTCGCGGCCGAGCGGACCACTTCCTCGTGGAACTCCTCGGTGGAGCGGAAGCTGGGGTGCAGCATCGGATCCTTTTCGACCTGGTACGAAGCCAGCCCGTTGAGGTAAATGAGCGAGGTCTCCCCCGATCGGTCGATCTGGTCGAGGTAGCGCTGCACCATGACGGGGCGGCCGTTTTCGAGCTCGCTCATCGCATGGCGTATGGCCTCACCGCGCGAGTTCGGATCGATCGCCGTATACCTCCCGGTCCCGCGCCCGCCCGAGGAAATGGCCGGCTTGACGACGAAATCCCCGTAGGCGGGGAACCGAGTGTGCAGCTGATGCTTCGTCAGATTCTGCTCCGGTTCGAGCCACACCGTCGGAATGACCGGCAGGCCTCGGGCCTCCAGCTCGCGCAAGTAATGCTTGTCTGAGTTCCAGTCCATGACTTGCGCCTGGTTGAGGATCCGTGGGATGGAATGCGCCCAGGCGCGAAACTCCTCGCGATGGGCCGCATAATCGCGCACGGAGCGGACGATGACGGTTCCAGCCTGCGACCAGTCGACGTCGGGGTCGTTCCACACGGAGACCCTCGGTTCGAGACCGCGCTCGCGCAAAGCGTCGGGAAGGGCCTGCTCGTCGGCGTCAAGGTCTGGCAGTTCGGCGCACGTTGCCAAGGTCACGATCGGATCAGACACGCAGCCAACTTTACCCGATGGCGATTGCGCGGATCACGCCCAAGCTCAAGTCGATCAGATCCAGGCTCGGGTGAAACCCCGCACGGATTTGGCCCAATCGCATACGCGGCATCCAAAACGCGTGCCCAAGAGCGCCCAAGCGCTGCGACGCCTCGGGCGGCCAATTGCATCGCGAGCCGCACTTCGTCGCATCCGACGTCGTCCCGGAAAACGAAAAGCTCCACAGCCTTACGGCTGCGGAGCCCTGTTCGTACACCGCCTGGGACTCGAACCCAGAACCCACTGATTAAGAGTCAGTTGCTCTGCCAATTGAGCTAGCAGTGCTTGCGGATTTAGATTACTCAGGCGCCCGCCACCGCGCAAGCTGTCCTCGTGTGATCTAGCTCCGCCGCGGCGCGCCGCCCGCCCGGCTGCCTGAAAGCCTCTCGACCGGACTAGCACGGCGCCCCTCCTCGCTCCTTTCGCAGTTTGCCTTCTGTACCGACCGCTATGTACAGTCTTTGCATGGACGCTCGAACCAGGCTGGTGAACGTCGCGCAAGACCTCCTGTGGGAACGCGGGTACGCGGCGACCAGCTCCAAAGAAATCCTCAACCGCGCCAACGTGGGTCAGGGAAGCATGTACCACCACTTCTCGGGCAAGCGAGATCTGGCTGCCGCGGCCTTGGAGCAGAGCGCCGCGGCGATGCGCGCCGAGGCGGAGGCCCTTCTGGCCGCAGACGGCACGGCCGCCGAGCGTGTGATCTCCTACCTCGAACGGCAACGAGATTCGCTGCGGGGCTGCCGCATGGGACGCATGACGTACGACGCCGACGTGCTGGCAACCCCGGAGCTTCTCCGCCCGGTCGCCGAGGCTCTCGGGTGGATCGTCGGCGCTCTCGCCGACGTCGTCCGCCAGGGGATAGAAACCGGGGAATTCCGGCCCGATACGGATCCCGAGCAACTCGCCTCGATGGTCGTCGCGACCGTCCAAGGCGGATATGTGCTCGCGCGGGCCCGGCAGGATCCGGCAGCCTTCGACGCCGCAGTCGCCGGCGCGGCGTCGCTCGTACGCCAACAGGCCGGCGGCTGAGCTTCGTGCGCCGCCTCGCCGACGTCGGCTCACAATTGACCGAAACACAAGCAACGAAGGAACAGAACCGATGTATGCGATGCAGTACCAGATCGCTTTGCCCGCCGACTACGACATGGACGTCATTCGCAAGAGGGTCCGTGCGACGGGCCGTCTCATGGACGGGTTTCCCGGACTCGAGTTCAAGGCCTACCTCATACAAGAAAAGGCCGAGGGCGCCCCGCGGAACGCCTACGCCCCCTTTTATGTGTGGCGAGACACCGACGGCATGCGCAGTTTCTGCTGGGGCGAGCCCGGCTACTCGTCGATCGTCCGGGACTTCGGGCGCCATTCCATTCAAGACTGGACCGTGCACAGGATCGCTCGCGGCCCGTCTTCCTACGCGAACGCCCGCAGCCTGTCCTTTCAGACCGTCTCGCTTCCGGACGACGTCGCCCCCTCTGCCTGCGTCGAAAGACTCTCGGCCGCATTTCTCTCGGAAGAGGACGGCGAGACCGTCGCGCGAGTCGCCGCCGTCGACGTGACCGCATGGAACCTCGTCTTGGTCGAGCTGAGCGCCGCACGCGGCGAACAGACCGGCGCAGGCCGGACCGTCTACGAAGTCCTTCACGTCTCGGAAGGCTCGTGACCGAGCAAGGCCCCCGAGAAAATCGAAAGGCCCGCAGTCTTTCGACTGCGGGCCAGACCCGTACACCGCCTGGGACTCGAACCCAGAACCCACTGATTAAGAGTCAGTTGCTCTACCATTGAGCTAGCGGTGCGGATTCCAACTTTACCCGCCGATCGCGGCGCAGGCAAACGCCGATCCCGTGGCGCGCGACACCGTCGCCGCAAGGGCCGCGGAAACCGACGTTGCCGTTCCAATGCCGGCCTTGTGGCAATCTTGTGGGGTGACGAACGAAAAGCCCAACGCCCCAGCCCTCAACCTTGCGCTTGACAGGCTCGAAGACGCCTTCGGATTCACGCCCGACGGCGACGCCGTCTACGAGGAGTTCTCGAACTGGGCCGAATCGACGGGACGCCCCCTCTATCCCCACCAGGAAGAGGCTCTTCTGGCTGCGGTTTCCGGCGACAACCTGATCGTGTCCACGCCGACGGGATCGGGCAAGTCGATAGTCGCGCTCGCGGCGATCTTCACCGCCCTCGCACACGGGCGGAGCGCCTACTACACGGCGCCGCTCAAAGCCCTCGTCTCGGAAAAGTTTTTCGAGCTCATTGCGGCCTTCGGCGCGCACAACGTCGGCATGGTCACGGGCGACTCGTCCATCAACGCCGGGGCGCCGATCGTGTGCGCAACGGCGGAAATCGTCGCGAACATCGCTTTGCGCGAGGGCGACGCCGCGGGCATCGGCGTGCTCGTCGCGGACGAGTTCCACTTCTACGGCGATCCCCAGCGCGGGTGGGCATGGCAGGTCCCTCTCTTGGAGCTCGCCTCGACCCAGCACGTCCTCCTCTCCGCCACGTTGGGCGACACGTCCTTCCTTGCGGAAGACCTGAGCAAACGCACGGGCAGGAACACATCCGTCGTCAACCGCGCCGAACGCCCAGTCCCCCTTGCGTTCTCCTACTCGCGCGAACCCCTCGGCGAAGTCGTCCTCGAACTCGTCTACACCCACCGCGCCCCCGTCTACGTGGTCCACTTCTCACAAAAGGAGGCCGTCAGCCAGGCGCAGGCACTGCTTCCGATCAATCTGACGACGAAGGCCGAGCGCGAGCTCATAGCCAAGGAGATCGGCGATTTCCGCTTCGGCCCCGGCTTCGGAAAAACGCTGTCCAAACTGCTGCGATCGGGCATCGGCGTCCATCACGCAGGGCTGCTCCCCCGCTACCGCCGGCTCGTCGAAAGGCTCACGCAAGCCGGACGGCTCAAGGTCGTCTGCGGCACGGACACCCTCGGCGTCGGGATCAACGTCCCCATTCGAACCGTCCTCCTGACGTCGCTGTCGAAGTTCGACGGAACCCGTTCACGCCACCTTTCGGCCCGCGAGTTCCACCAGATCGCGGGCCGGGCGGGCAGGGCCGGGTTCGACACGGCGGGCGACGTCGTCGTCCAAGCCCCCGAGTACGAGATAGAGAACGCGAAAGCCCTGGAAAAGGCCGCCGGGGACCCCAAGAAGCTCAAGAAACTCGTTCGAAAGAAAGCCCCCGAAGGCGTGGTGCTGTGGGGAGAGAAGACGCTCGCGCACCTTCAGAACGCGACGCCGGAAAAGCTGGCCTCGCAGATGCGCGTCAACCACGCCATGATCCTCAACCTTCTGCAACGCCCCGGGGATTCGGTGGCCGCCGCCGTCCGTCTGCTGACGGACAACCACGAGCCCAAAACCGAGTCGAACCCCCTGATCAGAAGGGCAGTCGAAATCTACGAAACGCTCCGTTCGGCGGGGGTCCTCATCCACCACGACGTCCAATGGCAGGCTGCCCACCCCGGCGAATCCGCGGTGGATTTCGCCCGCGAGGTTCCGAGCGACTTCGCCCTCAACTCGCCTCTGGCCCCCTTCGCGCTCGCGGCCCTCGACCTGCTCGAACGCGAGTCCCCCGACTATCCGCTCGACGTCGTCTCGGTGGTAGAGGCCGTCCAGGAAAATCCGATGCAGGTGCTCTACGCGCAGGAACGCGCGGCGCGCGGCGAGGCAATCGGAAGGATGAAGGCCGCCGGAATGGGCTACGAGGAGCGGATGGCCGAGGCAGACTCCATCACGTGGCCGCGGCCCCTCGCGGAGCTTTTGGAGGGGGCCTTGGCCGTCTACCGTCAGACGAATCCGTGGGTGGACGGCTACGACCTCACCCCGAAATCGATCGTGCGGGAAATGGTGGAGCACGCCGAGACGTTCTCCGAGTTCGTCTCGCGCTACGAACTGGCGCGCAGCGAGGGCGTGCTTTTGCGCTACCTCTCGGACGTCTACAAGGCCCTGCGGCAGACCGTGCCGCTCGAGGCCCGCACGGACGAGGTCGACGAGATCACGCAGTGGCTGGGGACGCTCGTTCGCTCGGTCGACTCCTCGCTCCTCGACGAATGGGAGGCCCTCGCCGACGGCAGGGTGACGCCCGAGGAGGCCGCCCGTATGTCCGGCGAGGCCGAGGGCGGGCTCGACGAGGTCGCCTTCGGGGCGGACGAGAACGGCGCCGCCGCCTTTACCCGCAACCGCCACGCCTTCAAGGCCGCGGTCCGCAACGCGGCGTTTCGCAGAGTCGAGGCCGTTCAATTCGAGGACCTCGACTCCTTGGACCGCCTCGACGGCGAGCCCGCGTGGGCGGAATCCAGCCGGTTCGCGGAGGCCGACAGTCAAATTGGGGACGAGGGAAGCCGGGCGACGCCCTCAAAGCGCGAAGCGGGGCCCGTATGGGACGGCGACGCCTGGATGGACGCCACCGATCCGTACTTCGACGTCTACGAGAGCGTCGGCATCGACTCCCACGCCCGCGGAAACGAGTTCTTCCGAGTGCAAGAACAGGTCGACGCCGCAGACCTCGCCGAGGCGGGCGTGCCCCGCGAGGTCGCCGAGGACCTCGTCGAAGGAAAGCGACCCGGCCGTCTGTGGATCGTCACGCAGGTTTTCGACGACGGCGAAGGCGACGGCGGCTGGGGCTTCCGCGCATTCGTCGACCTCGACGAATGCGACGAGCTGGGTGCGGCGAAGCTTCGGGTCGTCCACGTCGGCGAGCTGTGATCCCGGCCGGGCCAAAGTGCGCTGTCAGGTCCGGACGCGCCCGCGGATTCCGCGCCGACGGGGTCTCCGCAGACGAGGGCTGCAGGCTCCGCAATCGTCTGGATTTCTTGCACAATCCGGCTCTCGCCCGCGGACGAGGGCTAGAGGCTCCGGCCCGTTCGAGGCTTTGCGCACCTGCCGCGCACGGACGCGCCCGCTAGAATTCAAGGGTCGAAAGGGTTGGCATAGATGAACGAAAACGGCGGCAAAGGCACCGGCGGCGTCGAGACGAGCCGAGTCGGCGCAAACGGCGGCCGGACAGACGGCGTCGAGACGAACGGCGTCAACTGGTCCGGTCAGGAGACCAGCTTCGAGGGCATCTCTCGGCCGGATGCAAGCGAGATCGCGGGGCGCTGGGAGAGACTGCGCGACAAAGTGGCCGCGGCCGCGTCGCGCGCGGGGCGCGACGAAAACGCCGTCTCGATTCTGCTGGCCGCCAAGTTTCAGGAGCCCGAACGGGTCGTCGCAGCCTTGCGCGCCGGAGGCGGCCTGATAGGCCACAACTACATCCAGCAGCTGGAGGAAGGCGAAAGGGCTCTGAGCGAGCTGGGCGCACCCTTCCACCGCGTCCACGTCATCGGCCACGTGCAGGCGAACAAGGCCGGCAAGGCAATCCGGGCAGCCGACTGCATCGAAACCCTCGATTCGCTCAAGCTCGCTGCGCGCCTCGACCGGCTGCAAGGCGAACGCATCTCAGCGGGCGAGCTCGGAAAAGACGGCAGCCCCCTCGGCCCCTTCCACGTCATGATCCAGGTCAACTCGGCGGGCTCCGAATCTCAGCACGGCGTGGATCCGAGCGGCGTCGTCGACCTCGCCGGCGCCGTTGCCGAGCTGCCGAACCTGCGCCTCGTCGGGCTCATGCTCATCGGCGCGAACACCGACGACGTCGCCGCGGTGGCCGCCTCCCATGCGCGCGTACGAGAGCTGCGGGATGCCGTTCAGGCCGCCGGCGTCGTCAGCTGCACCGAATTGTCGATGGGCATGACGGGCGACATGGAAATCGCCATTGCCGAAGGATCGACGGAGGTTCGAGTCGGCACGGCCGTGTTCGGGCCGCGTCCCGTGATGAAGCAAACCCGCTCGCAATGAAGCAAGACAAACGTCATGAAACAAACCCGCTCGCAATGAGGCAAGACAAACATCATGAAGCCCGATTGCTCGACATGAAGCAAGCCTGCTCGCCATGAAGCATTGCCAGCTGCCGGTCTAAGGGCACTACGGAATGCGCGCCAGCCAGGCCGGGTCGGCGAATTTGGCGTCGGCGAGGCTCTTGGCGGCGATCAGCTCGTCGGGGCGGTACTTTGCCTTTCTCACCGTGCGCCCGCGCGCCAGCGATCGGCGAAGCGCCTCGATGACGTCCTCGCGCGCCGCGTCGACGTAGGAGCGGATTCCCACCACCTTCTTCTGGGCGCTCTTTGTGCCGCGCGCGCCGGTGTCCGGCCGGAAGAGCCGGGTGACGGCCAGCAGCTGCTCGGTTTCGATTTCCCAGCTCATGACCGCGTGGTGAATCGTCGCGCCCCCGGCGAGCCTGCGTTGGGCTGCGCCGCCGATCTTCCCGTCGAGGGTGGCGATGTCGTTGACCGGCATGTAGAAGGCCGGCACTCCCATTTCTTTCAGGGCACGCAGAACCCACGAATCGCACAGCGCATAGGATTCGCGCAGGCTCAGGCCTGAAAGGGCCGCGCTTGGCACGATCACCGAATAGGCGACCGCCCGGGCGGGGTCCATGTACATCGTGCCTCCCCCGCTTGCCCGCCGCGCCAGTGCGATTCCGCGTTCTTTCGCGGCTTCGACGTCGATCTCGTTGCTCAACGACTGCGAGGAGCCGATCACCGCCGCCGTTTCACTCCAACTCCAGAGGCGAACGGCTGCGGGGCGGACGCCGCCTGCGACACTCTCTGCGACGGCGTGGTCGAGCGCCAGGTTCAAAGCGATCGAAAGAGGGCGCGATTCGAGCAGGTCGAATCGGGAGGGGAGGCCGGCGGCGTCGGTCTCCGAAAGGCGAGCGCCGTCGGGCTCCGGAAAGCGGTAGGCGCCGGGCTTTGAAGTGCGGCCGACGCCGGGATCCGCCGCTCGACTAAGCGAGCCGATAGAGCCAACCGTGGCGGTCCTCGACCTTTCCAAGCTGGATTCCCGTGATTCGATCGTAAATCGTTCTCGTCACTTCGTTTCGGGGGATCTCCACTCGGAAATCCTTGCCGGAGAGCGAGCCGATGGAGGTGATGACCGCAGCGGTTCCGCAGGCGAACATCTCGGCGACGGCGCCGCTCTCGATTCCGGCCAGCACGTCGGCCAAGGCAAGGGTCTCTTCGCGGACGTCCGCGCCGTCGTCGTGCAGAAGCTGGAGAATCGACGAGCGGGTGCAGCCCGCCAAAATGTTGCCGGTGAGCTTCGGGGTGCGGATCGACCCGTCGGACATCACGACGAAGACGTTCATGCCTCCGAGCTCGTCGATGTTCGTGTCGGTGGCGGCGTCGAGGAACATGACCTCGTCGTACCCGCCCTCGTGCGCGATCGTTTTGGGCAGGAGCGATGAGGCGTAGTTGCCTCCGGTCTTCGCGTCGCCCATCCCTCCGGGGCCGGCGCGGTGGAAGTCGCGTTCCACCCACACGTCGATCGGCTGGAAGCCGTTGGCAAAGTAGGCGCCTGAAGGCGATGCGACTGCCAAGTAATCGTAGCGTTCGGCGGCGCGAACACCCAAGAACGCTTCGGATGCGAAGATGAACGGCCTGAGGTAGAGGGAGGAGCCGGGCGCGTCGGGAACCCACGCGGCGTCTTGGCGCACGAGGTTGACAAGCGATCCGATGAAGGCCTCGTGTTCGAGCTCGGGTATAGCCAACCGGCGATTGGAGTGGTTGAGGCGGGCCGCGTTGTACGTGGGCCTAAACGTCCAGATCGAACCGTCCTCGTGGCGGTAGGCCTTCAGCCCCTCGAACGTTTCCTGGCCGTAGTGCAGCACCGCGCCGGCGGGGTCCATGGAGAGCGGGCCGTAGGCTTCGATCCTGAAATCATGCCACCCTTTGTCAGGAGTCCACACGGCGTGGGCCATGTGATCGGAGAACTGCTTTCCGAATCCTGGGGCGGCGAGCACTCCTTCGCGCTCGGCCTCGCTCGCCGGATGCGGGTTGGGCCTGACATCCCATGTGCCGGCGAGGTCGTCGGCGGCGGGCACCGCCTCCATCGACGCCAGTTCAAGATCCGTGTAACTCATAAGATCACTTCTTTCTCGGGGCAATGAGTCGATTCTAGTGCCAGATCGGGCGCCGGACGATTCCGATCGCCTCGGCGATCCATCCGCCGCACGGCTCGCCGTACGCCCATTCCCGCGTGCGGCAAGGCCCGCGCCTCAGCCGCGGACCAAGGCCGCGAGGGCGTTTCCGACGTCCGACGTCGAACGCTCCAAAGGCGTGCCCGCCTCGGCTGCAGCAGCCCTCGCGGCCATGTCGGATTCGATCGCGTTCTCGATCGCCCGGGCGTGCTCGGCGAGCCCGAGGTGGTCGAACATGAGAGCCACCGAGGCGACGGTCGCCGTGGGGTCGGCGATCTGCTTGCCCGCGATGTCGGGGGCCGAGCCGTGGATGGGCTCGAACATGGACGGAAAGGCCCTCTCGGGGTTGATGTTCCCGGAGGCGGCAAGCCCTATCCCGCCGGTTATCGCGCCGGCTTCGTCGGTGAGGATGTCTCCGAACAGGTTGTCCGTCGCGATCACGTCGAATCTTGCGGGATCGGTGACCAGGAAGATCGTCGCGGCGTCCACGTGCATGTAGTCGACTGCGACGTCGGGATACTCTGCGCCGACCTCCTCGACGATGCGCCGCCACAGCCCGCCGGCGTTTACCAGCACGTTGTGCTTGTGCACGTATGTGAGCTTCTTGCGGGGGCGCGCTTGAGCCTTGGCGAAGGCGTATCGCACCACGCGTTCTACGCCGTAGGCGGTGTTGACTGAGACTTCGGTCGCTATTTCATGGGGGGTTCCCTGCCGGACGGCGCCGCCGTTGCCGCAGTAAAGCCCCTCGGTCCCTTCGCGAACCACGAGGAAGTCGATGTCGCCCGGGGCGGCCAGCGGCGTCGGAACTCCCGGATAGTGCCTGTTTGGCCGGAGGTTGACGTAATGGTCGAGAGCAAAACGCAGCTTGAGGAGGAGGCCGCGCTCCAGCACGCCAGAGGGGACTCGGGGATCTCCTATCGCCCCCAAGAGGATCGCGTCGCGCCCCTTGATGTCTTCGAGGTCCGCGTCCGTGAGGGTCTCGCCTGTTGCGAGGTACCGGCGAGCGCCAAGGTCGTATGTGTGGGTTGCGATTTCGGGCCCGCCGAGGGTTTCGCGCACAGCATCGATAACCTTCAGGCCTTCCGCCACAACTTCGGGGCCTATTCCGTCGCCGGGAATCACTGCGAGGTCTATGGACGTCATGGATCTAGGATATCGGCTGTTCAAAATACGGGATTCTCATCTCATTATTCGGACGGCCTTCGCGTTGGGTCGGCTTGCCTTCGAAGCCAAGGCGAACGGGATGCGAGCCCGGCCTTGACGGGCTCGGGCTCGCATCGACAACGGGGTTTGGGCACCGCGCGGGACGCCCCGCAGAAGCGCCCATTCCGTAGGATTTCGAGGCTTGCGGGATCTCCAGGGTCAGGCGATCGGGCTTACGGGATCTCCAAGGACCAATTGCCTCCCGTGGTGTCGATCAAAATCAAACTTTCGCCGGTCTTTGCCGGGATCGTGACGTCCTTTTCCACGGCTGCTTTTTGTTCTTTGATGAAAGAGTTCGCTTTGGAGCTGCCGTCGGTGGGCCACAGGGTGCCGGTGACTCGCCCTTTGGAGGTGTTGCCAACGTACTTGAAGGTCGCCGATGCCTCGCCCCCGCGATACAAGAACGCCTCATACGAGTTTCCTGCTATCGTCGCACCCTTCGAGACCCTTGGAATAGACGAGATCGGATAAACGCGGATCATCCACGGGCCGGGGGCCGTCACCCTGATCTTCGCCGTCTGTTTCCCGTTGGCGAAGGCGTCGAGCGGGAAGGTGCCCGTCGTCTTCTCGTCCTTGACCATTCCACCGAAACGCTCCGTTTGCGATCCGCCGGCGTCCTGCGCCTCAACAAGGAAGAATCCGTAGTTCGACGCCGGGTTGATTTCAAAGTAAAGAAGAACAGGCTGACTTCCCTGGGGCTTTTGGATGTCTATCGTTTGGGGGCCGTCGCCCTGGTACTCCTTGAACGTGCCGGTGAGCGCAGGCCGGGTCGGCTTGGAGGGGGCGACCGTGCTCGCCGGAGTGCTTTCGTCGTCTGTCGGCTCGTCGGGGTCAGGACTCTTGCTTCGGGGCGACGTCGTCGCAGACGTGGACGGCGAGGACTTGGCGGTGGGTCCGTCGTCCTTGTCGTCTTTCATCAGCTTCGGCACGAAGATGATCGCGGCCGCGATGGCGATGACAGCCACCACCGATAGGACCGCTAAACCGGCTTTGCTTGTGAGGAAGGACTTCCGGGGCGTTCCGTCAAGACCGAAGGGCATGCCCGTCCCGAAGTCCGACGAGGCTCCGTAGGTCGGCTGGCTCAAACCCTGGCCGTGGGCGGAGTAGTCGTCTCCCGACCCCGGGAGCGCCCCTCCCGCCACCTGGCTTTCGGGGGCCGGAGTTCCAGGCTCCGCGGGCTGCCCGAGCCCGGCTTGCACGGCGAATCCCGATTGCGGGCCGGCCGACGGAGTGAATCCCGACCGCCCCGAGGAACCCTCGAGCCCCTGCTGGCTTGAAGGGCCCTGGAACCTGGGCTGGCCTGACGAGCCCGGTCCCGCAAAACCCGACGGAGCCGAAGAAGCCGACGGAGGGAACCCTGGCTGGCCCGACGAACCTTGGAAATCCGGCTGGCCCGACGAACCCGGCTGTTGGAAACCCGGCTGGTCGGCGAAGCTGTATCGCTCGGTCGGTTGATAACCGGCGCTTTGAGCAGAGGACGACGACGAAGCCGACGGCGCCGGCCCAGTCTGCGAAGGGCCCGGCACGTGCGCACCGAACGGAGGCCGCGCGGGCGCTGCTTGCCCTGCACCAGGAGCCGACTGAGCCGAACCAGGCACCGCCCGCCCCACACCGGGCGCCGACTGAGCCGAACCAGGCGCCGACTGAGCCGAACGCGGCTCCGACTGACCCCCGCCGGGGATTGGCTGCCCGGACCCGAGGCCCGCCGGTCCCGAATGGAACGGAGGCCGCCCCGGGCGAAAGGCGGACTGCCCCGAAGCGGACGTCGGCTGCGCACCGCCAGATTCAGTTTGCCGCGAGCCGGGGGCGGGAGGCTCCGAACTTGACGCCGAGTAGGCCGACGGAGTCGAGAAGGCACTCGGAGCGGAGCCGCTCTCCGAAGGGCCCTGGCCCCCGGCCGGAACGTTTCGCCCTCCGGGGACGAAAGGCTGCCCGCCTCCGGCGGAGCCCGCGGGCGCAGAGCTCGCCGGGGCAAACCTCGGGCGTGAAGACTCTGGCGCCGCGCCGGCCCTGAAAGCGGGGCCGGGCGCGGCATTCGCCTGGTCGGAGCGATCCGGAGTCTGCTGCTGCGAACTCAGCGACTCGGGCGGCGCGGCGTGCGCGCCAGAGCCGTTTCTTCTCCTCGAGGAACGCCTCGGCAAGCGGGAAATGGTCTCGTCAGCCGAGTTCGAGCTCCGGTCAGACTCGTCGGAGTCTCCGGCGGAAAGCGATACTCCCGCGGCAGGCGAATTAACCGAGGAATTCGAATCGTCGGGGAAGCGGGTGTCGTCGGGTGCCTGCGAAGAGTCGGGCGCGTACGGCGAATCGGACGAATCGGACGGCGACGAGGCGGAGGGCAGAAGGGTGGCATCGACGTCGATGTCTTCCACCCAGAAGTTCCAGCCAGCGGGAGCCGGACCCCAAGCGGGATCGGGCCTCCAACCAGCAGGAGGGGTCCACCCGTCGGGCGCCGGCGGCCAGTTCGGCGGTGGGTTGAATCTTTTGGACATGAGCAACACTCCTGTGGTGCGTGAAACGACGATGCCATTGTCCCACGCCCTCCCCCACCTGCCGCCACCCACGTCCACGGTGCGAAACGCCTCAAGCGACGGACGTTATAAGTTCATAAAGACAGGAATGGCCAAGCCTCCTGATCCTGACCAATCCCCGCAAGCGCGGGGTACACGCAATACACCCTATCCATAGGAGGATCACCCTCGCAGACGCGAGGCGTGAGTGTAAATCGAAACACGCCCACCATCAATGAGGACCCGTTATTCGATTGACTCACCTACACTCTAACCATAGGGTTATATAAAACGAGCTCACGAAAGAAGGAGGTGCCCGTAATGCCGAACTTTTGGCGGAACTTAAACCTAGGAAGGAGGTTGTCATGACGCTTCGAGATAAGAGTCGATGGCGCGACGTTTTTCACTTCGTCAGTGGAATGGTTTCGTTAGTGAAAGACGTCGCTACCATCGTTGTCATACTCCTTAACTTCATATAGAGGTTAACGATTTGGGAAGGATACATCCCACACGAGGTTTGGGAAACTAACGCACAAGATGTACCCAACCCCTAGCAATGGTACCAGGCATAGGGCAAAACCAAGAGGGCCAAGCTGCTTTAGAAGCTTCGACGGCTTCCCCTGACAGCTGAAAAGACGTCATCTCACAAGTACGCTTCCATCACATCCTCCGTTTCCATCGTCTACGGTCCTATCGCCGTCGGGAGCCGCCAAAACGACGCCTTCGCGCGGCGATCGACCACGACTCTTTCGGGGCCGACGAAACGCCCGGCGCCGAGAAACTCTGGGCACCTCCGCCTTTGCGCCCAGCTCCTTCCACTGCCTTCCAAGGGCTCTGCATGACGAGCATCCCTTCGACGTCGAGCGGTGTGCGATCGTGCCCAAGTGAGAGGATCGCGCATCGCTGTTCCGACCTGACCGGATAGATCATCAACGCTCTGCCTTGGCCGAGATTCTCTGCGATGAGTTCCCACACCTGATCTCTGACGCGACCCGAAAGATGCCCCACGAATACGCCTGTCGAGACTTCGAGCAGCCACCGGGTCAACGCGCCGCGAAGCCCGGCGGGCGCCGCAGAAAGGATGATTACGACCATGCGGCTGCCCAGCCTTACTCTTCGTCGTCCAAAGACTCTAAGGCAAGCGCGTGGTTCATGCCGCCCGCGATGGCCTTGCGCTGGTAGTCCCACAGAGAGACGACGTTCATCTGGAGGTCCTCCCCCTCGTCGACCTCGAAAAGCCTGTGGATGTCTCGCACCGACCGCTCGATGACGTTCAGCTCGAATATTCGGTCGCGGACCCGGCGCCGGGTTGTCGCGGCAATGTCGCTCATGCCTTCGGCGACGACGTCGAAGGCGATCGGTATCGTCACATCCGCCTTGTAGAGGTCGGCGACGTCGTAGACGAAGGAACGCTCGTGACCCGTGTGAACGAATCCAAGTCCCGGCGAGCATCCCAGTGAAACGACGACGGCGTGGATCACCCCGTAGAGTGCGGCGTGCGCGGCAGACAGCGCCTGATTGATCGGATCTGAGGCGTCGAAATCATCGTGCTCGTACTCGCGACGCTTCCACGGAACCCCCGTGCGCTTCGAGTTCTCACGGTAGACGGAACGAATTCGCGCGCCTTCCCGCCCCCGCAGCTGTTGCATTGTCAATCCGTCGACGTCCTCGCCTGCGAAACGCATCGTGTACATTTTCCTCGCGACCGCCAGCCGTTTTTGCGGGGAGGAGACACGAGCCGCTTGCTCCACAAGGAGCCTGCTCGACGTCGCCAGGGACCTGCCGTGAGCGTAGTAGCGAACCCCGCGCTCGCCGACCCACACTGCGGTGGTCCCGCACTCGCCCAAAAGGCACATCGCCTGGTGGCTCACCGAGGTCCCCGGGCCCAGCAGCACCGCCAGAAGCGACGCAGCCGGAACCCGGACCAAGCCCTTGTCGTCGCGCGCCGTCACAGCGCCGTCCTCGCGATGGACGACGCAATGCTCCAAGTAGAGAAAGGACATCCGGTCGGCTGCGCGAGGAAGCGCCGTAACGGGAACGGGAAGCAGGCGCGCCATCGCTTCACTCCCTCGGGCGCGCCAAGGTCATGAGACCGCAGCCGTATGCCTTCGACGGGCCGAGCCCGTTGACGAGCATCTGGCGAAAGGCCCCGACCTCCTCGATCCGGAGAATGCCTTCGTAGACGACGCGTCCAATCGTGACCTTGCCTGACTTCTGTGTCTCGCGATCCTTCCTGTCGAACACCGGTTTCTCGCGCCGGACAACCAAGAGCGAGGCACGATCATTCGGATCATCGTCTTGCTCGGCTGACCCTTCGAGTGCCTCGGCAGCAGCGACGTTTTGCTCGCGTGCAGCGGTGCCTCCCAGCTTGCCATTCTCCCCCAATTCGACGCGCTCGGCCCGGTCATCCTCGCTGTGCCTCGTGAGCCCCGATTCGTCGGACGCCATCGGGATCGAGAACCCCTGCTTCTCAGCGCGCCTGAGCAGCCAGTCTCTCTGCTGCCTCGCAGTCACGTGTCCGTACCGTTTGCCCCGCTTGTCCGGCCCCCTGTTCTCGTTGTGAACGGGATTCGCCGCGAGCCTGAATGCCCACGTTTGACCTTCGGCGAGCCGGGAAAGGAAACCTTCATAATCGAGCGTGCGAGCCACCTGCGACGAAGTCGCGTCGGCCTCGATTTGCGACATGTCCGGACGCAGGGGCGAGAGCACGTACAGGGCGACGCCGAAGTCCCCTTGGTCGACCCGCCACAGCACACGTCCAGCCGCAGAAGTTTCTGCGCGGGCCGACGACGATTCAGCACCGACCGACGTCGGGGTTTCGGCTTGTGCAGACAAAGCCTCCGACGTACTTCCGGCCGGATCGCCCCCGTCGCCGTCAATGCTCTGGCCGAGATCGCACGCCTTCATGACCACTGCGTGCATCACCTGAGGCGAGCCAAGTAGTTTTCTCGCGAACCGACGCCGCGGATCGAGTTCTATCTTCGTCAGGTGCATCTTCTACCTCGCATCCCTAACTTTCCTCCGACAGTTCCGCCATCGGATCGTGAGAGTCCGCGGCAGAACCTTCATATTCGTTCGGCCCCGTCAGCGAACTCAGCCCTCCCGCCGGATCTTCGAGCTCGGCCATTGGATCGAGCATTCCCACTGGGTCAAGTTCTGCCATGGGATCGTGGTGGTCTTCGCCGACGTCGGAGCGCACAGCCGCGCTCCCAGTCGACGCTTTGTCTTTCACTCTCACCATATGCCGCTCAATGTCCCGGAACGAATACTCACGATGACGCGGGTCGAAAGAAAGAGGCACATCTCGGCTCCCTCGCACATCGTTTGTGTGCTCGCCTTCGGGCACAGCGTCTTTGTCGAGAAGAACTTCGATTTCTCCGCCTTCACGATGGCGCTTCCGGTACCACTTGGAGGCCAGCCACGGCTCACTTGTCAAAGCCTCCAACAAGCTTGAATCGCGCAATCCGAGCGAGACGGGAAAGGACGGAGGGCACGAACGTCGCCCCAAATAGAGGGGAAAAGAAGGATGCCGCACAGCGTGGTCGAGCCGCTCGATCACCGCATTCTCCCCCTCTATTCCGGCCAAGAAGACCGCATCGGAAAGGTAGTAGCGTTCGGAAAGCGGCATCGATTTGGACCCATCCAGCGTATGCGCCGTATGGAAATCACGCACCACCATTCCCGGCTGGTCTTTTCGCACACCGAAGCGCAGCGTCAGCAAGTCCTCGATTGGGTCGGTGCGCCGTCTGCCGGTTGCCGCGGCCAGCATGCCGAGAATTCCGCTTTTGGAGGGGGCGAGTTCTGTAGCGCGCACCGTGAATCGGGATTTGACGCCCCAGGCCTGCAATGGGCCCGCGAGCCGCAAGAGCAGTACTGCCATCGCTTACTCCGAGGCTGGAAGGCGTGACTCGACGACATCGCGCACTCTGTCTGTGAGAACGTTGAACGCGACTCGCTCCCCGAGAGACTCCGTCCCTTCATAGTCCTCGAGGCTCACCACAAAGGCATGCCGCGGCTTGACGCCAAAGGCTTCCTCCAATTGCTTCTCATGTTCAACGAGTTTGCGTACAGACTTTGCCACGAATCCCTCGGTGTCGTTTTTGAGGACCGGTCTTTCAAAGGCGCCAACGAGCGAAACAGGCTGGTCGTCGCGCACCTGAACAACCACCATGCTGGGCAGCGTCCGATTGGCGAAGGTGTTCTGCTTGCCCGTCGGCATCGTCTTGACAAAGGCTTCGATGAAGGAGGTCAGCGCTCGAAGCGTCGCCTCAGCATCACCCAGATTCTCATGCAGCGAGTCGAGATTGACCGTGGCATAACGATACATTGTGGCCGACGAGAACTCGATGGTTCCCATCATTCCTGCGCCAGCATCCTCTCTTTCTTCGGCGCGAGATTTGTCGTCATCAACGGCGGTGAAGAAATCGAACTCGTTCTCGGCCGCATGCGTCGAGATCGCATGGGCCACTTGGCAGGCAGCATCGACATTGAGGTCGGCGTCATCAGCGACCATTCGGCCGAAGAGGGCAACGTCAATCGAGTTCTGGGACTTGAAGATCTTTTTGACTTCCTTGTTGCCCAATTCCTCGCCAGAGCGGGCACTCTCCACGGCCAGTTCCGCAAGCTGTGCTATTTGTCTGTTGGAGAGGAACAGAAGATATCCGGATTCCTTAGCCTTCTTTGATGCTTCCTCGCTCTTCTTGGCCCTCGGCTCGCTCAGTTTGATTTTGGCGGCGTTGAAGACCTCTTCGGCCAACTTCTGAGCATCGTTTTCAAGGTCTTCTGCCTGCCGCCCTATTTCTTTGGCGAGAATGCCGACAACGCGTTTGGTCCGCGTGCCCAGATCCTCTCTGTCGAGGTGCGCGTCGAAAAAGCTCCGTGTGACGTGTTTCCACGCTTGGCTCGAGACCCTCAGACGCTTCACGCCACCGTACATCGCGGACTTCGGCGATCCTGTGTCGTCGCGATTGACGCAGCTGGGTGGGATGTTCTGGACAATGTGAACATCGATGTAAGTGCTCATTTTCTTCCCCTATTTTAGGTTGTTTTGTGGCGCTTTTAACGCCCGAGTTTCATTTGGCATCCGAGGACAAGCTGGAGCTAGCAGAAGCTTCGACGTCGACGGACTCAGCCTCGTTGCCATCTGGTTTCCGAAGATTGTAGAAGTCACGCGACCATCTGCGTCTGACTTTCTTGTCACCGCCAGAACGCCGGAACATCACGAGGTCGTCGGCAAAGGCAGCGTAGTCAAAACCTATGTCCTTTGATCGAAGAAGCTGGACGAAAGAACGGAGGTGGCTGCGCAGCTCGTCAACAGTCGAAGCGGTGACCAAAGCGTTAAAGCGACTGCGCGCGGAAGGGTTCTCATCTTCCCTGCCGATCAACTCACGGGCAGCTCTTCCAAATCCGAAGCCTGGTTTATGCATCGGGCCGGACCTCGATTGCTGATGAATCGCGTACAGAGTCATGGCGATATGAACGGCCGTCTCTTCCGGCGTTGGAGCGTCGGAAGCGCTGTCGGGAACATCATTCACATGCGTATAGTCCCAAATGTCTGCAATCTCGCCTGGATCTGTGTTTACTCCTCGGCGCAATTTCGCAAGGGCTGCACGAGCCGACGCCTTGTCGTTCAAGACGCCTTTTTGCAAGTCTTCAATGCGGCGGTCGACGGCAACAGCAGTCTTGCTCAAGTTTCTTCCCCTAGAGGGAGACACTTTTTTCGCAGGTTGAGTTTCTGTGGCATTCATTGTCAGTCCTTTTTAGATTCAGATTGCGAATCGGGGTGGGCAGGTAGAGTCTCACGGATTGAAGCCTCGAACCAGGCAAGCGAGATTCCAACGTCAACACGGCCCTTTTTGTCCAAACGACCGGCATATGCCGACGGTCCCACAGAATCGACAAGTCGATTACATTGGCTCCTCGCTATTCTCCGGAGCCTTTCGCGCCACCGCCACTTTGCTTCGTCAGGGGCCTCCTCACCGGCTAGCGAGGCGAGCCATCGCGGAAACTCTTCGTCAACGACCAAGTAGAAGGCCGTCGCAGCTTTTTCACGGGCGGCCTGCACGCTGTCGGGGTCGGCACCCTGTGCTTTTGCAAGATTTCCGCCGAGGTTCCGCAGCGACGAGGCGACTTTGTCCGTCTCTTTCATGGCATCTCGGACAATCGCGAGATAACGGGAGTTGTCCTCTTCCAACAGCTTGGCGGGAACCTTGAGGACGTCGTCGACAAGCTCGTCGACAACTGCTTCTTGGGACCCGTACTCAATTCCGACGCAATGAACGGGAATCAAGCCGTCGTTGGGAACTATTTCGTCAAACAACAGTTGTTGGTAGAAGTCGATGACTCCGGCCGCCTTGTACCTTGTTTCCTTTTTGCCGTCCATTCGAACGAGGGTTTCGCTGAGCTCGGAGACCAAGGTGGACAAGCCCCTCCACATCGCTCGATCTTTGGGGAACTTGTATGGCATAAAGACGTCGAACTTAAACTTCTTTGTTTGAGGATCGGAGTACCGCCAGGCTGTCATGGGTTCGTAAAGATAACGGTTCTGCGGAGTAGCTTTGTCTCCGTTTCCAAGGAAAAGTCCCGTCACACCAGACTCGTCGCCGTGGAGCAGTACGCGTCTGGTCTGCCACGTGTAGCACGAAACAGGGCCCGTCGGATCCAGGTCTCGGTTGCCTGCGGGGCCGTCGGGTTCGCATTCCCACGGTGGCAGATCCCTATCCGCGTCGACTTTTTCCTTGAGGGAATCAACGAGGCCCACCACGACCGTATTGAGAAGTATCGTCTCGGCCAGGTCATTTCCTTCGATCGTCACGACGCCGATTTGACCGCTCCATCCGGGGCCGATCGGGTAGCCCTTGCCTCCCTTGACCTCCGGATCTCCGACAGCACCGGAGCGGATGCCCGAAGGATCGAAAGCGTGAACGTGAACGAGCCATCGAGCAGCTTCGGACCAATCAATCCGATCGAGGCCCGGGCCGATTCTAGTGGTAAAGAAGGGCGCTCCGTTGGGAACGTCGACGATTAACGATTCGAGATCCGATATCTTGCCCGATTTTGCATGTATACCGGCCACTTGAAAGAAAGGGGCCACAGGATCGCGCACGTCGAATCGCTCCCGGTATCGCTCAAGATATGCAACCGCATCGGTCGCCAAAAGTTCTGGATCGTTCCAGTATGCTTCCCACGTTTTAAGATCCTCCGGTCCTCCCATTGCGCGATGCGCAATCGCCAAAAGCAAGCGCAGAATCGCAACGTCTTGCGACGCGATTTCGCCGTGAATTCCAGAAATGTCAGATGCCTCTTCGAATGCCGTAACAAGGGACACCTCATCAGGCTCTCCGCTTAAACGCGTGACTCGAATCCATGGTTCGTCGAGAAGATTGAAACTTTCGGCCATTAATCCTGGACCTCCATTAGCCCGGTTGTTGACGTGTATTCAATGATAACTCCATCCAGTTCGGCGCGTCCGTTGTTTAACAAAAGAAATAACTGCCCGCGCAGATCGAGGTTCGCTTGCCACGAATCGACATAGAACCCTTCTAGCTCGCCGATAACGCGATCGATCGCCGACTGGTTCGAGAATCTAGGCGGGAGTCTGACGGCCGACATTGCCATGGCTCGTGCCAAAGCGCGGTCAGGCTCGCGATCCGTAGGAATCTCAATATTGGGAAAGCCTTGGGAGCTCGGGAGGGTTCGCAAGCTCTCTTGGCTGCCTTCTTTGCACACTTCGAGAAGGATCACCTCGAGGGAGTCTTCGCCGTCGCGCACATGCGCTCTTGCCCTTTCTTCGCTGTCGTCAGCGAGTGTGCGCAGCCAATCGATGAGAGATACGCGGTTGTCATTCTTCGGTTCCCGCAGCTGATAGCCCTTGGCGGCATCTCCCTTCTTTCGTTCGGCTTCTTCCGCTATATCGCTGGCTTCCGCTACTGCTTGATTCCATTGCGCTGGAACATCGGGATTCGTCCCGTAGACCGCCTCAATTAGTTCACGCACATCGTCCGGCACACGGACCGCTCCGCCCTCTACTGCGATCTTATTCAGTGCCGCAGCGGTTAGGAGCAAGTCTTTCTCGCCGTAGATGTGCTTCGCACCCCTGTCGATCTCAGGCTCATCGTCCGAGGCCAATGGAAGGCAGTCGACGTAACAGACCGGTCGCTCCAATTTCCCAGGACGACGCCTTTGGTGCCTGTGCAATCGTCCCATGCGTTGGATAAGAAGATCGATGGGCGCAAGATCAGTGACCAACAGGTCGAAATCAACGTCCAGAGACTGCTCTACAACCTGGGTGGCAACGACGATCGCACGTTCAGGGCGTTTGGGGCTCTTGCGAGGAGGGCCGAACCGCCGAAGCAGATCGGCGTCTTTATTCAGCCTGTCGGAAATGGTGAATCGCGAATGATTGAGGCTGACGTCATCGCCAAAGACTTTGCGCAATTCTTCATACGTCTCTTGTGCACGGCGTACAGTATTTCGAACGACGAGGGCGCACCCGCCGTCGGACAAAGTGTCGTCGAGCAGGGCAACGACGTCAGCCCCCTCATCCATCCGTCTGATCTCAACCGAACTACTGCGGCCCTCAGCCTCAACGGCGACGACCTTCGTCCCGCTTTCTCCAGACGTCACAAGGCACGGGAAAGGCATAGGCCCCTCTTCTCGCGCCCTCTCTCTGGCTACGTCGGGTACTTCATCCTGCTTCTCTTTGCACGAATCACTGCCCGAGACTAACTGCAGCCCTCGATCATAGGCATCGGCAAGCGCCGAACATCGCGCCTCGGAAAGAGTGGCGGAGAGAAGAATGACGGGAACTCCATATGCGGCCAGCCAAGTCAGGGATCTATCGAGGTAAGAGTTCATGTAGGTCGAGTAAGAGTGAACTTCGTCGACGATAACGACCTTCCGGCTAAGCCCCAAATGCCGAAGCATGAGGTGTGGCGCAGAAAGCGAGGCGAAGAGGAGATGGTCAATCGTGGTCACAACAAAATCCGCGAGCATAGACTTCTTCCGGCCCGAAAACCAGGCCATGATCGCGAGATCGGCGTCTGTGCCCTCGTCACGAAGGCAACTTCCGTTTCTTTCCCCGTCCCGGTTCCCTCGCGCCCCTTTCCCGCCCGAGCTTATACGCGTGCCCGAGCCGTCTTCTTCGTCCAAGCCAATCTGCCGAGGCGCCGGAAGCGACGAGGACAGGAAGTCCGCAGCCGGATCGCCATCGCCGCCCAAGCTCCCGAGAAGACGATCGCGGATCGCATATCCTGTTTTTCGCAATGCTCGGGCTTCCTCGTTGAGCTTAGCGCGTCCATGCTGGAGCTGAACGGCAAACGCAGAGGGCTCTCCAGCATCGCGATAGCTCTCCTCGATATGGCCCAACCAGTCCAATTCTCTCGAAAACATGGCGTCCGTCGTCGTTTGCGTTGGAAGCGCAAACAAAACCCCCGAGCGTCCAGTTCGAGCAGCCAAGACCTCAGCCGCCAAGAGGGCCGCCTCCGTCTTCCCCGAACCAGTGGCCTCCTGAACAATCATGAGTCCAGGAAGTTCCATCGAACGAGCCTCCTCCACGGCCAAACGTTGGGCCGCCGTGGCTTTGGCTCCGTCGGGCAAATCGAATCGCGTCCAAAGGAGGCTGTCAGCGTCTTTACCGTCGTCTCGAGGACGCCAAGGCGAGGGAAGCTCTATTTTCGCAAGTCCGCTTTCGACTCGTTCCTGATGCTGTTTGACATCAAGAAACTCGCTGCCGTCGTCGTCTAGACGGCGAAGCGGAAAATAAGCTTCCGTTGAAGCAAGCCAATCCGAAACGATTACAAGACCACATATTTCGACAAGAAAAGGCTCGGACCAACTTCTATGCGACCATTCGTCAAGCAAATCGGCGACGCCGGCACGACTGATCGCCATCTCCAAAAGTTCGGAGCGGACCACGCTCCATTCCTCATCTCCGAGAAGATGGTCGCGCCCACGCATGTTGCAGACCATTTTTGTTGTAGCGGGAATGCCGTGATGCGCTCCGATGACGGAGGCAAGCGCACGAGCCGGCTGAAGACCCCAACGCCGCTTCTCTCTGAGCCATTTTTCGACGATCATCTGCCCAGTCAGACCGTGAGGCGCTTGGCGACGTTCGTTTGGGTCGATCGGTCCGTGCTGAAGCCCGGACTCGCGCATGCGATCATCCAAAGCGCTGACTTTAGTGCTGAAAGCCGGAGTGGCCTTGCCGATATCGTGAATGCCGGCTAGCCAAGACGCCAGCGCCTTGAATTCAGCTGCAGGATCGAGCCCGGAAGCGGATCCCGCGAATTCCCTTTCGATCAGATCAGGAATGGCTGGAGCAAGCCAGTTCGCGGCTAGATGGCTCGTAACCTCAGCCGTATCGGCAAGGTGCAACCACAGAGGCAACCACCAAGCCAGGCCAGATGCATCGTTGTCGTATTTCGATTTGGCCCAAACAGAGCGTGACTTAGAACTCAACATCAGCGTTGTTTCCACAAACTTGATCCTAGTCCCAAAACCCAGCGAAGGAACCATCCTAAAGGACTAGGTTGAGAGCAAAAGAAAACTGGTAAACTAAAAAGCGACTTTGCCGGATTCCCGGGGGAATCTAACTGTCTTCCCCGCGCATGCGGGGGTGATCCTGGCGTCCAATACCAAACAGAGGTAAAAGAACCCGTCTTCCCCGCGCATGCGGGGGTGATCCCCATACGCACGCTTGTCTTTCATTGAAACCCACGTCTTCCCCGCGCATGCGGGGGTGATCCCATATACGGGAAACCCTTTAATTCTTAAGCCTGGTCTTCCCCGCGCATGCGGGGGTGATCCCTGCCGCTTCCGATATCGTGTCAAGTGCGTAGTGTCTTCCCCGCGCATGCGGGGGTGATCCCGGTCCTACAAGATTAAGCGCTGTATACAGTGAGTCTTCCCCGCGCATGCGGGGGTGATCCCAATTCGTGTATCTTCGCCGACACAAGGGCGAAGTCTTCCCCGCGCATGCGGGGGTGATCCTGAGCGGTGCAAAAGGCGACGGGGAATAAATCCGTCTTCCCCGCGCATGCGGGGGTGATCCCAGGGTCAGTGACAACCCCGTCGGCCGCGCCAGGTCTTCCCCGCGCATGCGGGGGTGATCCACCTTGTCCCACCACTTCTTGACAACGAGATTCTGTCTTCCCCGCGCATGCGGGGGTGATCCGCGCTTTCTGATGCTCGCGGCATCGACGGGACCGTCTTCCCCGCGCATGCGGGGGTGATCCTTTCCTTATTTGTGTATCGCTTGTGTTCAGGCAGTCTTCCCCGCGCATGCGGGGGTGATCCTAGCCTAAGACGTGCTTGGTTTTCTTCAATAATGTCTTCCCCGCGCATGCGGGGGTGATCCCAAAAGTTTCAACATGGCCGAAACCGGCAGCACGTCTTCCCCGCGCATGCGGGGGTGATCCGGCGCGAACGCCAAAATAGCAACCCTCGAAGCTGTCTTCCCCGCGCATGCGGGGGTGATCCGAGTTTCAGACATTCGCAGACGGTTTTGTTTGCGTCTTCCCCGCGCATGCGGGGGTGATCCGTACAATTCCCGACAGCTGCGGGCACAAATGGCGTCTTCCCCGCGCATGCGGGGGTGATCCTGAGACAGCCCTTTCCGGCATGATTAGCGCCACGTCTTCCCCGCGCATGCGGGGGTGATCCACAAGCGTCGCTACTTCAATGTAAAGCTGAGCGGTCTTCCCCGCGCATGCGGGGGTGATCCGGAGATAATGGTTTTTCTTATCGAAAACCATCAGTCTTCCCCGCGCATGCGGGGGTGATCCCCTCGCCTGTCTGATCACTCACCACTTCGGTGGGTCTTCCCCGCGCATGCGGGGGTGATCCGTTACTGTCAAGTCCATTTCACGGCGTGTCGGGGTCTTCCCCGCGCATGCGGGGGTGATCCCATCTCTGAAACTAAACTACGCCTTGCAAGTGTGTCTTCCCCGCGCATGCGGGGGTGATCCCGTTGATATAGCAAGGGTTTGAGTAGGGTAGCAGTCTTCCCCGCGCATGCGGGGGTGATCCCGATCTTAAGGTTCGTTACGGGTTGTCCTACACGTCTTCCCCGCGCATGCGGGGGTGATCCTTCCCCCAAAACTTCCAAACAATGACACATTTTGTCTTCCCCGCGCATGCGGGGGTGATCCTACGTCCCTGCAATGATGGCTATTGCCATCATGGTCTTCCCCGCGCATGCGGGGGTGATCCGTTCGCGTTCGATTCTGCCGACTGGTCACAGCAGTCTTCCCCGCGCATGCGGGGGTGATCCCCTAATGCGCGCGGGATTATCACACCCATTAAAGTCTTCCCCGCGCATGCGGGGGTGATCCCCTTCAGGTCAAACAGGCACTGGAAGATTTTGAGTCTTCCCCGCGCATGCGGGGGTGATCCGTCGCCTAAAGCGATTGAGGAACACCTTAAAGGGTCTTCCCCGCGCATGCGGGGGTGATCCCCTTAGCTGTAACCCTTTTTTCCAATTTAGCGTGTCTTCCCCGCGCATGCGGGGGTGATCCGGCGTTGAAAAGCGCATGTCGCGCGATTATATGGTCTTCCCCGCGCATGCGGGGGTGATCCTACAACTCGCGCCAGCTACGGACTCAAATGGCCGTCTTCCCCGCGCATGCGGGGGTGATCCCCCTGCCTCCGTAGACGGAGGGCCAGCCCATGCGTCTTCCCCGCGCATGCGGGGGTGATTATATGTCACTAAACTTAAGTGAATTCGCAACGGCGTCTTCCCCGCGCATGCGTGGGTGATCCTTCCAGCCTTGATCATCATGGCAAGATTCAGAAGTCTTCCCCGCGCATGCGGGGGTGATCCTCGACACGCAAATATTCACTAGGCTTGAACGCCGTCTTCCCCGCGCATGCGGGGGTGATCCTGCGTCCGCGCAAGCAAACCGCCTTGAGTCGGGGTCTTCCCCGCGCATGCGGGGGTGATCCGAGCGTAGTCGGTATTGTAAACAAAGCCGATATGTCTTCCCCGCGCATGCGGGGGTGATCCTTCAAAAGAGCGGGTGGAGTGGAAAGGTTCAGTGTCTTCCCCGCGCATGCGGGGGTGATCCCGAAGCCCCCGTCGTCTCGAGGGCGGAGCGGTAGTCTTCCCCGCGCATGCGGGGGTGATCCGACAATCGGGCGCGTCGGGCCGCGCACAAGCTCGTCTTCCCCGCGCATGCGGGGGTGATCCTATAGCTTGTAGCTGGAACGTACAAATCGCCGCGTCTTCCCCGCGCATGCGGGGGTGATCCTTGAGAAAAGCATTCACGATCTTGACCAAAGCCGTCTTCCCCGCGCATGCGGGGGTGATCCCCCGCTTATTCTTAAGCCCGAGAAAATTGCCGAGTCTTCCCCGCGCATGCGGGGGTGATCCCAGCTCTATGGGTTGTTTTTGCATTGAACCGAAGTCTTCCCCGCGCATGCGGGGGTGATCCGGGTCCGAACCTGCATTCCCTGTACGATAACCGGTCTTCCCCGCGCATGCGGGGGTGATCCTTTACCCATTTTATCGATAATGCCAGTAAATTCGTCTTCCCCGCGCATGCGGGGGTGATCCTGCGCGTCGGTCAATGACCTGCCTTCCTTGTCGGTCTTCCCCGCGCATGCGGGGGTGATCCTTTGGTAAAATTTACCCATTTTATCGATAATACCGTCTTCCCCGCGCATGCGGGGGTGATCCGTAGCTTGTCAACAACCCCGACGCTACTTCGGCGTCTTCCCCGCGCATGCGGGGGTGATCCGAGTTCTTAATGAACCCCCAGATGGCGTCCCACAGTCTTCCCCGCGCATGCGGGGGTGATCCGTCTTCCAACGCCTGTTTAACCTGAACATTGGCGTCTTCCCCGCGCATGCGGGGGTGATCCGTGTCGGAGGCTTGGATGCCGCCGAAATTTGTTGTCTTCCCCGCGCATGCGGGGGTGATCCCAAGGGTTGCGTGAGAGCAATGTTTAGTAGGAGGTCTTCCCCGCGCATGCGGGGGTGATCCTTGCGATCGGCCATGATGTTGGTAAACATTGTGGTCTTCCCCGCGCATGCGGGGGTGATCCTTGTGCCTCTGACCACTCGCGACCTTGCTTTAGGTCTTCCCCGCGCATGCGGGGGTGATCCGCTTGCTCCCTTATTCCGAAAACTACAACAGTTGTCTTCCCCGCGCATGCGGGGGTGATCCGTTATCCACAGCATAGGCGCGACACGCCGGGGGGTCTTCCCCGCGCATGCGGGGGTGATCCGGAAGACAAATGTCTGACAAGAATGAGACTGCAGTCTTCCCCGCGCATGCGGGGGTGATCCGGAAACTCCCATTACAGCATACAAGCCGCAGGCGTCTTCCCCGCGCATGCGGGGGTGATCCTGTGAACGTCGAATTCGCCCGTCGCGTTGTCAAGTCTTCCCCGCGCATGCGGGGGTGATCCCTGGAAGGTTGCCTCCCCGCTTTACAACAAGGGGTCTTCCCCGCGCATGCGGGGGTGGTCCGAAGGTTTTGCTATATATACCAAGCTCAAGATGTCTTCCCCGCGCATGCGGGGGTGATCCGGTCTGCCTTCGTTGTGGCGTCGGTGAAAATGACGTCTTCCCCGCGCATGCGGGGGTGATCCCGATCGAGGCACAAGCCCCGTCGCCCACCACCAGTCTTCCCCGCGCATGCGGGGGTGATCCCCGACCTTCGGAACTAACGAGAAAGTCAACGCTGTCTTCCCCGCGCATGCGGGGGTGATCCGGCGAATGAGCGGCATTATCTTATCACCCGATGGTCTTCCCCGCGCATGCGGGGGTGATCCCTGGAAGGTTGCCTCCCCGCTTTACAACAAGGGGTCTTCCCCGCGCATGCGGGGGTGGTCCGAAGGTTTTGCTATATATACCAAGCTCAAGATGTCTTCCCCGCGCATGCGGGGGTGATCCGGTCTGCCTTCGTTGTGGCGTCGGTGAAAATGACGTCTTCCCCGCGCATGCGGGGGTGATCCCCGACCTTCGGAACTAACGAGAAAGTCAACGCTGTCTTCCCCGCGCATGCGGGGGTGATCCGGCGAATGAGCGGCATTATCTTATCACCCGATGGTCTTCCCCGCGCATGCGGGGGTGATCCCTCCTGCACCAGCGGATCAACCGCATAAAAGAAGTCTTCCCCGCGCATGCGGGGGTGATCCTCCCCATGATCCCGTCACGAATGCGGAAAAGCCGTCTTCCCCGCGCATGCGGGGGTGATCCGAGCGGCGTCGACGTCGTCATAGGTGACCACCGGTCTTCCCCGCGCATGCGGGGGTGATCCGCCACCTGCACGGCCGTCGCTATCTTCGTGATGGTCTTCCCCGCGCATGCGGGGGTGATCCCTGGTCAGAGGCCCAATTCCCCAAATATGGTGAGTCTTCCCCGCGCATGCGGGGGTGATCCATCAGTTGCCGCGTTTCTCTTCGCGGAGCGACGGTCTTCCCCGCGCATGCGGGGGTGATCCCGCATGCAGCCCCTCACGCAACAGCTCATAGTCGTCTTCCCCGCGCATGCGGGGGTGATCCAGTGACATAGTTTCGAAAACGTGACCATTGACGCGTCTTCCCCGCGCATGCGGGGGTGATCCGTAGAAAGACTACGTTGCGACATCACGTATCAGAGTCTTCCCCGCGCATGCGGGGGTGATCCCGTCCGGGGGTAATGAAAAGGCTTGAAACGTTGGTCTTCCCCGCGCATGCGGGGGTGATCCTGGCGTGCGGCCGATGTGGTGTGTATGGGTTTGGTCTTCCCCGCGCATGCGGGGGTGATCCCGTAAGTGCTGCAATAGCAACGAAAAGTCACATGTCTTCCCCGCGCATGCGGGGGTGATCCGTGGACGGATACGAAAAACGAATCCAAGACGCTGTCTTCCCCGCGCATGCGGGGGTGATCCCAATTCAGACATTCATATTGACAAGCTTGTAGAGTCTTCCCCGCGCATGCGGGGGTGATCCTTCTGCATATTGCCAGAGATGGCGGTGCTACCGGTCTTCCCCGCGCATGCGGGGGTGATCCTTGCCGCGTGTGGGCTTGGGCCATTGTACCCATGTCTTCCCCGCGCATGCGGGGGTGATCCGGCCCGCAATGTGCACATCGTACTCACCGTTGCGTCTTCCCCGCGCATGCGGGGGTGATCCGGCCCGCAATGTGCACATCGTACTCACCGTTGCGTCTTCCCCGCGCATGCGGGGGTGATCCTAAGATCGACTTTTGGACATTTATCGGAAACATGTCTTCCCCGCGCATGCGGGGGTGATCCCCGTGAAGTGTCGAAAACGCGGTTCGCGCAATTGTCTTCCCCGCGCATGCGGGGGTGATCCTATCGACGGGTATTCGAACTTTTTCAACGTCGTGTCTTCCCCGCGCATGCGGGGGTGATCCTCCACATGGCGATCGACTCCGGCAAGCGCCTTGGTCTTCCCCGCGCATGCGGGGGTGATCCGGAGAACACCCAATGATCACCATTGACCAAGTGGTCTTCCCCGCGCATGCGGGGGTGATCCGGCTATCTCTTCGTCTGACGAACGCGGGCACCCGTCTTCCCCGCGCATGCGGGGGTGATCCGGCGAATCCTGAACGTTTAACGTAGTAGATACGGTCTTCCCCGCGCATGCGGGGGTGATCCGACTCGGAAAATCCTGCTATCAGGGTCCATCGTGTCTTCCCCGCGCATGCGGGGGTGATCCGTCCCCGGAGGATCGCAGCAACCGCCTCTACTAGTCTTCCCCGCGCATGCGGGGGTGATCCCCGGTCCGGCCCGCCGTTGGATCCAACGTCTGAGTCTTCCCCGCGCATGCGGGGGTGATCCTTTTGTCTTCTACGACAGAAACAATAAAGTACCGTCTTCCCCGCGCATGCGGGGGTGATCCGGGCGCTGCCGAGCGTGCAGCAAGGACATTCCTGTCTTCCCCGCGCATGCGGGGGTGATCCACCGATCGACGTGCCCCTGCCGATCGGAATCTGGTCTTCCCCGCGCATGCGGGGGTGATCCGGCAACCGGGCGCTGCCCGCCCCACAAGATCGCGTCTTCCCCGCGCATGCGGGGGTGATCCCCCGATGTCGCTAGGTTGGTGAGCGAGTTCTTTGTCTTCCCCGCGCATGCGGGGGTGATCCGGTTTCAATCTGGGCGACGAGTACACGGTGCTTGTCTTCCCCGCGCATGCGGGGGTGATCCGGAAGTCGGCGAGAAGATTCTGTTCGGAATCAAGTCTTCCCCGCGCATGCGGGGGTGATCCTAGAACTTCCCAATGACGGTCTTGAAAAAGGCGGTCTTCCCCGCGCATGCGGGGGTGATCCTTAATGAATGTGGGTGACTTGCCAGCGGGTCGCGTCTTCCCCGCGCATGCGGGGGTGATCCGCAAATGCCCAAGACTAATCAACAACAGCCAACGTCTTCCCCGCGCATGCGGGGGTGATCCAATGGTGGGACAAGGTAAAGTCTCTGCCCGCGTGTCTTCCCCGCGCATGCGGGGGTGATCCGTTTTACCAAATTTCGATGAAAAACAACGGTAAGTCTTCCCCGCGCATGCGGGGGTGATCCGGACGGCCCGGATGCAATCTCGCGGTCAAACAAGTCTTCCCCGCGCATGCGGGGGTGATCCCACCATCTGGGGGGGCGATCAAAGACTTCTTCGGCGTCTTCCCCGCGCATGCGGGGGTGATCCGTGGAATGCAAACAAGGCTCTCATGAATCTTGGGGCTTCCCCGCGCATGCGGGGCTGATTCTCGGCGACGAATACACGGTGCTGCGAACGTGCGGTCTTCCCCGCGCATGCGGGGCTGATTCCTGGACGAATATTACGGAGACTACGTCATCCACCCTCCTTTGCCCTAGCGAGAGGCAATCGCTGCAGCAGGAAGCGGACATCGCCCCATTGCCACCATTGACGTCGCTGTCCGACAAGGACTCACCGCGATACTCGACGCGATCAATCGTTCACAGAGAGCATACGCGTGAAAACCTCAGACCCGCATGCCCTAGAAACACTGAAAACAAAAGTTGTCGACCCGATAGTTGCTGGTGATGCCAGCATTGCCAGCGGCACCAGCAACACTGGTATCACCGGAAATACTGTTGAACTGAAGAAGTTCACCATAAGAATTGATCCGATCCTTCTCGGACGTATCCGAGCCGGGTACCTTAATGAGCTCGCCCGCGGCGGCCCGCATCGAAGCCTTTCAGCTTGGGCCGCACATCAACTCGAAGCCGTTGTCACCACAGCTGAATCTGACGATGGGCGAGAATTCACACCTGTAGAATCCGGGGAAATCCCGACAGGCCCTAGGCGCCTAGGACCCTCCCCTTTTAACGGTAAACATCGCAAACTACAAAGAAAAATGAAAATAGAAAAGTGCTGTTTGCCCAAAATATGAACAACTACAAAGTCGAACCAAACCAGACCAAGCTCCTGATTGAGATTGAAGGAGGCGACCATGGGAAAGCCGCACAGTGAGCTTCTTACGCTTATCAAGCGACTTTTGAAGCAGGCCTATAGGGGACCCCATACGACCCCATACGCGAAGGAGGCTGAAGCGTTCCAAACGCACGCCAACCGTCTTATTGCTAAGTACGCGGTGACTGGCTACGAGCGATCGGACGCTGAGCTCAGCCAAGTAGTCCCTTTCTGCAAGCATGTGGTCAACCTCGGCAAAGGCCGATACATGGTCACCGAACGCAACAACCTCTACTGGCTGCTGAAAGAGCTCAAGACATGCTCGATCTACTGGCTTCCTCAAGGCATGATGATCCGTGATGATCGTCGGGAGGATGAGCGACGTCAACGTCGCCGCCGAGCTGGCCAAATCGCTTAGAAGCCAGGCGATGTACGCGATGCGCGCGTAGTGGGACGAGGGAGCAGACTATTACCGTCCGCGATTCCGGAAAGAATCTCAGCGACTCGCTCTCCGGAAAGGCTTTATCGAATCTCTCTACTGGGCAGTAACGAGGAAGCTCTCGCAATCAATGGCTGAGGAAGCCCCGCCAGGCTCGGACGGAGCTCTGATCCTAGACGACGGGGCGTCAGTCGCAAAAAGCTGGGCGGAAGCCAACATGCGCATTAGACGCACCACCATGCGAGGCAGCGATTTCAAGTTCAACGAGGACGGGTACGCCGCAGACATGGCCGCCAATCCCAACCCATCAACGCTCGGCCAGCCCCAGCCTGCAGGAGCTCTGACCTAAATGGGGCGCTCCCCCGACTGACACTGGTGATCCTGCCTTCAGCAGCGACCTCAAGTTAATGCGTTACTTCCTGCGAAAACATCTGCTTTTGTCGGAGGCAGTAGATAGACTTGCCGACAAGGAGGGGATGCATAATGAGCAATCGGTTCAAAGCTGCGGCGAGCCCTATTTTGGCTGCTATCCAGTGGGTTTTCCGCATGCTTGGGCGGGGGTTGCGAGCATACGGCAGGCTGCTGTGGAAGACAGTCAAGCTCGCCGTCGTTGTCGGGCTCGTCATCGCGACGTTCGGGATGATCAACCAGCTGTCAATTGGGAATGTCATCGGCGACAGCCGGAGGCACTGACGTTAGAGGTCAGGGGCCACGACGAGCAGGCCAATCGCGCTCGGGCCGAGCTAGCCGACGCGTTGCTGGCCGAGAAGGACAGGAGCATCTTCCCCGCGCATGCGGGGGTGATCCGCTCGTCAACAAAGTCAGGAAATCGGCGAAAGAGTCTCCCCCCGCGCATGCGGGGGTGACCCTGCGGCGCGAGCGGATCTGGAAGCGTTCTTTTCGTCTTCCCCGCGCATGCGAGGGTGATCCGTGCTCGACTCCTAGTGGAATTGGCCGACTGGGGTCTTCCCCGCGCACGCGGGGGTATTATCAGATTCCTCGTCGACAGCGGAAAACACAGTGCCATTCTGCACACATTACGATCCTCTGTCACTCTTTTTCACGCCCAACGGACAAGAAAACGGGAAGCCGTAAGTCTAAAAAGGGCGAGACCTCAGCTTGCGAGAGTTGCGGAGGGTCATGTCTTCCCATCGGTCTGGCGGGCTTCGTCGTCGGGCTCTTTGCGCGGCCTTCCCCTGCCCCGCATCGGCTTCGGGCGAGGGTCCCTTCCAGCTTCGACAAGAGCGCGACGCAGAATGATTTCGATCTGGGCGTTGACTGACCGAAGATCGTCGGCAGCCCACTTGGCTATAGCCCCGTGGACTGCCGGATCCAGCCGGAGAAGGAGCTGTTTGCGCTTGGTTTCAGCCCCTTTGCCGGCAGCCGCACGCCCGCCCTTTTCAGGAGGCACAGCGCTTCCGGCCCGCTTGTCGCTCTCGGACATTGACACCCTACGCGTAAAGGGAACCCGCGTTGACAACTGGCTGCGTCCGCTGGTCCGAACACAGAACGACAAGCAGATTCGAAACCATTTGGGCCCTGCGTTCGTCATCCAAGGCGACTATGTCGGAATCCTCAAGGCGCTGAAGCGCCTGATCCACCATGGAGACGGCGCCTTCCACAATCTGTTCGCGCGCTGCGATTACCGCCCCGGCCTGCTGTCGCTGGAGCATCGCCTGCGCAATCTCGGGGGCATAGGCAAGCGAGGAGATGCGAACCTCGATGATTTCCAGCCCCGCAAGGGCAACGCGCGCGGCCACTTCCTCGGCCAGCTCGGACGAAACGAGGTCGGTTCCCCCGCGCAGCGACGTCTCCCCCGGACCGGGTTCGTCGTACGGATGCGTCGTGGCCACATGGCGCAGCGCGGACTCAGCCTGGGCCTTGATGAACGCCTCGTACTGCTCCACGGCGAAAACCGCCCGAGCCGTGTCCGCCACCTGCCACACGACAATCGCCGCTATGTTCACCGGATTTCCGTCGAGGTCGTTGACCTTGAGCTCGTACGTCTCGAAATTGTGGACCTTCACGGAAACCCTCCTGCCGTACGTACACGGAGGGATCAGCACCAGCCCGGTCCGCCTGACAGTTCCGATGTACTTGCCGAAAAACTGGCGAACGCTTGTTTCGCCCGGAGAAACGATGTAAAAACACGTGCATAACGAGCAGACGACGACCACCCCGACCGCGCCTATCGCTATCTTGACCGCGGCAGAGGCCACGATGCCGTCGGCCGAAGCAATGGCGCCGACGACGATCAGGTAGACGAAACCCGCCAGCACGGCGAGCAGGCCGGCGGCGGCAAGGAAAGCGGGGCCCGAACCCGCAGACCAAGCAGTCTTCTCGTCGATGTGGACGCGAGCGCGGAACTCGGCCGCCTCCGCCTGCAGTTTTGCAGACTCACGCAGCTTAGACGATTCCGACAGGTTCGCTGATTCCCGCAGTTTTGCGGACCGTCGATTTTTCATAGATTCACGCGATTTCGCGGATTCGCCAGAATCCGCTTCCGGATTGTCGTTGGCAGGCATGTCCCTCTCCTATCTAAAGTCCGACGCCTAGAACATTCGGGGGCGACGCCGACAACGTTTGACGCCCGACGTCGAGAACGCCGCTTTGGCCCCGCGAACCTTGGCGATATCAATATGATATCTATTTTTCGGCGAAAAGCAAAAGCTGCCCCCCCCCCGCAAAAATGCTGCCCGCAAAAGCAAGAGCGATTCTCGGCGGGAAAGCTGTGCCCAACCCTCCCGCACGGAGACATGCCGAACGTCGGATTCTCCATGCGGAAACAGTTGCCGCCCAATACGCCCGGGCGAAGACATGCCGCTCCGAAAAGGCGATAGGTTTGAGGAGCTTCCGGCCAATTCAGCGCGGATGAAGACGTGCCGCCCAGACGGCTTCCTCCGTCGCCGTCGGACCGCAAGGGGCCCCATCCTCGCCGGTTCGGAAGGGACCGGCCACTCGCCCGTTTTCGGCAAGGACCGGCCACTCGCTCGCTGCCGGACCGGAAAGACCCACGTCGTCGTCGACGCGCCTCAAGGGAGCCTCGCCCTGTGTGAAGGCGGGCTGCTGGTACGCGGATACGCCGAACCTTACCGCAGCGCCCCTTACAAAGCTGTAAGAAGACTGCGCATAAACGGGCAAAGCCCAAAACGCGGGATTCCTCCCCCTTTCGCCACCGGCAATACCGTGAAAGAATGGCTGCGCAAGGCCAAAAGCCGCTTTTCACGGCCTTCGGCCGCGTCGGCGGGACGTTTTGTTCCGCCGCAGCACGCAGGGTAAGCACTGGGCAACATAACCGGTTCGGCGTCTACCACGAAGACGCCGACGCCGCTATGGGAAAGTAGCACAAACATGACCAGCACATTTGGCACCTCTACGCAGTCGTCGGCGGCGGCATCGCTCGCCAGCGCCTTCTTGGCGCCCACGTATGACCGTTCGGCTGTAACGTCCGGAATCGTGCATTTCGGACTGGGAAACTTCCACCGCGCCCACCAGGCCATGTATCTTGACCGTCTCATGAGCGAAAACGAAGCGCTCGACTGGGGCATATGCGGAGTGGGCGTCATGCCATCCGACAAGCGGATGCGCGACGTCATGCAGAACCAGGACGGCCTCTACACTCTGGTCCTCAAGCATCCCGACGGAACGCTCGAGCCCAGAGTCATCGGTTCCATCCACGAATACCTCTACGCACCGGACGACCCGAGCAAGGTCCTCGACAAGATGGCCGACGCCGGCACCCGCATCGTCTCCCTGACCGTAACCGAGGGCGGCTACAACATCGACGACGCGACCGGTGAATTCAACACCGAGAATCCCGCTGCGAAGCACGACGCCGAGCATCCCGACAAGCCGACCACGACCTTCGGCTTCATCGTCGAGGCGTTGCGCCGACGCCGCGACGCCGGAATCCCTCCCTTCACCGTCATGTCCTGCGACAACCTCCCGGGCAACGGCTCGATCGCAAAGGCCGCGGTCCTCGCTCAGGCGAAGCTCACCGACCCCGAGCTCGAGGCCTGGATTCGGGCAAACGTCGCCTTCCCCAACGGCATGGTCGATAGGATCACCCCGGTGACGACGCCGGAGGACGTCGAGATGGTCCGCGAGCGCTACGGCATCGAGGACGCCTGGCCCGTGACGGCCGAGCCGTTCGCGCAGTGGGTCCTGGAGGACAAGTTCACCCTGGGCCGGCCTCCGTTCGAGGACGCGGGGGTCCAGCTCGTCGACGACGTCGTCCCGTACGAGCTCATGAAGCTTCGCCTCCTCAACGCCTCCCACCAGTCGCTCGCGCACTGGGGGCGTCTGCTCGGCTTTGAGTTCGCCCACGACGCCGCAGCCGACCCCGACGTCGCCGCGTTTACGCGTGCCTATCTGGAAAAGGAGGCGCTGGAGACTCTTCTTCCCGTGCCGGGCATCGACCTCCCGCAGTACGTCAACACGCTGTTCGAGCGTTTCACGAACGCCTCGATCGCGGACACCCTCGCGAGGTTGGCGCAGGACGCCTCGGATCGGATGCCGAAGTTCGTTCTTCCGACGGTTCGCGACAATCTCAAGGAGAACCGCTCGATCAAGCTCGGCGCGGCCATGTGCGCCGCGTGGGCTTTGGGGATGGAAGGCAAGGCCGAGGACGGCTCGGAGATCGTGGTCGACGACCAGCAGGGCGATCGCCTGGTCGCTCTGGCCGCCCGCGAGCGCGACGGCGAAGACACCGCGGTGATCTCCGATGAGGCGGTCTTCGGCGAGCTCGGCTCGGACCCGCGCTTCGTCGAGGCTTTCACGGAGGCCCTGAAGGCGATTCGGGCCGACGGCGCACGCGCGGTCATGAAGCGCCTGGTCGAGGAAGTCTGAGCGAATCGGGAGCGGCTGACTCGGCGGAGGATGCCCCCGAAACCGAGGAAGCCGCCTGGGCCGAGCACGGCTGGACCGCCGGAAACGAGCTGGCCGGGCAGAAACGGCCGGGGCGGGCGGTCGCGGCGAAACCGTCGCGACCGCCCGCGGCTCCGGCGTCGTCGGATCGGCTCTGGCATCGCACGAGTCCTCTCCGCCGTCGCGTGGCTTCTGCCGCAGCATGCCTTCGCGAAGTCGCGCTAAACTGAGGGCGTTATGGCTACAGGCACAGCATTGATCTTCGAAGGCGGCGGGATGCGCGGCACGTACACGGCCGCGTTGGTTGCCGCAATGATTGAATCAGGAGTCGAGGTCCCCTGGGTGGGCGGGATTTCTGCGGGAGCGACCCACACGGCGAATTTTCTGGCACGCGACGCCTGGCGGGCGCGCGCATGCTTTGTCGAGCTTGCGAAAGACCCGAAGATCGGAGGCCCGATCAGCTTCATAAGAGGCAAAGGCTACTTCAATTCGGATTACATCTACCACCAGACGACGGCGCCCGGCGAGCTTCTCCCCTACAACTGGGAGGCGTACTCGGCCAGCTCCACGCCGTTCAAGATCGGCTCGTTCGACTGCACAACGGGGAAGACCGTCTATTGGGGCCGGGAGGACGTGAGGGACAATTCGGATTTTACGACGCGATGCCAGGCCTCGTCTTCCATACCGATCGCCATGCCAATGGTTCAGCTTGACGGGACCGCTTATCTCGACGGGGCGATAGGCGAGACGGGAGGCTTCGCCGTCGATGCCGCCAGAGCCGACGGGTACGAGCGTTTCCTCGTTGTCATGACGCGCCCCCGCGGGTATCGGAAGGGGCCGGTCAGGGCCCCCGCCGCGATTTACCAGAAGATTTTTAAGAAGTATCCCGTCGTTGTTGAGGCGATATTGAGGCGTCCCGAGCGCTACAACGCCACCCTTGACGAATTGGAACAGCTCCAGGCCGAGGGGAAAGCCTACCTTTATTATCCCGAAACCATGCCGGTGTCCAACGGTGAGCGCAATGCCGTGCGCATCCAGGCGGCCTACGAAGAGGGCATGCAGCAGGCGCGACGAGACCTTCCCGCGATCAAGGAGTTCCTGGCCGGCTGATTGGGCCTGGCTGATTGAGCCTGGCCAGTCGCCGATTGCACTCTATCCGGCGGGGCCGGGCATGGCGGCTCGCTAACCGGCTGAGCGGCGGCCGTGCTCTGGGCCGCCCGGTTCGCGGCCTTGCGCCTGCGGCGTCGGTCTGACAATCCGCTTGTCCGACGTCGAACCGTCGAACCGAAGGCCGTGTCCGTCAAGCATCCGATCGTCGAGCATCCGATCGCCCTTCTTGAGACTCCGGCCGTCCGCTCCAGCGCCCCCGTCAGCCAGCTTGCCGTCTCGATCAGCCAGCTTGTCCGCTGCATCGAGCAGCTTGCCGGACCCGTCAACAAACTTGGGGGCCCTGTCATCTAGCTCGCCGTCATCTAGCTCGCCGTCTCGAACGCCCAGCTTGCCGTCGCTGGTGCTAGGCCTAGGCTCACGGCCGTTCAATCGGACGGCTTTGGCATCGGTCCAATCGCCCAGGCGAAGGGCGTCGCCTGAATCCTGCGCGTCCTCGGAATCGACCTGCTCGAAGGGACGCATCTTTCCTACGCCGTTTCCGTACACGAGGCATGCGCACACCGCGACGATCGCGACTTCGATGACGGCTATGGCCCCGGCAGGCCGCAAAAGCGCAAGAAGGACGCCTACGCCAAGCATCGTCAGGCAGGCGAAATTCAACCCTTCTGGGCGCACCTTCCTCTTCACGAAGACGAACCACAAGGCGATCAGGCACAGCGCCGGCCCCCATCCCAAGAGCAGACCGGCAGAGGCGGAGATCCTCTCACGCGGCTGGCCGACCGCCACTTCCATCCCGACGGTGAACGTCACGATGCCAGCGGCGAGCATTTGCTGCCCTTCGGCGACGAGGAGGCCGAGTCCGATGCCGTTGGCCGAGGGGCCGGAATCGCCGGAGACCAAACCGTCGATGACGGCGGTCCGCCAGAAGTAGATGTACCACAGGCAGACGATCGCGGTCAGGGACAGGAGGCCGACGGCGACGCTCAGCGGCTCGTCAAGGTGACGCTTCATCGCATTGCCGACGGCTAGGAAGCCCGAGGCCAGGCAGACGATGAAGAAGAGGCGGCAGCGCCTGACTTGATGCCCCAAATCGAAAGGCACGCGAGAAAGCTCGCTCCGGTCAAACCTCGGGAGGGGATGCTGGGTCCACCGTCCAGCCAGGTCGATCAGCGCGGCCGCAAGCCATAGCCAGAGCCGCCGGTCTGGGCTTGCGAAGCATCCCGCAACCCACAGAAGCGAGGAAAAGCCAAGCCAAATCGCCACGGCCGTCCGCTGCCTGCGAAGCGCCTCGTAGACGTCCATGCGCCTGGCGACGAATGTCCTGCCGAACTGGAGGACAAGCATGGGAACCACGAACATCCACGGGGAGCCGCCGAAAGCCCCGCCGATCGCCGTGTTCATGACGAGGCTCACGAGCATGGCGGCGACGACGACGGGATAGACGGCGCGCGACCGGATGAGAACGGTGGTCGAATCGTAAACGGTCAGGGACCACACGCAGAAAACGGCGAGGAGCAGAACGAGGGTTTCGAGCACTCCGCGCCAGTCGAGGTTCTTCAAAAGATGCTCGGACAGCTGCGTCAGCGCGAATACATAGACGAGATCGAAAAGCAGCTCGAGGGTGGTGACCTCTTGTTTTCTGCCCGGGTGGACGTCAAGGCGCCGTCCGGTGCCCGCTATCGATTCCGACACTGCTGTCTCCCTTTCATCACGTGCGCCAGCGAAGCGTGGATGCCTGCGCCGTCGATGCTACACGTTGGCAGAGGGCGCGCGCGACGCCGCCGTCGGCCCCGAACAGCTTGAACAAAACGTCGCCCTCTCCCCCAACAGAACATCGCCCTCCCCTCCAAAACGGAGAGGCGGCGGTCAGCCCATCGTCGCCCTGCCGTCGCCGGAGATCGGCAATGCGGGCCCGAGGAACCTCGGCTCGGGCTTGTAGATGCTCTTCCCGAGATCCTTGACCCGGGCGACCCATTCGCGCATGTCGCGTTTGAGCTGGCCCGAGTAGTTGTTTCCGTTGGCCGCGACACCCCAGACTTTCAGCCCCAAGGCGTCGCCCGTGTATATCGCGCGCGCCAGATGATAGCGCTGAGTGACGACGATCATCCGCTTGACCTTGAACACGTCGCGGGCGCGGTACATGGACTCGTAGGTCGAAAAGCCAGCGTGGTCTTCGAAGATGTCTTGGGGAGGGACGCCTTTGGCCTGCAGCCATTCGCGCATGACCTTGACTTCGTTGTATGCGACGGTTGCGTTGTCCCCCGAGACCAAAATCTTCGACGCGGCCTTCTTGCGATACAGCTCCAGCCCGCGCTCGAGCCTCTTGAGAAGCATGGGGCTCGGTTTGCGGTTCGCGCGGACCGAGGCCCCGAGGATGAGAATGCAGTCGGCTTTCGCGTCCGAAGGCACCGAATTGACGGTCACGACGGAGTCGTTGGTCGACGTCGTCACGTAGAGGTTGAGGCAGGTGAAGACGAGGGCTCCCGTGACGATGACGGCCATGCACACTTTCACAATTCTCTTCACTAAGCTCTTCTTTCGTGGCGCGGACGCCTTGTCGTCCGGCCCGGTTGAGTTCCCGGTTGTATCCGATGAGTTCTCAAGTATATCTGTAGAATCCGCGTTTTCGGGGAGGCTGCGGGCGAAAGGCTCCGAAACCGAGCCGAGTCTGTGTCCGGCGGCCGTCGCAGCGGGGAGACCGCCCGCAGGCGACGAATCGGCGACGTGACGGCGACCGGTTCCCAAGCCCATCACCACAGTGTCCTGCCGATCGTCGGCGGAAGGGCGGAAATCGAAGGATGCTCCGTCGCCGCCGAGTTCGAGCCTCTCGCCGGACTCCGCGTTCCCGCCAGACTCTATGTTCTCGCCGGACTCTATATTCTCGCCGTGCAGATCGTCGATGCCCTGCGGCCCGCGCAGACCATCGGCTCCGCTCGAGACGGCATCTAGGTCGTCGCCGCTCTGCCCGGGGGCGCTCGCGCGCCAATCGGCGGCGCCGGCCGTCAAGGGAGCTGTATCAGCCAAAGGGGGCGTCGCGCCGGCCGGCGCAGGGGACGGAGGGGCATGGGAGTGCTTGCCTCTGGGGCCTCTGCGGGCAGAGATTCGAGCGGTGTTCCCGGCGTCGCCGAAAAGCTCGGACGCCGCCCTCGACGGCTCACGCGAATCAGCCGCCCGTCCGCGAGACGATCTCGCGTTCCCGTTGGAGTTGTCCATCTCGCCTCCCCGGTCGAGTTGCCTGGTCTTCCTTCAAACATACAGGCAGAATCTGCGTCTTGCCGACGATTTTCATCACAGGCCCGCCGCAGGCGAGACAGGCTGAAGCATCGCTTCGACCGAAGCGAAATCACTAGGAACCAAGCGAGGTTAAAAACAGCTGCCGTCGCATAGCAGTAGCATTCTTCTCAATCCAATCGAGTTCGCGAGCGACGTCGGGATGGCGATCTCTCATGGCCTCAAGGTTGCCGAGAACGGCATTGACCGTCTGCTCGGCGAGCGACTCGAGGTCGGCGCCGAACCCCGAACGCTCAAAAGCCCCTCAGCCGGAGCCCCCCGTCAGCCGAAACCCGCTCAGCCGAAACCCGCTCAGCCGGAGGCCCGTTCGGACGCCAGAATGCGCCTCGCCTCCTCGACCAGCGGCGTGACGGCTTCGCGGTCCGTATGGTCGTAGCCTTCGACGATGCCGTTGGCCACGGCCTCGGCCCATTCGCCGCGATGGCGATGCCTTTGAACCCGCTTGGAGAAAATCTTCAGAAGCGTCTTTTCGGGCCAATTCAGACCGTCGTAGGCGATGCCGCCTTCGAAGTAGAAGAAGGGGAATGTGCCGCGTGCGAGCTCCTCCTTCGTCAGGGTCGCCGCGGGCGAACGCCAGTCGCGGTCGGGATGCACGGGCGTGCCGCCGGTGGCGAAGACGATCACACGGCCGGTTCCGTACAGCCCGTCGCGCTTGATCTTTCGCCTGAAACCCTTGAAGCCCCGGACGGCGCTCATCCGAACCCCCGCCCCGTAGACCACCAGGCGATACTCGGCTAAGTTCACGCCCTTGGCCTCGTCCCAGGAAAGAAGGTCGGCCTCAAGATCCTGGGCGATCCATTCCGCGTATGTGCGGCTGAATCCCGTGACGGTGTTGTATACGACGGCAATGCTCATTGTTTGTCTCCGCTTGTCGAATCGAGGACGACGGCGCCGCCCCTCCCCCACTTTAGACTCGATGCGCGGGCTGCGCTCGCAGTGTCGCCAACCCACCACGACGCGATTGTTGACAATTCGCCGTCTTGCTCCCGCCACGGCATATTAAAAAAGAAAAGTGTCGCAAAAACAGAGCGAGGGGCGGGATGATTCCCGCCCCTCGCCGAGAGCCTCGCCTGGGCATGCGCTCAGTCGGGCCGTTCCGCCCGACCGGCTCTACCAGGCCGCACCGGACAAGGTCCGCCGCTCAGCGAGCCGCCTCGCCGTCGGTGTAATCCTTGTCGAGATTCGAGTTGTTCCACGCGAAGAGCTTGCGGATCTCCTGCCCGGTCTTCTCGATCGGATGGGCCATTCCCTTGGCTCGCAGCTCGAGGAACTCGGGGGCGCCGGCGTCCTGATCGTCGATGAAGCGCTTGGCGAAGGAGCCGTTTTGAATGTCGGCCAGAACTTCCTTCATGTGGTCCTTGACGTCGGGGCGGATCACGCGCGGGCCGGAGACGTAGTCGCCGTACTCGGCCGTGTCAGAGCAAGACCAGCGCTGCTTCGTCAGGCCGCCCTCGTTGATGAGGTCCACGATGAGCTTCATCTCGTGGCACACCTCGAAGTAGGCCATCTCGGGCTGGTATCCCGCCTCGACGAGCGTTTCGAAGCCGTACTGGATGAGCTGGGAGACGCCGCCGCACAGAACGGCCTGCTCGCCGAACAGATCGGTCTCCGTCTCCTCGCGGAAGGTCGTCTTGATGACGCCAGCGCGGGCGGCGCCGATGGCTGCGGCGTAGGACAGGGCGAGCTCGAAGGCCTGGCCGGAGGCGTCCTGCTCCACGCACACGAGGGAGGGAACGCCGCGTCCCTCCTCGAAAAGGCGGCGCACGGTGTGGCCCGGGCCCTTGGGGGCGACCATGCAGACGTCGTGGGTCGGCCCGGGCTTGATGTAGCCGTAGTGGACGTTGAAGCCGTGGGCGAAGAACACCGCGGCGTCCTCCTTGAGATTCGGCTCAATGTCGTTGGCCCAGATCGCCCGCTGAGACTGGTCGGGCGCCAGGATCATGACGACGTCGGCCTGGGCGACGGCGTCGGCGACGGATGCGACCTCCAGACCCTGCTCCTCGGCCTTGGCGATCGACTTCGAACCCTCGCGGAGCCCGACAACCACCTCGACGCCCGAATCGCGCAAGTTCAGCGCATGGGCGTGGCCCTGCGATCCGTAGCCGATGATGGCTGCCTTCTTGGACTGGATCAGCGACAGGTCCGCATCGGCATCGTGGAAGATTTCAGCCACGTTTACTCTCCTTGATCGGTAATGAGCGACAGTTCGGAACTCCGGCCGGTTGCGCTCGCTCGCACGCCCCGGCGTTCCTGCGGCTTAGGCGGTCAATGGAATCGCGCCGTCGCCGTCAATTATCCTCCGAGTCAGTTCAATTCGGCGGCGACTCGTTCTGAGAGCGAACGCGCGCCCCTCGTGATGGCCACCGCGCCGGACTGGACTATCTCGCGTATTCCATATGGTTCGAGCGCCGTGAGGAAGGCTTCGACCTTCGCGTCGGATCCGGTCGCCTCGACGGTCACGGCGTCTGGGACGACGTCGACGACGTGGGCGCGGAAGAGATCGACGATCTGAAGCACATTGGCCCGCGAGGAGTCGTTCGCCGAGACTTTGACGAGCAAGAGCTGGCGCTCGACGGCCGCGGCCGGATCCAGCTCGACGATCTTCAGGACGTTGATCAGCTTGTTCAGCTGCTTGGTCACCTGCTCGATCGGGAGCTCGGCGGCGTCCACCACGACGGTCATGCGGGAAATGCGCGGATCCTCGGTCTCGCCTACCGCGAGGGAATGGATGTTGAAGGCGCGGCGCGCAAAAAGGGCGGCGACGCGCGTGAGCACGCCTGGCTTGTTCTCGACCAGAACGGACAACGTGTGACGGGTACTCATGTTTCTCCTCCTCAGGCGGCGTTCGGGTCCGT